>Ga0315907_10002299_pt1 | contig 24299 bp, 22 predicted proteins | sample LakEriMetagenome_3_FD_203525 | JGI IMG/M metagenome (GOLD analysis project Ga0315907, IMG submission 203525) | Freshwater fungal communities from buoy surface, Lake Erie, Ohio, United States - Buoy 12 MA123 | ecosystem: Environmental > Aquatic > Freshwater > Lake > Lake biofilm | place: USA...
TTCCAAAAGAAATGGATAAGTTCTTAAGTCTTGTGGAAAAGGTTAAAGGTTTTAATGAGCTTGATCTAAGTCTTGGTTATCAATCCTCACGGGAAGTTCTCAAGTCAATCATCTCAGATGAATTACTTGTAGAAATGCTTTTATGTCCCTTGTTGATTTATGGATCAGCTTGGGAAGATGACATGGATTTCGCTCAATTTGTGATTATGTTCAAGTCACTTTATTTCGAAGGCTTTTCTCGGCCTCAAGGTGGAGTAAGGACGATCATCTCACTCATGATGAAAAAAATTGAAGAGCTAGGCGGAGAGATAAGATTTAAATCACCAGTGAATTCAATCCTTACACGAAACGGACGCTCCATTGGCGTCAATGTTGGCGGTGAAGAAATTTTTGCACCAGTGATCTTATCTAGTATTGGATATCCAGAAACCTGTCGCATTACGCCTGAACTTGCGGAGAAAGTTTCTCCTAGAGTTGGAGCGATGACATTTTTAGAAAGTATTTTTGTTTTTGATAAAAAAATAATGCCATCTCAAAACGACTCAACAATTGTTTTCTATAATAATCAAAAAACATATAACTACCGGCCTGCTACTCACTATTTTGATGATTCATCTGCAGTTGTTTGCTTCCCTGATAATTATGAGATTCAAAATCAAGAGGGAGAGGGGACAGTCCGTGTGACTTATATGGCCAATTATGACCAATGGAAAAATTTAGAAAGAGTAGACTATGATCAAAAAAAAGAAGAAGTTGGCTCTTCGGCTTTGAGCTTAGTTAAAAAACTTTCTCCTGGTTTTGATGGTGAACTTCTTTTTCAAGATATTTTCTCACCACTTACAATTGAGCGCTACACTTGGCATTTAAATGGAACAGTTTACGGCTCTATTGATAAAACCCGTGATGGTTCGACACCTGTTGCTGGACTTTTTATTATTGGAACTGACCAAGGTTTCTTAGGTATTGTGGGGGCCATCCTTTCTGGTATTTCACTTGCTAACTTGCATGGTCTTATGGGAGCAGAGGGATGAAATTCAAACATTTAAGACTTCATTCTTTTGCCTACCAGGAACCGGATCAATTTTATACTTCTGATGATATTGAAAATGAACTCTCTGATCTTTATGATCGTGCTAAATTACCTAAAGGTCGCCTTGAGCTTCAGACTGGGATTAAGCGGCGTGGTTTTTGGAGCAAAGGAACACCACCAAGTACAATTGCTAGTCTTGCAGCCGAGAAAGTTCTAAAAAGTTTCCCACGTGAAAAAATAGATTTATTATTGCACGCTTCAGTGTGCAGGGATTTTTTGGAACCGGCCACAGCAGCTGTTGTTCATGCCAAGCTTGGTCTTTCACCTCATTGTATGATTTCTGATCTCTCAAATGCATGCCTAGGTGTTCTTTCTAGTATTTTTATGGCCGGCAACCTCATTGAGAATGGTGCGATTCAGTCGGCCCTTATTGTCTCTGGTGAAAATGCAGGGCCTTTGCTCGAGCAAACGATTTCTTATCTTAAAAATGATCCTTTAATGGATAGAAAAAAAATTAAGCCCTTTATTGCCAGCTTAACTATCGGTTCTGCTGGAGTTGCACTGTTGTTGACTCACGAAAATCTTGCTCCCCATGCTCCTAAAATTTTAGGAGGCTCTACCTTAACTGATTCGTCGGCAGCTCATCTTTGCCAAGGTGATGGCTCAACTCAAGGTCTTATGATGGAGACTGATTCTGAAGCACTCCTTAAAGCAGGAGTGAAACTATCGCGAGAAAACTGGATGAAATGCCAGAGTGTTTTAAATTGGACCTCTCAAGATGTGGATAAAATAATTCCGCATCAAGTTGGGGTTGCCCATCGTCATGCTATGTTGACTGAACTTGGATTGCCACTCGATCGTGATTTTCAAACTTTTGAATTGTTTGGAAATACAGGTTCGGCTGCCTTACCTCTGACTTTAATCAAGGCCGCTGAAGCAAATTTTTTTAAACCAAATGATAAAATAGCCCTCTTAGGAATTGGTAGTGGATTGACCAGTACCATGTTGGGCATGGAATGGAATTCATGAAAGAAGCACGCTCAAAAATAAAAGATCTTGGATTAGAAGCTGTTTATCCATTTCGGTCACACTTTTTACAACTTGGGCAAAATAATCTTCACTATGTTGATGAAGGCTATGGGCAACCGATTCTGATGTTGCATGGAAATCCTACCTGGTCTTTTTATTATCGAAATTTAATCTCGACCTTTAAGTCAAATTTTCGAACAATCGTTCCTGATCATATGGGTTGTGGCCTCTCTGATAAACCTCAAGATTATCCCTATAACCTTGAGACTCATATTCATAATGTTTATCAATTAATAAGATTTCTTGACCTCAAAAAGATTATCCTGATTGTTCATGACTGGGGTGGCGCTATTGGCTTTGGGCTCGTGACGAGGTACCCAGATCTTTTTGATCGTATCGTTATTTTGAATACTGCAGCTTACCCAAGCCCCCATATTCCTCAGAGGATTAATCTTTTAAGGCAGGGGAAGTTTGGAGAGTGGTTAACGAGAAAATTTAACCTCTTTGCTTGGCCTGCAACGTTTATGACGACAACAAAAACCTTGCCTAAATTTATTAAGGCGGGTTATCTCCTGCCTTATGACAGTTGGGAGAATAGAGTGGCCGTTGCTCGTTTTGTCCAAGACATTCCGATGGAGACGAGTCATCCAACTTATAAGACGTTATCTGAAATAGAAAATATGCTACCTTCGCTTAAGCATCCAAAGCTTATTCTTTGGGGTGGTAAAGACTTTTGTTTTAATCATCATTTCTTTGAAAAATGGGTCAGCCTTTATCCGGATGCAGATGCTCATTGGTTTGCTGATGCTGGCCATTACATTCTGGAAGATGCTCTAGATGAAGTCAGTTTGAAAATTCTTAATTTTATTCGTTAATATGAATATTGCTCAAAGAATCAGATCTGTCGCTGAACAATTTCCTGAAAAGAGATCCGTCGTTTTTTCTAAAAGAGCAAAGGGCCAGAATTATGAATATCCTTATTACTCTTTTAAAGAGTTTGAGGAACGCTCAAATCAATTTGCTAATCGTTTTATCAAACTTGGTATTAGGCCAGGAATGCGGACTCTGCTTTTTGTTAAACCTTGCTTAGATTTTTCAGTGATCACTTTTGCCCTCTTTAAAGTTGGAGCTGTTCCGGTTCTGATTGATCCAGGCATGGGGTTTAAAAATCTTCTCTCATGTATTCGTCAAGTGCGGCCTGAAGCTATGGTGTCGATTGGTCTTGTTCACTGGATGAGACGCTTTAAGAAATCATATTTTAAAAATATTCTGGTTAAAATTTCTTTGCAGAATGTCTGGGGAAATACCGCTTGGCTTTATAAAAATCTAGAAGAAGAATCAAAGCACTTTGAAATCTACCCTGCTAAGATGGAAGATTATTCAGCGATTCTTTTTACGTCAGGAGGGACGGGAATTCCGAAAGGAGTTCTTTACACTCATGGTATTCTTCACGCTCAAACGGATGCCTTAAAAAGCATGTTTAATCTTGACGAAAATCAAATTGATATGCCTGGATTTCCGCTCTTTGCTTTATTCACTCTCGCGATGGGGATGACCTCAGTTATCCCTGATATGGATCCTACAAGGCCAGCACAATGTGATCCAGCAAAAATAGTAAAAAATATTCTTGATCAAGACGCAAGTTTTGTTGCGGGTTCACCCTCCATTTGGGCGAAAGTAGGGCATTACTGCTTAAAGAATCGTTTATCATTACCAACTGTAAAATATGTTGTGATGTTTGGTGCCCCCGTGAGGTCAGAGATTCATGAAATGTTTCAAAATATCCTCCCTCAGGGTGACACTTACACACCATATGGGGCCACTGAATGTTTACCCGTCAGTTTAATTTCTGGAAAAGAAATTCTTCAAGGTAAGAAGAGACAAACTGAACAAGGGGCCGGAACTTGTATTGGTCAGGTTATTCAAAACACAGAAGTTAAAATTATTAAAAGTTCGGATATTCCATTAATTCATTTTGAAGAAATGCCTTCCAATGAGATTGGTGAAATTATAGTTTCAGGCCCACAAGTCACACCGGCCTACTTTGATATGCCTCATGAAACTGAGAAGGCGAAAATCCTTATCGATGGTAAGCTTTGGCATCGTATGGGTGATGTTGGTTATCTCGATGATGAACAGAATTTATGGTTTATGGGTAGAAAAACTCATCAGGTCATAGTTGATCAAAATACTGTTTTTTATCCCATACGAATCGAGGCGATTTTTAATCAACATCCACTTATTAAAAGATCTGCCTTAGTGAAATTAACCCGCGGTGGTAGTGTTTTTCCTGGCCTTGTTATCGAGCGGAAAGATCAAAGTATCGGTCTTGATGATAAATTTCAATCTGAGCTCCTATCGATTGCATCATCTTCACCTCACACAAAAGTGATTGATCACTTTTTTGTTCATCCGGCCTTCCCTGTGGACGTCAGGCATAACATCAAAATAGATAGAGTCCGCCTCTCTCATTGGGCCCAGTCTCTCCTCAAGAACTAGACGTTTTTCTTTCTAGGCCCTAAAATAATCTTCATGCGTATACTCGTCACTGGTGGTGGAGGCTTCTTAGGAACTCACATCATTAAAGAACTGCTTAAAAATCCTCGCTATATTGTGACTAATTTTTCACGTCATAATTATTCTCATCTTGAAGAAATGGGAGTTCCGACAATTAGGGGAGATCTCACAAACCCGGCAGATGTAGAAAAGGCACTGCTACAGGGGTTTGATGCCATTTTTCATGTAGCGGCCCTTGCAGGTGTTTGGGGGCGCTATCAAGATTTTTATAACATTAATTATCTTGGGACTAAAAATTTAATTGAAGCTGCTGAGGCCCAAGGTGTGCAGCGTTTTATCTATACTTCAACCCCTTCAGTAGTTTTTGGCCGTGATGATTTATTAGGAGTGGATGAGGAATGCCCTTATCCAAAAGAGTTTCTTACTCCCTATGCAGAAACGAAGTCCATGGCCGAAAAGCTTATCTTACAAAAAAATAATGGCAAAACTTTTTTAACCTGTGCTTTAAGACCTCATCTTATTTGGGGACCTGGTGATCCTCACCTCTTTCCACGTGTAATTCAAAAAGGCAAAGAAGGTAAGTTGCGCATTGTAGGTGATGGTGAAAATCTAGTTGATATTATCTACGTTGAAAATGCGGCCATGGCCCATGTTCAGGCGTTTGAACATTTGAACCCATCATCAAGGGTTTGTGGTGAAGCTTATTTCATTGGGCAGGAGAGACCTGTAAAACTCTGGGATTTCATTAATCAGGTTTTAGGTTACGTAAAAATCGAACCTGTCATGAGGGCGATCGATGTGACTACTGCTTACCGCTTGGGTTGGTTCTTTGAAAAAGTTTTTAAGGCCGCGGGCATTCAAAAACCCGAGCCACCCATGACTCGATTCGTGGCGCTTAATTTAGGTAAATCTCATTATTTTTCCCATGCGAAGGCGAAAAGAGATTTTGGTTATTCCCCAAGAGTAAGTATTGAAGAAGGTTTAAAAAGAACTTTCGCTCTTCGAGAACACCTTAAACTAACCTGATTTGAGGATTTTTTTAGAGAACTTTTTGCTTAAAAGAATTCCTGGGGCATCAATCCATTTATAGATAAAATGTGAAACAAAAAATAAGACAAGAGATGAGATCATAAAATTGATGATAACCATCTGAGTCTTAGGTATTTCAGTCATTCTTGAACCTATAAATGAAGTTAGGGAAACTAGTATTAGAAAATGGATAGCATAAAGAGAGTATGAGACATCTCCAAGCCATTTAAAAAAGCTTTTATTGAGAATGTCTCTCATCTTTGTCGTTTGTAAAAGTGCGTACATCAAAAAGAAGGCACTTATATTTCTTAGATATGAACCATAGGTACCACTAAAGTCAGAAAGATAAATGGCCATCCCATAGATAAAGATCAAGAGAAGTACAGGAGTTTTATGCTTGGGAAGCCTGCATAGTGAGCTGCCGAGGAAGAAACACATAATGCCTTTATATTTAAAACTTAAAAGGCCGATTAGGAGTAAGACAATCCCTGGTCTTTTAAAGAATTTTAGTGGGGCGAGCACTGAAAAAAGTACGTATGATCCTATAAGTTCAGTTCCAATTGTCCAAAGATTTGGATTGAAGGTGGTTGAGGACTTGAAATTAAAGTATATCCCCCAGAAACTTTCTTTTATGGCATTCAAAAAATCTGGAGTAAATTTTAAATAGTTCGCGAGCCATTTCGAATAGTGAAAACTCATTAGCTCCTGGTGATAGACAAGTCCAAGCTTCATAAAAACATAAGTTGCTGTTATAGAAAAAAGAACAACAGGTAAGAGACGAAAGTAACGTCTGAGTGATTGGTCTTTGAGGATGAAAATAGCTTCTTTGTTTGTACTTGAGAAAATTTTATAGCTTAAGACAAAGCCAGAATGAACAAAAAACCACGAAACAGCAAGGTCTGCATTGATGAAGTGATTGATCCAGTTATGGTCGCCAAAATAAAAGTCAGGATAAAAAATAAGCAAGAAGTGGTGAAAGTACACAATAAACGCTGCAACACCTCGTGCGCCCTCAAGGCCATGGACTCTGGTCATATTATTTATTTTTGGTAAAAGTTTTTACGATATTTTGATCAAAATAATTAACACTCATTCCTGCATCAACTAAGACTGTTGTAGCATTAATGCCACTACTTCTTGAAGATAAGAGAAAACAAACCGTGTTAGCAACTTCTTGTGTCTCAAGTGCTGCCTTCCTCAGAGTAAGTTCTTCAGCATAGAGGTAGTTGTCGATGTAGTCAGGAATGCCTGCAGAAGCAGAGGTCTTGAGTGGGCCAGCTCCAACAGCATTAACTCTTATTTTTGAAAATTCGGAAAAGGACTTCGCTAGAAAGGGGACTGTTGCATCAAGCATGGCCTTAATGGGCCCGAGGTAGCCATAACTTGTGGCCTTCGTATTAGAAATTGAAATAGTCACAATTGAAGCTTCTGTTGATAATAAGTCTTTTAAAGCGTTCGAAACCTCAACCAGTGAAAAGCAAGATATTTGGGCTGCCTGTAAGTAATCAGCTCTTTTAGTCTCATTGAAGGGCTTAACTCCTTCAGAAAAATTAGCAAAGGCAAGAGAATGTAAAAAACCATCAAGCTTAGTTGTATGCACTAAGACTTCCTTTGCCAGTTGCTTGATATGGATTTCATTCTCCACATCACAAATAATGACAGGCGAGTAAGGAAATAGCTTTTTGATCGCTTCGGCGTGAATTTCAGTTTGTGCAGAAAAAAGACACTTGGCCTCTTGCTCAATAAGCGTCTTGGCACAAAAGTAGGCGACACTTTTTTTATTCGCTACACCTGCGATAAGAAAATGTTTGTCTTTCACATTTAAAAAATCCATTACACGTCCTGGTTGTCCACGATGGTTGCAGCAAACTCAATCGACATAATATTTTTGCCATTTGCTGTGATTTTACCTTTCATGAAAGCAGCGTTTGCCAGCATTTCAACGAAATCTACAGTGATGTGAAGTTCATCACCAGGCTTGGCCATGTTTTTAAATTTTGCCCCTTGGATCCTTGTGACGAGCGCTTTTTTATTATCATTGGCGCTTTGTCCTTTAAGCGCCATGAGAAGTGCTCCCGTTTGAAAAACAGCTTCGCACATCAAGACACCTGGAAAAACAGGAGCTCCAGGGAAGTGGCCACGAAAGAAGTCCTCATTGCCAGTCAGTTTTTTCGTTGTTGTAATAGAATTTTCTGAACGATCGAGAATATTTTCGATGAAAAGAAATGGCTCACGTTGAGGAATGTTAGCGAGGATTGTTTCAAGCATTGAGTCCCCCTGCGATATCAAGAGTTGCACCTGTGATGTAAGAAGATTCCTTAGAAGCAAAAAAGAGGACAGCGTGTGAAACTTCTTCCACCTTCCCAAAACGCTTCATAGGAACTTGTGACTTGTATTCCTTAATCTGTTCTTCAGGGAGGTCTTTTAAAAGTTCGGTATCAATAAATCCAGGGCAGACATTATTAAGAGTAATATTTCTTTTAGCGACTTCTTTTGAAACCGAAAGTGACATGGCAATTTGTCCTGCTTTTGAAGCAGCATAGTTGGCCTGACCTGGTAGCCCTAGTTTTCCACCGACTGATGACATGTTCACAATTCTTCCGTAACGATTTTTCATCATCGTTAAAACGGCATATTTAGTCATGTTGTAAGTGCCCTTGAGGTTAGTATCAATAACAGCATCCCAGTCACCTTCACCCATGCTTGCCACAATTTGGTCTCTTCTAATTCCTGCATTATTCACGAGGACTTCAAGACTCGGAAATTGTTTTTCATAGTCCGTAAAAAAGGATTCAACTTCTGATGAGTTTGCAACGTTGAATTTTTTTAGGACAAGTTTCTCACCAAATTCAGCAAGTCTGCTTTTAAAATTTTTAGCAGCATCATCGTTTCCTGAATATGTCGCTACGACGGTTGCTCCTGCTTTTAGGAATGATTCTGTAATTCCTGCACCAATCCCTCTAGTTCCACCAGTGACGATGACATGTTGAGAATTAAAATTAAACATGGTTATGACCTTTTATTGAGAGTAGATAAGATTCAATAGCGTTGGATTGGATAGCACCATAATTAGCAGCACCTAACCAGCCCGACATAATAATTCCAACAGATCCTGCATGGAAGAGACCTGGCATATTCTTGTGAAGATTCATGGATACATCTAGGCCTTCAAATTTTGTTCCAAAGGACGATCCCTTAGGATGGAGGGTATAGCGCTCAACCGTGAGGGGAGTCGCCGCTTCAATAATTTCAAGTTTGTCCCTAATGTCAGGAATAAAGGCTTCTAGACCTAGAATTGTTTCCTCAATCATGAATTTCTTCTCTTCCTCATATTCTTGAGGAGATAATTTTTTCCAGTCCTCATACAAGCAATTAGTACTTGAGACTATAGCAACTCTTGCTTCAGGTGATTGAGGTCGTGTTTCTTGAGGGTAGTAAACCGAGAATGTTCTGGAAGTGACTTTTAGGCCTAAGAGTTTATCTGGATCATAGCTTGGATAAGTTGAAGTAAAAATCAAATCTCCAATATGGGGAATGGTCGCATCTTTTTTAAGCCCCATGTAGACTTGGCAGCTTGAAGAGTTGAGTCTGATTTCCTTCGTTTTTTGAACAAACTCTTGAGGGAAATACTCTTCGCCAACTAAGTTGAGGACTGTGCTTCTGATATTGGCATTTGATAAAATCGCTTTTGATTTAATTTCTTTTCCCTCAAGAACAATTCCGGCGGCCACGCCATCCTTGATCAGGATCTTATCAACTTTGGTTTGCATTTTAATGTCGACATTATTTTTAAGGAGTTCATCTTTCATTTTAGATATGAGGAGGTCTGTGCCCCCTTTGAAAGTATAGACTCCCTTACTCATGAAATTTGAGAAGACAATTCCGTAGGTTATGGCAGGGTCTTCTAGAGTTGAACCATTGGCATACGTGATAGGTTCCATTAAAAACCTAACAACATCATTTCTACCGGGGAAAAATTTCTCAAAGAGCTCACGATTTGTGAGCTGAGAATTATCATAGAAATTCATGCTAGATAGATAGTCAAAAAAAGATGAAACTATCCTTTGATCAATTCCAAATTCATTAATAAGAACCTGGGAGTAATGTTCCTTCGTGAAATCAGTTTGAACTTTAAATTGTGGATTAACAAACCGGACGTCTTTGAGTTGGACAATAGAATCTGAAATTTCTTTGCTCCAGTATTTGCGGCATGTTTTTATCATGCCAACCGGAAAGCCATGAAGTGATATATCAAAAACATGTTCTCTATTTTCCCTAAAAAACCAAGTCGCAAACCCTCCCAACTTATTGTGAGACTCCAGTAGCAGGACTTGATGACCATTTCGGCCGAGAACGTTTGCAGCTGTCATACCTGCTAGACCTGATCCGATGATAATGACATCGTAATCTTTGGTAATAACGTCGCGAGTTTTATAGAGCATCCAAGTGACCTTTTGCGTTGCGTTGTTTTATGAGTGATAAGTCTTGAAACATTAGACGAAACTCTCGAAAAAGTCATGGAATCCGTTACAATAAATGTAATTGTCCAAAGTTTTAAAAGGTATTTTATGAATTTTGTGAAATCGGTTAGAAAATCCTTTGAATTTGATTACCGCTCACTGGCCCTCTATCGATTCTTGATGGGATTTATTGTTATTGCGGACGTTCTGTACCGACTCCCTGATGTGACTAATTTTTATACTGACGTTGGCCTCATACCAAGAGGTATTTTTATTAATGAAATGACTATGCCTTGGTCGCTTTCATTTCATTTAGCGAATGGGACTACTTATTTTGCCGTTGCTATGTTTGTCATTCAATTTATTTTTGGAGTGATGTTGGTGCTGGGTCTAAAATCAACTTGGGCCATGATAGGTGCCTATGTTATGTGCGTTTCAGTGCATAATCGTAACTGGCTCGTGAACAATGGCGGGGATGATATTATGCGGGCCCTGCTTTTTTTATCTATTTTTCTTCCTTTGAACCGTTATTTTTCAATTGATTCAGCACTTCGAAAAGATCAAGATCGTTCAAAAAAATCTCATTCTTCGCTTTGGGGACTCGCATTTTTCTTTCAGGTCTTTGCCATCTATTTTGTGAGTTATATTTTAAAAGATCACCCCATTTGGAGAAAAGATTTTACTGCGGTCTTTTTTTCTTCACGATTAGATATTTTTGCCACATCTTTTGGGGTTTGGTTGCGTGATTTTCCCTCTGTTCAGAAATTTTTTACGATCATTACTATTTTCTTAGAGTCTTATGGTTCACTTTTATTAATCTTTTCTTTTGTGCTTGGAAAGTTTTGGTGGTGCGCACGATTAATGCTCATCACTCTTTTTCTTGGTCTTCACATTGGTATTATTCTAACCATGAATATTGGAGTTTTTCCTTATCTTTGTTTAGTCATGTGGTTGTTATTTCTGCCTTCGCAGTTTTGGGATTTCCTTTCCAAGATGCTGGGCCCTAAAATGCGGCGGGAGCTTCAGCTTTTTTATGATGGAGACTGTCGATTTTGTGAAAAAATGGTTTATCTCATAAAAGAGTTCTTTATTTTAAACGATCTGACGATTAGACCATCTCAAAGTGATCAATCAATTGATCGTGAAATGCAGGAAAAGAATTCTTGGGTGGTTGTTAATCATAAAGGTGAGCATTTCTATCATTTCTCAGGCGTCTTAGAACTCATGAGGCACTCACCCATCTTAAAATTTATCACTCCGATTTTGGGGCACTCCATCCTTATTAATTTTTTAAATATCATCTATAAAATTATTGCACGAAATAGAACCATTCTATCTTCATTAACTCAATATTTAGAATTTACTAGTGAAAAAAAGAAAATTCGTTTTATTTTTTTGCCCTATCAGTTGGCCGGTGGTTTTTTTCTCATCACCCTTTTAACTTGGAATATGACGACCATTAAAAAATGGCATTTTAAGGCTCCATTTTTTCAGGATGTAACTAGATGGTTTCACCTTTATCAAGAGTGGAATATGTTTGCTCCCTTCCCTAAAATGGACAATATATGGGTTGAAATTCCTGCTGTGCTTGGTGATGACAGTGAAATAGAACTTCTAAGCGGTGACAGAGATATATATAGCTTTAAAGACAAAGTCTTTCCTGCGCTAATTCCAAACGAACACTGGCGGAAATTTTATTTAAACATGTCTGATAAGGTTGACTATGCCCGTTACTATGGTGGGTACCTTTGTCGTTCCTGGAACGAAAGGGGAATAAGACATATTCCGGATCAATTTCTCAAGAAGTTTGAAATTGTTGTTTACTCACAACCAAATCTTTCGAATGGTGATAAGGGTGGTGTTTCAAGAAAAATATCTTGGAAGCACTGGTGCTTTGACAGTGACTATCAAGCTGAATCAAAAAAACCTTAAAAGGTGTTCTATTTTTCACTCATCTTAGTCACATCAAAATCAACTCCAGCAAGTTCTGGGTTTTTTATATAACTTTGGCAAAGAGTAAGTACTCTTTTTGTTGGTTTGTCATCGAAGCTTTTTAAAATTTCTTCAAAAATATTCATAGCAGCTTGAAAGTTTTTTGACTGATAAAGTCCCCAGGCCGTTTGATAATAGTCATAAAGGGCAGGGTTCTTGGTCATAGGGTGCCAGCCGTGCATGACCTCATAGATTGCTACTGGCGTGGTCCTTCCTTTCACAATAACTTTATCAATTGGTCGGACCTTGATCATTTTCTGATCAATCCTGGTCAAAGTATTTTCTGAGATGAGAATTTGAGTTCCGTAGTATTTGCAAAGACTTTCTAATCTTGATCCGAGGTTCATATTATCCCCAAGTGCTGTGTAAGAGAAAATTCTCTCAGAACCCATGTTTCCTACGTTACATTCACCAGAATTAAGACCGACACCTACATTAAACTCTGGTCTTCCTAATTTCTTAAATTCTTCATTAATCGTAGGGAGGAGTTCAATCATTCGAATGGCCCCTTCAACAGCGTGCTGGGCATGGTTTCCAATTTCAAGGGGGGCACCCCAGAAAGCCACGATAGCATCACCAATATATTTATCTAATGTTCCTTTTGTTTCAAAAACAATATCAGTCATTCGACCCATGTACATGTTAAGTGAGTGGGCAAGTTCAGTTGCCGTGAGCCCTTCAGATATTGAAGTAAAATCTCTTACATCTGAAAAAAGACAAGTAATATCTTTTTTTGATCCGCCTACATGAAGTTTGTCAGGATCCTTAAGCATCTCATCCACAATAGTCGGTGCCACATAGCGAGCAAAGGTTCCCTTAATTTGTTTCTTTTCTTTACTGGCTTCTGAAAATTTGAAGAAAGTATTCCAGGTGTAGCATGATATAAAACAGAAAAAACAAGAAAAGAGTTTGATCTCATATCCCTGAGGAAAGAAGTAATAATGATCAACAGCATAGGCTCCACTTAGAATCAGGTGAATCACAACTAAATCTAGTAGTGCACTCCCAAAATACTGCGCAATAAAAAAGATAATAAGACCCAGGGCCAGTACAATAAGAGAAAATTGAATGGATTTATTTATTGGTTTGAAAAAGTAATTTGTTAAAAGCATGTTTGCCATATTCATGTGTGAAAGAACTCCTGGCATTTTGGCATCAATTGGGGAAGATCTTAAGTCATGGGCCCCATTCGCTGTTGATCCAACAAAAACCATCTTATCCTTAAAAGCCTTAAACATTTCAGGATCGTTCCTGTCAGCTTTTAGGAGGTCAAAAAGAGAAACATGAGCAAATTTTTCTAAGCCTCCAATAAAGCGAATTTTAGCTTCACCCATATCATTAATTTCAAGGACTCCTTTATCTGTTTTTAATTCAGCTGTTGAATCTTGATAAATTTTTATCTGGTGCTTTTTACCTGTAAAAGCTTCCCAGGCATTAAAACCAAGTGAGCCAAAATACACAGTATCTACATTAAGCATGAGGAGATAATTTCTAAAAACTCCGTCTTCATCCTCTCTCTTACTGATGGAGGCGAGTCCGACATTGGATTTAACAAAAAGGTCATTAGGGAAAGTGTATCGTCCCAACGTCCTATGGGCTGTATTGACATTAGGAGCACTAAAAACATCTACCGTATCATTAAGCATCTCATCCGGAAATGTCTCAAGAGAATCTTCTTTATTCGTTCCAGTTGAGTAGGCAAGAAAAATCCTTTTACCGTCATCGTTTTGAAAATCTTTAAAAGCCTTGACGAGAACTTGATCTGGAGAATCATTACCACAGACAGGCGCTTTTTCAGGATACATTATATCTAGTGCAACAACCTTTGCTCCAAAATGTCTTAATTGATTAATCATGCGTGCATGATCAGTTCTTGGAATTGGCCAAGTTCCAATTTTATTCAAGGAATAATCATCAATTTTTAAAAGGCTAATATCTTTACTTACAGGCGTTTTGTTTAAATTATTTCTTAATCTGTAATCATAAAATCTGTTTTCGAAAGAATTGATGTAATTGAGAAATCTGTAGACGACAGAGTCTGTATGTATATTTTGGATATAGAGTGAACTAAAAATATTATACACGGCAAAAAGAGTAATAAAAACGAGACCAATAGAACGAATTGATTTTGAGATAAAATTTAGTATCACGTGATAGAACCTTGAAAATGATTAAAATCATTTTCATTGTAACTTTCAAGTGTAATACTCGCAAGAAACACTACTATTTTTTCGGAATTTTATGATGCATCTAGATGATTTAAAAACTGATTTTCATTACCATGTAAAAACCTTGCAAGAGTTAATTACTCAGGAAATGCTGTCAATGGATAGTGAGCTCAAGCTTATTGAAGATCTTTGGCAAAGAACTGATCATGCTGGAGGGCCTGGGGGCGGTGGTATGACTCGTGCCTTTACTGGTGGTCTCTTCGAAAATGCAGGAGTTAACACTTCATGTGTTTTTGGTAAAATTGATCCACAGTTTGCCAAGCATTTGCAAGGCAGCGGGGATGAGATGTGGGCGGCCGGAATCTCACTTATTATTCATCCACGAAATCCTAGAATTCCCACGGTTCATGCCAACTTCAGGATGATTCACCAGGGTGATAAATTCTGGTTTGGTGGTGGGGCGGACCTGACTCCTTACTTTCCATATGAAGAGGATTTTGCTTACTTTCATGGTGTTTGGAAGAAGGCTTTGGGTGAGCACTATGCTCCCATGAAAAAAACATGTGATGATTATTTTAATAACCATCATCGTGGGATAGAAATGCGCGGGATTGGTGGGTTTTTCTTTGATCACTTCAATACAGGTGATACCCAAAAAGATGTAAATTTAGTTAAGCATTTCTCTCAGCATTTTAGCGAAAGTTATTTTCCCATTGTTAAAAAAAGAATGCACGAGACATGGACACCAGAGGATGAGGATTTCATGCTTCACCGACGTGGGCGATATGTTGAGTTCAACCTTTTACATGATCGAGGTACTTTATTCGGTTTGAAAACAAATGGGAGAGTAGACTCTATTCTGATTTCATTGCCGGCCCGCTGTAAGTTTAGTTACCAATACCGTCCAGAATCAGGAAGTCTCCATGAAAAAATGTGGAGTTATTACCGGCCAAAAGACTGGTAAGCTCTAAACCTCTGGCGCCAAATAGACTTCAACTTCTGGATGGAACTCATCTCTCAAAATAGATCGAATCGCTTCTAGAGTTCCCGTGGTTGAGCTTGGACATGTCCCGCAGGCCCCTTGATATTTTACAATCAAGACATTGTCTTTAAAGTCTTTAACCATGAGATCTCCTCCATCACCTTGGAGTCCTGGCCTGATTCTCTTATCTAAAATTTCTTCAATCTTTTGCATCTCAGGAGTGAGATTTGATCTGCGATCGGCTTCAGGATCAAAGACTTTAAAGTTAGGATCGTGATCCTCAATAAAGTTTTCAATACATGTTTGCACAGCAGGCTCTAGGGAGTCCCAATCTTCAAAACTAAATTTTGAGATCGTGACGACATTTTGGAAAAAGTGAATCTGATCCACTCCTCTCAGGTCAAAAAGAGAAGCAGCAAGAGGAATGTCCTTGCAGTCTTGGGGCGTTTTAAAAGAGACTTTTCCATCCGTCTTCACATCTTTGTTGAGTATGAACTTGAGGGCATTCGGGTTCGGAGTAGGTTGAATCGTGATTTCTAATTTTTCATTCGTCATATTTTTATCCATTTTTTATTCAAAAAACTTTTTTACCTTTAAAAGACCTTGATAAAGCTGATCTATATCTTCTCGGTTGTTATAAACCGATAGAGACGCCCGACAAGTGGCCGGAACATTAAAAAATTTCATGAGAGGTTGGGCGCAATGATGTCCAGTTCTGATTGCCACTCCTTCCTTGTCAATGAGTGAGGCAATATCATGCGGATGTATACCATCAATTCCAAATGAGATGACCGAGGTTTTCTTCTCAGCAGTTCCAAAGATTTTTAGACCTTGAATGCTTGAAAGCTTTTCAGTGCCGTAATGGAGAAGATCATTTTCAATTTTCCCAATTGTTTCGAAGCCTAGACTTTTAATATAGTCCACAGCTGTCCCGAGCCCAATGACTGAGGCAATAGAGGGTGTTCCAGCTTCAAACTTATGGGGGAGTTGGTTGTAGGTCGTCTTTTCAAATGTCACGACATCAATCATATCACCACCACCCTGATAGGGAGGCATCATATCTAAAAGTTCCATTTTCCCAAAAAGAACACCAACACCAGTTGGGCCAAACATTTTATGGCCAGAAAACCCCATAAAATCACACTTTAATTCTTGGACATCAATTTGAGTATGAGATATCGCTTGAGCAGCATCAACAAAGAATTTTGCGCCATTTTGATGGGCCATTTCAATCATTTCTTTTATTGGATTGATCGTCCCTAAAGCATTAGAGATATAGACAACGCTCACTAATTTAACTTTTGGAGTAAGGAGCTTTTTATATTCCTCCATTAAAATTTCTCCCTTCTCATTGATAGGGATAACTTTAATCTTTAGTTTTTTTTCTTCGGCAACGATTTGCCAGGGAACAATATTAGAGTGATGCTCCATTTGAGAAAGAAGAATTTCGTCGCCTTCTTTAAAAAATGATCTGACATAACTTTGAGCAACAATGTTAACACTTTCTGTTGTTCCCTTCGTGAATATAATTTCCTTTCGATCACTTGAATTGATGAGGCCTGCAATCTTATCTCGAGTGGATTCAAATTTTGTCGTTGCATTTTCTGAGAGCCAATAAAGACCGCGATGAACGTTCGCCGTTTCTTTTCTGTAATATAGGTCTATTTCATTTATGACGGAAAGTGGCTTTAGTGTTGTAGCAGCACTATCAAGATAGGCCAGACGCTTGCCATTGATGATTTGGTCCGCAACTGGAAAATCTTTTCTAATAGGGTTGGTTATCAAGTAACTCATTTCAATTCTCCCAGGTTGATTTTTGATTTGAGCTCATCCTGGATGATTGATTGAATTTTGTTTTTAACCAAAATATTTGAAATTTTAAAAACTATTTCATGACCAAAACCAAAGGCGAGCATGTTTCTCGCCTTCCTCTCAGGAATTCCTCGAGCTTCAAAATAAAAAAGTTCCTCGGCCGACATTTGTCCTGTGGTTGAGCCGTGAGAGCATTTCACATCATCTGCAAAAATCTCAAGCTGAGGTCTTGAGAAGGCTTGGGCTTTTTTGGACAAGATTAAATTCTTTGTTAGTTGACCTGACTGAACTTTTTGGGCCTTTGGTGAAATATGAATTTTACCAGTAAAAATCCCTTTTGAGTCCCCCTCTAGGATGCCTTTGGTTAACTGATTGGATGTTGTATCGTGAACCTGATGATTGATGACTGTTGAAATATCAGAAAATTCTTTATCTCCTGTCAGGTAGAGATTGAAGGATTCTGCATGAGATCCCGTTTCAATCAGATCGACAGTTAAATTCTGTCTGCTGTAGCTGCCTGGGAGGTTAAAAATAAAGTTATGGTATTGGGCATTCTTTTTAAGTTGGGCTTTCGTTGACTGATGGAGAAAGGAGTTCCTTGAACCCTGACTCAGTTTGATGTGCTCAACTTTAGATTCGGCACCAGCAAAAATATGAGTCTCCATTAATAAAGAGAGCCCATGATTTTGATCGATGGTTTCTTCAAGTAAAACCACTTCAGAATGATGTCCAGTTTTGACAACCACTGTAAACGTGGTGAGTTCTGTAGTTTTGGGCCCGTAAATAATTCTTAAAGGTTTATTTAATTTCGTATTCTTTTCAATTTCAATCACGACACCAGACTTCACTAGGGAGTGGTGTAAGTAGCTCAAGGCATCTTCTGAATCATCTGATTTTATTTCTTCCCAAGCATTTTCAAGGCTTTTAATTTGAACACCAGAAATGGTGGAACTAATGAACTCGCTTCCATTAAGGAATAGATCATGAAATTCACTTGAGGGTGTATAGTTCCAGTTAATCTTGTTTGTGGCCTTGTTTGGATCCTCTGCCGCTGTAAGTAGAGTGGCAATTTTGTTTAAAGGATAGCTTTCATCTAGTTTTTCTAGATTCATCGCTTGATACTTCTTTAAATTTTCTTGTTTAAATTCTTGAAGTGTATTCATTTTGAATTCTCATGAATAAGCCAGTCATAGCCCTTTTCTTCAAGCTCTAGGGCAAGAGATTTATCACCAGATTTGATGATTTTACCCTTGTAAAGAACATGGACAAAGTCCGGGATAATATAGTCCAGGAGTCTTTGATAATGGGTCACTAAGATTGTGGCGTTAAATTTTGATTTGAGTGCATTCACGCCATTTGAAACTATTTTAAGGGCATCAATATCAAGTCCAGAATCCGTTTCATCAAGGAGTGAGAGCCTTGGATTGAGAATGGCCATCTGAAGGATCTCATTTTTCTTTTTCTCCCCACCAGAAAACCCCTCGTTCACTGATCTTTCCAGGAAGCTCTCATTCATTTGTAGAAGAGAAAGTTTGCTTCTGAGGTGTTTTAAGAACGCCTCATCATTCATTTTGTCTAACCCTTGATGATCACAAATTTCATTAAAGGATTCTTTTAAAAATGTGAAGTTTGAAACACCTGGTACTTCAATCGGATATTGAAAGCCAAGAAAGATTCCCTCTTTGGCCCTTTCGGCCGGATTCAAGTCGAGGAGATTTTTCATTTTACCATTGATTTCAAAATTGATCTCGCCTCCAGTAACTTCATAAGCTGGATGACCTGCGATGATTTTTGAAAGGGTGGATTTACCAGACCCGTTTGGCCCCATAATGGCATGAACTTCACCTTTTTTGACAGTGAGATTAATGCCCTTAAGAATTTCATTACCATCAACTTTTGCACTGAGATTTTTAATTTCAATCATAATTATCCTACTGAGTTTTCTAATTTCATTTCAATTAATTTTACGGCCTCAACCGAGAACTCTAAAGGAAGTGTTTTAAACACATCTTTACAAAAACCATTCACAATAAGTGAAACAGCTTTTTCTGCACTAAACCCTCTTGATTGGAGATAAAATATTTGATCCGCACTGATCTTTGAGGTTGTCGCTTCGTGCTCAACAGTTGAATCAGGATTCTTTACATCGATAGTGGGGAAAGTATTGGCAGCACATTCGTCTCCAATCAGCATGGAATCACACTGAGAATAATTTCTTGCCCCCGTAGCACTTGGCATAATTTTAACAAGGCCTCGGTAGACGTTCTGGGATTTCTCAGCGGAGATACCTTTTGAGATAATAGTGGATTTTGTGTTCTTACCCACGTGAATCATTTTGGTTCCCGTATCGGCCTGCATATAATTATTTGTCAGGGCGACAGAATAAAAAGACCCTTGAGAATTATCACCAATGAGAACACATGATGGGTATTTCCAGGTGATGGCCGATCCAGCCTCGACTTGTGTCCATGAAATTTTCGAATTTACACCTTTGCAGTGACCTCTTTTGGTTACAAAGTTATAGATCCCGCCTTTACCTTCTTTGTCTCCGGCGTACCAGTTTTGGACAGTTGAATATTTGATTTCAGCATTATCAAGAGTCACAAGTTCTACGATGGCGGCATGAAGTTGATTCTCATCTCTTTGTGGGGCGGTACAACCTTCAAGATAATTCACAAAAGAGCCCTCATCGGCAATTATGAGTGTCCTTTCAAATTGACCTGTTTCTTTTGCATTGATTCGAAAATAAGTTGATAAATCCAGTGGGCATGTGACCCCTTTTGGAATGTAGACAAATGATCCATCAGAGAACACCGCTCCGTTCAAAGCAGCATAAAAATTATCTGAATAGGGAACAACTGTTCCGAGATATTTTTTGACAAGCTCTGGGTACTTTTCAACTGCCTCTTGAATCGAGCAAAAAATAACTCCAACTTTTTCAAGCTCTTCTTTGTGAGTTGTCCCCACAGAAACAGAATCAAACACTGCATCGACAGCAACCCCCATCAGTCTTTTTTGTTCAGTCAGAGGGATTCCAAGTTTTTCAAATGTTTCAAGGAGTTCAGAGTCCACATCATCTAATGATTTATAAGTTTCTTTTTTCGTTTTTGGCTTTGAATAGTAGTAGAGATCTTGAAAATTAATCTCTGGTATTTTGCAATACTGCCATTCTGGATGCTTGAGTGTTAACCAGTGTCTATAGGCCTTAAGCCTGTAGTCTAAAAGCCATTCAGGTTCATTTTTTTTGGCGGATATGAGTCTCACAATTTCTTCTGAAAGACCCTTCGGAAATTCTTCCGTCTCAATATCTGTGACAAATCCGTATTTATAATTATCTTGTAATTTTTCTTGTATGCTCATGGATTGGCCTTATTTACGAGTGGACAATTATCAACAGTCCGAGTCGGTATAGTTTTAAGTGCGAGGAGATTGTCTTCAGCTAAAAGCTCATTGAGGGTCAGAGAGCTAAAGATATTGATGATGTAGTCATTCAGTCTTTTAATTGGTTGAGAGATATTACATTTATGAATGAGTTCACAGGGACCTTCATGACAATCCATCATGAAGCTCTTGCCTTCAATCATCTCCACAAGATCGAAATAAGTGATTTTCTCAAGGCTCCTGGCCAAATGATATCCACCCTTAACACCCTTCTGGGATTGCAGAATGCCTGTGGAGTTCATCAGCTGCATAACTTTGGCGGTTGTATCAAAGGGTGTATCGTACCTGTCACAAACTTCACGGGCCGTGGTTAATTCTTGGGCCCCTTTGTCGGACATAAGCTTAAGTACCATCAGGGCATACTCAACCTTTCGATTTATTTTGATCATAAAAATACGCCTATTTTTAACTTATTTGAGATCCGGCAGGCACTTTAGCTCAAATAAGTTAAATTTGCACGTATTTTAAAATTGAACAAAACCTACATTCTCTCTGGGGCTTCAATACCTAGGAGAGAGAGTCCCTGCTTGAGGGTTATGGCAGTGGCCTTAGAAAGCATAAGTCTTGAAGATCGTATCGGTTCTTCAGAGGATCCCACCGGACATTCTGCATAAAAGCTATTGTAGGCCCGAGCGAGGTCATAGAGATAGGCCGTGAGGACTGAGGGCTTATATTGTTCTGTGGCCTGCTGAACCACGTGATGAAAATTCATCAGAATCGCCACAAGATCCTTCTCTTGAGGTTTATCAATTTTTAAGGTTGAGCTTGTTGGTGCGCCTAGTTTATTCACCATGGAGTTAATTCTGGCGTAGGCGTACTGAATATAGGGACCTGACTCTCCATCAAGCTTGAGCCATTCTTGCATTTCGAAAACAATCTTTTTCCCTGGATCAATTCTGTTCATGCCATATTTAATCGCTCCCTTAGCGACTATCTGAGCAGTTTTTTCAATCTCTTCTGAAGACCATTCATTGATATAACGAGCAAGGTATTGCTCCTTAATGGTCTTCACCATATTTTCAATCAGGCTTTGGAGAGGAATGATATTTCCTTTGCGGGAACTCATAGCGCCATCTGGAAGTTCTACAAAATCATACTGGAGGTGCTGGCACTTCTTTGCGTTTTCAAATCCCATGAGTTCAAGCACTTTAAACACTTGCTTAAAATGATGCTCTTGGCGTTTATCAACAACATAGAGATTTTTTTCAATATGGTAGTCTTGAAATTTTCTACGAGCGAGTTCAATATCTTTTGTCGCATACAATCCGTTGCCATCTGTCTTAAGCAGCATGCAAAAACCAAGCTTGTATGGCTCTAAATCAACTCCAATACATCCTTTATCTTCAATGAATAGGCCTTTCTCAAAATATTCTCTGGCAAGTTTAACAGAATCAGAATCAACTTCTGATTCCCAATACCAGACGTCAAATTTAACATCTGCCCACTTGTATATTTCGGTCATAAGCTCAATTGACCACTGGCGAGTCTCCTTCCAGAGCTCATAGAACTCACCGGATTTCTGCTCAAGTTGCTTAAGAATCAAAGTCAGTTGTTCACGATTCTGGGCTTCTTTGTCTGAGCCTTTTTCTTCTTCAAGCTTGTTGTGGGCCGTGGAATACATGGAGCCCAGCCAAGCACCTTTTCTTGTTTCAGGAACCGCTTCTTTATTGTGATACTTCATATACCACAAGCATTTTGCCACGTGTGTTCCCACATCCCCTGGGAAGGTAGAGGCCACAATATCAAAACCGGCATATCGATGGAGGCGAATAAGGGCGTCGCCGTAGCAAAGATTTCTCATGTGCCCAACGTGAAGTTCTTTATGAGTATTCGGCTGGGAGTACTCAATCATTGTTCGAGGCATATTTTCAGAAAGCTTTTTCTTATAAAAGTCACCAGAGATTAAGCTGGGGATAAGTGTTTCAGCAATTGCCGAAAAATCAAAAAAGAAGTTTAGATAAGGGCCCATGGCAACCTTAGAGGTTACAAAGGAAGGTAGATCATTCATCGCCGCCTCTAAACTCTTGGCCGCTAGGGCAGGGTTCGTCTTGGCCTCTTTGGCGATAATAAAAAGAGGAAAGGCCACATCCCCAGCTTCTTTAGAAGGTGTAGGTCCAAGCAAGGCATATGTTTTTTCCCAAGGCACCTCTAGTGAGAAAGCTTTTTGAATACCAAAGGAGAGGGACTGGGCTAGTTCTTGACGAAATTGATCATGATGGCAAAACACGATTCGATCCTTAATTGATAAGTTAATTCGGCCGATAAGGTTATAAGTGTATCTTAAGGTAACATAAAATGCTTCTCAAGTTGATGCTTTTCTCTTTTTTATTCGTGAACACTTCCTCTGCAGACAGCGGGGAAAAAATTCTTAATGGTTACGATCCTAAAGTGGATATTATCTCTGAAGATTATGAGGCCGGCCCTTTCCTCATTTATGACTGTGTCCAAAATCATTGGACCTGTGTTTTGGAGAGTTATTATAAAGAATGCGGAAAAAAACGTGAATTGGACCTGCACCTAAAAAAAGAGCATGTTAGTTGTGCTCAAGTTGAAGAGTTACCCAATAAAAAATCGTGCTTTCAAAAGCAACTTTTTCTCGTTTCTCAGAATTTTGGTCATAGATTTTGTATTGGCCCGGTTTGGCAGCAAAAAGAAATCAAATTTTAATCAATCTTTATAGACATAAGCTGGTGCTTGCCAATTTGAGGGATCGTAAAAAGATCGCCAGTTGGAGTAAAACCAACTTTTGAATAAAAACCTTGGGCCTTTTCTCTAGCGTTGCACCATAAAAGCGAGCATTGGTTTTGCTTTATGACGGGAAAGGCAGTTCTTAACAGAGCAGAACTCAACCCCTGACCTTGAAATTCTGGCAAAGTCGCCATGCCCCGAAGTCGGTATTGATAAGGATCTGAAAAGTTAGGATGTTTTTCAAAGTAAAAAGACGCAACACTCACTAATTTTTTATCGACAAAGGCCCCAAGATGAAATGTCAGCTCATCCCCATCACCTTGAAAAATACAATCTTCAAGAGTGCCGTTGGGACGCAGCATTTTGTGACGTATGAGATGAGTGTCTATGGCCTTAATTCTTAGTACTTCCATGAGTCCAAGAAGATAATGGCTATGTAAGCGTTTGAAAAGGAATTAAAATAAGGAGACTCGTATCAAATGCTCTAAACCTAATTTACCAACTGTTTGAATAAATAAAGAAAATGCGATGTTGGGTATTTTTGTTTCTGGACCCTGCCAATCGGTTTTTAGCCCAAGCAAACAGTATTTTCCAATATCTTTAACTATTATATTCCCTTTAAGGTCTTTTAAAAAACCATGCTCGAAAGTAAAAGGGTAGACACCAGGCTTTCTTATCCGAGGTATTTTAAAAGTTAAGTTCATAGCAAAGGGAAGAAGAGCATGATCCATCACAAAATAAACACTCTCTTTCTCATCGCTATATTCACTTTTTTTTATAAATTCCATGTACTCAGAGTAATTTTCGTAAAATGAAATTTTTCTCATGGCCCGAGTGCAATTTCGGGGATGTAGGCCAGCTACAAATAAAAAAAGTTTCTGGTCTTTTTCAGTTGGTGAATTGACTTTACCTACGGAAATGACGCTTCCTTTTAATATTTCTTCTAATTGTCCTTCAGAAGGTGAGTAAAAAGATTTAAGCTCCTCGAAAATAGGTTTTTGATAGGATGAAGAAAGGTTGATTTTATCTTGAGCAAAAGCGCAGTGCATTAAAGATGTGCACAACGTTATTAAAAAAAATTGATATCTCATGTGTTGACCTATTGTTCTATGACACCTTAATCTTATCCTATTGATTTTCCATTATGCAAC
>Ga0315907_10002300_pt1 | contig 24295 bp, 29 predicted proteins | sample LakEriMetagenome_3_FD_203525 | JGI IMG/M metagenome (GOLD analysis project Ga0315907, IMG submission 203525) | Freshwater fungal communities from buoy surface, Lake Erie, Ohio, United States - Buoy 12 MA123 | ecosystem: Environmental > Aquatic > Freshwater > Lake > Lake biofilm | place: USA...
TCCTCGATCGGTTGTTCCGGCTGCCGGCCCCCGCCGGCTTTGCTGCAATGCAGCATGGCCCGAATATCGTCATGGCTCCCCGGGTTGTCAACGCCGTTTTGTGCACCGCACAATAGCCGTTCGATCGCGCTCCGCTGGACGCCGCGGAGGCTGCGTGACACTCTCGAGACGCCATGACCTACTGCCTCGGAATCAAGATCCGCGACGGGCTGATCGGCCTGTCGGACGGACGCATCACCGCCGGTACCCAGGTGTCGGCCGCGCGCAAGGTCACCCTGATCGGCTCGCGCGGGCACCGGTTCTTCGTGATGAGTTCCGGCCTGCGCAGCGTGCGCGACAAGGCGCTCGCCTATCTCAGGCGCGACATGTCGCGCCAGTCCGGCGAGACCTACGGGACGATGCTGGAGGCGGTCAACGCCTTCGCCCGCTGCCTGCGCGACGTCGCCCGCGAGGACAAGGAGGCGCTGGAGGATTCCAAGCTCGCCTTCAACCTCCACGCCATCGTGGGCGGACAGCTGGCCGACGACGCCGAGCCGACGATGTTCCTCCTCTATCCCGAGGGGAACTGGATCCAGGTCGACGAGCGCACGCCCTACCTCTCCATCGGCTCCACCGCCTACGGCAAGCCGATCATGGACCGGGCGCTGAAATACGACACGCCGATGCGGCACGCGCTGCGGATCGCCTATCTCTCGTTCGATTCGAGCCGCTTCAGCTCGGCCGACGTCGGTTTCCCCATCGACCTCGTCACCTTCTCCAACGCCGACCGGGCGTGGCGGGAAGGGACGTTCGACTACGACGACCTGTCCAAGCAGCGCCAGTGGTGGAACCGGTCGATCACCGAACTCGCCGGACGGCTCCCCGACGGGCCGTGGCTGGGCAAGCTGCTGCCCGGCGATCCGTCCTGACGGGCGGGCGGGCGGCCGATCCCGAGTCCGCCGGCGTGCGCCCCGCCGCCGCCCTCAACTCTCCGCGACGTCGCCGCGCCGCACGCCCGGACGGGGCGGCACGGGCGCCGACGTCTCGAGGAAGCGGTCGGACGGCCAGTCGAACACCGCGAGAAAATATTGTCCCTGGTGGCACCCGCTCACCAGCCAGTAGAAGGCACCGGTCGGCAGGAAGGCCCCGGGCGGCGGGGTCCGGAAGCCGCTGGTGACGGCGATGCGTTCGAGAAAGATGGCCATCTGCGCGGGCGTCAGGCGAAGCGTCTCGGCGCGCGCGTCGTCCGCGGGGCGCGGCCGCGCCAGAGTGAACGCCGGCAGTTCGGCGGTCGGCACCACCCGCGTCTCCACCACCGCGCCCTCGGCGTCGCCCCGCACCTCGAAGGTGCGCAGGCGTTGGAGATGCGCGGCGTTGAGCACGAGGCGGACGTGGTCGGCGCCGCCCCGGCGGCAGGTTCCGCGAATGTCCTCGCCCACGAGATACGAGGACCAGGCGGCGCTGGGCGATCCCGGGACCCGCACCGGCGTCGACGCCGCGCAGGCGGCGAGCAGCACGGCGGACACGATGGAGAGACCGGACCGGTTCATCATGGGGCGGGATGATGCACGAACAGGGCTCCGGCGACGAGCATCGTCGGGCGGGATCATCCTTTCGCGCCTGCGGGAGTCGGATCTCAACGGGATACTCCTAGACACTGATTCGGCTCGCGTTTATTCTTCCTCGGTTCGAATGGTCCACGACGTGCGGATGGGCGCTGTCGTCCGTTGGGGGGAGCCGCGGGATGTCCGTTGATGCCATGCCCTCGGGGTCCCGCCCCGGTTCCGCCCTCCTCCGCGCCGTCGGCCTCGCGCTGGCGCTGCTCCTCGCGATCCCCGCGGCGGCGGCGGCCAAGTACGCGGCCATCGTGATCGAGGCCGAGACGGGCCGGGTGATCCACGCCGTCAACGAGGACGAACGGAACTTTCCCGCGTCGCTCACCAAGATGATGACGCTCTACGTCGCGTTCGACGCGATGAACGCGGGGCGGCTGCGCCTGAACGACCGGATCGACATCTCCCAGCGCGCCGCCGCGCAGGCGCCCTCCAAGATCGGGCTCCCGCCCGGGGCGACCATGCGGGCCGAGGACGCGATCCTTGCCCTTGTCACCAAGTCGGCCAACGACATCTCGGTCGCGCTGGCCGAGCACATCGGCGGCAGCGAAGCGGCGTTCGTCGACATGATGAACCAGCGCGCGCGCCAGCTCGGCATGGGCAGCACGACCTTCCGCAACCCGCACGGCCTTCCCAACCCGGACCAGAAGACGACGGCCCGCGATCTCGCGGTGCTGGCCCGGGCGCTGATCTACAACCACGGCCGCCACTACGCCTACTTCAGCCGCGACGAGTTCACCTTCAACGGCGTCACCCACGCCAACCACAACCGGCTGATGGGCCGGTTCGAGGGGATGGACGGCATCAAGACCGGCTTCATCCGCGCCTCGGGCTTCAACCTCGCCGCCTCCGCCGTGCGCGACGGGCGCAGGCTGGTCGCGGTGGTGATGGGCGGGGAAACGGCGCGGTCGCGCGACGACCACATGGCCGAGCTGCTGGAGCGGGCGTTCGCCCGCCGCGGGTTCCAGGACGCGCCGGTCCTGAGCGCCGGCACACCCGCCGCCACCACGGCCGGCGTGAAGAAGACGAGCACGCCCGCGACCGCGCCGAAGAAGCCGGCGCAGCCGGCGAACCGGCGGCCGGGCAGCGGCGAGACCGCCGAGACCGCGGCGGTCGCCGCGGGCGGCGAGAGCCTCGACCGGCTGATCGCCCGGGCCTCGTCCCAGCCCGCGGCCCACGCCACGCCGCTCGACCAGGGCGACGGCACGCCGGGCTGGGCGATCCAGGTCGGCGTGTTCGGGAACCAGGACGCGAGCCGGCGCGCCGCCACCGCCGCGGTCCGCCGCCTGCCGGGCCTGCTCGGAGACGCGGACATCCAGGTGACGGCGACCGGCACGGGCCGGCAGCCGCTCTTCCGTTCCCGGCTGACGGGCCTCGACGAGCGCGAGGCGCGGCAGGCCTGCCGCAGCCTCGCCCAGTCGGGCGGGGAGTGCATGCTCGTCCCGCCGCCGACCCGCAAGCTCTGACCCCGCGCGCTGGCTTCGCCGCTGCGCTATCCTGCCGGGCGAGTTCGTCAACCACGCGGGGCGACCCATGACCGTTCTCGTCACCGGCAGCGCCGGCCACCTGGGCGAGGCGCTCGTCCGCACGCTGCGCGCCGCCGGGCGCCCGGTCCGCGGCCTCGACCGGCGCCCCTCACCCTTCACCGACCACGTCGGTTCGATCACGGACCGGGACTTCGTGCGAGGCTGCATGGCCGGCGCGACCGCCGTGCTGCACGCCGCGACCCTCCATAAGCCGCACGTGGGCACCCATGCCCAGCAGGCCTTCGTCGACGTCAACGTGAGCGGCACGCTCGCCCTGCTGGAGGCGGCGACGGCCGCCGGGGTCGGGGCGTTCGTCTTCACCAGCACCACCAGCGCCTTCGGGTCCGCGCTCACGCCCGCGCCGGGCGAACCCGCGGCCTGGGTGACGGAGGACACGGTTCCCGTGCCCCGGAACGTCTACGGCGTCACCAAGGTCGCCGCCGAGGGGCTGTGCGAACTGTTCGCCCGGCGCGACGGGCTGCCGGTGGTGATCCTGCGGACGTCCCGCTTCTTCCCCGAGGGCGACGACGATCCGGAGCGCCGCGCCCGGTTCCCGCTGGAGAACCTTCAGGCGATCGAGGTCCTGCACCGCCGCGTCGACATCGCCGACGTCGCCGACGCCCACCTGCGCGCGATCGAGGTGGCGGGGCGGCTCGGCTGCGGCCGGTTCATCGTCTCCGCCACCACGCCGTTCGGGCGCGGCGACCTCGTCGCCCTGCGCCACGACGCGGCCGGGGTGATCGAGCGGCTGTTCCCCGGGGCGGGGGGGCTGTTCGCGGCGCGCGGCTGGCGGCTGCCCGACGGGATCGACCGGGTCTACGTGAACGATTTGGCGCGGGCGGCGCTGGGCTGGCGGCCGGCGACCGACTTCGCCACGATCCTCGAGGCGGCGCGCGCGGGCCGCGACGTCCGCAGCCCGCTCGCGCTGGCGGTCGGGGCCAAGGGCTACCATCACGACGGCGAGGACGCGGGCCTCTACGCGCCGGTCTGAGGACGGCCCCTCATTCCGGAAGGTCGCGCGGCGGCGGGCCGTCGTGGGTCCAGAGCCATTCCCGGGGCAAGGGCCCCTTGTTCCGCCCTCCCTGGCACGTCTGTTCCCAGGCGTGGGCGAGGATGCCGACCGACCGGGACAGGATGAACAGGCCGCGGGCGAGCGGCGCCGGGAAGCCCAGTTCGGCGAAGATCACCGCCGTCGCCCCGTCGATGTTCATCGGCACCGGCCGCGGCCGGCCCCGGCCGAGATGCGCCTCGACACCACGGGCGATGGTCGCGAACCGGCCGGAGACGGTGCCCGCCGCCGCCGCTTCGTCGACCAGTTCCAGAAGGCGCGGCGCACGGGGATCGACCGGGTGGAACCGGTGGCCGAAGCCCGAGACGTACTTGCCGTGCGCGGCCTGGAACCGCCCGACCGCCGCGGCGACCGCGTCTTCCAGCGACGCGCCGCCGTCCATCGCGACCGCCGCGTCGCCGTAGATCTCCACCGCCTGCTCCCCCGCCCCGCCGTGCACGTCGCCCAGCACGTTGATGGCGGACGCCATCGCCCCGTTGATGCCGACGCCGCAGGTGGCGGCCATGCGGGCGATGGCGATCGACGGCGCCTGTGGGCCGTGGTCGACAGCGGCGACGAGCGCGTGGCCGAGCAGGTCGGCCTGTTCCGGCGACGGCAGGTCGCCGCGGAGCATCAGCCACACCATGGCCGGATAGCTCACCCGCCCGATCAGGACCTCGATCGCATAGCCGCGGAACCGGATCTCGCCGGGCCGCATGGCGATCACCTCGGTCCGCCACCAGTCCTCGCCGCGCCCGCGCCCGCCGTCCGCCGGTCCGGTCATGCCACGCCCTCCGCCCTCAGCCGCGCGATCGCCGCATCGTCGTAGCCGGCCTCGCGCAGGATCGCCTCGGTGTCCGCACCCAGCACCGGCGGCGGACCGTCCGGCGAGGGGGTGGCGCCGTCGACCCGGAAGCCGGAGCGGACCACCCGCACGTCGCGCCCCACGCCGGGCGCGTCGGGGAAGGCGGCGAGCATGTCGCGCGCGGCGAGCTGCGGATGGGCGAGGATCTGCGGCACGGTCATGACGCGGCCGGCGGGCACGCCCGTCGCGTTCAGCCGCCCCTCCCACGCCTCGGCCGTGTCGGTGGCGAGCGTCGCCTCGATCTCCGCCGTCAGCGCCGCCCGGTTTCGCTTGCGCGCCTCACGCTCGGCGAAGCGGGGATCGGCCTTGAGGTCGGGGCGTCCGATCCGGTCGCACAGCGCCTCGAACTGCTCCTGCTTGTTGGCGGCGATGTTGAGAAGGCCGTCGGCGCAGCGGAAGGCGCCCGACGGGGACGCGGTCATGTTGTCGTTGCCGAGCCGCTGCGGCTCCACCCCCGCGATCAGGAGGTTGGAGACGGCCCAGCCCATCGTCACGAGCGTCGCCTCCAGCATGGCGACGTCGAGGAAGGCCCCCTGCCCCGTCCGCGCGCGCCCGGCCAGCGCCGCGGCGATGGCGAAGGCGGCCGTCAGCCCGCCGATGGTGTCGGCGACGGGATATCCCACGCGCAGCGGCCCGCCCGCCTCCGTCCCGGTCACGCTCATCACGCCGGCGAAGCCCTGGATGATCTGGTCGTAGGCCGGGTTGTTGCGCAACGGCCCGGTCTGGCCGAAGCCCGAAATGGCGCAGTAGACGAGGCCCGGCCGGATCGCCTTCAGCGCCTCCCACCCCAGGCCGAGCCGGTCCATCACCCCGGGGCGGAAGTTCTCCAGCACCACGTCGGCGCCGGCCACGAGGCGGCGGAACACGTCCTTGCCCGCCGGCGCCTTGAGATCGAGGGTGATGGAGCGCTTGCCGGCGTTCTGGGCGAGGAACGACGCCCCCATCCCCGCCCGGTTGAGGGCGGGATCGGCGCCCAGCTGGCGGGCGAGGTCGCCGCCGTCGGGGTTCTCCACCTTGACGACGTCGGCGCCGAGCAGGGCGAGTTGATAGCCCGCGAACGGCCCGGCGAGCACGTTCGTCAGATCGAGGACGCGGACGCCCTCCAGCAGACGGTTCATGGACCCTCCCTCCACGCCCGCGCGAGGATGCCCGGGCCCCTGCCCGCGCGGAAGGCCGAAACCGCCGTCAGAAGGCGGCCTCGGCCATCGCCATGGTCGCCCGGTGGCCGCCGGTGACCGGGCGCAGCAGCCCCCGCACCTGGGGAAGGAACTGGTCGGCGTAGAAGCGGGCGGTGATCGTCTTGGCGTCGAGGAACGCCGGGTGGCCGAGGCCCCGCGCCATGTCGTCGAGCGCGGCCGCTGCGGCGAGGCCGAGCATGTGGCCGCCGGCCGTGAGCCCGAACATGCGCAGGTAGTTCGCCGCACCCGCGGCGGCGGCGACGGGGTCGGTGCCCACCGTCGCCGTCATCCACGCCGTCGCCTCGGTCAGGGCCGCCACCGCGTCCTCCAGGGCTTCGGCGATGCTCTCGGCGTCGTCGCCGGGCTTGCCGCGCAGCGTCGCCGCCGTCGTCGCGACCTCGGCGAGGAAGGCCCGGGCCGCGGCGCCCTTGTCGCGGCCGATCTTGCGGAAGACGAGATCGTTGGCCTGGATGCCGTTGGTGCCCTCGTAGATCGGCAGGATGCGGGCGTCGCGGTAGTGCTGCGCCGCTCCCGTCTCCTCGATGAAGCCCATCCCGCCGTGGACCTGCACGCCGATCGAGGCGACGTCGACGCCGACGTCGGTGCCCCACGCCTTGCAGACGGGCGTCAGCAGGTCGACGCGGAGCTGCGCCGCCTCCCGCGTCGCCGGATCGGGGTGCCGCTTGGCCTCGTCCAGCGAGACGGCGGCGGAATAGAGGAGCGACCGTGCCGCCTCGGTCTGGCTGCGCATGGCCAGCAGCATTCGCCGCACGTCGGGGTGGCGGACGATGGGCACGCCGTCCGGCGACCGGGCGCCCAGTTCGCGCGACTGGACGCGGCTCCGCGCGTAGTCGCGCGCCTGCTGGTAGGCCCGGTCGGCGATCGCCACGCCCTGCAGCCCGACCGACAGGCGGGCGTTGTTCATCATCGTGAACATGTACTCGATGCCGCGGTTCTCCTCGCCCACGATGAAGCCGACCGCGCCGCCGTCGTCGCCGTAGGCCATCACGCAGGTCGGACTCGCGTGGATGCCGAGCTTGTGCTCCAGCGACACGCAGCGCAGGTCGTTGCGCCGGCCGGGCGATCCGTCCGCCTCCACCAGGAACTTCGGCACGATGAAGAGCGAGATGCCCTTGATGCCGGGCGGCGCGTCGGGCAGGCGGGCCAGCACCATGTGCACGATGTTGGCGGCCATGTCGTGCTCGCCGTAGGTGATGTAGATCTTCTGGCCCTGGATGCGGTAGTGCCCGTCGGCGCGAACGGCCCGCGTCCGCACCGCGCCGACGTCCGAGCCCGCCTGCGGCTCGGTCAGGTTCATGGTCCCGGTCCATTCGCCCGAGATCAGCCGGGGCAGATAGACTGCCTTCTGGTCCGGCGTCCCGTGCTCGGTCAGGAGGTCGACGGCCCCCTGGGTCAAGAGCGGGCAGAGGCCGAAGCTCAGGTTGGCCGCCTGCCACATCTCCTGCACGGCGAAGGCGACCGACCAGGGCAGGCCCTGCCCGCCGTGGTCCGGGTCGAACGGCACGGCGTTCCACCCGCCGTCCACGAACTGGCGATAGGCGTCGGCGAAGCCGGGGGCGGTGCGGACGACGCCGTTCTCCAGCGTCGCGCCATGTTCGTCGCCGCCCATGTTGATCGGCGCCAGCACGCCCGCCGCCAGCTTTCCGGCCTCCGCCAGCACCGCGTCGACGAGGTCGGGCGTGGCGACGTCGAGGCCCGGGAGGGCCGCGACGCGGTCGAGGCCCGCCACGCGGGCCAGCGTGAAGCGCATGTCGTCGATCGGGGCGGCATAGGGGATCATCGGCCTTCCTCTCGCGGTTCGCGGGCGCGGGTGGCGTTTCCTCGCGGCCCAGAATTGGCAGGAACGGCCCGGGGCGGCAAGCGGACCGGGGGTGCGGCGGACTGGCATCCCACTTGCAAATGGTTTTGGCGTCCGGTCCGGTTGGGCCGGGTCCGACGACCGGAGTGATCCTCGTGACGCAAGCCGCCGCCCTCAGGAACGCCGACGCCCTGGCCGTCCGCTACCGGAACGCCTCGCCCGAGGTGTCGGGAGCGATCCAGACCGCGAGCACCCGGACGGGGGTCGATTTTGCCTACCTGATGGAAAAAGCTTCCGCCGAGAGCGGGTTCCGCCCGGACGCGAAGGCGGGCACCTCGTCGGCGACGGGGCTGTTCCAGTTCGTCGAGGGCACCTGGTTCGACATGATCAAGTCCTACGGGGCGAAGTACGGGCTGAAGGAGGAGGCCGCGGCGGTCAGCACCCGCATCGACGGCACCGACTTCGTCCGCGACCCCGTCGAGCGCGAGCGCATCCTCGAGCTGCGCAAGGATCCGCGGATCTCCTCTCTGCTGGCCGCCGAATACGCGCGGGAGAACCGCGAGTACCTGAAGGAGACGGTGGGGGGCACCATCGGCTCGACCGATCTCTACATGGCCCATTTCCTCGGTCCCCGCGGCGCCGGCCAGTTCCTCAAGGAATTGCGTGCGCGGCCGAACACGACGGCGGCCGAGATCTTTCCCGAGGCGGCCAAGGCGAACAAGGGCGTCTTCTACCGCGACGGCCAGCCGCAGACGCTCCAGCAGGTCTACGACCGCTTCGCCTCCCGCTTCCAGGGCGCGATGGTGACGGCCGGCGTCACCCAGCCGGACGGGGCGACGCTGATGCAGCGGCAGGTCGACCGGCTTCAGGCGACCGGCGGCAACACGATCGCGCCGGAGGCGACGCCCTATTTCACCGTCATGATGCTGGCCCAGCTCGCGAGCCCGATGGACGGCGCGAAGAAGGGCTCGCCCGCGGCGCTCCGCGACGGCAAGCCCGGCACGAACGACGCCGATCCGACCGCCCGCCTGATGGTGCCCACGCTCGGGCTCTGAGCCCAGCTCACTCCGGCGCGAGGGCGAGGCGCGAGGGCGGCAGGCGGAACGCCGCCCGCGTCCCCTTGCCCGGCCGGCTGTCCAGCGTGAAGGTCGCGCCGTGCAGTTCCGCCAGCGCCCGGGCGAGCGGAAGGCCGAGGCCGGTTCCGTCGTGCTGGCGGACGTGCGTGTTCGCGACCTGCCCGAACGGCTCCATCGCGACGGCCATCTCCGCCTCCGTCATGCCGATCCCGGTGTCCAGGACCTCCACCCGTACCCCACCGTCGTGTTCGTGCGCGAGGACGACGGTCACCGTCCCGCCGCGGGGCGTGAACTTGACGGCGTTGGACACGAGGTTGAGCAGGATCTGCCGGATCTTGATCGGATCGCCGATCACGGGCGGAAGATCGTCCGCGGCCTCGACCCGCATGATGAGGCCGCTTTCGGCGATGCGCGCGGCGAGCAGGCGGCGGACGGAGGCGACAGACTGGACGAGGTCGACCGCCCCCTCGGTCAGGTCTAACCGTCCCGCCTCGATCTTCGCATAGTCGAGGATGCCGTTGATGACGCCCAGCAGATGGTGCCCGCTCTCGCGGATGTCGGCGGCGTAGTCGGCCGCGACCGACCGGTCGCCGGCCTCGTCGACGATCAGTTCCGCGAAGCCGATGATGGCATTGAGCGGCGTGCGCAACTCGTGCCCGATGCCGGCGAGGAAACGCGACTTGGCGTCGTTGGCCGTGTCGGCCGCGTCCCTCGCGGTCCGCATCGACCGTTCCACGTCGAGCTGGACCGAGATGTCGCGGGCGATCACCGCCGTCTCGCCCTCGCCCGCCCCGGGCAGCGGCACCCGCATCGCCTCGACGGGAACGAGCGTGCCGTCGAGGGCGCGGAACGTCATGCGGTCCCAGCCGAGGAGGCCGGTCTCGCCCGCGGGCGGCTCCGCCACCAGATCGCGCAGCCGTCGGCCGACGAGCCCATCGGCCGAGGGGGCCGCCAGCAGCCGGACCGTCGCCGGATTGACCGCCCGGACCACGTCGCCGTCGAGGCGCAGGACCATGTCCGGCGTCGACGCCAGCAGCGCCGCCGCCATGCCGGCCTCGGATCCCGCCCCGTGCCCGTCGTCCCGATCGTCCATGCGCCCCGCCTTCATGCCGGCGCACAGTAACCCGCCCGCCCCGACCGCGCGACGTCCGCGATCGGCGATCGGCGATCAGCGATCAGCGATCAGCGATCAGCGATCAGCGATCGGTCCGCCGTTCCCGCTCCTCGCGCGGCTCGCGCCCCTCCCGCCCGCCGGGACGTCGCATCAGACCTTCGGCCCAGACGGCGCGGACCGGTTGTGGCATCCGCCCGACCGCGTCGCCGAAGCCGACGTGCACGGCGGCCTGCACCTCGGTCGAGCGGATCCGGAGGTCGGAGAGGGCCGCGTCGAGCCGGCCCCGGTCGAAGGGCTCGGCCCGCACGGCGGCGACCAGTGCCCGCCGGGCCTCGCCGACGGCGCGCAGGCGCTCGCCCACATCCCGCCGGCGCTCGCCCAGCGCGTCCCGCAGCGCGGCGCGGGCCTCGGGCGGCGCCTCGTCGAGGACGCGTTCGAGCCCGAAGGCGAGCGGCGGCCCACCCTTTCCGCGCTCCCCCCCCGCGACGGAGCGGGACATCCAGCCGTCGCGGTCGTGGAACCACCGCCCCCCGAGCATGCCGAGCGCGAAGGCGTTCACGCACACCGACACGACGAGGCCGGCGACGACCAGGAGAGCGGTCCGACCGGTGAGCGTCATAGGAGGTCGTCCTCCGCAACGGGGCCGAGCAGCAGGCCGATCGCGTCGGCCTCGGCCGGGGCGGCGCTCGCCGCGTCCCCGGCCCCGACAAAGAAGCCGAGGAGCAGGGAGGCGGCCAGGGCGGCGGATCCGACGCCGACGCGCATCCACCGTCCCGCCCGCCGCACCGGCGACGCGGGAGGGCGGGCCGCGGCCGCGCCGAGAATCCGGGCCCGGAGTTCGGCCGACGCCGGCGGTCCGGGGGGAGCCCGCAGCGCGTCCTCGACGACCCGGGCGGTTGCGAGCGCCGCCGTGGCGCGCGGGTCGCTCGCCAGCAGCCGGTCGGCGCGGTCGCGCGCCTCGGCCGGCCAGGTCGCCGGCTCGGGTCCGAAGCGGTCGAGGTCGTCCTCGAAACGGGAGAAGTCGTCGCTCATGGTCTCACCTCACCGCTCGCCGTGCCCGCCCAGCGCCGTCCGCAGCGTGCGGCGCGCCCGGACGAGCAGGCTTTCCAGCGACCCCACGCTCACCCCCATGGCGGTCGCCGCATCCTGGTTCGACAGTCCGCCCTGGTACGTCAAGGCCACCGCATCGCGTTGCCGGTCGGGAAGGGCCGCGACGGCGCGGGTTACGGCGGCCTCGGCCTGCGCCCGGGCGATCCGTTCGTCCACGGGATCGGCGGGATCGGGCGGGTCGAAGGCGTCGTCGAGCTGTGCCGCCGCCGGCCTGCGCTTCTGGTCGATGCAGAGGTTGAGCGTGATCCGGTAGAGCCAGGTCGCCACGCGGCCGTGGCCCGGCTCCCAGCGCCCGGCCTGGGTCCAGACGCGCAGGAACGTCTCCTGGGCCACGTCCTCGGCGTCGGCGCGCCGTCCGAGCACCCGCTGGGCGATCGCGACGGTGCGGTCCAGGTGGCGGTCGACGAGCTGGGCATAGGCGAGCCGGTCGCCGGCGGCGATGCGCCGCATCAGCGCGGCGTCGGGATCGACGGCACGGGCCGAGGGGGCGCCGTCGGGGGCGCGGGCGTCGTCGAACACGCTCGGGTGGGTCACGGCTCGGACGGTGGCGATCATCGACGACCCTAGCGTCGCGGCGGGGCGCGGTCGCCGGAAAACGCGCTCACGCCGACAGCCCGGTCGACGGAGCGTACCGGCCGGGCCATGGTCGTGCATCGAAGCGTGCGTGTCATCTTGCGTCCGTCCCTGCAGGCCGGCGCCATCGCGCCGTCCCCACTGTTACGGACGGGAGGGGGAAACCCTGCGCGGGTCCGGCGCCCCCCCCCCTCAGTCGGGCCCCCCTCAGTCGGGCGGCCCCCTCAGTCGAGAGCCCCGCCGAGGACGGCGCCGCCGGCCCCGCCGAGGACGGCCCCCGTCGTTCCGCCGAGCACATAACCGCCCGCCGCACCGGCGCCGCCGCCGAGGAGCTGGCCCGTCGAGCAGGCGGCGAGCGCGAGAAGGGCCGCGGCCAGAAGGCCCGTCTTGATCGTCTTCATCGTCGATCTCCCGATCGGTTGGAGTTCGACGGATGAACGGCCGGCCCGCCCGAACGATCCCTCACCCCTGCGAAGGAGCGGCCGCCTCGGCCTTCGGCTCGGCCGAGACCCGCCGGATCGGGGGCAGGTAGAGGAGGATGGAGGCGGCGATATAGACCGACGAGAAGGTGCCGATGAAGATGCCCCACGTCATCGCCCAGGTGAAGTTGGCGAGTGCCGCGCCGCCGAAGATCAGCAGTGGCAGGATGGCGATCCACGTCGTTGCGCTGGTCATGATGGTGCGCGAGAGCGTCTGGTTGACGCTGAGGTTGATGACGTCGCGCAGCGGCATCGTCTTGTTCTTGCGCATCGTCTCGCGCATCCGGTCGAACACGACCACCGTGTCGTTGATCGAATAGCCGGCGAGCGTCAGCAGCGCCGCGACGGCCGTCAGGTCGAACTCCAGCTGAAGCACGGCGAACAGGCCGACCGTCGTGAAGACGTCGTGGAACGTGGCGATCAGCGCCGCCACGCCGAACTGCCATTCGAAGCGGAAGGCGACGTAGAGGGCGATCGCGATGACCGCGAGGACGGTCGCGACGATGCCGGCCGTCAGCAGCTCCTGCCCGACCGTCGGCCCGACCAGCTCCACGCGCCGGTACTCGTAACCCGTGCCCAGCGACCGGCGCACGGTCTCGATCGCGGCGGTCTGGGCCTGCTCCCCGCCCGGCTGCATCTGCACGCGGATCAGCACGTCGCGGTCGGACCCGAACCCCTGGATGTCCACGTCGCCGAGCCCGAGGTCGTTCAGCTGGCCGCGCATGGCCGCCACGTCGACCGTGCGCTCGGCCCGCGCCTCGATCAGGATGCCGCCGCGGAAATCGATGCCCAGGTTGAGGCCCGGCCAGATCAGCGAGACGATCGTGACGACGAAGAGCAGGCCCGTGAACGTGAAGGCCGGCCAGCGATTCGCCACGAAGTCGATGGCGGTGTTTTCCGGGACGAACCTGAGCGGCCGCATGACGACGCCTGATCTCCTCGACGGGACGTGTCCGGACGCACCAGGGGCGGGGCGACCGGGCCGGCGATCAATAGCGGAACGGTGCGGTCGGAACAACGACGCCGTGGCGCGGGTCTTTCGCTCCGGGGCATCATTTCTCCCCCGTCACCGCCACCCGCCACCCGTCACCGCCACCCGTCACCCGTCACCCGTCACCCGTCACCCGTCACCCGTCACCCGTCACCCGTCACCCGTCACCCGTCACCCGTCACCGCCGAGGTCGACCATGCGCCGACGCGCCGCCAGCACCGCGATCCTTCTCGTCCTCGCCGTCGCCGGACCCGCGGCGGCGCAGTCGGCGACGTCGCGCTCGGCCGTGGGCGACCTGCCCTTCACGGTTCCGGCGCTGCGGATCGACGCGCCGGTCGCGGGGCTGGAGGGCGTCGCAGCCGGCGCCGACCATCGCTGCGTGGCCACCGAGACGCTCCTGTGGCCGCTCGCCCCCGGCGACCCGCGACGGGACGGGATCGTGGAGACGACGCTCGACCGGCTGCGGGACCGGGGCCACGCGCTGGCGCGGATCGACGCCCCCGGTCCCGGCCGCGCGGTCGTCGCGGAGGGCGGGACCGGGACCGGGCTGATCCTGCTGTGGACGGGTGCCGACGACGGGCTGCGCCTCGGCCTGTGCGACCTCGGCCCGCCGGCCCGGGCGCCGGCCGGGGTCGGCTGACGGTCCCGGCCGCGCCGGCCTTGCGCGGCTGATCGGACGGCGCCAGTGTCCGGCCGCGATGATCCTGACGCCCCTGCCCGACGACGAACTGACCGAGGCCCTCGCGACCGTGGGCCGCGCGCTGGCCGACGATCCGCTCGCCGCGGCGGCCTTCCGCGCGATCGCGGCGACCCGGGCGCTGATCGACCGCGGGGTCGACCTGCCGGCGCACCGGGCGGCGGCGGTGTCGTTGGCCGTTCGGCTGGGGATCGCCACGATCGACGAGGAACCGGCCGCCGCCTATTCCTGGGATGGGACGGCGGTCCGTGTCCGCAGCGAGGCCTGGGTCCTCCTGCACGAGATCGCCCATTGGCAGCTCTGCCCGCCCGAACGGCGCCGCCTGCCGGACTTCGGCCTCGGCGCCGGGCCCGAGACCGGACGGATCGCGGAGGCGGACGCGGCGGCCTGCGTCGGTGCCGCCGCGCGCGAGCGGGAGGAGCAGCTCTCCTCCCTCCTCGGCATCCTGTGGGAGGCGGAACTGGGCCAGCCCGCCCTTCTCGCCCTCCTCGAGCAGAACTGGCTCGAGGGATGGCGGCGGCCGACCTGTGCCACCTTCTTCCGGCGGGCGGTGGCCGACCTGCGGACCCTCGGCCATCTCGACGGCGAGGGGCGACCGGCCGCGCGCGTCGTCCTGGCCGCCGCCTGACGAGCCGCGACAGGACCGCATCCCCGCCCCGCGCCGACGGGCGTTGTGGGGGCCCGTCCATGCGATCACCATCGTCCGCATGCCGGATCCCCGCCAACTCAGCCGGTCCTGATGCGCCTGTCCGACGATTTGAAGGGCGCGCTTTACGTCCTGTTCGCCGGGGCCAACTTCATGGCGCTGTCGGCGGTGTACAAGCACCTGACCGAGGACGGCGTCCCCATGGGCGTCGCCGTGTTCTTCCGCAGCGTCTTCGCCGTGGTGCTGTTCGCGCCGATGCTGCTGCGCGGCATCGCCTTCCTGCGGACCGGCCGGCCCTTCGGGCACCTGTGGCGGAGCCTCGTGGGCTTCAGCTCCTTCGCCCTGTTCATGTTCGCGCTGACCGCCCTGCCCCTCGGCAACGTGGTGGCGCTCTCCTACACCACGCCGCTGTGGTCGTGCGTCTTCGCCGTCGTGCTGCTCGGCGAACGGATCGACCGGATGCGGGTCGCGGCGCTGGCGGCGGGGTTCGCGGGGGTGCTCCTGATCGCCAAGCCGGTGGGCTTCGGCACCGATCCGTGGAGCGTGCTGGCCGCGGCCGCCTGCCTGCTCTCCGCGCTCTGCGGCAGCCTCGCGATGCTCGCGGTGCGCGGGCTCTCGGCGTCCGAGCCGCCCGACCGGATCTCCTTCTGGTTCATCCTCTGCAGCGCCGTGTTCGGCGTGCCGCTCGCGGCGGCGGACTGGGCGATGCCGGCGGGCGTCCAGTGGATCTGGCTGGCGCTGCTGGCCGTGTTCACCGTGTCGAGCCAGATGGCGCTGACCCGGGGCTACGCGATCGGGACGTTCTCGCGCGTGGCCCCGATGGACTTCGCCCGCCTGCCGATCGCGCTCGCCATCGGGTTCGTGCTGTTCGGCGAGGTGCCGGACGGCTGGTCGCTGCTGGGGATCGCGATCATCGCCGCCGCGTCGGCGACCATCGTGCTGGGCCGCCGGCCGCAGCCCGCGGCACCGGTCGCGGCGGAGGCGGACTGAGCCGCCTCAGGCGAGGGCGCGCACCGCGAGCGCGCCCAGCGTGACCGCGTTGAGGAGGAGGATCGCCGGGGTCGCCCAGGCGAGCGCCGGGCGGAACCGGCGCCCGAACAGCGCACCCGCATAGCCGACGCCGACCAGCGCCGGCACGGTTCCCAGCGTGAAGGCCCCCATGGCGAGGGCGCCGGCGGCCGCCCCGCCCGCCCCGCCCGCCGCCGCCAGGGCGCCCCAGAGGAGACCGCAGGGAAGAAAGCCGAGGACGACCCCGAGCGCGAAGCCGCGCCAGCCGCGCGGATCGGCCAGCAGCGGTCCCGACAGGCGCGCCACCGCCGTCGACGGGTGCCACGGCCCGCCACCGGCCCGGCGCGGCAGCAGCCGCGCGCCGCGCGCCACCGCCTGCGACAGCAGGACCAGGGCGGCCAGGGCGAGCAGCGCCGAGGGCAGCCATCCCATGAAGGGCAGCGTCGCCGCCCCGCCCGCGAGCGAGCCGGCGGCGGCGCCGAGGAGGGCGTAGGTGGTCGCCCGGCCGAGGTGATAGGGCAGCAGCGCGGCGCCGGCGAGGCGCCGCACCTCGCCGTAGGGCGCCCCGGTGCGGTCGAGTCGCGCGCCCACCTGGGCCAGCACGAACGGGCCGCACATGCCGGCACAATGGGTCGCGCCGCCGACGAGCCCGGCGAGCAGCAGGGTCAGCGGCAGCCCGAGGGAGACGGCCCAGTCGAGCGCAGCGGGGGCATGGTGCAGAGGGTCCATGGTCGCGAGACTGGCCCGCGACCGGCACCCGCGCCCTGATTCAGATCAATCGGCGCGCCCGCCGGCCATGTCCTCGCCCTTCGGTGCGCTGCCGGCGGGCAGACGGTCGATGAAGTCGTCGAGCTCGCGCTGGGTGCACAGGCCGGCGAGCACCGGGCTGCGCGGCTTGATGTTGGTGGCGTTCCAGTGCGAGCGGTCGCGCACCGCCTGGATCGTGGGCTTCGTGGTGCCGATGAGGCGGCCGATCTGCGCATCGCTCATCGAGGGGTAGGTCTTGATCAGCCAGGCGATCGCGTCCGGCTTGTCGCCCCGCTTGGTCACCGGCGTGTAGCGCGGGCCCTTGGCCCGGTTGGTCACGCCCGGAAGGTCGCTCGTCCGCAGGACGAGGCGGTGCTCCGGATCCTTCTCGCCCTTTTCGATCTCCTCGCGGGTCAGCTGTCCGTTGGCGATCGGGTCCTGGCCCAGCATGCCGGTGGCCGTGTCCCCGTCGGCGATCACCTGCACCTCGAGGGGGTGCAGGCCGCAGAGCTCCCCGATCTGCTCGAACGTGAGCGCGGTGTTCTCCACCAGCCAGACGGCGGTCGCCTTCGGCATCAACGGACGCGGCATCGGTGCTCTCCAGACATCGAATGGAGCGGCGGCGCCTCCGGCGGCCCGCGCTCGTCGTCCGCCAATATAGAACCCGTATCCATCGGATGTAAGGCACGGCAGCGAAGGCCGTCGCGCTCGGTTCGGCATTGCCAAGGGCGGAAGGCCCTGCCTATCGTGCTCTCCAAATAATTCAAGATCCGCATGGGAGGGAAGTGATGCAGTTCAATCGTCGTGAATTCCTCGGGACCAGCGTTCTCGGCGGGGCGGCGCTCGCCGGCGGCATCGGGTTCGCGCCCGACGTCCGCGCGCAGCAGATGGTCGACACCCTGCAGATGTTCGTGCCCGCCGCACCGGGCGGCGGCTGGGACGGCACGGCCCGCACGATGGAGCAGGCGCTCCGCGCGGCCGGCCTGATCGGCACCGCCCAGGTCACCAACGTGCCGGGCGCCGGCGGCGTCGTCGGCCTGCCGCAGTTCATCAACCAGTGGCGCGGTCGCCAGAACGCCCTGATGGTGATGGGCATGGTGATGATCGGGTCGATCATCACGAACAAGGCGCCGGTCAACCTGTCGACCCTCACGCCGATCGCGCGGCTGACCGAGGAGTATCTCGCGGTCGTCGTGCCGGCCGAATCGCCCCACCGCGACATGCGCAGCCTCGTGGCGGCGCTGAAGGCGAATCCGGGCGGCGTGTCGTGGGCCGGCGGCTCGGCGGGCGGCTCCGACCACATCCTCGTGGGCCTGATCTGCCAGGCGGTCGGCGTCGACGCGACGAAGGCGAGCTACGTGCCCTTCGCCGGCGGCGGCCCGGCCACGGCGGCGATCCTCGGCAACCAGGTCACCGCCGGCGTCTCGGGCCTCAGCGAGTTCGCCGAGCAGGTGAAGGCCGGCCGGATGCGCCTCCTCGCCATCTCGGCCGCCCAGCGCGTTCCCGGCATCGACGCCCCGACGCTGCGCGAGCAGGGTGTCGACACCGACCTGACCAACTGGCGCGGCGTCTATGCCCCGGCCGGGGTGAACGCCCAGCAGAAGCAGGCGATGATCACCCTGATGGAGCGTATGAACGCCAGTGCCCAGTGGAAGGAGGAGTGCACCAAGCGCGACTGGACGCCCACCTTCCTCGGGGGCGACGCGTTCGGGACCTATGTCACGAACGAGTTCACGCGCCTGTCGGGCATCCTGAAGACCCTCGGCCTCGCCTGACGCGACCGGGCGCCGGAGGACGGCCGCCATGTTCAGCCTTCGCTGGCCGCAGGTGGCCGTCGCCTCCGGGGTGCTTCTCCTCGGTCTGGTCGTTCTCTGGCAGACCTTCCAGATCCCGGTCTCGCCGCTCTACGCGCGCATCGGGCCAAAGGTGGTGCCGTTCGCGGTGTCCTTCGGGCTCATCGCGCTCGGCCTCGCCCTCGCCGTCCAGTCGGTCACCGGCCGCTGGACGGACGAGGCGGAACTTCAGGACGAGCCGGTGGACTGGCCGTCGCTCGGCTGGCTCGGCCTCGGCCTGGTCCTCAATCTGACGCTCATCGGACCGCTCGGCTTCGTGATCGCATCGACGCTGATGTTCGTCTGCGTCGCCCGCGCCTTCGGCAGCCGTCGTCCGCTGTTCGACACGGGCGTCGGCGTGATCGTGGCGCTCGTCGCCTACCTCGGGTTCGACAAGGTCCTCGGCATCAACATCGGCGCCGGGATCCTCGAAGGGCTCCTCTAGGCCGGTCTCCGGCATCGTCGCGAACAAGGGGCCGTTCCATGGAGACCCTCGCAGCCCTCGGTAATGGCTTCGCCGTCGCCCTGACGCCGATCAACCTCGTCTGGGCCGCGGTGGGCGTGACGGTGGGAACGGCCATCGGCGTGCTGCCGGGCCTCGGCCCGGCGCTCACCATCGCGCTCCTTCTCCCGATCACCTTCAAGGTCGACGCGACGGCGGCCTTCATCCTCTTCGCGGGCATCTACTACGGCGCGATGTACGGCGGCTCGACCACCTCGATCCTGCTGAACACGCCGGGCGAGAGCGCGACGATCATCACCTCGCTGGAGGGGAACAAGATGGCCAAGCGGGGGCGCGGTGCGGCCGCCCTTGCGACCGCGGCCATCGGATCGTTCGTCGCCGGCACCTTCGGCACCGTCGGGATCACGTTCCTCGCCCCGGTCGTGGTGGAGTTCGCGCTGAAGTTCGGGCCGGCCGAGTATTTCTCGCTGATGGTGCTCGCGTTCGTGACCGTCTCCGCCGTCCTGGGGAGTTCGGCGATCCGCGGGCTCATCACCCTGTTCTTCGGCATCTTCCTCGGTCTGATCGGCATCGACCTGCAGAGCGGGCAGCCGCGGTTCACCTTCGGCCTGCCGGAACTGCTCGACGGGGTGAACGTGCTGATCGTCGCCGTCGGCCTGTTCGCCGTTGGCGAGACGCTGTTCCTCGCCGCCCGGCGCAAGCACGCGCCCGAAGGCGTGCTCCCGGTCACCGGATCGCTCTGGATGTCGAAGGAGGACTGGCGCCGCTCGGTCGGTCCCTGGTTCCGCGGCACCGCCGTCGGGTTCCCCATCGGCGCCATGCCCGCCGGCGGCGCCGAAATTCCGACCTTCCTCAGCTACTGGATGGAGAAGAAGCTCTCCAAGAAGCCGGAGGAGTTCGGCAAGGGCGCCATCGAGGGCGTCGCGGGACCGGAGGCGGCCAACAACGCGTCCGCGGCGGGCGTGCTCGTGCCGATGCTCACCCTCGGGCTCCCGACCTCGGCGACCGCGGCGATCATGCTGTCGGCCTTCCAGAGCTACGGCATCAATCCGGGCCCCCTGCTGTTCCAGACCCAGCCGGACCTCGTCTGGGGCCTCATCGCCAGCCTCTACATCGGTAATGTGATGCTGCTGGTGCTCAACCTGCCGCTGGTCGGGCTCTGGGTGAAGATCCTGAAGATCCCCGAGCCGCTCCTCTATGGCGGCATCCTGATCTTCGCGACCATCGGCACCTACGGCATCAGCCAGTCGCCGATCGACCTCATGATCCTCTACGTGGTCGGCGGCATCGGCTACCTGATGCGGCGGTTCGACTTCCCCACCGCGCCCGTGATCATCGGCATGATCCTCGGACCGCTGGCCGAGCAGAACCTGCGGCAGGCCCTGACCATCTCGCAGGGCGACGTCACCACCTTCGTCACGCGCCCGCTGTCGGCGACGCTGCTCGCGATTTCGCTGCTGCTGGTGCTGCTGCCGGTGATCTGGACCCTCGTGCGGCGCCGGCGCGCCTGATCGCACCGTCTCAGCCGCGGCGAAGGAACGGCGGAAGCCAATTGTAGATCTCGCGCTGGATCTGATCGTCCTGCCGCCGCCGCTCGAGCCGCTCCTGCCGCTCGCGCGACGCGGGGTCGGGCGTCATCACCGGCGTGCCGTCGCCGGCACCCCGCAGGGCCCCCGGTCCGTCCGCCGCCGTGCACCCACCCAACGCGAGCAGGCAGACGATCGCGGAACGGGCGAAAAACGCTTGACCCGATCGCGCCATCCGAACACCTCTTCATCGTCAAGCGCCCAGTGCGGTTCCGGCCTCGATGTCGAACGAGGTTCTGATCGAGGTCCCGGGCACGGTCATCGAACTGCTGCCGAACGCGATGGTCCGGGTCAAGCTCGACAACGATCACGTGGTCCTCGCGCACACGTCCGGCAAATGCGCAAGAATCCGATCCGTGTGCGGGCCGGAGACAGGGTGAACGTCGAGATGACTCCCTACGACCTGACCAAGGGCCGAACCATCGTCCGGTTCAAGTGACCGGTTCCGTCGCAACGGCCCCGCCCCGTCTCGTCCTCGCGTCGGCGTCGCCGCGGCGCCTCGATCTGCTGCGCCAGATCGGAATCGAACCCGCCGCGGTCGATCCGGCCGCGGTCGACGAGACGCCGCTGAAGGGCGAACCCCCCCGCGCCTACGCCGCCCGCTGTGCCGCCGAGAAGGCGCGCGCGGTCGCCGGCCGCCATCCGGGCGCCGTGGTGCTCGCCTGCGATACCGTCGTCGCCTGCGGCCGGCGCATCCTGCCCAAGGCCGAGGACGATCGCACGGCGCGCGACTGCCTCGCGCTGCTGTCCGGCCGCCGCCACCGCGTCCTCGGCGGCCTGCAAATCCTCGGACCGGACGGGCGGTCGCACGCGCGCCTCGTCGAGACGGTCGTGACCTTCAAGCGGCTCTCCGCGGCGGAGATCGACCGCTATCTCGCGGCGGGCGAATGGCACGGCAAGGCCGGCGGCTACGCGATCCAGGGCCGGGCCGCGGCCTTCGTGAAGGCCGTCGGCGGCTCGCACCCGAACGTCGTCGGCCTGCCGCTGTTCGAGGCGGCGGGCATCCTGGCCGCGCTCGGGATCGTCGGGCGGTGAGCGGCCGGCCGGGCCCCCGCGGGTCCGCGGCGCCGGACCTGCTGGTCGACCGGGACGGCCCGGTGCTGCGGGCGGCGACGGTGCGGCCGGGCGGCGGCACCCGGCGCCTCGTCGATCTCGCCGTGGACCGCGCGGACGCCGGGCCACGGTCGGGGGCGATCCTGCGCGGCCGCGTCGTCGGCCACCTGCCGGGCGGCGAGGCGGCCTTCGTCGATGTCGGCGGGACGCTGCCGGGCCTTCTTCCGGTCGCCGACGTGCGGCCCCGTCGCGTTCCCGCCGCCGGAGAGCGGCTCGTCCTCCAGATCAAGGCGGAGGCGCAGGGTGCGAAGGGGCCGACGCTGACGATGGACGTGGCCCTGCCCGGCCGGTTCCTGATCCACGTGCCGCACGCGCCGGGGGTCGTGGTGTCGCGCCGGATCGGCCAGGGGCCGGCCCGCGGCCGGCTCGTCGCCCGGCTGCGCGGGCTCCTCGGCGACCTCGGCCTGCCTTCGTCCGGCTGGGTCGCGCGGCAGGGGGCGGCCGACGCGGCGGACGCGCTGCTGGCGGCGGAGGCGGAGCATCTGGCGCTGCGCTGGCGCGACCTCGCGACGGCCGACGGCCCCGCACCGGCGGTGCTGGACCCCGGCCCGTCGGCGCCGCTGCGCCTTCTGACCGAACGCGGCGGCCGGCCGGTCGGCGCCGTCCGGGTGGCCGATGCCGCCGTCCTCGCCGAAATTCGGCGCTGGTGCGCGGAGGCCGCACCCGACCTCGCGGCGGCGATCGTGGCGGAGCCGCCGGACGGGCGTCCCTTCGAGACGGCCGACGTGGAGACGGAGATCGAGGGGTTGCTGGAGCGGCGGGTGCTCCTGCCCGGCGGCGGCGGCCTCGTCTTCGACCGGACGGAGGCTCTCTGGGTGGTCGACGTCAACGGCGGCGACCGCGCGGGCGCGCTCGCCATCGACATCGACGCGGCGGCCGAGGTTGCGCGGCAGGTGCGCCTCAGGAACCTCGGCGGGGTGATCGTGGTGGATTTCGTGACGCCGGACCGCGCGGTCGACGGCGAGCGCGTGGTGCAGGCGCTGGCCGGGGCAGTGGCCGACGACCCGGTCGCCACCCACGTCTACGGCATGTCGCGGCTCGGGCTCGTGGAGATGACGCGCGCCCGGCGCGGCCCCCCCCTGATCGACGTCCTGAAGCCACGGGCCCCATGACCGCCAACGCCCCGCCCCGCGTCGCCTGCCCCATCTGCGGGCGGCCGTCCGCGCCCGAATACCGCCCCTTCTGCACGAGGCGCTGCGCCGACGTGGACCTGTCGCGCTGGCTGGGGGGCGTCTACCGGGTCACCGTCGACGATCCCGAAGCGGACGTCGAGGAGGAGGACGGACCGCCCCCCGCCCCGCCGGAAAGGCGCTGACCGGACCCCTCTCGACGGGGCTTTACAGCCTCCACCGAGGCGTCTATAAGCGCGGCTCCCGGCTGCCAGCGCCGGCGCCCGATGGGCGAGCCCAGGTAGCTCAGCTGGTAGAGCAGGGGACTGAAAATCCCCGTGTCGGCGGTTCGATCCCGTCCCTGGGCACCATCCTCCCCTCCCCCGAACTTCGGCATTCGACGACGGTGTACACCGCTCGTTCGCGATCGTGCGGGCGCGTTCCTTACCCGCCCTGTGACCGGGCGCGTCCCGAGCGTGGCGGCTCAGAACCGGGCGGCGTCGCCCTCGGCGTCGCGCCATGCCGCCAGCATCGAGCATCCGCAGTGCGGGCACCGCAGTTCGTCGAGCAAGGCGCGCGCCTGCTCGTCGGTGAAACGGAGCGAGAGCCGCCGTTCGAGGTCGGCGAGGATCGCGCGGTGCGTGTCGGCCTGCGTGGTGCAGGCGCGTGACAGGAGGCTCCGGGCCTCGTCCTCCGGAACGGGTCGGAATCCGGCCAGCGGAAGGCCGGCGGCGATCATCAGCACTCCACGGCGGTGCATGCGTCGTTTCCCGTCGTCGGTCGCGTCGAGGCAGGGGCAGGATATCGAGGCCATGGCGGCCGGCGCAAGCGGGGCGCGCCGTGGCACCGGACGGCCCGGACGGCGCCGAGACGCTGGCCGCCGCGCTGGAGGCGAAGGCCGGACGCCGAGAGGCGACGCGGCGGTGACGGACGAATCACGCCGAATTGAAGCGGCTTGATGTGTGTTTCCGGGCGCCCTCGGTGATCATCGGCGGATCGCAGACCCGAAGGTGCTTCCGATGCTCCACCTCACCCGTCGCGGCTTCGCCGCCCTCGCCGCCACCGCCGTCGCCGCCGCCCTGGCCCGCCCGGCGCAGGCCGCCAGCACGCCCTTCACCGCCGACGCCTTCCGCGCCGCCCAGGCCGAGGGCCGGACCGTCATCGTGGAGGTCTGGGCCTCCTGGTGCCCCACCTGCCGGGCGCAGGCGCCCATCGTGGCGAACCTCGCGGCCGAACCGAAGTTCGCCGGGGCCCGCGTGATGCGCATCGACTACGACGCCCAGCGCGACGTCGCGCGCGAGTTCGGCGCGCGCAGCCAGTCGACCCTCATCGTCTTCAAGGGCACCGAGGAGCGCGGCCGCGCCACGGGCATCACCGCCCCGCAGGACATCCGCGCGCTGCTCGAAAAGGGCCTCTGAGCGCGGTCGGGCGATGACGACCCTCCTCCTCGGCTGGCTGGCGGGCGTGCTGGCGACGCTGTCGCCCTGCGTCCTTCCGCTCGTCCCCATCGTGCTGGGGAGTGCCATGGGCCAGCATCGCCTCGCCCCCCTCGCGGTGACCGCCGGCCTCGCCACCGCCTTCGCCGCGCTGGGGGTCGGGGTGGCGCTCGTCGGCTTCGGCGTCGGGATCGACACGGACGTGATCCGGCCCGTCGCCGCGGTGATGATGATCGGCTTCGGCGCGGTGCTGATGGTCGGCTCGCTGCAGATGCGGTTCGCCACCG
>Ga0315907_10002301_pt1 | contig 24294 bp, 28 predicted proteins | sample LakEriMetagenome_3_FD_203525 | JGI IMG/M metagenome (GOLD analysis project Ga0315907, IMG submission 203525) | Freshwater fungal communities from buoy surface, Lake Erie, Ohio, United States - Buoy 12 MA123 | ecosystem: Environmental > Aquatic > Freshwater > Lake > Lake biofilm | place: USA...
AGTGACTGAAATATCAAATATGGAAGGAGATAAAATTTTATCTCAGGATATAGGTCTAAATAAATCTGGGGAGCTTAAGTTTACTGGAATGGTGCCCAGCTGCTTTGAAAAACTTCAAAAAGCTGGGCTACGCAAAGATTTCTTTGTGGGAACCTAATTTAAATTTTTTGTGACTGGATTATTTTAACTAGCTTACGAACATTCTCCTCAGGAGTCTGGATGAGGACACCATGGCCAAGACCGGCTATCCATCTTTTAAAATCAAGACCACGCTCCCTTAAGTCATTATAGTAGGCCACTGCTTTTTTTTCTAAGAGATCTGTTGGTAAATGAAGCCATGCTGGATCTAGGTTCCCCTGAATAAATACATGTGGTGGTAGTAGTGATTGTATTTCAACCAGGTCACATCTCCAATCAACACCAATAACATCAACACAACTCAGATCAAGGCATTTTATGTGATTGGCCTGAGTATGTTTTGAGTAATAGATGACTTTTGTCTTTGGGTGAAGTTTTTTAAATTCTTTGAGAAGCTTTGTTATTTCTGGGACTATTAATTCCTTGAAGTCTGTGGCGCATAGTTCTCCGGCCGCTGTATCAAAAAGAGCGATGGCGTCAGCTCCGTGGGAGGCCTGCACCGACATTTCTTGAAGGAGCTCAGGTATTAAAATATCTAGGAAACCTTTAAACCGACCATCATAAAGACCTTTTTTGGCCGATACGAGATTTCCTGAATGGGAGCCTTCAACTGCATAAGTATAAAGAGTGAACGGGGCCCCCACAAACCCAAGGAGTGTGCAATCAGTCGGCAGCTTTTTCTTAAGCAGAGAGCAGGCCAATCCTTGAAAATGATAAAACTCTTTCCCTGGAGTCGTTACTTTTAATTTTTTCACATCTTCTAATTTTTCTAAATGCCACTCAAGTGTTGGTGGCCCTGAATGATAGGACAGACCCATACCAAGTTGCTCTAAAGGAAATAAAAGATCGGAAAAAAGAATGGCAGCATTAAAACCAAAATCTTGAATAGGTCCAATTGTGACTTCACAGGCCAGCTCTGGATTTTTACACATTGTCATGAAGTCTGAATTCTTTTTTATGGCCTGATAGTGTGAATGGTAACGTCCAGCTTGGCGCATGAACCATACAGGTAAAAAATCTTTTCGGTTTTCAAAAATATTCATTTTATTTTCCTTTAATCTCTAGTTTGTAGCCAATCCCTCGGACAGACGTAATTTTAATCTCTTCCTGAGAATCTGATTCGGCCCATTTCCTGAGTTTAACTATATAGTTATCAATTGTTCGATTTGTGGGAAAACTATTCTCTCCCCAAATTGTTTCTATCATTTCATCACGTGAAACAACTTCATTTCTTTTTTCAAGAAAGAGTTCCAAAATGGCACACTCTTTCTGGCCTAGAGAGCTTACTTCCCCAGCTCCATCTTGGATTTCAAAACGTTTAGGCCAGAAAATAAGACGTCCAAATCTTATTTCATCTGGATTTTTTAACGTAAATTGTCTGGCCCTTAATATTCTATCAAGCCTGAGAGTCAATTCTTTAAGTTCAAAAGGTTTAGTTATATAATCTTCTGCTCCTAATTCTAATCCCTCAACTCTTAAACTTGGATCATTGAGTGCAGTACAAAATAATAAGACACAGTCTTTGCGTTCCTTTCTAAATTCTTTGGCCAATTCAATGCCTGATCCATCAGGTAACCCAATATCAAGGATCGCAATCACAGGAGTTATTTTTTTAAATTTTTCTCTGGCCTCATGACATGACTTGGCCAGTTCAACTTCAAATTTTTTTGCCCTTAAATAATCTCTAAGAGTTTCACCTAAGTTTGGTTCATCTTCTACGAGTAGAAGCGGCAGATTAGACATGTGCTTCTCCACTTATCTTTCTGAAAATGAGGTGGAATTCTAAGTTTTGAGCTTGATGTATGATTAACTGGCCATGCATCTTGCGCATTAAATTTTTAATTAAGTAGAGTCCAATCCCGCTACCCTTAGTTGAATTAAATTTATAGAAAAGTTCACCAAGCCGATGAATATTGCCCTTAAAATAGCCGCCGCCGTCAGTGTAGGTAAGTTTTATCTGGTCAAATTGAGGTTGGGTCGAAACGGTAATTTTTGTAGAAGTAGGATTGTGCCGAATAGTATTTTCGATAAGATTTCTAAAAATCACATTGAGGGCCAGTTCATCGGCCATAATTTCAGTCGCATGATCCTGAAGATTTAATTCAAGGCTGATACCAGAAGGAAGTTTTTGCTGATATCTTTTTAAATACCTCTCAAGACTTACAGGAGCTAAGTTCAGTTCACCATCTCTCTCAATTCGTGAGAGTTGAAGACTTTTTTCTAGTTCACTTTCAAGCTTAGAAGTATCTTCAATTAATCTTGCTGCAAGTTCTGAAAGCTTTTCATGAGAGTGAGTTTCATCCTCGATAAGATCTTTGATCACTTCTGATTGCAAACGCATGGAAGCAAGGGGAGTTTTTAATTCATGAGATAAAGAGGCAAAGAAGGCTTGCATGGCATTGGTCTTCTTCATATCCCTCAGGTACATAACAACTAAGGAGCTACCTAAAAGAGTGAGGAAAATAAAAAAGAATGAACCTTCCCATTTCATCATATTTAGAAACTTGGCCTGAGAACCAATTTCGGGAATATTGATCAAACTAAGACTGGTGTGTAATTTAAAAACGAGATAGAGCCACCATGATCCAAGTCCAAGGAGCATGAGCACCCAAAGAAGGGTGAGAGCATAAAACCATCTTCTTGTTTTATTTAATTCCATAGCCTCTGCTTTAAATCTTCAATAACTTGGTCTTCTAAAGCGAGACTTCCAAATCCAACTTCATAGGCATTTGGAGCAAGGTAAATACCTTTTTCCAGCATCACTTTAAAGAGAGAGTAAAAACGCTCATTCATGTTTTTTGGCAGTTGCGTGATGTTACTGAGTTTATCATGAGTTGAAATTGGCCAAAAAAGTGAGCCGTATTGAATGGTTTGATAATCTTCAAATCCATTTTTATCCATCCACTCTTTCATCACAGCTACAACCTTGGTTGTTTGTGTGTTGAGCTTTACATAAGCTTCATCAGTGAGTTTTTTAAGATTCACTAACCCAGCGGCCATGGCCACAGGATTACCTGATAAAGTTCCCGCTTGATATACTGGGCCCAGCGGAGCCAGAAATTCCATAAATTTCTTAGGTCCGGCCAAAGCTCCTACGGGCATTCCACCACCAATAATTTTTCCATATGTGACAAGATCCGGTGTGATACCAGTTTTCTCCGCCATACCACCGAATCCAATTCGAAAACCTGAAATAACTTCATCAAAAACCAGAAGAGCACAGTTTTGGTCGCATATGTCTCTAAGAGCTTTGAGAAATTCATTGGTTTGGATGAGGAGACCATTATTGGCCGGTAGAGGCTCAATAAAGATCGCCGCAATTTGATCTTTATGATCAATAAATATTTTTTTAACTTCTTCAATATCTCCCAGTTCGCAAATGAGCGTATCATCGGCCTGGTGAGAGGTAACTCCCTTGGAAGAAGCCTCGGCAGTCCCTGCAAGTCCTGAACCCGCCTTGATAAGCATGGCATCGAGGTGACCATGATAGCAGCCATTAAATTTTATAATCTTTGAGCGTCCAGTAATCCCTCTTGCAAGTCTTACAGCTGTCATCACAGCTTCTGTTCCTGAACTCATGAAGCGGATTTGTTCAATAAAAGATATTCTGTTCACGATATATTCCGCAGTCTCAAGGGAATATTTTTCACAAGCACCAAAAGTCCAACCATTCTCCAAGGCCTTAATAATGGCTTCCTTAATTTCAGGATCTTGATGACCATGAATGAGTGGCCCAAAGCTCATACAAAAATCAATATAGTTTTTGCCATCTTCATCCCAGATATAGGCCCCTTTTCCACGATTGATAAAGCGAGGTGTGGTGTGAAGACCTTTAAATGATCTGACTGGGGAGTGAACTCCGCCAGGGACATACTTAAGTGATTTTTGAAAAAGTTCATTTGAGTTCATAAAATTCCTGCATATTAGCTAATGGTATAATGTGAAGTCCTGCTGCTTTAAATTCTTGCCAAGTTTTACCCAGGCCACAGTAGTGGTGGGCATCTTTGAGAAAAGGAAATTTTTCTAAGTAAGCATGATACTGATGAATGCTCGTCCAGAAACAAGCCCCAACATCTTTCATCTTTTGAACAAAATCCTCGCTCACTTCCTGGTTCTTTCGATCGTAACATCCAACCACCTGTCCGATATCTGAAGTGGCTTCCTGATGACTCAGAACTGTCCATTGATCTAAGATCTGGGGATGCATCATCTTAAGCACATTTGATTGTTGAAAAACTTTTAAATCGGCCGTGCCTAAAGAATCTGCACTACCGTTAATCCAAAAACCATCTTGCGCCAGAAGCTCAGCTGTTTTTACTCCTGCGGCCCATAGGCCTTGAGGGCGAGACGCTTGTGAGGCTTTTAGAGTTGGTAAGGTATAACGTGAGGTCACGAATACATGTTGATGGGAAAGATTTAAATTTTTTGTCTGTGGAATTTTTGCCACGTATTGATCACAAACGAGTCCCTCTCTATCCGTTTTAGGAAGTCCGATAAAAAGTTTTCTTCCCTTGATGCTTGGCCATTGTTTTTGATCTTCTAATTTTTTGAGTTTGATAGACTTCCCATCAACCTCTCCGGCATGAACATGCAAAAATGTGTCAGCTACCTTTTTAACATGAATCCCGACGGCCAGGTGACATCCTCCACCATACTCTTTAAAGGCTTTTCTTTCTCTTGAGACTTCTTCAATGGTGATTTGATGATTTAATTGATCCAATAGACTCAAGAGATATCCATCATCATCACGATCTTTTTTAATTTCAATCCCCAAAGCTCCTTGAGAGGCTGCCGAAGGGAAGACACTTTGAGGAAGAATAAAATAATTAAGCCCATCTAAAAGTTCTGCCAATTCAGCACGGCTTTTTTCTCCCTGGGCGAGTCTTTCTAGTCCGGCCAGTGCCAGAGTCACAGCATGGTACTGACCATCTTTGAGTTTTTTTATTCTTGTATTGACGTTTCCTCTGAGCATTTGAGTTTTAACAGCAATATTTTTTTGATTGATGTAAGGGATATAATTTTTTAACTCTGATGATAAATTCACAATCCTGCGCGGAGAAGAAGTGCCGACATTAAAGTCGCCTTCCCATTGAGGTAATTGATCAATGAGTTTCTGAGGAATAAGTAGAATATCATGGGCAAAACGTCGCTCTGTCACTGCCGCAAGTTTTATTCCTTCTGGTCTCTCAGAGCCTAAATCTTTGTAAGAATGGATGACGAAATCAACCTCGCCCTTGAGAAGAGCTTCATCTAATTCCTTAGTGAAGAAATCTTTGCCCTCAAGTTGCCATAACGGTTTGGTGGTTATTTCATCACCTTGAGTTTTAATCAGAACTAACTCAAATCTGTCTGAAGTCATTTTTTCAAGTTGATTTTTTATCAACGTAGATTGAGTCACGGCCAGGAGTGACCCACGGGTGCCAATTTTGTAGGTTTTCATAGGACTACAGGTATCTCATGTCCTGATTGATTTGAGGAGTGAGAAGAGTAGGTAATTGTCTCAATTTGGCTTCAAAAAGAGATTTTCTTTTCAGAGTGACTTCTTTCATCGCAGCACGGGCCAACTGTATTTGAAGTTGCTTCTGCTCTTCAACAATCGCACCCTCTTTGAAAATATCGTCTAATCTAACCACAAATTCATTCATCTTGAATGGTGTTTTAATCGCCGAAGGGCTGCCAAGATCGACAAAAAGACGGTTTGAATTAAGAGAGGCCCATTCCTTGAAAAAATCTTGATCAAAGAGGATTGTATCAGTTCCAACCGTGTTGGCGATGAAGGGCTCGGCAGAGAGTTCTGCTCTCTTTGACCATGGAATAACGTTTAATCCATGCAGGGCCGCTAATTCTTTAACTTTATCTTCGTTTCGAGCACAAAGACTAACCTGGGCCTTCTTTTTAAATTGATTGATTAAATCCTCGGCAAGCGCTCCAGATCCAACGACTACGACATGACTGGCCTTTGCCTTTTGGATGAGATGTTTGCGAGTAATAGAGGCATAGGTTTTCTGAGAAATACCAATTAAATACTGAGTTCTAATCTCTTTAGCATCTTTAAAGAGTTTTTCTAGAATTAAAAGGAGCTTTGTATTCTTGAGAGTTTGTTGGGCATAAAGTTTGTAAGCTTCTTTAAATTGGCCAACAATTTCATTCTCACCAATGAGTTTACTTTTTAGTCCGCAGATAGTTTCAAGAAGAAAAATATAAGCCGAATCTCCGGCGTGAATTTCATGCATCGGAAGCTCGGATGAACTAAAAGGATAGTCGTCAAACGTCAGCACCAGCGAGCGCTGACAAGTTTTGAGGATGAAGGCAGTTCCTTGCAAACCATCCTCTGGTAGAGGGCCAGAATTAAAATTCCATAACTTAAGACCGTTGAGCATGGGTTAAGAATATGAAATCTAATAAGCTTAATTGTCATCGAAGTGTCATAACTGATAAAAATCAGCTTTTGACTGAGATTAATTTTGCCCAGCGTGGCAAGAATTCTTGACTAACTCATAACATTCAAATTATTTAAACTTTGTTAATAATTTTCAAGAACTTGGATAAATTCATGACTGTTTGGATAAAAAACAGATTTTTGTCTTTTGACCGCAAAGTTGATGGGGCCATAAGCTTCTTTATTCGGCATTACGGGAAGACAAAATTCATGGTGGCCATGTCAAAAAAAGCCCAATACCTAGGTCTTGAGGGCTTATTTTTAAAAGGGCCAAAAGCATTTGTGTACTTTTTTTTATTTTATTTAATACGAGATACCATCCTCTATATTGTCATACCTATCGGGTTTGCCAGTTGGCTAGAGTAGTTCACAAGGAGAAATGATGGAAGCCTTTACAATTATCTACACCCTTTTAGGGGGTTTAGGGATTTTCTTTTTCGGGATGAAATTCATGTCCGATGGTCTTCAGGCCGTGGCCGGTGATGTTATTCGAAAAATTATCAATTCCTTAACATCTAATCGAATTATGGCGGTAGGTGTAGGCTTACTTGTAACTTGTATTATTCAGTCATCTTCTGTGACAACCGTGATGACAGTCGGATTTGTGAATGCTGGACTGATGAATTTAACTCAAGCGATTGGGGTTATTTTTGGGGCCAACATCGGAACGACCATTACGGGTTGGATTATTTCCGTCAAAGTAGATAAGTATGGCCTCCTTCTGGTGGGATTAGGCTTTATTCCAGGACTTTTTTCTCGATCAGAAAAATGGCAGCACTTAGGAAAGTCAGTTCTAGGTGTAGGACTTGTCTTCTTGGGCCTTCAAACGATGTCGGCTGCTTTTGCACCTTTAAGAGACAACCAAGCCTTTTTAGATTCCATTTCCTATTTCTCGGGTGAGCATTATGGGGCCTATATTGCCTCTATCATGATGGGGTGTTTACTCACCATGATTGTTCAGTCTTCTTCCGCGATGCTAGGAATTACCATGGCCCTTGCCTCGGCCGGAGTTATTCCTTATCACACGGCGGTTTCTCTCGTTTTAGGAGAAAATATAGGAACAACCATTACTGCGATTCTTGCCTCGGTTGGAGCGAATATTAATGCGAAGAGAGCGGCGCGGGCCCATGCCTGTTTTAATATTTTTGGTGTTGTGATGATGCTTTTTGTTTTACCGAAGTATTTTGATTTGATCGATTTTATCATACCACTAGACCCACGTTTTAAAGCACCAGATGGAACAGTCCCACATGTGGGACAACATATAGCTCTAGCACATACATTGTTCAATCTAACAGCCACGATATGTTTTTTACCATTTATTAATCAATTGGCAGCATTCGTGACAAAAATCACTCCTGATAAAGGAGCTGAAAAAGAAGTTCCCCATCTTCTTGTTTTGGGAGACCCGTCAATTATGCTTCCTGCAGCCTCTATGGCCCAGGCGGAATCTGAACTGCGCAAAATGAAAGAGATCATCGAGAGGATGTATAAGCTTACTCGAGATTATTGGGAACAGGATGAATACGATCCTAAAAAACTGGCCAAGATTATTGATTATGAGCGGATCACAGATAACATTCATAAAGAGATCACAGTCTTTTTGTGTTACGTGATGGAAAAACCAATGTCTCACCATCAGTCTGAGCAAGTTCAATCGATGATTAAAATCACGGATGAACTTGAAAGTGTGGCCGACTATATCGAGAGGCTAGCAAATTATAGAGAAAGATTTAAAAAAGCTGATGCTCTTACTGGAGAAAGTCGTGTTGAGTTTTTTCAATTTATGGATGAAGTCTGGAACTTTTTTGATCTTGTGGCCAAAGGCCTGTCTGATCCTGAGGTTTTAGAAATGTCTCGAATTGAATCAAAATCAAATGAGCTTCAACTTTGGGCAGATTCGATGAGAGAGAAGCACCTTGATCGAATTTCCAAGGGAACCTATGCTCCTGTAACCGCTTTAACATATTCGGATATGGTTGTTGCTCTTAGAAAAATCCGTGCCCATTCTTTTCTTATGGCCGGAGCGATTGAAAATTTCCATTCTAAACACGAATAAAAGATGGGGCCTAGAAGGCCCCTTTTATTTGATTCACAATTTCTTTGAAGCTTGGTTCCGATTTTCTTTCTACTCGATAAATCAGATAAAGATCGTCTTTAAAAACTGGCGCGTTTGCCACAGCTTTAATCTTATCTGAAATTTCTGCAACTCGAGTGGGAAGAATCGCCACACCAGATTTATTTTCACATAAATGACGAATGACTTCTAAAGATGAAGAGTAAATCTCTCTTTGAAAATCGAAAACCTTGCGAACATTTTTTAAAAGTGTTTGAGATTGTTTTAGTGATGGGTCCATGAGCAGTACATCGCCTTTATAGGCCGGATTTTTAAACAGCGTCACATCATCGCTTAAAAGTTTATGCATTACCAGATCTGGATGGGGGATTGGATTAATCACCAAACCCAAATCACACTCTCTAGTGATTATTTGCTCCGTTATTCTTCGTGAAAGGTCGTGTTTCAGATTGAATTCAAGTCCTGAAAATTTTTGTAGTAATTGAGGAAAAAAATGTCGAAGGGTGTATTGCGCAACTGATGTATGCACCCCCAGATTATAGCGGCCCATGGGAAGATTTTGTCCCTGAGCTATTTTACGTGTCTCCCGCTCCCAATCGGTGAGCATGTGCTCTCCCACCTTCACTAACCCCTCTCCTTGCCGGGTAAGAGTTGTGCCAGTTCGTGAGCGCTCAAGGAGAGTCATGCCTGACTTCCCTTCTAATCGTTTAATGGCTTGAGTGAGAGAAGGCTGTGTCACACCTAAGCGTTCCGCCGCACGGGTAATATTACCGGTTTTGGCCACTTCCAGAAAGTATTTTAGGTCGGTCAAATTATCAATCATAATATTTTCCTATCATATAGATAAGTAGCATTGATTTTATTTATTAACAATAAAGGAGCATAAATAATTCATCACCAAGGAGGAAATATGGATACACGTAGAAATTTTTTAAAACTAGCAGGACTAACCGGAATTACGACCATCGCCACATTAAAAGGAGCGAGCGCTTTGGACAATTGCGACTTTAGACAGACTCCTAAGCAACCATTGGGACCGTTTTATCCGAAACAGTTTCCTATCGACACGGATGTGGATCTGACCAGAGTAAATAATCGCGCCAAACGCGCCATTGGAGAGTTGGTCATTGTTGAAGGAGTGGTGACAGATGAATTCTGTCGTCCCATTCAAGGGGCTATCGTAGAAATCTGGCAGGCGTGTCATACCGGTCGCTACAATCACCCCTCTGACACATCTGAAAATCCACTCGATCCTGATTTTCAGTACTACGGTACGATGAAAACCAATGAGAAGGGTGAGTATCTTTTTAAAACGATTAAACCTGGCTCTTATCAGGCTTCAGACACCTGGAGGCGTCCACCCCATATCCACTATAAAGTGAGCTTGCGTGGGTATGCAGAGCTAGTGACACAACTTTATTTTGCGGGTGACGTTTTGAATCAGCATGATTCCATTCTTAAAAGTCTTCATTCGGATGACCAAAAGAAAGTTGTTGTACCTTTTGATCGCACCAATATGAATGGTGATAATGTGCTGAAAGGAAGATTCGATATAACTTTAAAAAAGGTTTAGCTATGTTTGGATTAGGCTTGGGCGAATTGATCCTGATTGGTATTGTGGTCTTTCTTTTTATTGGGCCAAAGAAAATTCCAGAACTTGCGAAAGGATTAGGAGAAGGAATTGGAACATTTAAAAAGGCGATTAAACAAGATACGGGGGAGTGAGTTAAAGCTCACTCTTATGTATTACATTTCTTGGTGACTTTTGCATTACCTTCCTTGGACTTCATTTGCCATGCCCAACGAGATGATCCGCATCTCAATTTTTTGATCGTTTAAACGTTTTCATCAAGGGTGTAAGAGAAAGTCGTCCCTGGGATGACTTCAAGTTCACAATTAAATCAATTTTCGTCATCAGTATCTTTATCGTAATCATTCAAAATTAATTTCTTTTTAATCACGATTATACTTGTAGAAACCGTGGCAATGTCATTATTCCGCGAACTGCCACATTCGCCAGGCCGGCTACGTAGGTTATCGTTAGAAGCACTATAAGAAATAACGTGATCATGAGAAAGGTATAGTTTCATTCTGCTGATTCTAAATGATTAACCTGCCTTGGTGAGGGGCCAGTATTTATTCCGAAGGGTGTAATACGATAAGACGGACTCAAACGGGTGGTCTTCCTGGCACCTTTTCGACATTTTAAAATCTGAAAATCTTGTTAAAATAAAGAGGACACCGGTTGCCGGATTCCAGGCCAACCAGTGGGACCCTAAGGCCCAAGAGGGATCAGCAGGTAAGAACTTTGATCCCTCTCTCCCTGGGTCGCAATTAATGAAAAAAATGGCCAGGTTTCTCATTTCTAGTCGCTTGAAATCACTCGCTCTTTACGCACCTGCTGAAATTTTTGTCCCTATGGAGACGGACATTTTTACTGATTTTCAGTACCAATTTTTTGACACCCAAAAAAGCAGTGCGCTAGTCGAGGAATGACTTGGTTTCCTGATCTGATTTTGCGAAAATTTTCTAAAGCACACACAACCGTCAACAAGAGAGAGAAAAATGGGATTAATTTTCGCTGCTCCAGAGATTATGGAAAGATTACGTGGGTTAACTTTTGATGATGTCCTGCTCATGCCTCGACATTCAGAAATGAATTCTCGAATGGCCCCGCAACTCGATACGCAAGTAACAAAAAATTTCAAACTGAAAACTCCCATCATTTCATCCAACATGGACACCATCACAGAAGCTGCCATGGCGCTTAAGATGGCCGAACTCGGTGGCCTGGGAATTCTCCATCGTTTTATGACTCCGGATGAACAAGTTAATCAAATAAAAATTATCCGTGATAAAATTCGCGCCATGGGTTTACCCGTGGCCGCAAGTATTGGTGTTAAAGAGGAAGGCATGCGCCGAGCAGATATGCTGGCCGATGCTGGAGTTGATATTTTTACCATCGATATTGCTCATGGTGACTCGGTCATGATGTTTGAAACTCTCGATTATGTGAAAAAGAAATATCCCAAAATTGATGTGATTGCTGGTAACACTGCCATGCCTGAAGGTGTGCGGGGATTAATTGAGCATGGAGCAGATGCTGTGAAAGTCGGGATTGGTCCAGGCTCTATGTGCACCACGAGAATCATTACAGGTTGTGGAGTTCCACAACTTACGGCAATCGCCATGTGTGTGATGGAAGCTCAAAAACATAATGTCCCAGTCATTGCAGACGGAGGTATTAAAACTTCCGGCGACATCGTTAAAGCCTTTGCGGCCGGTGCCCAAACGGTGATGCTAGGATCAATGCTTTCAGGATGCCTAGAAACTCCAGGCGAAATTGAGGGTGGTAGAAAGCGTTATCGTGGAATGGCTTCAAAAGATGCTCAGGTATCTTGGCGCGGCGATCTTCCAAAGGGAATGGCAGCAGAGGGCGAGGCCCGATGGGTCAACTGTAAGGGCTCAGTAGAAAATATTGTGCACGAATTATGCGGAGGCATACGCTCAGGTATGACTTATCTAAATGCCAATACACTGGCCGAATTACACAAGAATGCCCGCTTCATGGAGATGACAGCTTCTGGTATGATGGAGTCCAAACCACATGGACTCAACCTCTAGGATGTTATGTTTTCAGATGAAGCTTTAGAAATTGTACTCACTTATCCTAAGCTCGCGGAGCGAATGGCTTCGCGGGCAGATGATCTTGATAAAGTAAAAAAAATATTCAAAGAAATTCATGGCGAATTTTCTCCTACAGTTGTTAATTCAGCCGTGAAGGTGATTGATGCAACTTTTCTAAAGCTTTATGACGGCGTTAATCTTGAAGTTTTTCCTGGAACTGATTTTCATGAACTCAGAGAAAAAAATCACATTATACTTGTTCCGAATCATCAGTCGCATGCAGATTACGTTGCCCTCACTTACTCCATGTTTAAAAATTTTGGAGTCGCGATTAGAGTTGCTGCAGGAATTAATCTTAATGTATTTCCTATGGGGCAATTTTTTGGGAAGGCCGGCGCCTTCTTCATCCGTCGCTCTTTTACAGCAGACCAACTCTATAAAATTACCTTTGAAGCTTACGTTTACTATCTTTTAAAAACGAATCAGGTCGTAGAGTTCTTTTTTGAAGGGGGACGTACACGAACTGGTAAATTGCTCAAACCCAAGTATGGACTTTTTCAGATGCTCCTTGAGAGTCACTCTCAATTAAAAGATGCAAAGCCACTTATGTTTATTCCCGTATCCCTAGCTCACGAGCATATTCCAGAGGAAAAAGCCCATGCTCGCGAACTGGGTGGTGGAAAAAAGAAACCAGAAAGTGGCGCCCAGCTTTTTAAGCTATTTAAGCTTTTTAATAAAAGACTTGGCACCATTCATTTGAACTTTGGTGAAGGACTTGTGATTGATGGCTATAAGGGAGATCTCAAAGAAGCCACTCAGACCTTAGCTTTTGATTGCTTTAAATCTGTTGGTCGAAACATGCCAATCACTCCATCTTCTCTTCTGGCGTTGATTATGCTTGATGAGCCATCTGGGGCCTTGACTTGGAAACAGATAGAGGAGCGCGCCCAAGATGTTGTGGATTATTGTGTGGCCCTCAATATTCCGCTCACACCTTCTCTAAGAGATGATAATCATCACGATTCACTGAGAAGTGCTCTCGATATGTTTATTGGAAATAAAAAAATAGAAGTCTTAAAGAGAGAAAAACTCAATCAAGTCTTTTACGCTATCAAGTCTGAGAGAAGGGTAGAGGTTCTTTACCATAAGAATATGATTCTTCATCATTTCTTAGTCTCCGGAATTATTAACTCAACCTGGTTTAATGTTTTCAATGGATCGATCAAAGATGGAATGTCTTTGACACGCTTCCTCCAGGCAAAACGTAAAGAGTTGAAATACGAATTTTATCTTCCAACGGTGAAGGAAATGATTCGGGAAGCTCTGAACATCATCTCATACGCTCTTGGACGTCGTGTAGAATCCATTGAGGAGTGCATGAAGCTCTCATCTCAAGAGTTGTATCAAATTGCCACAAAGGTCCGCCGCTTTTCAACCGCTTTATCTTACCTTTATGAGGCCTATTATATTTCTAGTTTGACTGTGAAATATTTAGCGAATGAAAATTTTAACCAGGAAAGATTTGTTCAGGTGGCTAAAGAGCTTTTTGATTTAGAGATTGAGCATGGTCGGGTAGTTAAATATCCTGAGTCTTTTTCAGTTTCTATCATTAAAGAGACTCTCGATTTTCATTTAAACCAGAAAGTCCTGGAACGTAATGATGATAGAAGTTTTAGAGTTGTTGATGTTGCTAAATTAGATCAATCTATAGATCGATTTATTAGAGATCTTAATGATCAAGTGGCGATTAATCTCAAATTTAATAAAGCTCTTCCATGAACAAGTCGATTTTACCTAATACGCGGTTTATATCTTTGCCATCAGCACAGCTTGGAAAAGATTGGTTTGAATTGACTTTGAAGTTAGATTCAACTTTGGAGGCCCTCGGTCTCGAACTTAGCGAAGAAGTCACGTATCTTCATTTTAGTGTTGCCCCTGGTTTGATTTTAGATGGAGCAGGTGAATGTAGGATTGCTCGATCAGTTGTTGGCCCACAAAAAAGTCTTAATGGTGAATTTAAGATTTCTGATTGGCAGCAAGGTTTCGTTTATCGATTTCAATTGAACGCACAATCTTGGGATGAGATATTTGCGCAGTGCTATGAGGCTTGGGAAAAACTGGCCCGAAATAATCATAAGACGAGTTCTTCTTTCACGATTGTTGTGAAGAGAGAAATTCAAGAAAAGCTTTTTCTTACTCTTGAAGCTATTTTCTATGAGGGATAAAGATATTTTAGTTTGTCAGGTCGTTCCAAAGCGTTGTAATTTTGATTTATTTGAAAGAATACCCTAAAAGCATGATGGAGGTGGGTTATAAGCGAGAAAGTTCAAGAACCGCGTGTCAACGAGAGAATCAGAGCGCATGAGATAAGACTTATTGGTGACGATGGCAAAGCCTATGGTGTTGTAACCCTCGCCCAAGCAAGAATCATGGCCGATAGCGAAGGTTTGGACCTTATCGAAATTTCTCCTAATGCTGCTCCACCAGTCGTTAAGATGATGGACTATGGAAAGTACAAGTATCAGATTCAAAAAAAATTAGCTGAAGCCAAGAAAAAACAAGTCGTCATTGATGTTAAAGAAATAAAATTTCGTCCTAACATTGAAAAACATGACCTTGAGGTTAAAATCAATCACATTGAGAAGTTTTTGGAGCAGGGCGACAAAGTTAAACTTTTAATGCAGTTTCGTGGTCGAGAAATGGCCCATAAAGACCTTGGTCTTGCAAAATTTGATGATATTGTTAAACAGGTTTTAGACAAGGGAGCTGTCATTGAGTCTCCTTCAAAAATGATGGGAAATCGGGTTATCGCCATGGTTGCCCCAGGAAAGAAGAAATAAACCTAGAAAAAAACTTTATCTCTTGGATAAGTCATGTTAATTTCATGCACTCTCAAATGGGTGCATTTTTTTTGTTTTAGGAGCATATATGGCGAAAATGAAGACAAAGCGTGCTGCTGCAAAACGCTTTAAAGTAACGGCAACTGGAAAAATTAAGTATAAGAAGGCGCATCTTCGCCACTTATTAATTAACAAGTCTAAGAAAGCTAAAAAAGATAAGAATACTCCAGGTTATGTTCACCCAGGTGATTATCATAACGCTGCTTCTTGTATTCCTTATTTAGTTTAATAATAACCAACGAGAGTAGTGAATCAGGGTTAAGTGATATTTTTATCCCCCTGTGAACGAAGAAGGAGAGCCACATGGCACGAGTCAAGAGAGGGTTTAAGGCCCGTCAACGTAGAAACAAAGTTTTAAAACTAGCGAAAGGTTTTCATTTCGACCGTCGTACAAAGTACAAGCACGCGTCTGAAACTGTAAGACGTGCTCTTCACTATGCTTTTATTGGTCGTCGCCTTTTAAAGCGTGATATCCGTAAACTTTGGATTGTGAGAATTAATGCTGGAGCTCGTATGCTTGGCACTTCTTATTCTCAGTTTATCTCTGGTCTTAAAAAGAAAAATATTACTATCAATCGTAAAATGCTTTCTGAGCTTGCGATCCATGATTTTAATGCTTTTAAAGCCATTTTTGACGCAACTAAATAGTCATTATTTAAAAGCCACCTTCGGGTGGCTTTTTTTTTGCCCAATTTTAAGATCATATAGAAGCTTGCCCCTATACAACTTATTGAAATTTCAACATTTTCTTATTTTTTTCACTTGATCTAATCCTGAATGCTGCTAACCTATTAATAATTCTAAATAATTGGCGATAAGCTTTTGAAACTTCATGGGAGACTTTCAATGAGCATGACTAAGGCAGACATTGTCGAGCGTATCTATAAAGAAGCTGGATTTTCTAAAAAAGAAGCAGCAGAACTAGTAGATCTGGTCTTCAAAGTCATTAAAGATACTCTGGCCAAAGGTGAGAAAGTTAAGATCTCTGGATTTGGAAATTTCTCGATTCGAGATAAAGCTACACGAGTGGGAAGAAATCCTCAGACTGGAACGGCCATGAATATTAGTGCTCGTCGAGTACTTACTTTTAAGCCTTCTCAGATTCTTAAAGAGGACATTACAGAGAGATATGCTCATCGCTTAGATGAGAATGGAAATGAAAATACAGCTCTACCTGTTAAGGAAGCTAAACCAAAAGCACTAAGTTCTTTCTTGAACAATATTGATGACACTGTCTACGATGATGATCAAGATGATGACAATGACGAATAGTCTTGTTCTTGATATGCTTTTTTCATGATTCCTAATAAGTCTAATTTTAAATTTCAAGAATTGACCCCAATCACTGGGGTCAAACCTTATGTCATTCGTTTTTGGGAAACAGAATTCGATGATATTTCACCTATAACTTCTGATTCTGGACAAAGGCTTTACGCTCGAAAAGATATTGAAGCTATTCTAAAAATAAAGAAACTTCTTTTTGATGAAAAACTGACTATTCAGGAAGCCAAAATAGCGATTAAGTCACGAGATATTAATTTTGAAAATTTTGACAGTGATCATCTAACTTCAGAATCTCAGCCTACAAGGCAAACTGATAAAAGTCTTTCAAAAGAATCGATTGTTTCAGCTCTTCAGCTCATAAGAGAGATTAGAACTAAGTATAATTGGTAAATTATAAGTTGATTGGTTTTAGAGATCCCATCGTTCCACCAAGTTTGACCTGATAAAATCCATCCTTTTGATTAAAAGACTGAAACATCATATCAATGATAGGTATTGATTTTTTTAGTTGATCTGAAAAAGCAATTTCACCTACGAGGTCTGCTGGTGACATTGAAAAATTGCCCTCAACCATTGTCAGTCGACCTTTGAAGTTTGCTCGGATAGGAGAGTCAGTATTCCCAAGAACAAGTTTTTGAATCTGAATTCTTGGAGGACTTTCAGACTCAGCTTCCAAATAAAAATCATTAATTTTTAAAGATGGAGTTGTGAAGCCTTGTATATTTTGAGGTGGAATCTGAAGATCTTTTGATTGTGCTTTAAGTGATAATGAATTTATTAAACCCTTAGAGAGACCCATGCTCATATCAACTAAGACCGTTCCAGCTAATTTAAAATTATCACCAAGAAGTGGTTGGATTCTGATGAGATTTATAGACTGATCTTTAAGTCTTACAAACTGCTGACCTAGACCAGCGACATAGTAAAGTGATAAAGGTTGGCCGCCTAGTTCCGTTTCAATTTTGAAGGGAAGGCCAAAAGGAGCAAAATTAATAAGCTGATAATTGATTGTGAGGTGAGTAAATTTTAAAGGCGGCCCTTGGCGGTCAAGACAGCTAGAGGGAATAACCAGGTCTGAAATGATTATTTTAGGAAAAAGCCATTCCATTCTAATCTCATCAAAATCAGGATTACACACTCTTCCCTGAAAGCTGGCTTTTAAAATTGACTTTATTTTATCTCCAACAGGATAAAACTGTGTGAATGAGAATAAAAAAATAAATACAACAAGTAATGCCAGGAGAACTAATTTAAATCGACTTTTGTATTGGATTTCATCTAGAGATTGAATTTCACTGAGAGTTGACATTATTCCTCTCCTTCACCTTGAGAAGAAAAGTGGCTAAAGTGAATTCCATGAAATTTTCCAGTCAGCATATTCGTATCGGAGTTTCTTTTTATGTTAAGTTCTGAAATTCTGAATTTTTCTCTTGAAATCATGGCCATGAAAATATTCATTAATTCATCAGTAGAGAGATTGTTGAATGAAAAGTCAGCCTCAGCCTTTAGAACAGAATTAGAAATTTTATTTGATTGAAAATTAGCGACTTGAATTTTAGAAAGATCAACACCGCTTGAGGATAGGATATTTGACAAACGAGAAGTCATCATTGATTGACCATCAATAGGATTCGATGAAAAAACTCTTGGGGTCAATTCAGCAAGAGCTTGATTTTGACCAATAACTTGATTGGCCTTGCTGATAATAGTCGTACGTAAGGCCAGCCCATCTTTGAGTGAATTATTTTGCCACCAAAAAAGTCCGATGAAACTCAAAGGGACTAAAAAGATAAGCAAAATGATAATACCTTTAAATACTTTTTGCTGCTCTTCTTCGAGGCCATTATAGAAATCTTGGATAATGTTGTAATTTGGAGTGAGTTTAAACTTATCAATCTTTTCAAAAATAATTTGGTCTAATTTCTGAAAGAGTGGTGTTTTTTTTATGTCTTGCATATTATTGATCCGATGCAGTTAGTTTAAGCTTCAAATTTTTTGAATCAATAACAACATTAACATCAACCAGAGCAGATCTTTCAAATTGAGATTTAAGTTTTTCAAGATCTTCAACATTTTCAGCTGTAAAGCTAGCGATAATTTCACCAGAGTCTTGTGAATTAAATTCCACAAGAGTTGCTTGTGTTGATGCCGCCGCCTGACTAATCATGACTAGGGGATGAAGAGCTTTAATTTCTACAGCTGACTGAATCGTTGAAATTTCCTGTTTCACACTTCTTTGCTTCTTAATCAGTGAATCAAGAACAGGTTTCGGATTAGTGGCCAGTGATCTTCTTAATCGGCCATTAATTTCAAGGACATCATTTTTGATAACGTTGGTGAGTTTGGCATTAACAAATTTAATGTCTTTTTCTATAAAAATTCTTTCTACAAATAGTGATACAAGAAAAATGATTCCAACGAAACCTACTCGCACTCCTAAGAAAGCAAACGAATGAAGTGGGATCTCAACAGAGGAAGCTTGAGCAAATTTGCCATTTAACATGTTTATGAAGCGATTTTTTCTCTTCATCCCTATGGCCATCATGTTCGTAAGGGCATATTTGGATTTATTCTTTGGATTGAGATCAATTTTTTCTGATTCGACTTTATCAAAAGTCTCAAGGAGCACGACTTTTGAATCCCACTTCTCCGAAAGATAACTCGTGATATTTTTGATATTCGTTGTGCCACCAGTGATGAAGACATGTTGTAGGGATAAACTAAAATTGACTTTGAGTCCAACTTTCCATCTCATAAAGTCATTTACGAGTGGAGCAAAAGCTTTATCCATGGCAAGTGCAAACTCTTTTTGAGTTTTATCGACAGAATCGATTAAGTTTGATGTTAAGAGAAACGCACTTTGGTGTTTATAAATGACAGCTTCTTCAATATCAATATTGTAAGTCTTAGATATCATCTCATTGATATGCGATCCACCCATATAGCTGACATGAGTGACAATCAGACGAGAGTTATAAAAGATGTACGCCTTAGATGTTTTATGGCCAATATCTAGAATACAGAATGGGCCAGCGATAGCATTTTGATTAAAATAATTTTCAACGACACTCGCTTCAGTCGTCAGAATATTAGGTAGTGCATTTTTATCTTTGAATAAATTATAGTTCGATTCAAATTGGCTTTCTTTGACAAGACCGGCCAGTGCCATATATTGAGTTTTGGCAAATTCTATTCTGTAGCCATAGTGAATTTCATTTAAAGGGTAAGGGATATCTTCTTCCAGTTGAAAGGGAAGCATCAATTCAGCTTTCTTTTTACTCTTCACTGGTAGAGTGAGAAAACGCGTCGACATAAGCTCATTATCAAATTGAAAAATAACTCTACTATCTGGCTTACTAGAATTTTCGATGATGTCTTTTACGATTGAAACCTGGGCCTCAATCGTTGATATTCCAGGATTATCTGTCATATAGTCAGTTAAAATGAATTCACTCATTTCAACATGACTAATCTTTCGTTTATCTACAAAAGAAGAGATGTACTTGACGCTATAAGAACCAATATCTATGGCTAAAACATGCATAACGTTATTTTAACTTAAAAAATGAGAATAAGCCTAGTAAATAGCTTAATTGATTTGAATTTCAATAATTCGTGGCTCGAGTAGTTGAGTCGGTTGCTTGGTTGTTGTCTGAGTTCTTTTTTGATAGTCAGCTTCTGTTTCCCCAGGATTTTTTGGTGGTTTTGCTGTTCCATTAGGTGTTGTGCCGGCGGATTCTTGCTTGGGCATGTAAACATAGGCAACAAGAGTGTAGGTCGATCTATTGTAGAGTCCTTCACTAATCACTTTGAACAAGTTCGGATTTGATCCAAAAGTGACCCCTGCCTTTGTAAACTTTTCTATTCTTTCATCAAAGACTGTATCCGCAACAATTCTTTCAATTTCAACAACCCATTTTTTTAAATCTTCTATACTGTTAAAAAATTTAGGTTGTTCTGGATTATCCCTATATTCGAAAAAAGACCTTATTTGTTCATCATCAATACTTGGAACTAAAATCCTTAACATGTTTGCAGTCAGTTTATTCAAATCGATCTGCGCTGATGGATAAACGCTGAATTCATTTTGGATAAGTTCAATCAGTTCATCATTCCAGCCAGGAATGGCAAAAAGTTCACTCGATGATGATAGTGGGCCATATTTAGGGGCCAGCGGTATTCTTTGAAAGTCTGCTTCGGCCCTCCCGGCCATGGGATCTGTCATGAGGCTCTGATAATCTGAGATGTAAAACTTTAAATTTGTAATTAACTCTTGATAATTTATGTTTGCATTTCTTTGCTCGAAATCTTCATCTTTTTCCTTCTTCTCATCAACAAGTCTTTTAAGAATAAAGTAAAGAGATTGATCTACTGAAACATTATTTTGAATAGCACTTGGGCTTGCATCGATAATTCCGTCATTCGGGTCCTCATCGATCGAATTTTGCCCTTGAGGATCAGCAGGATCATAGGGTCTTTTTTTTGCTGTATCAAATCTTAAAAGATTTAAATTCATTCGATTAGAAATATTTGTGACAGTGACCCTCATGGAACCTTCAAGCAAGGAATCTTCAGTAAATTTTTGAACGGTATCCTTAATGGCACTACTTGCGCCTGCACCAAGGGGAATGGGAAAAATAAAGGGAACTTCCCAGAGTTGATTAAGAAGTTGTGGAGGGACCTGACTTTTGGCCGTTGCATTGCTTTCAAGTTTATTAAAAGCTTCCTTATAGAGTTTTAAACGAGTCATGGCCATTTGTAGACCTGATTCTGCTAGTAATTTTGCCTGAGATCGATCCATGACATTTGTTGCTTTAATCCGAGAAATTTTGCTCTCAAAAGTAAATTCGCCATAGATCGCCATCAGTAAGATGATGGCAGTCATGATCATCATCAGAGCAACGCCGCTTTCATTTGAGAGGATCTTCTTAAAATCTCTGAGGCAATGGCGCTTAATTTCCATTCATTCCACCAGATTGAGTATTTGTTCCACTCGTTGATCCATTTGGTGTTGTTCCATTTGGATTCGCTCCAGGCTGAGTGACTGGATTGGCCAAGTTATCCTGTGGGACTTCCATTGGCCAGTGATTACGAAAAATACGAGCGACTGATTTTTTTATTCCTGAGGCATCATACCAGGTGATAAGTATTTTGACTCCTCGAAGAGCATTCTCACCACCAGGAACGGAACGTAGGGAGGTTTCCCATCGTTTAGAATTCATATTCCAAAACTGAAACTCTAAACTTTCAACATTCTCGAGTAAAATGGCAGCTTTGACAGTGCTTTTTTCGGGGTCAATTCTTTCATCATCGTAGGGGTCATCAGCATTAAAATATCTCACCAGACTTTTAAGGCCTTGAGGAATCAGTGTATTCTTTTCTTCGGTCTCATCTTTTCGGGCGATATTCTCCCCAAGTGCATACCGAACCCAAGCAAAATGAGATTGTCTTGTGTTTTGGATCTTCCGACGATTTGAGGATGTAAAAAATTCGAAGATGGTTTTTTCTGGATTATAAAAACGAGGAACAGGAAGACCTTCTTTACTTAGGCCACTGAAATGCTGATTTTGTTCAAATCTTTGATTCAGTCTCATGTAGTATTCTTGAAGCTGTGGACTTATTGGTGTTGCGGGTTTTATGGGCTGACCAGTATTATCATCTTTGCCATCCATGTTGGCATCGGATGTTGTTCCGGACATGGGGTCAGCACCACTTCGGTCCATGACGGTTGAAAAATACATAGGCGAATACATCTGTGAAAAGTCCCACTCAAATCGGGCCATGGCCGTTTCGATTTGGAGATTGTTTTTATTAATTTCCGTCGTTCGCTCCATTGTATCAGCTGCATTTTGAGTGATTGAAACAACACCAATAGTAATAAACCCTAACAACGTTATGGCAATGAGGATTTCGATAAGCGTAAAGCCCGACTGTTTAGAAGCCGACATTGAGTTGAATTCTTTCATTATAATTCGTAAGCCAAGTAGCTAAACTATAGCTATATTTTGTTTCTTTGTTTGTCACAGTGACTCGTGCTTGCCAGACTATCTTTTCAATATTTTTTTTGAGTTCATCAAAAACCATTTTCTCTAAAGCAGCATTTCGATTAGGCCCTGACGAACTTTGGTTCATATACTGGCCCTGATAGGCATCCTGGCCTTCATTGGAAATATTTCCTTTTTGCCCAAATATTTGTCCAAAATCAGGTATGGTTAGTTTTTTTACTTCAAGAGTGTACTCAAAATTTGAAAGATCCTTATCCTCAAAAGTTTTTGTCTCTTTCATCGACCCCATAATATTTTGAAATTTAGGTGGGTCTAAGTAGAGTTCATTGATTTTTCTCTCACAGAGTTGCTGCAGAATGAGCTGCTCCTCAGAAAGTTGGGAGTCCGAAACGTTATAGCCTTGAGAGGTTAAAAAAGCTGTGACAAAAAAGGCAAACAAGGTAATAGCAATCAGTACCTCAATAAGAGAAAAGCCTTGTTGGTTTGAATTTTTTACTGAGTGATCCAATCTTTATATACCTCGTCCATTCTAGTTTGAAGTATATCTTCCTTCTTAGCAACGCTTTCAGTCTTTAGTGTCTCAAAAACACTGCGAGTTTCAGATAAAAATGGTTGGACTTCCAGGTAGGCCATTTCCTCATCAGTGGAAAGAAAGATGATGGCCGCATCTTTTTCTCCAGTTGGGTAAAAATAGATGCTAGCGTCGTTCTCATTAAGAATTTTCTTTTGGAAGGAACTAGCAAGACCATTAACCGATACATATTCAGAAAGTTCGTGCTTAATTTCCTCAAATTCTTCCACTTTTGTGAATTGTTTATTCAAATTGGCAATTTTGGTCTCTTCAGCTTTTTCTTCTGCTAAGCTTTTTGACGTTTTCTCAGGCATGTCGGGAAGAGGCATATTTCCTGGAGGGCCATACTCCACATTGTATTCAATTGGCTGTTTATCGAGAGAAATTCGTAGTCTAACAACTGTATTTCTTAGAATGGATTCGTTGGAAGCAAATCGAATGGATCTCTCTAGATCAGACACAGCACTTTGGAGGTCTCTGTGTTTTTGAGCATCGTCCCCAGAGGGGACGGCAAGAAATACTAATGAAGCGAGAATCAGAGCAACCAGGATTTCAATAAGTGAAAAGCCTGATTGCCCAGTGAGTTTATTAAAGGTCTTTTGAGTTGATATCTGCATCAGTTCCTTCACCACCCTCGGCATTATCAGCGCCATAAGAAAGAATGGTAAAAGTTTTGCCATCAGACTCATAAATATATTCACCATCCCAAGGATCTAGAGGTACTTTGCCTCCATCGATATAGCCACCTGGAGCATATCGTTTACACTCGCGACCACCAGTAGGTTTTTCGACAAGTGCTTCAAGACCTTGGTCAGTGGTAGGGATAAAGTTACAGTCACGGCGGAATTCTTTGAGCCGTTCTGAGATTGAACGAATCTGAATTTTAGCAGTTTGAACTTGTCCTTCAGCTAAGCTTTCTGTCACTTTACCGGCCACAAAAGTACCGGCAAGTCCAAGGAGAGTTAGCGCAATTAGAATTTCAATCAAGCTCATTCCATCTTGGGAAGCCATGATTGCTCTAAAACTTTTTTTCATTATAGTACTCCTCTCAAATTTAAATTTTATTAATATCCATCATTGGAATCACCACCGCAAAAACAATAAAACCTACAGCAACGCCCAGGCATATCATCATAATAGGCTCAAGAATAGAGGTGAGTCCGCCGATTTTCGATTGTACTTGATCCTCATAATTTTCTGAAATGATTTTTAACATAGGCTCTAATTCCCCTGATTTCTCGCCAAGCCGAATC
>Ga0315907_10002303_pt1 | contig 24277 bp, 23 predicted proteins | sample LakEriMetagenome_3_FD_203525 | JGI IMG/M metagenome (GOLD analysis project Ga0315907, IMG submission 203525) | Freshwater fungal communities from buoy surface, Lake Erie, Ohio, United States - Buoy 12 MA123 | ecosystem: Environmental > Aquatic > Freshwater > Lake > Lake biofilm | place: USA...
GATTGGCGTCGATGTCGATCTGGATGGCTTCCTTGGGCACGCCAGGCAAATCGGCACGCAGCACATAGCCTTCAGCGGTCTCGATCACGTCCACGCGCATGGCCACGGTTGGTACGGCTGGTGCTGCGCTTGCGGCACTCGTTTTCGGTTCCGGGGCGGCGGAGAACATGCTGCGAAAAATCGACGGAAACACTTCGGCGAACGGGTCGTATACGGAAATCCTGGTCATGTGCGCACTCCTGAGGGGTGATAGGGAGGCTGTCTTGCAGCCACACTCCGCAGATAGGGCGCCCGCATCAGGAATTCAAGAGCCCTGCGATGCGGCGACTGTCAGCACAGATTTCCCGGGCCCTCCGGCAGGCAAACGCAGTTCGCCATGCCTGGGGCGCTAGAGCAGACTGCAGACGTCCTCGAAGGCAAAGCGCGGCAGACGCTCCATCACTTTGGACGGATCGCCATGTCCAAGGTTGCACAGGAAATTGATCCGATAACGACCATCGGGAAAAAATTCCGCATCAACTTTCGCCCCGTCAAATCCGGACATGGGGCCGACTTGCAGACCGATCGCTCGCGCTGCCAGCATGAAATAGGCGCCCTGCAGCGTCCCGTTGCGAAACGCAAACGTAGATCTGAAGTCGCGGTTCGCGTCGCCATCGAACATGTTCCTGGCGTTGGGCTCGTGCGGAAACACCCGAGGCAGATGCTCGTGAAACTGCATGTCGTGCGCAATCAGCGTCACAACCGGTGCCGTCATGGTCTTGTCCACATTGCCGCGCGACAGGGCCGGACGCAGGCGCTCCTTGGCCGCTGCGGTACGCAGGAACACAAAACGCGCCGGCTGCGTGTTCATGGAGGTTGGCGCCATTTTCATGAGGTCAAAGACCTCACGCAATTGCGCGTCACTCACGGGTTGGTCCAGCCATCCGTTTTGTGTACGGGCGGAAGTAAAGAGCGTTTGAAGCGCGAGGGCATCGATCATGGTGGGTACACGTCAACAGAGGGGTCAGGGTTCAGGCTGCAGGCGGCAGCGGCGTGGACTGCAACGCAGCGAGCTTCCAGGAGCCGGCTTCGCGCCGCCAGACCTGCAGATAGCGGCTGGTGAACTGCTTCGGCGTGCCGCGCGCGATGACATCGATCTTCACATCCCCATGACACAGTGCGATATCACCGATGACGCGCCACTCGCGGCGCAGCGCCTGAAGCCCGCGATAGTCGTACCAGCCGGTGCAGGCGCGCTCGATATACGTGGCCTTGTCTTCATCGGTCCCGGATGAATGCACATAGCGCAGGTCGGCTGCGAAGATCGCGTCCATCGCTGCACGGTCCTTGGCGATGGTCACTTGAGCACGGCGATCGTCCAGGGCATTGAGTTCGGCAATCAGTTCAGCAGTGGTGCTCATGAGGGTCTCCGGGGTGTTGTGATTGAGAAAGCGGCTGGACAGCGATGGGATTCAGTGAAGGCTGCCGCGATTGCAACAGCCGGGTTGCAACGACTCATGTCCGGCATGATTAGTTGCGACGGCTTAGTTGCGACGGCTTAGTGGCGCCTGTGTCAAACGGGCCAGTTCCTCGAACGACAACCCATCGACCCAGTCAATGGCCACAAGCCCACCTGGTGACACCTCGATCGTGGCCAGATCGGTGTAGATGCGCTTGACGCATCCGATGCCCGTGAGCGGATACGTGCAGCGTTCGACGATCTTCGCTTCGCCCGACTTGGTCACGTGCTCCATCATGACAAAGGTCTGCTTGGCACCAATGGCCAGATCCATCGCCCCGCCCACAGCGGGGATGGCGTCAGGGGCGCCGGTATGCCAGTTGGCCAGGTCTCCAGTGGCTGACACCTGGAATGCGCCGAGTACGCAGATATCGAGATGGCCGCCACGCATCATGGCGAACGAGTCAGCATGATGAAAGTAGGCGCCCCCACTGAGTAAGGTGACTGGCTGCTTGCCGGCATTGACGAGATCCCAGTCCTCGGCGCCTGCAGCGGGAGCCGGGCCCATGCCCAGGATGCCGTTCTCGCTTTGCAGGACGATTTCGCGATCAACCGGCAGATGGTTGGCCACGAGCGTAGGCAGCCCGATACCGAGGTTCACATAAGCGCCCTCCGGTATATCGCGGGCAACCCGCGCGGCGATCGCATCACGGGAGCGTTTTTCGTATGCCATGTCGGTCTGCTGTGAGAGGAGTGGCGAAAAGAAAGCTTGGTACGTCGTGCACGAGGCTCAATCACCGCCCGTACACGAAGCGAACAGGATCAGGCCGCGGCTTTGGCGGGTGGCTGAAGCTGGATGACTCGCGTCACGAAGATACCTGGCGTGACAATGACCTCGGGGTCAAGCGTACCCAGGGGCACGATCTCTTCGACCTGCGCCACCGTGCACGACGACGCCATGGCCATGACCGGATTGAAATTGCGTGCGGCCTTGCGATAGACCAGATTGCCCCATCGATCGCCCTGTTGCGCCTTGATAAGCGCCAGGTCGCCACGGATCGGGAATTCCAGGACGTAGTCGCGACCATCGATGCGACGAGTCTCTTTTCCTGCGGCCAGATCGGTGCCGAAACCCGTGGGCGTGTAGAACGCACCGACGCCTGCGCCTGCCGCTCGCATGCGCTCTGCCAGATTGCCCTGAGGAACGAGTTCGAGCTCGATACGACCGGCCCGATACAGCCCGTCAAAAACCTGCGAGTCAGCCGATCGCGGGAACGAGCAAATCAGCTTGCGCACTCGGCCCGCGGCCAGCAGGGCGGCCAACCCGGTCTCGCCGTTGCCGGCGTTGTTGGCTACCACGGTGAGGTCGGTGGCCCCCTGCTCGATCAGCGCGTGAATGAGTTCCATGGGCTGCCCTGCTCCCCCGAACCCCCCCACCAGGACGGTCGATCCATCCTTTACGCCAGCCAGGGCCTGAGCCATGCTGCTGACCGTCTTATCAATCATGTTGTCGTCCACTGGGGCCCGCCGAGGGCCCCGGTTGATTCATGCAGGTAGCGACGGGGCGATTACGCCAGGCGCATGAGGATGCTGCGCAGGCGGGCCACGATATCGTCGATCTGGTCGGCGCTGACGATGAGAGGTGGCGACAAGGCGATGATGTCGCCCGTCACACGAATCAGCAGATGTTCGTCCTGGAACGCGCGGATAAAAGCATCGAACGCCCGGGTGCCAGGCTCGCCTGCACGCGGAGCCAGTTCGATAGCACCCACCAGTCCGATATTGCGCACATCGATGACATGAGGGCAATCGCGCAGGGAATGTACGGCCTGTTCCCAATGCGAGGCGAGCGTGGCGGCACGGGTCAGCAGCCCTTCGTCTTCGTACACATCGAGCGTGGCCAGGGCCGCGGCGCAGGCCAGCGGATGGGCTGAGTAGGTGTAGCCGTGAAAGAGTTCGATGGATTTCTCGGGGCCCTGCATGAAGGCCTCGTACAGACCCTTGCGCGCAAACACGGCGCCCATCGGAACCGTGCCGCTGGTGATGCCCTTGGCCACGGTCATGAGATCGGGCACGACATCGAAATGCTGCGCGGCAAAGGGCGAACCCAGACGGCCGAAGCCCGTGATCACCTCATCGAAGATCAGCAGGATGCCGTGCTTGGCGGTGATTTCGCGCAGGCGCTGCAGATAACCCACCGGCGGGATCAGCACGCCGGTGGATCCTGCCACCGGCTCGACGATGACTGCTGCCACAGTGGACGGGTCGTGCAGAGCGAGAATCTTTTCCAGCTCATCGGCCAGATGTGCGCCCCAGGCAGGCTGGCCTTTTGTGAACGCGTTGTGCTCAAGGTTGTGGGTGTGAGGCAGGTGATCGACGCCTGCGAGCAGTCCGCCGAAATGCTTGCGGTTGCCAGAGATGCCGCCCACCGAGATGCCACCAAACCCCACGCCGTGATAGCCGCGCTCACGCCCGATCAGGCGTGTGCGTTGGCCTTCGCCGCGCATACGGTGATAAGCCAGTGCAATCTTGAGTGCGGAGTCGACCGCCTCGGAGCCGGAGTTGCAAAAGAACGCCTGCCCGAATGCATCAGGCAGGATCGCCATCAGGCGGTTGGCCAACTCGAAGCCCAGCGGGTGCCCCATCTGGAAGGTGGGCGCGAAATCGAGTTCGCCGGCCTGCTTGCGAATGGCCTCAACGATGGGTGTGCGGCAGTGCCCGGCATTGGTACACCAAAGCCCGGCCACTGCATCGAGGATCTGGCGGCCTTCGGGTGTGTAGTAGTGCATGCCCTCGGCACGGGACAGCATGCGGGGCGCGGCCTTGAAATGCCGGTTGGCGGTGAAAGGCATCCAGAACGCTTCCAGACCGGCACCAGCGGCGGTGCGGGAGGCATCCTGCAGAAGATCCTGGGCGCGGGCCATGTCGTTCATACAGTCTCCTTCGAGGGTTGATCCGCTTCACGCGCAGCGTGCGTGGCGTCGATATCGATCACTTCTTTCCTGAGCCAATATAGCAGGCCCAGTCCGGGCAGCGCGGCGAAGACAGTCAGCACGAAAAAGGTCGGCCAGCCGAAGGCCTCGACCAGCACGCCTGAGGCGGGCCCGACGTACACCCTGCCCACCGCGGCCAGTGCCGACAGCAGCGCATATTGCGCTGCCGAGAAGCGCCGGTCGGTCAGTCCCATGAGAAACGCCACGAAGGCTGCGGTACCGAGGCCGCCACACAGATTTTCCACCCCGATCGCTGCGGCCATCAGGGTATGGCTCTTCGGACTCACGGCAATCAGCCAGTATCCGAAATTGGACACGGCCTGAAGAATGCCGAACAGCATGAGCGCCTTGTACAGGCCGGTGCGGGCCAGCAAGGCCCCGCCCACCAACGCACCGACAATCGTTGCAATCAGTCCCAGCGCCTTGTTGACCGCCCCGACTTCGGTTGCGCTGAACCCCGCGCCGCGAATCAGAAAAGTGGTCGACAGGCTGCCCGCAAACGCATCGCCCAGTTTGTAGAGCACGATCAGCCCGAGCAGGGCCAGCGCCCGGCGTCGTGTGAAAAAGGTATCCCAGGGTTCGACGAAAGAAGGAAAGCCTGCGCGGCGTGCAGCCCACAGTCCTGCGCCAAAGGCGGTCAGCAGCGTGACCGTGTCGGCCGCCAGCTTGACGAAACGATCGGGCTTGGCGGGCAGCAGCGACGCAAATACGGTCTGACAGACGTACCAGGCCACCACGCCTGCCACCAGCAGGGACAGGAACCCGGTCCACTCACTGCGGGCATCGCTGCGCAGCGGTTGGGAATCAAGGGTGGTGCGGGGCGCCAGCAGCGTGATGCCCGCCATGACGAGGAACAGCGCGCCCATCAGGCGGTAGGTCGCCGGCCAGCCGAGCCATTGGTCAGCCAGGATCAGCGCGAGGCCGCCGGACACCAGCATCGCCAGCCGATAACCCAGCACTGAAACTGCGGCGCCCGCTCCGCGCTCAGGTGCCTCGAGCAGGTCGGCTCGATAGGCATCGAATACGATGTCCTGCGAGGCTGACAGGAACGCAACCGCCACTGCAAGTGCGCCAAGCGCCACGATGGAGGTGCGAGGGTCTGCGCTGGCCATGGCCCAGCAGGCGCCTGCCAGCAACAGTTGGGTGATCAGCAACCAGCCGCGGCGGCGCCCGAGCATCCTCGGCTCGAATCGATCGAGCAACGGTGCCCACACGAACTTGAACGTATAGGGCAGCCCGGCCAGCGCAAAAAACCCGATGGTCTTGATATCGACACCCTCGACCGTGAGCCAGGCCTGCAGCGTGCCGGAGGACAACGCCAGCGGCAGGCCGCTTGCAAACCCGAGACCCAGCATGGCGGCCATGCGCCGCGAAGCGAAAATCTGAGCGAGCGAGACGCGGGAAGAGGCATTCGTCATGGTGGCGATCGGGCCAGGACAGGCCGACAGGCGGATGACGCAGATCGGTCATCACGGGTCGGGCGAGTGTAGCAGCGGGGATGGTTGCCCCATCCGCACCACATTGCTACCCTCGCGCCCATGAAACATCCGCTCTTCGCACTTGCACTTTCGGGAGCGCTGCTTTGTGCAGCGGTGCCCACACTCGCGCTGTATTCACCTGCCGTCCAGGCACAACAGCAGTTAGCCAAGGAACGCGCCGATGAAGCTGAACAGCGGCGCAAGCAGGCGATGTCAGAGCCTGAGGGCATTGCGGTGCCCAAACGCAGCAAACTCGCCTCGCTGGCCTCGTCTGAACAACTTGAGAAAGACGCTGTTCTGCAATACCGCAAGCTGCTGCAACAAGCGCAATCGCAGCGCGCGCTGGCACCCGAAGACTACCCGCAGCGCCAGCGCCTGCAGGAGATTGCCTCGCGACTGATTCCCTACACGCACCGCTTCAGTGACCGCTCGGACGCGTGGCGCTGGGAAGTTAATCTGATCGGGTCACAGCAGGTGAATGCCTTCGTGATGCCTGGCGGCAAGATCGTGTTCTTCACGGGCATTCTGGACAAGCTCAAGCTCACCGATGACGAAGTGGCCATGATCATGGGTCACGAAATGGCGCATGCCTTGCTCGAGCATTCGCGTCAGCGGGCCGGGCAGCAGAAGTTGGCTCAGGGCATCACCATCGGCGCATCGGTGTTCTCGCAGATCCTCGGCTACGGCGATCTGGGCGGGGTGATTGCCTCCCAGGGCTCCAAGCTCACGCTGCTGAAATTCAACCGAGGCGATGAAACCGAAGCGGATCTGATCGGCATGGATATCGCTGCGCGAGCGGGCTACGACCCTCGGGCGGCAGTGAGTCTGTGGCAGAAGATGGGCGCGGCCTCCAAGGGCGAACCCCCTCAGTTCCTGTCGACACACCCGTCGCATTCAACACGCATCGACACCCTGCGCGAAGCGCAACCCAAGGTGATGCCGCTCTACGAGCGGGCCCGGCGTGCCTCGGCGGATGCCCCCCGCACCGACTGGGGTACGACAGGCAATCCGGCGACCAAATAAGGGGCCGATCCTTGCGATGAGGGGCCCCTCGCGGCATCAGGGGCTCGCTCGTCCTTACTCGGCCTTACTCTTCCTTACTCGGCCTTGATGTCACCCTTGCGCACCACATCGCCCCAGTCGCGGATGTCTTCACGCACCTGTTTCGCAAATTCGTCCGGGCTGCGCAGCGGCATCTGCGAAAAACCCATGGTCTTCCATCGCTCGGCGTTGGCCGGGTCGGCGATGATGCGATTGATTTCCCGGTTCATCCGATCCACGATGGGTCGCGGTGTACCTGCGGGCGCAAAGACGCCGTACCACGCGGCGACATCAAACTTCACCCCCTGCTCAGACATGGTGGCGATCTCCGGAGTCAGCGGCACGCGATGAGGGCCACTGACAGCCAGCGCCTTGAGCCGGCCCGCCTGAATCAGCGGCAGGGCCGAGGCGGTCGCAGAAAAAGCCACCTGGATGTGCCCGGCGAGCAAGTCCTGATTGGCCGCGGCAGTGGACTTGTAAGGCACATGACGCATGCGGATGCCTGCCTGCTGGTTGAGTGCCTCCATGCTGAGGTGCCCTCCGGAACCGATGCCCCATGACCCGTAGGCGAGTTCATCAGCCGGCCGGGATTTGACGTAGGCAATGAAACTCTTCAGATCGTTGGCCGGGAATGCGGCCGGCACGACCAGATAGTTACCGCCTGAACCGATCTGGGCAATGGCGGCAAAGTCCCTGGCACCATCGTAGCCGGCCTTCTCGTACAGGCTCTGATTCACGACATGCGCCGCTGCATACGTGAACAGCAGGGAATACCCGTCGGCAGGCGCCTTGGCGGCGATCTGGGAGCCCAGCATGCCATTGGCTCCCGCCTTGTTGTCGACGATGAATGGCTGCTTGAATGTGGTGCTGAATGACTCGGCAAAGACACGCGCGACAATGTCAGTGCCGCTGCCGGCGCCTCCCGGAACGATCAGCTTGACCGGGCGACTGGGCCATGCATCCTGAGCCATCGCAGGCATCGACGCCATGGTGCTCGTGGCTAAGGCGGCGCAGAGCAGCGTGCGGCGATCAGAAAAGAAGCGTGTCGTCATCAGATTCTCCATACGGTGAACGGTGAGCAGGTCAGGCGAGTCAAAGACAGGCCTGCAGTGTTGCAACACTTACGGGGCGTAGTCGTAATCGAGTGTCAGCGGCGCATGATCGCTGAAGCGCTGATCCATGTAGATGTCGCTGCGTCGTGCGGCCTGGGCAATGCCCGGCGTTGCAATCTGATAGTCCAGGCGCCAACCTACGTTCTTCGACCAGGCCTGGCCGCGGTTACTCCACCAGGTGTAGCGATCAGGGTTCGGGTCGAGTGTGCGAAACACATCGACGAATCCGTGGCCATCGAATAGCTGCGTGAGCCAGTCGCGCTCTTCGGGCAGAAAACCTGAATTCTTGCGGTTGGATCGCCAGTTTTTAAGGTCGATTTCCTTGTGGGCGATATTCCAGTCACCGCATAGCACCACTTCGCGACCACTGGCGCGCAAGGTCTTCAGATGGGCGTCGAACTGACCCATGAAGCGAAACTTGGCCTCCTGTCGCTCCGGAGATGAAGACCCCGACGGCACATAGACCGAGACGACCGAGAGCGCGCCAAAGTCAGCCTGCACATAGCGGCCCTCGGCGTCGAACTCCTCGCTGCCAAAGCCAATGCGCACGGTATCAGGCTGTCTGCGGCAATACACGCCCACGCCGCTGTAGCCCTTCTGTTGCGCGAAATGAAAGTGGCCCACTGCCCCGTCGATCACCCTCATGGTGTCGTCCAGGTCGTCTGCCTGCGCCTTGACTTCCTGCACGCAAATCACGTCGGCCTTTTGCGCAGTCAGCCACTCGCAGGCGCCTTTGCGAAAGGCTGATCGAATACCGTTGAGGTTGAGCGAAACGATTCGAAGCATCTTGGTATAGTCGGAAGCTATGAATGATCGATACGAGTTTATCCGCTTCGCGCTGGGTGCCGGCGTATTGAAATTCGGCCAGTTCCGTACCAAGGCCGGACGGGATTCCCCGTACTTTTTCAATGCGGGGCTGTTCGATGACGGCGAGCGGCTGGGGCGTTTGGCGCAGTTTTACGCGCAACGTCTGATGCAGGCCGAGGCGGCTTCGGGCGAACGCTTCGATCTGCTCTTCGGGCCCGCCTACAAGGGCATCACCCTGGCCAGCGCCACTGCGGTGGCCATGGCGCGCGCAGGTCGCAATATTCCGTTCTCCTTCAATCGCAAAGAAGCCAAGGATCACGGCGAGGGCGGCACGCTGGTCGGCGCGCCCATGAAAGGGCGCGTGGTCATCATTGATGATGTGATCTCGGCGGGCACCTCGGTGCGCGAATCGGTGGAACTCATTCGCGCACACGGCGCGACACCGGCAGCAGTGCTCATTGCACTGGACCGCCAGGAGCGCGGCGGCACGGCTGACCAGCCTGCGGGGCGCTCGGCCACGCAGGAGGTCAGCGCGCTCTATGGCATTCCGGTGTATGCCATCGGCACACTCGAAGACCTGATGGGCTACCTGTCGGCGCCAAATACTGCCAGCGGTCAGGAGGCAGCCGACATGGCGCGCCACAAGGATGCGATCACGGCGTACCGTGCACGTTATGGTGTGCAGGACTGACCGGCAGTGCCTCGCGTCTGCCGTGTCGGAGCTTAGCCAGCCAGCTTGCGCTTGAGCAGGTCATTGACCTGCTGCGGGTTGGCCTTGCCACGGGTGGCCTTCATGGCCTGTCCCACCAGCGCGTTGAAGGCCTTCTCTTTTCCGGCTCGAAATTCCTCAACCGATTTGGCATTGGCCGCGAGCACGGTATCGACAATTTTCTCCAGTTCACCGCTGTCGCTGATCTGCTTCAGACCGCGCTCGGCAATGATGCGATCAGCGGCGTCTGGTTCGGTACGACGCTCGTCCCAGATCACCTGAAACACGTCGCGTGCGAGCTTGCCTGAGACCGTACCGTCTGCGATGCGGGTGATCAGCAAGGCCAACTGGCCCGCTTTGACCGGACTGGCCTCAATACCGATGCTGTCACGGTTGAGTTGAGCCGCCACATCGCCCATGACCCAGTTGGCTGCCAGCTTGGCCTGTCCCGCACGATCGGGCAGGGCATCCAGAACCGCTTCGAAATACGTTGCCGTGGCCCGCTGCGCCGTGAGCGTGGCCGCATCGTAGGCGGGCAGACCGAGCTCGCGTTCAAACCTCGCCCGCATGGCGCCGGGCAATTCGGGCAGGCTCGCACGCACCCGCTCCAGCAGATCGGGCTCGACCACCAGGGTGGGCAAATCGGGATCGGGGAAATAGCGGTAGTCATGCGCATCTTCCTTGCTGCGCATGGAACGCGTTTCGTCGCGGTCGGGGTCGTAGAGGCGGGTTTCCTGCACCACCTTCCCGCCATCTTCAATCAGCTCGATCTGCCTGCGCACCTCGAACTCGATAGCACGCTCCATGAAGCGAAACGAATTGAGGTTCTTGATTTCGCACCGGGTCCCGAATTCGGCCTGGCCCACCGGCCGCACCGACACGTTGGCATCGACCCGAAATGAGCCTTCCTGCATGTTGCCATCGCAAATGCCCAGCCAGGTGACCAGGCCATGCAGGACGCGCGCATAGGCCACCGCTTCGGTCGATGAGCGCATCTCGGGTTCGCTCACGATCTCGAGCAGCGGGGTGCCCGCACGGTTCAGATCGATCCCGGACAGACCGGACAGCTCGCTACCCCCCAGGGCCCGCATGGCGTCTTCATGCAACGACTTGCCGGCATCTTCTTCGAGGTGGGCACGGGTGAGATTCACCACCTTGTGCCGTGGCTCGTTGCCTTCCTGCCAGACCAGCGCCAGCGTGCCGCCGCTGACCACTGGGATTTCATACTGGCTGATCTGGTAGCCCTTGGGCGAATCCGGGTAGAAATAATTTTTTCTGGCAAAGACCGACCGCGGCGCGATGTCTGCTCCCACGGCCAGTCCGAACCGAACGGCACATTCCAGGGCTGCGGCGTTCATGACCGGCAGCACGCCCGGGAGCGCCAGATCGACCGGGCTGGCCTGAGTGTTGGGGGCAGCACCAAATGCAGTGGGTGCGCCAGAGAAAATTTTCGAGCGCGTGGCGAGCTGGACATGAGTCTCCAGCCCGATGACGACTTCCCAGCCTTTCATCGTGTCCTCTTCATCGGGTGGCACAGCCGCCGGTGCCGGCATCGAACATGACCGGCCAGGCTTCTTCGTAAATGCCAGGTGAGCAATGCTGCTCGCAGCCCGCATGTGCGAGCGTCACACGAGCCGGAACGCGCCAGACCATCAGTCGGCATGCCGAACCGCTGCGCTCGGCCAGTTCAATCGATGGCCGACTGCGGGTCTGACGAAACTGTTCGAGCTCAAAAGTACAACCGCCCTTCTTTCCGACCCAGAGCTGCCACGACAACTCTCGTACCTGATTGTCGGTGACCACCAGTCGGGCGCGTTCTCGAAAGCCGTCCTCTTCGGTCTGCTCGCACTGTGCGGCCAGAGCAATCGGCAGTTCGGGGCCGACAGCCCGGGCGCCCGGCGCAGCCGGCCCTGACGTGGCGGCACAGCCCGCGAGCAGGCACGCGAACGCCCAGACAATGATTCGGGCGCAGGGGCGCATTGCGGGTTACTCCGGCGGCCGACGCAAATGCCAGTCGGTGGCGTTCTGAAACCGATCGGCCACAGCGAGCAGGCGCGATTCGGCGAAGCGCGGTCCGATCAGCTGCAATCCGACTGGGCGGTGCGCATCGTTGAAGCCTGCGGGCATGGACAGCCCAGGCAAGCCCGCGAGCGAAGCGCCCAGGGTGTAGATGTCGGCAAGATAATTGCGCACCGGGTCGTCGACGATCTCGCCCAGGTTCCAGGCTGCAGTGGGTGAGACCGGACCCGCGATGACATCGACCTGGGTGAAGGCGGTGGCGAAATCCTCGGCGATCAGACGACGCAGTTTCTGGGCCTGCAGGTAATACGCGTCATAGTAACCATGCGACAGCACGTAGGTGCCCACCATGATCCGACGACGAACCTCGGCTCCGAACCCTTCGGCGCGCGACTTGCGGTACAGGTCGCGCAAATCGGTGTAATCCTGTGCGCGGTGTCCGTAGCGCACGCCATCGAAGCGCGACAGATTGCTCGACGCCTCGGCCGGGGCAATGACGTAGTAGGCGGGAATGGCCAATCGGGTGCGCGGCAGCGTCACCTCGACCAGCACGGCGCCAAGCGACTCAAGCACCCGCAAACCGCTACGAACGATGCGCTCGACATCAGGCGCCAAACCTTCACCGAAGAACTCGCGCGGCACACCAATACGCAGCCCAGCCAAAGGCGTTGACTCGGACACTCCGGCAGAACGGTCTGCGGGTATGGGCGAAGCCCGCATCCCGCTGCTGAAGTCCTCCGCAGGCTGCTGCAGGCTGGTGGCATCACGGGGGTCGAAGCCCACCATCGGTCCAAGCAAGGCGGCGCAATCGGTCGCCGACGCACCAAATGCTCCGCCCTGGTCAAGGCTGGAGGCGAAGGCGATCATGCCAAAGCGCGAGACACGCCCGTAGGTCGGTTTGATGCCCGTCACACCGCACATGGCAGCAGGCTGGCGCACCGAGCCGCCGGTATCGGTCCCTGTGGCCAGCGGCGCAAGGCCGGCTGCCACGGCAGCGGCAGAGCCGCCGGAAGAACCGCCTGGCACCGCGCGGTGATCCCAGGGATTGCGCACCGCACCGAAATACGAATGCTCGTTGGACGAGCCCATGGCGAACTCGTCGCAATTGGTCTTGCCCAGGCACACCGCACCTGCCACGGACAGGCGCTCGACCACGGTGGCATCAAAGGGGCTGACGTAGTCGGCCAGCATGCGTGAGCCGGCAGTGGACCGCCAGCCGCGCGTGACGAAAATATCCTTGTGCGCGATGGGCATTCCAAGCAAGGGCGCGCGCTCACCATCGGCCAGGCGTTTGTCGGCAGCCGCAGCCTGCTCGAGCGTGAGCTCAGGGCGTACGTCGATGAACGCATTCAAGGGACTGGCTTCGATGCGCCCCAGGAAATGCCGGGCGAGTTCGACAGCGCCGACCTGGCGGGTATCCAGTGCCTGCCTCAGCTGGCTGACGGACTGCAGGTGCCAGTCACTCACTCGATCACCCTTGGCACCAGATACAAGCCGTGCGACACAGCAGGCGCCGCGCGCTGGTAGTCATCGCGGCGGTCGGGTTCGGTGACGTCATCGGCACGCAGGCGCAGGTTGAGGTCGCCTGCGTGCGTCATGGGTGCGACGCCCTGCGTGTTGACAGCTTGCAGGTCCTCGATGAGACCCAGCACCTGATTGAGTTGCCCGAGCATGCCCGAGGCCTCGGCGGCGTCGAGTTCCAGTCGCGCCAGCTCGGCAATACGGGCGACGTCGGCAGCGGTGAGAGCCAGTGAAAACTCCGAATTTGCGAGAGGTAAACGCGGAATTATAAGGTATGATTTCAGCTGTTTCCGAGGAGTTCCCGGCCCATCGCGGCCGCTGTTTCCGAACCTCAGCGCCAGACCGTCAACGGTTGGCCGCACTGGGTCCTGACACAGTCGACCTGCCTCGCAGTCGATCCGCCCATTAACGACTCCCAGTCCTCCTTCACCCGGAACCGGCATGTTCGGATTCTTCAGAAAGTATTTCTCCAACGATCTGGCCATCGACCTCGGCACAGCGAACACGCTGATCTATGTTCGGGGCAAGGGCATCGTGCTCAATGAACCTTCAGTGGTCGCGATCCGTCAGGAAGGCGGACCCAACGGTAAGAAGACGATCTCTGCAGTGGGTACAGGCGCCAAGCAGATGCTGGGCAAGGTCCCAGGCAACATCGAAGCGATCCGCCCGATGAAAGACGGCGTCATTGCCGACTTCACCGTCACCGAGCAGATGCTCAAGCAGTTCATTCGCATGGTGCACCCCGGGTCACTGTTTGCCCCCAATCCGCGCATCATCATCTGTGTGCCCTGCGGGTCTACGCAGGTTGAGCGGCGCGCCATTCGGGAATCGGCCCTGGGCGCGGGCGCAGCGCAGGTCTTTCTGATCGAAGAGCCCATGGCCGCAGCGATCGGTGCCGGGTTGCCCGTATCTGACGCCACCGGTTCCATGGTCGTCGACATCGGCGGCGGCACCACCGAGGTCGGCGTGATCTCCCTGGGCGGCATGGTCTATTCCGGCTCGGTGCGGGTGGGTGGCGATAAATTCGACGAAGCGATCATCAATTACATCCGTCGCAACTACGGCATGCTGATCGGCGAGACCACGGCCGAAACAGTCAAGAAAGAAATCGGGTCGGCTTTCCCGGGCTCCGAAGTGCGAGAGATGGAAGTCAAAGGGCGTAATTTGTCCGAGGGCATTCCGCGCGCGTTCACGGTGTCGTCCAACGAAATTCTCGAGGCCCTGACCGATCCGCTCAATCAGATCGTGTCGGCCGTCAAGATCGCCCTGGAGCAAACACCGCCTGAGCTGGGTGCCGATATCGCCGATCGCGGCATGATGTTGACCGGGGGCGGCGCGCTGCTGCGCGACCTGGACCGTCTGCTCATGGAAGAAACCGGGCTGCCGGTGCTGGTGGCCGACGATCCGCTCACGTGTGTGGTGCGCGGATGCGGGTTGGCGCTCGAGCGCATGGACAAGCTCGGAACGATCTTCACAAGCGAATGATCTGAAAGCGGGGTCATGGACCGCAGTCCGCCGCCGTTTTTCAAGCAAGGGCCCTCCGCCGACGTTCGTCTCGCACTGTTCGCGTTGCTGGCCCTGTCGCTGCTCGTGTTCGACGCCCGCACCCAAACCCTCGCTGGCCTGCGTCAAGGGATCGGCACAGTGCTGTACCCCTTGCAGCGGGCCTTGCTCGTCCCCCGTGACGCCTGGACGAACGTCAGCGGCTATTTCGGCGACACCTCGCGTTTGCGTGAAGAAAATGTCGAACTGCGTCGCATCGAAGCAGCCAATGCCCGTCAGCTGCTTCAGGTTGAACAGCTGAACCAAGAGAACCGTCAGCTGCGCGAATTGCTGGGCGCCCGAGACCGCAGCGCGGTGCGCAGCGTGGTCGCAGAGGTGCTCTACGACACCCGTGACCCCTTCAGCCGCAGGATCGTGCTCGACAAAGGTCTGCAACAGGGCGTGGCCAATGGGCAGCCGGTCATCGACGCGCAGGGTGTCGTGGGCCAGATTACGCGGGTCTTTCCCCTGTCTTCAGAGCTGACCTTGCTCACCGATCGCCAAATCACCGTGCCCGTGCAAATTCAGCGCAACGGCCTGCGCGCCATCGCATCGGGCAGCGCACGTGCCGGGCGCCTGGAATTGCGCTACATGGCGGTCAATGCCGATCTCAAGGAAGGCGATATCGTCGTCACCTCCGGGCTGGACAGCCTGTACCCGGCCGGCCTGCCTGTCGGTCGGATTGTGTCGATCGACCGGACCGGTTCAGGCAACTTTGCGCGGGTCAGTCTTGAGCCCGCCAGCAGCGTGGACAGCAGTCGCATGATGCTGGTACTGCTGGCCGACCACAGCGCGCTGCCCGCGCCCCCGCCCGCCGAACCCGGCGGAACCGGGCGCGGCAAACGCGCGCCGCTCGTCCGACGCGACTGAACCGACCGGACACCCACCATGCGCATGCCGCCCGAGTATCTGCTGCTGCCAGCCAATCGCGCCTTTATTGCGGCCTCAATTGCTGGAGCGCTGGTGCTCAATCTGCTGCCCTGGGGCCGTTCCCTTGGCATGCCCGATTTCCTCGCAGTGGTGCTGGTGTTCTGGAACATCCATCAGCCGCGCAAGGTCGGGATCGGCGTGGCCTTCCTGGTCGGACTGCTGATGGATGTCCATGCATCAGCACTGCTGGGGGAGCGTGCGCTGGCTTACAGCCTGCTTTCTTACGGTGCGATCGTCATTCACCGGCGCGTCGTCTGGTTTGGTCCGGGCGGACAGATGCTCCATGTGCTGCCGCTCTTCCTGTTGGCGCAATGTGTCGTGGTGGCCGTGCGCATGGCCATCGGTGGGCCCTTTCCGGGCTTTGGCTGGTTCCTGCAAAGCGTCTCATCAACGCTGCTATGGCCTGTGGCCGAGCTCCTGCTGCTGCTGCCACAGCGGCGGGCCGTTGATCGTGACGACAACCGTCCCCTATGACACCAGCGTGAAGCATGCTTGAAATCGGCAACCCGGAACAGGAAATCCGACGCCTGAGATGGCGGCTGGCGTTCGCTGCCATTGGGGTGGCGCTGCTATTCGGTGTGCTGGCCGCGCGGCTGATCTGGTTGCAGGTCTATCAGCACGAACAGTTCCAGGCGCAGGCTGAGGACAACCGCATCGCGGTGGTGCCCGTGCCGCCGGCGCGCGGCATGATCTACGACCGCAACGGGATTCTGCTGGCCGAAAATGTATCGGCCTATACCCTTGAGCTGTCGCCCCGCCAGATCGACAACCTTGAGCGCACCATCGATGAGCTGGCCAAGCTGATCGAGATTGCGCCGCGCGACCGACGGCGCTTCAAGCGGCTGCAGGACGACACCCGCAATGCCGAATGGCTGCCTCTCAAAACCCGCCTGACCGATGAGGAAGTGGCGCGCATCGCAGCGCAGCGGTTCCGGCTGCCCGGTGTGGAAGTGCGCGCCCGGCTGTTTCGCAATTACCCGCTGGGCGAAACCGCGTCACATGTGATCGGCTACATCGGCCGCATTTCGCCCGAAGACAAAAAGAAGTTCGAGGACAACGGCCTGGCCTCGCAGTACGCGGGCAGCACTCACATGGGCAAGGTCGGTGTGGAGCTCAGCTACGAAAACGCCTTGCGCGGTCAGACCGGATTCGATGAAGTGGAGGTCTCGGCGGGCGGGCGGGCCGTGCGTTCACTCTCGCGCAGCCCCGCGCGGGCCGGAAATAACCTGATGTTGTCGATCGACGTGCGCTTGCAGCGCCTGGTCGAGGAGTGGTACGGCAAACGCAAGGGGGCGTTGGTCGCCATTGAACCTGCGACTGGTGACGTGCTCGCGTTTGTCTCTTCGCCGACATTCGATCCGAACCTGTTCATCGACGGCATCGACCCGCAGACCTGGCAGTCACTGAACGATGACCCGGACAAGCCGCTGCTCAACCGACCGCTGCGCGGCACATACCCGCCGGGCTCAACCTACAAGCCGTTCATGGCGCTTGCAGTGCTGGAGTCCGGCACCCGCGGCCCTCACACCACGATCATGGACCCAGGCTATTTCATGCTTGGAGGGCATCGATTTCGCGATTCAAATCCGCGCGGCAATGGTGCGGTGGATCTGAAAAAATCGATCGTCGTCTCGTCTGATACCTATTACTACGGCGCAGCCTATGACATGGGCGTCGACAAGATTCACGACTTCATGAAGCCCTGGGGCTTCGGCCAACTGACCGGAATCGATCTGACCGGCGAGTCCACCGGCATCCTGCCCTCCTCCGAGTGGAAAATGCGCCGCTACAAGCAGAAGTGGCTGCCTGGCGAAACGCCCTCGATCGGTATCGGGCAGGGCTACAACACGTTCACCATGATGCAACTGGCGCATGCCACCGCCATCCTCGCCAACGGCGGGCGGGTCATGAAACCGCATGTGGTCAAGCAGGTGCATGACCCGGCGACAGGCGCCCGAACCCCGACGGTGCCGGACCAGAGCTACACCATTGCCCTGAAGCCGGAATACCTTGCGCTGGTCAAGCAAGGCATGGTCGAAGTCAATCGCGTCGGGACCGGTCGCGTGGCTTTCGCCGGCGCTGAATATGTCGCAGCAGGCAAGACCGGAACCGCCCAGGTCATTGGGATCAAACAGAACGAACGCTATGACGCACGGCGCATTGCCGAGCGCTTTCGCGATCACTCACTGTTCATGGCGTTCGCACCGGTGGACAACCCGAAGGTTGCGCTGGCGCTGATCGTCGAAAACGGGGGCTTCGGCGCGCAGGCAGCAGCCCCGATTGCCCGCAAGGTGTTCGACTATGTGCTGCTGGGCAAGGTGCCCAAGAACTCGGCCAAGCCACTGCCCGGCGTGGCCGAACTCGACGAATCGGAAATGCGTGATGTTCCGGTCGACATGGAACCTGAACCCGTCAGCGGCCCGGCCGCCCCTGCGGGACGCAATTGAGCGCGCTCGGCCCTCGTACCTTCGAGCGGCGCACGCCACTCGAGCTGATCCGCCCGTATGTGCTGGTGTTCGACCGCGCACTGCTCACCGCCACGGCGCTGGTCATGCTGATCAGCATCGCCATTCAATACTCTGCAGGGTTCGATTTTCCCGGCCGGTTTGAAGGCCATGTCCGCAATCTGCTGGTGGCGATCGCGGTCATGTGGATCGCGGCACTGGTGCCACCGAATCTGCTGATGCGTATTGCCGTGCCGCTCTATGCGGTGGGCGTAGCGCTGCTGATCGCAGTGGCCCTGTTCGGTATCACCAACAAGGGCGCGCAGCGCTGGCTGAATATCGGGTTTACCCGGATCCAGCCCTCAGAGGTACTGAAGATTGCCACGCCCCTGATGCTCGCCTGGTACTTCCAGCAACGCGAAGGCGTGCTGCGCTGGTTCGACTTCCTGATCGCGGCGCTCATCCTGATTATCCCGGTTGGACTGATCGCAAAGCAGCCCGATCTGGGGACATCCATTCTGGTCTTGGCTGCCGGCGTCTACGTGATTTTCTTTGCTGGCCTGAGCTGGAAGATCATGATGGGTCTGGCGGTGGCGGGCGTAGCCGCCATGCCGCTGCTCTGGGTGTCGATGCACGACTACCAGCGCCAGCGTGTCCTCACCTTGATCGACCCCACCGCCGACCCGCTGGGCAAGGGCTTTCACATCATCCAGTCAATCATTGCCGTGGGCTCAGGAGGCTTCTTCGGCAAGGGATGGATGCAGGGTACGCAAACCCACCTGGAATTCATCCCCGAGCGCACCACCGATTTCATCCTCGCAGTCTATGCCGAGGAATTCGGGCTCTTTGGAGTGGGTATTCTGATGTTGCTGTATCTGGCAATCATTTTGCGCGGCCTAACCATTGCTGCCACAGGCGCCTCCACCTTCGGTCGACTGCTCGCAGGTTCAATCACGCTCAGCTTCTTCACGTATTGCTTCGTGAACATCGGCATGGTCATCGGCATCCTGCCGGTGGTGGGTGTGCCACTGCCCTGGATGTCCTATGGGGGCACGGCCATGGTCACTCTGGGACTGGGCGCCGGGATGCTCATGAGCATCCAGCGGCATCGCACGCTCGTGCAGGGCTGACACCCGGCCTGCAAGACGCAATCAGGACGGCTTGACCGCCAGCATGATCTTGCCGATGTGCTCGGAGCTTTCCATGAGCGCATGCGCCTGAGCGGCCTGCTCCAACGGAAACACCTTGAAGATTGATGGCAGCAGCTTGCCCTGTTCAAGAAGCGGCCAGATATGCGTGCGCAGGTTCTGAGCAATCGCAGCCTTGTTGGCAGCCGAACGCGGGCGCATGGTGGAGCCCGTGAAGGTCAGACGTTTGGTCATGATCGGCATGAGATCGATCTCGACCCGCGAAGGCTGCAGGAAAGCGATCTGAACGAGTCGGCCCTCCACAGCCAGCAGCTTGATGTTTTTTTCGATATAGGGCCCGCCCACCATGTCCAGGATCAGGTCGACCCCACGGCTGCCGCTCAGGCGCATGGTTTCCTGCACGAAGTCCTGGCGCCGGTAGTCGATCGCCGCATCGGCACCCACGGCTCGGCAGGCCTGTGCTTTGTCGGCATTGCCCACGGTGCAGTACACGGTCGCGCCCCAGGCCTTGGCCATCTGGATGGCGGTCATGCCGATGCCCGATGAGCCGCCGTGGATCAGCACCACATCGCCCTTGGCCAGCCGCCCGCCCTCGATCAGATTGGCCCAGACCGTGAAATAGGTTTCGGGCAGCGCAGCCGCCTGCAACAGAGTCAGGCCTTGCGGCACAGGCAGCACCTGCCCTTCAGGCGCAGTCACGTATTCAGCATAGCCGCCGCCATTTGTCAGGGCACACACAGCGTCACCGACCTTCCAATCGGTCACGCCCTGCCCCACTGCAGCAATCCGCCCGGAGACCTCGAGGCCGAGATGCGGGGAGGCGTCCTTGGGCGGCGGATAGCGGCCGCTTCGCTGAATGCAATCAGGCCGATTGACGCCCGCTGCGACCACTTCGATCAGCACTTCGCCGGCACCAAGCTCCGGCACTTCGCGCGGCGCGACATGCAGCACTTCAGGGCCGCCACCGGCACCGTGTTCGATACCGCGCATGGAAGAAGGAATGGGCATGTTCAGATCCGGGAAGACAACAGGGTTTCAATGTGAGTCTGCACAGCCAGCGCATCTGCAAAGCTGGGCAGCGAATGGGGCTCGCCGTTCAACATTGCGTGCAACTGATCCAGCTGACGCTGATAGGTGGCCTGCCGCGGGTCGTCGGGTAAACCCGGCACAACCTCGCCTGCAGGGCATTGCGGGCCGAATGCCTCCAGGCGATACCAGTCGCTCAGACGCAGTGTCTGCGTGGCCCCAATGAAGCGCGCTTCAATCAGGTCGGGCGGCTGCCCGCCCACCGCGCCCACGATGCTCACCGGCACACCAGCCGATGACAAGCTGGCGACGAGTGCCGTCTCAGCGAGTTCGGGCGACTGCCCGCTGGCGCAGGCACCATGATGCGTCAGTGGGCCCAAAACACGATGCAGCAGATAGATGAAGTGCGATAACACTTCGCGCGTGAATCCGCCCTGGTCTGACCTTTGCAGCCAGGCTGCGCCTGCCTGCCAGGCGCGCGGCCAGACCTGAAAGTGCGTGCGGATCTCGACCGCTCGCAGGCCAAAGGCCGGATCGCGCACCGCGCGCGCCAGGGCATCGACCGCCGCTGACGAGGCGAACACGAAATTGACGGCCTGCGCCACGCCGCTGCGCGCCACTTCCTCAACCAGTGCACGGCTGTCGGCCAGATCCACGCCCAGGGGCTTCTCACAGAAGACCGCCTTGCCCGCAGCCACTGCGGCGCGGACATAGGTCGCATGGGCAAGGGGCGGTACCGCCACGTACACGACATCGACATCCAGACGCTCGATGGCGTCGGCTGCACTCTGTGCCATGGGAAGGCCAGGGAAATCGGCCACAGCAGCCTGTCGCACGCCAGCAGACAGATCCCAGGCCGACACGATCCGCACCCCGGGGCTGACCTGTGCCTGTTCCAGCATGCGCCGCCCGACGACCCCCAGGCCGATCACAGCCATTCCGAATGACTTCATTGGCTTACCCGCACCGCGCCGGAACCATCCGCATCAACACGGGCCGCAAGTCATCGCGCGGCCCTACCGGGTCAGCGCATGAAGCGCTTGATGTAGTCGGCCCCCAGGCCAACCGATTCGAAATGCGCACGGTATTTTTCAATGCGGGTGAACACGTCGTCGTAGCCCACGGCCTGGCCGTGCGGGTCGACGTAAATCAGAGCACCGTGCACCGTGAACAGGGTCACCATGTCCTGACAGTCCTCAGGAACCACCAGCGTGTGGGTCTCACCCGGCGGCTCGTAGATGTAGCTACCCTCTTCGGCCACCCAGTCGTGCTCGAGGTAATGCCATTTGCCGCGAATCACCCAGGCATGCACATGGCCCGAATGACGGTGGCGCTGCAGCAGCCCCGAACGCCGCACCTTGAGCATGTGCACGTAATAGCCCTGGGTCGTGTTCAGATGAAGTGGACGCGACCACAGTCCGGGCCCCAGTGGCACCCACATCCGCTCGTCATGCTCAAGGACATCCGGAATCACCATGTCGGGCGACATGCCCCAGGGCTGCTGGCCCAGGTAAGGCGTGCGGTCTTCAGCGCGAAACGGCAACTCGGTGGGCTTGTTCATGGCGATGCTGCGTGGACGAAGTCAGTACAAGCCGCAGGTTACCGCACTTCGCCATCGGGGCTGCTGCAGCGGTTCGCAGGTGAATTGTTACGATGTCAGCTATGTCTGATTCATCCGCTGCCGCAGGCCAAGTGGCCGATGGCCTCCTGCAGGCTGCACGCGAGCTCTCCGCATCGCTGGGCAGACTGCGCTTTGCCGACCCTGTGGTGCAGGTCTATGACCCGCACGTCTATGCCTGGCAGCCATTTGAAGCCTATGTGCGCCGCTACGGTAACGGTCCCAGGCGCATCGTTCTGCTGGGCATGAACCCGGGGCCGTTCGGGATGATGCAGACCGGCGTGCCCTTTGGCGAAATCAATGCGGTACGCGACTGGATGAGCATTGAAGCCCCTGTGCACACGCCAGCCAGCATGCACCCCAAACGCAGAATTGAGGGCTTTGCCTGTCAGCGCTCCGAAGTGAGCGGAAGGCGTTTGTGGGGATGGGCCGCCGCGCGCTGGGGCAGCGCCGAGCAATTCTTCGAACAGTGTTTCGTGCTGAACTATTGCCCGCTGGTGTGGCTGGAGGCGTCGGGGCGCAACCGCACACCGGTGCAATTACCTGCGGCGGAATTCGCACCCGTGCAGCAGGCCTGCGATCGTCATCTCGCCCAGGCGCTGTCTCTGCTTGCACCGCAATGGGCGATTGGCATTGGCGGGTTTGCCGAGCAACGCCTGCGCGCCGTGGTGGCTCAGACCAACACGGGCGCGCCCATTGAGCAGACCGTTCGCGATGCACTGCGTATCGGTCAGATTCTGCATCCCAGTCCAGCCAGCCCGGCCGCCAATCGCGGTTGGGCCCAGGCGGTCGATCAGCAATTCGCAGCACTCGGACTGGGCTGATTTCCTCATGCTGCTTCACCTACAGGCACTGTGCCGATGACCCTGCATGCCCTCACGATCGCCCTCTCCGCGTTTCTGCTCTTTCTCGTGCAGCCCATCATTGCCCGACAGATCCTGCCCTGGTTCGGCGGGTCTGCGGCGGTCTGGACCACCTGCATGGTGTTTTTCCAGGTTGTCCTGCTGGCCGGCTATTTCTACTCCGACTTCGTCATCCGCAAGCTCACGCCGCGCAAGCAGGCGATCGTGCACACCACCTTGCTGCTGGCCAGCGCACTGTGCCTGCCGATCACTGCAGCGGAGTCGCTCAAGCCCACTGGTGCAAGCCATCCCATCACCGACATCCTGTGGCTGCTCACGCTGACGATCGGTTTGCCTTATCTGATGCTGGCCACCACCGGGCCACTGGTGCAGGCCTGGTTCACGCGCGAGTTCAGCTCGGCTCGGGTCTATCGACTCTATGCGCTGTCCAATCTGGCATCGATGACGGCGCTGATCGCCTATCCACCGCTGATTGAGCCTTACGCCGAGGGCGAGACCCAGTCGATCGGCTGGTCAGTGGCCTACATCGCATTTGCCGTGCTGGCGATCGCTGCGGCCTGGCGGGGCGCACGGCTGAGCAACGCAGCACCTGCATCGCAGCCATCGCACACGACACGCGACGTGCCGGCGAGCACGATGGCCGCCGCACCTCCGGCGGCTGGGGCTCAGGCGATGTGGCTGCTGCTGGCAGGGCTGGGGTCAGTTCTGCTGCTGGCCATCACCACCCATATCACGCAAAACGTCGCATCCATCCCGTTCTTGTGGGTCTTGCCGCTGGCCCTGTACCTGATCACTTTCATTCTGTGTTTCGATGGTGAAGGCTGGTACCGGCCGGCACTCATGCGGCCACTGGCAGTCATCGCCTGCGCAGTGATGCTCGCCGGCCTGACCCTGCGTTTCGGCGACGCAGGTCTGCAGCGCGGGTTGATTCCGATTCGATACGCGGTCCCGCTCTATGCGGTGGGCCTCTTTCTGACCTGCATGTTCGTGCATGGTGAGCTGGTGGCGCGCAAGCCCTCTCCCGCTCACCTGACCCGTTTTTACCTGATGGTGTCGCTGGGCGGTGCGATTGGCGGCTTGCTGGTCGGCATTGCGGCGCCGCTGCTGTTCAGCTGGTACTGGGAGCTGCCCATCGCACTGACCATCGTGGCGGCCCTGGGTGTCACGCTGTCCGCCACCACGACATCGCAACAGACAGGCCGCACGCCCCATCTGGCCATCAAGCTCGTCGGGCTGCTGGCGGTGGTGGGATGCGCAACGCTGCTGGGCGATTATGTGGGCTGGATCCGGGGCGAGATGCGCGAGGTGTCGCGCAACTTCTATGGCACCTTGCGCGTGCGCGCCGTCGAAGGTCAGGGGCCGCTTCAGGCCAGACGACAACTGCTGCATGGCGAGATCCTGCACGGTGAGCAATTCACAGACCCCTCGCGGCGCACCGAACCCACCACCTACTACGGTCCGCAGTCGGGCATCGGAAAACTGATTACGGCGCAACAGGCCGCTCGCGGCAGCACACCCTTGCGTGTCGGGCTCATCGGCGTGGGTATCGGCACCCTGGCCACCTACGGTCGTACCGGCGACGTGTTTC
>Ga0315907_10002304_pt1 | contig 24274 bp, 18 predicted proteins | sample LakEriMetagenome_3_FD_203525 | JGI IMG/M metagenome (GOLD analysis project Ga0315907, IMG submission 203525) | Freshwater fungal communities from buoy surface, Lake Erie, Ohio, United States - Buoy 12 MA123 | ecosystem: Environmental > Aquatic > Freshwater > Lake > Lake biofilm | place: USA...
CCCGCCCGCGGAAGCCGAGGAACAATACTATGCCTCACTGGAACAACCAGCCATGGCAGCGTAACTTAAGCAAAATAGCCTCCGGCAAACCCGGGGCGGTTCACACCATGTCACTGTAGCGGCGATGAAGATTGCGGCGAAGTAGTTTTTGACGTTGCGCTCGATGCGCGTTGCGATGCGGCGACACTCTTTGTTGCGTAGGTATCTTCTTGTTGCGTAGGTATCTTCCCCCGCAGAAATGCCGGGGCCTCATTGAAGCGGAGGCGAACACCACCTTGGGTTCTGTACCTCTGTTTCGCAAATCCAGTACGGATCTCAGGCAAGTTTGCTGCTAACCACGCCACATTTCCGCCACACGAAATTCTCACTTTTCCAACAGCTTACAACCTCCGTACTAAATCCTCCAAGTCAACAGGTTCGGAGATATTTGGCTGTCGGAGAGCGATTTTTTGGCTTTTCCCGCCCTGGCCGGTCAACAGGTCCGACCCAAAAACCCCAGGAATCCTGCCATTCAGAGGGGGGATCGGGTGGGCGGAGAGAGTGGATCACTTTGAAACTGGCGGATGGGGTGGACCCGGATGCTAACTCTCCCGGCGAGAGGCAGCGTGGACAGATAACGCTCATGCTAGCTACAGCGAAAATGCAGTTTTCTCGGCCTTTCGCTGATGCCTAAGGCTCCACATTTTAAAGGCTCATGACTAGGCGCATGAGCCGGGCATCGAAAGGTGACCTTGATAGTATTTTCTTCTCACGCCTTGTTCCTCTCGCGGACGACTTCCCGAACGAGGAGAAAGCCAAAATGAGTGAAGCCTGCTTAAACCAAATTGACCTCGCCCGGCGCTGGAAAATCAGCCCCCGTACCCTGGAGCGTTGGCGCTGGCTTCGCGAAGGGCCGCGGTACCTCAAGCTGGGCGGGAGGGTCCTATACCGGGTGGCGGATATCGAGGCGTATGAGCAATCCATCATCTGTCTAACCAAGGCTGATGCTTCGAGTTCTTGGTATGACGCCGCGGATCGAAACGCTTCGCGCTACCCTGGCGGTGGTGAAACAAATCGCTCGTTTCTTCTTCGCTCGCGCAGCTAACCGGATAGACGCCGCCGCGCAGTGCGAGGCGGCGAAGCCAGCTTTGCCTCGTGGGACCCTTGATGGCCGCCTCTCGAAAGCCAAACCGCCACGTTGACTGATTAAGACCGCGTGGCGGGGGGCACTACCTCATTCTTCCACCTCGGCAGGCGCGCCCGACGGCGAAGTGGCCTCTCCCCCCACCTGGTTTTGGCCATCCTCCCAATCCGCATAGGTCCGGCCATCCGGCAGTTTCCAGACGACACGCCCATTTGCGCTGGCCCCGGTGACCACAGCGGCGGCTGCGGAAGGAGAGGAAAAGGTATACTCGGTCTCAAAAATAAATTGGTCTTGTGTCGCCTTCAGCACCCCGCGCTCCTGCAGCATCTGGCGCATCGCCACGGTACCTTTGGGAATAGTTGGCGTCGTCCGAAGGCGGGCCTTAGAACCACTGGTCACAATGATCTCGCCCGAGGGCCCAATCTTCATCTCAGCGTTGAACCCTTCGCCTCGGAAGGAAAACCGGTCGGCTTCAGCAGGGCTAGGTGTTGGCGGCGCCTCAGCAGCCTGTGCCGCTGGCGCGACCGGACCGCGCACGACCTTGAAAAGGTCCCACCCCAAAGCCCCGACGAGCGTCTTGGTCTGATCTATGAACTCATCCATTGCCACCCGATCCGGCAGCGGCAGCTTGCCGGCATCATTGGAAGGGCGGTTAGCGTTGGGCAGCGTCCAGCGCGGATTGTCACTCACCGCGCGGATCAAAGCCGCCTCCACGTAGCGGGCATGGCTTTTGGTGAGATTTTCGTCCTTGCTCACCAGCACGACCGTATCGGTCCAGAAATTCCGCGCCGAATCAGCACTATGGGTCGCCAGCCTCCCTCCGACCCCCTCGGATTCGCCAATGTAACCAAGCAGCCGTCCCGGCTCAGTCTCGTCAGCGCCGATCAGCACATAGACCCCAGGCCGCTCAATCTCGGGAAAGGTATCCCTCACGCGCCGCAACTGATTACGGCGAAAGGCAATGGCCTGGATGGTGGACATGGCGATTTGGGCCACCTTCACGCCGTCGGGGTCGCCATCCAGCAGGAAGATATTGATTGAGCGGGGTTTCATATTCGGAGCCTATCACCACCCGTGATGGCAGCGAAACAGTCTACCTCGTTGGGCCAGGCAAGGCCTCGAGCCTGCGATTGTTAGGGCAATACGGCCAGGCCGGCCACCCGCAAGGAAAGCACCGTTATCGAGCGGGGCGCCCACGGCCTAGGGCAGATGACAATTGGTTCAGATTCAGGCACTTTCCTTCAAAACGGCCTTTTGATCCGTTTCGAGGCGTCCGTGGAGTTGGTCGGTGTCATGCTGAATCTTTTGTGTAATTCAGGAGGCGCAGACGTATGCAGCGCGGGCTCTGCCCCGCCGCAGACAGAAAGCGTTATTCACAGTCCTTCCAAACTAGATGTGCGACCAAATGGGAAACTAGGTAAGCCCTACCCAATTCTTCCAACCAGTATGACCAACGGGTGCGTCTTTTATGAAATTGGTGGAATCGACAACGGTCTACTACGCAAACAAGACAAGGCCAGATCCGGCGCGCCTTACTGCAGACCGAGTGCGGTCATCGAGCGCTAAACGTGATCACGAATGAACCCTCTATTGCTTCAAGGCCCTCAAAGGAAGTTAAGATCGAGCATGAATTACCATGAAAATAATCAATAATACCTCTGATTTGCTGGGAGATGATTTAAAGACGATCTTGCGCCGTGGATCCCGACTGAAGATTGCGGCATCCTGCTTCTCGATCTATGCCTTTGAGGCACTGAAGACTGAGTTGTCGAAACTCGAAAGCTTTCAGTTTGTTTTCACCGCTCCAACTTTCACTCCAATGGAGGTGGCGGACCGATTCCGCAAAGAGCGACGGGAATTCTTTATCCCCAAAGCGACCCGTGAGCGCAGCCTTTATGGAACTGAGTTCGAGATTCAGCTTCGTAACAAGCTGACACAGCGCGCCGTCGCGCGCGAATGCGCTGACTGGATACGAAAAAAAGCGCGTTTTCGTTCCAATACGACCAAGGCGCCAATGCAGCAGTTTATCCACGCGGGAGCCGAAGCAGGCGATGTCGCCTACATGCCAATCAGCGGCTTCACGGCTGTCGATCTTGGCTATCAGAAAGGCGATGCGGTTTCTAACCTTGTTACACGCATCGACGATGCTGTGCACACACAGGTCTACTTGCAGCTGTTCAACCAGATCTGGAACGATGAGGACAAGGCAAGCGACGTCACCGCCGCCATCTGCGATCACATCGAGTCCGTCTACCAGGAAAATTCACCGGAGCGAATCTACTTTCATATCCTCTACAACCTCTTCCAGGATTTCCTCGAAGAGGTTGATCAAGACGCACTGCCAAACGATCTTACGGGCTACAAGGATAGCCTCGTCTGGAACAAGCTCTTCAACTACCAGAGGGATGCCGCCACTGGAATTATCAACAAATTGGAGCTGCACAACGGGTGTATTCTGGCGGATAGCGTCGGGCTCGGTAAAACCTTCACCGCGCTGGCAGTCATTAAGTATTATGAACTGCGCAATCGGTCGGTTCTTGTGCTGTGCCCGAAGAAGCTTGCGGATAATTGGCGCAACTACAACACCAATCTGACTACGAATATTTTCGCCAAGGACCGCTTCAATTACGACGTACTCAGCCATACCGATCTCTCTCGCACGTCAGGAGAAGCTTTCGGAATACCGTTGAACCGCGTGAACTGGGGAAACTATGATCTTGTTGTCATCGACGAGTCTCACAACTTCCGGAATAACGATGTTTTCAAGGATCGGGAGACCCGCTACCAAAAGCTCATGAACAAGGTCATCCGCTCCGGCGTGAAGACGAAGGTTCTGATGCTGTCTGCTACCCCAGTGAATAACCGATTCAACGATCTGCGCAATCAGCTCGCGCTGGCCTATGAAGGGGAATCAGAAAACCTCAGTCGCAAGCTAAAAGCCAAGACGGGAATCGAGGAGATTTTCCGGCGCGCCCAGAAGGCCTTCAACGCTTGGTCGGATCTACCGCCGCCCGAGCGAACCGCAGATGCAATACTAAAGGCCCTTGATTTCGATTTTTTTGAGATGCTAGACGCCGTAACGATTGCTCGATCGCGCAAGCATATCGAGACCTTCTATGACACAAAGGATATCGGCAAATTTCCCCAGCGCCGAAAGCCACTGTCGTACCAATGCCCTATCACCCATCGCTCCGACGTGCTCGGCCTCAACGACATCTTCGGCAGCCTGTCGGTGCTCAAGCTCGCCGTCTATGCCCCGATCAGCTATATCCTGCCGAGCCGACTTCGGAAGTACGAAGAAATCTATGACACCCAGGTGGAGGGCGGTCGCGGCAAGCTGCGCCAGGCTGACCGCGAGCGGAGCCTCCAGGCTCTGATGACCACCAACCTGCTCAAACGGCTGGAGAGCTCGGTCGAAGCCTTCCGACTCACCCTGAGGGCGTTGAGCGGCAACATTATGCAGACTCTTAAAGCGATTGATACCCACGAGCGCACGGGCGCCGCCGTGAGCGTGACCGACCATCTCGGTGATCCCAGTTTCGATCCCGACGATGACGATCTGAACGGACTCGATGAGTTCACGGTCGGCAAGAAAATTCAGATCAGCCTGTCTGACATGGACCTTCCGTCATGGAAGCATGACCTCGCCGCAGATCTTGTTCTCATCAATGACTTGATAGCCTCCATGGACAAGGTGGTTCCCGAAGATGATGCTAAGTTACAGCATCTCAAGGACGTCATCGCCCGTAAGGTCGCCACTCCTCTAAATCCCGGCAACCGCAAGGTTTTAATCTTTACTGCCTTTGCAGACACGGCGAGTTACCTCTACACCAATCTTGCGATCACTTTTCTCAAGTCGCACGGCCTGCATTGCGGCATGGTCACTGGCTCCGACGCGCCGAAGAGCACGTTGAAAAAAAGCTATGACTTCCAATCCCTACTAACGTTATTTGCGCCTCGGGCGAAGGAAAAGCATCTGGTTTTGCCGAACGAGATTGGCGAGATCGATATTCTCATCGGTACTGACTGCCTCTCCGAAGGGCAGAACCTTCAAGATTGCGACTATGTCATAAACTACGATATCCACTGGAATCCGGTTCGGATTATCCAGCGGTTCGGGCGCATTGACCGTATCGGATCGCCAAACGCGCAAATCCAGCTTGTGAACTACTGGCCAGATATCTCACTCGACGAGTATATCAAGCTAAAGGAACGCGTCGAAAACCGTATGATCATCGCGGATGTCACGGCGACCGGTGACGATAATGTATTGACGACCAAGAGTAGCGACATCGCCTATCGCAAGGAGCAGCTCAAGCGCCTCCAGGAAGAGGTGATCGAGCTGGAGGACGTGCGGACCGGGATATCCATCACCGATCTTGGCCTCAATGATTTCCGTATGGACCTCCTGAACCATATCAAAGAGCATGGCGACCTCGATCATCTGCCCAACGGCATGCATGCGGTGGTACCGCCGCAGCCAGCGTTCGGGCTGAGGCCCGGTGTGATCTTCGCGCTGAAAAACATTCACGACAGCGTGAACATCAACCAGCAGAACCGGCTACACCCCTATTACCTTGTCTATGTCGGTCACGATGGTGGGGTCATCATCGACCATACCGAGGTGAAGCGCTTGCTCGATCTGATCCGCACCAGCTGCAAGGGCAAGGCGGAGCCGATAAGGGCGGTCTGCCAGCTATTCAATGAGCGGACACGGGATGGGCGCAAGATGGAGCAATGCTCCGCGCTTCTGAGCGCCGCGATCCGCTCGATGATCGAGGTAAAGGAAGAGAAAGACATTGACAGCCTGTTTAGCGGGGGACGGACCACGGCACTGGTCCACACCATCGCTGGGCTCGATGATTTCGAGTTGATCGCCTTCCTCGTGATCGAGGAGGGGGCCGCATGACGGCAGCGTTCTTCGATTATCCCAAGGCTGCAGCCTTCGGCCGGGTTGTCCCCAAAAGCCGCATCTACGAGCATGCTGGCGCCAGCACGGCGCTCCGGGACCTGTTCGTAACCCAGGTCGATCAGATCGTCTGGAAGTACAAACTGGCACCGGAAACGACCAACCTCGCGGTGACGAAGACCGTCAGCGAGATCCAGGTGTTCGGCATTACCCTGCGCACCAGCAAGCTCGACGAAGATGTGTTGCGCGCGATCGACCGCGCGATCCCGTTCCCGCTGTTCTTCGAGCTCACATGGTCCGGAAAGCGCAAGGCGGTGGCCGCCTTCAAGCGGCCGAGCGATGCCGATTCCACCAAGTGGGTTGTCAGCGGCTATTTCGCGACCGATTGGGCACCGGACGACGCGGCGCGCCAGCCGCTGCCTGTCGTGCTCAATCTTGGCGGCCTCTACGACGCCCTCATCACAGCACTGATGCCAAAGGCCGCTGCCGAGGCGGAGCACACCGGCGAGGACATCCAGACGCGCGTAGCGCGGATGGAGGCGATCCGGGGCAAGACGCGGGAAGTGGATAGGATCAAGGCGCGTCTGGACCGAGAGAAGCAGTTCAACAAGCGCGTGGCGATCAATGCCGATCTGCGCGCCGCACGGCAGGAATTGGAGCGCCTTTCCGGCGGTGCACCCCTCTCTGCCACGACGAATGAGTAAGGGAATGACGATGGATAAGCTGAAGATGCATAGCCCTGACCTGAGCCAGGACAACATCGCGAAGATCCGTGACCTGTTCCCCGGCTGCGTGACCGAGGCGCGCGACGAGGCGACGGGGCGACTGCGTCTGGCGGTGGATTTTGATCAGCTGCGTCAAGAGCTGAGTGGTCAAATCGTTGAAGGGCCTCAGGAGCGGTATCGGCTAGAGTGGCCGGGAAAGCGAACGGCCCTGGCGTTGGCTAATGCTCCGATCGCAATGACATTCAGGCCGTGCAAGCCGGATAGCGTCGAGTTTGATAAAACTCGTAACTTGCTGTTTCAGGGAGACAACCTCGAAGCGTTGAAGCTGATCCAAGAAACTTATTTGGGTGCAATTAAGCTAATTTATATCGACCCTCCGTATAATACCGGAAACGATTTTGTATATGATGATGATTTTGCCGAAGACTCGAATAGTTTTCTACTGAAATCTAATCAGGTTGGGGGATCGGGCGCACGCTTGGTCGCCAACCTAGACAGCAATGGCAGATTTCACTCTGACTGGCTGGATATGATCTATCCTCGTGTCAGGGTTGCGCGTAACCTGTTAGCCGATGATGGGATAATCGTAGCATCGATTGATGAAAACGAAATATCAAACCTCCGAAAGGTTTTTGACGATGTTTTCGGTAAGGAAAATTTGCTGTTTCAGATAACGCTCCTGTGTAATCCAAAAGGTAGATCGCAGGATAAATACGTAGCGAATTGCCATGAGTATATTGTTGGTTACTCTAAAGCGCAGCTTCCGAAAGGATCGGTTAACGTTCCCAAGAGTGATGAAGAGATTGCTGAAAATTACAAATTGAAGGATGGACGCGGTCGGTATCGTGAATTGGAACTACGGAACACCCACAGAGAGTTTGGTAAGCACAATCGTCCGAAGCTCTACTATCCCTTTTACGTGAGTGACCAAGGCCTGGTGTCTCTCGAGCCGGCCAAAGGCTCCAAACCGATCTATCCAGACTGGGATGATGGGTTTGAGGGGTGCTGGACTTGGGGAATGGAAAAGTCTCGTAGCCAGTTAGACGACGTGGTTGCCAGAGAAGTAAAAGGTGAATGGAAGATTTTCAGAAAAAATTACGCGGAAGGAGATGATGGAGAAGCCACTAAACAGGTAAAGTCGATTTGGACGGATAAGAAATTTCACACCGAAAAGGGGCAAGCTGCGTTTAATGCACTTTTTGAGACGCGGGAGAAAATTTTTCAATCCCCGAAGTCAGTTGATACCCTGCGCGAGCTCATTAGAATGGCTTCGCGGAAGGACTCACTCGTACTCGATTTTTTTGCTGGGTCGGGCACGACAGCGCACGCCGTTCTTGCTCAGAATGCAGAGGACGGCGGAAGGCGCAGGTTTGTGTTGGTGCAAATTCCAGAGCCGACGCCCGACGGCTCAGAGGCACGTAAGGCTGGCTTCTCCACTGTGGCAGATATCACGAAGGAACGGGTGCGCCGTGCAGGAGCCAAGGTGCTCGAAGGCGAATGCCACCCTGATTGGAACCGCGACGTCGGCTTCCGGGTCCTGAAGGTCGACACATCCAACATGCAGGACGTCTACTACCGCCCGGACCAGATCGATCAGAAGGACCTGCTCACCGCCGTCGACAACATCAAGCCGGATCGTAGCGCCGAAGACCTGCTGTTCCAGGTTCTCATCGATTGGGGGGTAGACCTGGCGCTGCCGATCAAGCGCGAGACGGTGCAGGGCAAGACCGTCTTCTTCGTGGACGGAAATGCGCTAGTCGCCTGTTTTGAGGCCGGTGTGACTGAGGAGCTGGTGAAGGAGCTTGCTGGCCGCGAGCCGCTGCGCGTCGTGTTCCGCGACAACGGCTTCGTGTCCGATGCGGTGAAGATCAACGTTGAACAGGTCTTCCGCCAGGTCTCTCCCGGCACCGACGTCAAGTCGATCTGAGGGAGCGACCGTGAAACTGAAATTCAAGGTCCAGCCCTATCAGACGCAGGCCGTGACCGCGGTCGTGGACTGCTTCGCCGGGCAGTCGATGTCGAGCGGCATCACTTACCGGATCGATCCGGGCCGGAAGGCGCAGACGAGCGCCTTTGAGGAAGGGTTCAAAAACGCCGATCTGGCGCTGACCGAGCAACAGTTGCTGGCTAACATCAAGGATGTCCAGCGCCGCCAGACCCTGCCTGTTTCCGACAAGCTGATCACCAGCGCCGGATGTCGGATCAACCTCGACATCGAGATGGAGACGGGGACAGGCAAGACCTATTGCTACATCAAGACCATCTTCGAGATGAACAGGCGCTACGGCTGGTCGAAGTTCATCATCATGGTGCCGTCGATTGCCATCCGCGAGGGCGTCCACAAGTCACTCCAGATCACCGCCGACCATTTCACCGAAAGCTACGGCAAGAAGGCGCGCTTCTTCATCTACAACTCCAAACGCCTGCACGAGCTCGAGAGCTTCTCGTCCGATGCTGGGATCAACGTGATGGTGATCAATATCCAGGCGTTTGCCGCGAAAGGCGTCGACAACCGCCGCATCTATGAGGAGCTGGACGACTTCCAGTCCCGCAAGCCCATCGACGTGATCGCCAGCAACCGGCCGATCCTGATACTTGACGAGCCGCAGAAGATGGAAGGTGCAGCCACGATGGAAGCGCTTCCGAAGTTCAAGCCACTCATGATCCTGCGCTACTCCGCGACCCACAAGACGCAGCACAATCGCGTTCACCGGCTCGATGCGCTCGACGCCTATAACCAGAAGCTGGTGAAGAAGATCGCCGTCAGGGGCATACAGACGCGAGGACTGGCCGGCACGAATGCCTACCTCTACCTTGAGGGGATCGAAATCTCGAAGAAGGCGCCCGTGGCGCGGCTCGAGATCGAGGTAAAGCTCGCGAGTGGCGAGATCAAGCGCCAACTCAAGCGACTGGAGTTCCGCGACGATCTCTTCGCCAAGTCCGGCGAGTTGGATCAATACCGCGACGGCTTCACGATTTCCCAGATTGATGCGCGCAACGACACGGTCGAATTCACCAATGGCCTGGTGCTCCCGGCCGGGGAGGCGAATGGCGACGTGTCAGAGCGCGACATCCGGCGCATACAGATCCGAGAGACAATCAAGGCGCATCTCGACAAGGAAAAGCAACTCTTTGCCAAGGGTATCAAGGTGCTGTCGCTGTTCTTCATCGACGAGGTCGTAAAGTATCGCGACTACGCGCAGCCCGATGAAAAGGGTGAATACGCCCGCGTGTTCGAGGAGGAGTATGAACTCCTCAAGGCAGAATATCTGGCGGAGCTGGCGATAGATAACGACGCCTACCGCAAGCACTTGGCGGGCATTGATGCGGCCAAGACACACAACGGCTATTTCTCGATTGACAAGAAGACGAACCGACTGAAGGACCCCGCCGTCGGAGCTCGGTCGGTCGATTCAGACGATGTGGATGCCTATGATCTGATCTTGAAGGACAAGGAGCGGCTGTTATCCTTCGCAGAGCCCACGCGGTTCATCTTTTCGCATTCTGCGCTGCGCGAAGGGTGGGACAATCCCAACGTCTTCGTCATGTGCATGCTCAAGCATAGCGACAACACCGTTTCCCGGCGCCAGGAAGTGGGCCGCGGCCTTCGCCTGTCGGTCGATCAGAACGGCGACCGGATGGACAATCCCGCGGTCGTCCATGACATCAACGTCCTCACGGTCGTCGCCAGCGAGAGTTACACGAACTTCGTGGCCGGCCTCCAGAACGAGATCGCCGAGACGCTTACGTCGCGCCCGCGCATGGCGACGGAAGCCTATTTCACAGGGAAGACCGTCATGACGGATACCGGGCCAGTCGAGATAACTCCGGCCATGGCGAAGCAGATCTACCGCTATTTGGTGAAGAACGATTATTCGGACAACGCAGATCAGATCACCAGCGCCTACCACCAGGCGAAGGAAGCCGGAAGCTTGGCGGCCTTGCCGGATGAGCTCAAGGCGCATGCTGATCAGATTTTCCATATCATCGACAGCGTGTTCAGCGACGCGCAGCTCCCGAAGGTCGAGGACGGCCGCAAGCCGAAGATTAATCCCTTGAACGAGAATTTCGAGAAGAAGGAGTTTCAGGAGCTCTGGCGGCGTATCAACCAGAGGGCCGTCTATCGGGTCGAGTTCGACTCGGACGAATTGGTACGCAAATGCGTTAGCGCTCTCGATAGCCAGCTTCGCGTGACGCCACTCCAGTACACGGTTCAGACCGGAATCCAGGGCGATGGGCTGACTGATGAGCAGCTCAAGGCGGGTGACGGTTTTGCAGTGACGGGGTCGACGACCGAGCGCGGCGGATCGGTCCATTCACTTGTGAAGTACGACCTTCTCGGGAAGATTGCCGAAAACACGGAGCTCACGCGCAAGACTGCAGCCGAAATCCTAACAGGTATCCAGACAAGCGTATTCGGGCAGTTTAAGGAAAACCCCGAGCACTTCATCGCAGAAGCATCGCGGATCATCGCTGAGCAGAAGGCCACAATGGTGATCGAGCGGTTAGCCTATGACGGGTTGGCCGAGCGCTACGCTGTTGACATCTTCACCGCGAACCAGACCGGCCAGGACTTTTCCAAGGCCTCTGCCAAGCTCAAGCGGCACGTCTACGACTACGTGATCACCGACTCCGAGATCGAGCGCAAGTTCGCCGGCGAGCTGGATACTGCCAGTGAGGTTGTGGTCTACGCCAAACTGCCTCGCGGTTTCCTGATCCCGACGCCGGTGGGCGACTACAACCCCGATTGGGCCATCTCCTTCAAGGAGGGAAGCGTCAAGCACATCTACTTCGTCGCGGAGACCAAGGGCACCATGTCCTCGATGAAACTCCGCGAGATCGAGAACACCAAGATCGCTTGCGCCCGGAGATTCTTCGAAGAGATCGAGCAGCGCGTATCCGAGGATCGGGTCAAGTATGACGTGGTGACCAGCTACGAGAAGCTAATGGACATCGTCGGGCGCGCGGCGACATAGAAAGAGAGGAGGGGCGGGACAGTGTTCATTTCGGAGATCTATGCAAGCGGCTTCCGGTGTTTTTCCCCGACCTCTCCTCTCCACCTACGCCTTTCGTCGGGCCTCAACATTCTGGTAGGGCCAAACGACGCCGGGAAAAGCGCGATTATCGACGCGGCCCGTTACGTCCTTTGGACACGCGGCGACGACTATATCCGTCCAGATGAGCGCGACTTCCATGTCGATTCCGACGGGGCACGAGGGTACGATTTCGTCGTGCGATGTACTTTTGATGAGCTCAGCGCGGACGAGGAGGCGCGATTTCTCGAATGGTGCACAAATGAAAGAGGAAAGCTTCGTTTGCACGTTTGTATGCGCGGTACCCGGCGCGTCTCACCAGGCGGCGGCAGTATCATCTCTAGCCAGCACCGCGCTGGTGCAGAAGGCGAAGGCCTGCCGCTCGATGGGGAACTGCGCGAATATCTAAAGGCTACCTATCTCAAGCCTCTGCGAGACGCAGAGCGCGAGATGCGAGCAGGGCGCCGGTCGCGCCTGTCACGAATCCTCGGCGCGATGCCCACGATGGGGCCGCAAAGCAAATCTGCCGGGCAGGGCGGCAATGCAACGCTCTATGACACGCTGACGGCGGCTGATGAGGCTGTCCGAAATAACGCCGCAGTTGGCGGCGTCGCCAGTAGCGTCAACACGGATTTCCTCGACAAGCTTTCATTCGTGGACGACCGCCTTGTGGCGAAGTTGGACCTCGGCGCTGGCGGTTCGTTCGATCAGATTCTTGAGCGGTTCGAACTCTACCTGAATGCTAAGGCAGGCGCGGAGCGCGTCCAGCGTGGCCTGGGCTACAACAATCTGCTATTCATGGCGGCCGAGCTGTTGTTGCTCCAGTCGCATCCCGATCAGGTGCCGTTACTTCTGATCGAGGAGCCCGAGGCGCATCTACATCCGCAACACCAGACGCTCTTCATGGAAGTGCTCGCGGCCCGTGCCGCGAAGCCGGACCCCGTCAAGGGCGAGACCCATCAGCAGGTCCAGGTGCTACTTACCACCCATAGTCCACAGCTCGCGGCCGGCGCCGAGCTTGAGACCATGACGATGATCGTCGGCCATCGCGCCTTTCCACTTGGCGCGGCCCATACCCGGCTCGAAGTAGACGATTATGAATTTCTTCGTCGGTTCCTAGACGCGACGAAGGCCAACCTGTTCTTCGCCCGCGCGCTGATTGTCGTCGAGGGCGACGGCGAGCACCTGTTGCTGCCGGCAATCGCCGAGAAGCTCGACCGTCCGCTCAGCCGTCACGGTGTGTCGATCGTTAATGTCGGCCACCGTGGTCTGTTTCGCTACAGCCGGATTCTGCAGCGTAAGGCAGGGAACGCTATCCCGGTGCCCGTAGCGCTGATCCCCGACAGGGACATTCCGCCGTCGGAAGCGAAAGACCTTGTCGGCAAGCGCAAGACCGAGAACGAGTTGACCCAGAACGACATCGTAGCGCGGCTTAAGACGCTGCGGCGCGACGTCGGAGACCCTGTCGAAGCTTTCATCGCTGATAGCTGGACTCTTGAGTTCGATCTTGCGCTGCGGCCCGAACTTGCCGAAAGCGTTCACCAGGCAGTCCAACTCGCCAAGACCAACAGCCGCAAGCCCGAGTGGCTAGCGAAGATCGTGAAGCAGGCCAGTGAAACCTATACGGGCTGGAAAGAGGCGGGGCACTCTGATGCCGAGATCGCAGTCAAGATTTACCAGCCAGTCCACGGCAACGAAGCCTCCAAGGCCGAAGTCGCCGAGCAACTCGCTGCCATACTACGTAAGCGCACGGATACGCCGGAGCAGATGCGCGCTCGACTCCCGCCCTATCTGGTGCGCGCGATCGACTACGTGACCGGTGGCTATGTCCCTGGGGCACCGGCGATCGCTGCCGATCCGGAAGACGAAGAGGTTGGCGTCGCTGGAATGGACGGCGCCACGGCGGCGAAGGCATAGCGCAATGTTCGAAATCCTGCCGCTTACGCCTGAACTGCTTGCTGAACTTGGTGACGAGCTGGGCGGCTGTGATTTCACCGACCCTAGCCAGATCGACTTCTTGGCCAAGGCCGCTCCCTGTGACGTGCAGGCGGCACCGGGCAACGGCAAGACGACACTGTTGGCGGCGAAGCTCGCGCTGCTCTCGCGCAATTGGACGACCCGCAGGCGCGGCGTATGCGTCATCTCGCACACCAACGCGGCGCGGACCGAGGTCGAAGATTTGATAGCTGGCCATCCGACTGCGGCGCGGCTGATGGCGTATCCTCATTTCACCGGTACGGTCACGGCATTCATCAACCAGTATCTCGCCTTGCCCTATCTACGAGGCCTGGGCTGGCACGTGCGCCAGATTGACGACGACGCTTTCGCGGCCGAGGCGTTGCGGCGCTGTCCATCGTTCTGGGCATTGAAAAAGCAAGCCGAGAGGGCCAGCGCAACTGTCGCCAAATGGGTTGGTAATCTCACGCTTGATCCAGCCTTCGATGACGTAAGGCAAGAACCCGAAAGTCTGATTGTGCAGCGGCAAAAGGGTCAGCACGGTGCTGATACAGATTGCGGTAAGGCTCTATCAAGACTCAAGGCCGGGATGGTTAAGAGCGGGATCTACCGCTATGACGACATGACCGCGCTCGCGTGGCGTTCGCTCCGTGAAAATCCGGGTCTGGCCGAGCGGCTTCGCGATCGGTTTCCGCTGGTCATTCTTGATGAGGCGCAGGACACGCATGGCGACCAGCTCCGGCTGCTCGAGCACGTGTTCAAGCAAGGCGGGGCGGCGTTCCAGCGTCTCGGGGACAGCAATCAGACGCTATACGAGGGCGATGGAACTGCACCGGCATATTGGACGCCGGGTGCCGACTGCATCCCTCTCGATACGAGCCGCCGGTTCGGCGGGGAGATCGCCAGTTTTGCAAGCCGACTGACCGCGCGCCAGGCTCAGACCATCGTTGGGCTGGGCTCACGGCCGGCGTCGCGGGTGATGTTCCTGTTCGATGAAGCTTCGATCGGTAGGGTGCTCAGAGCCTTCGCCGAAGAAGCGCGCGCGCTGTGGCGTGGCGATTGCAGCACGCGTGACGTTTGGGCGGTCGCCTCGCGCCACAATCTGGCCGGCAAGAAAGGTGCATGGCGGCCTAGAAGTCTCGTCGACTATCATCCCGCATATCGCAGTGAGGGCGGGTCCCGATCAAAGGCGAATCTCTTTTGCCGGCAACTTCAGAAGGCTGCAGTGCACTATGCCGCAGCACGCCCTCCCGCCGAGGTCAGCGAGATGCTCGCGGTGGGCATTTCCGGTTTAGCGCGCGCCCATGGGTGGAAAGCGGCTAATGATCGTCCGATAACCGCGCACAATGTGTGGGCGGCATTATCGCATCGCAAGCTCGCGTTACCGCGCGCTGTTCGTCGGCTGCTGCGGGACCATGTGCTTGCCGGCGCTGCGGTGTGGGAAGAGGCGGCATGGCTGGAATTTATGGAAGCGTTGCTTCCACTGTTCAGCACGGCTCCTCAGGGCTGCGAGGGCGAGATCACGAACTTTTGCACCTTTGTCGCCGAACAGAAGGCCGACCTTGCCGACCCCGATCGCCGCTTCACGAAACAGGTTCAATTCGACGATCTTACGTTGCGGCTGGGGTCGATCCACTCGGTCAAGGGTAAGAGCGTCGATGGCATTCTCGTCCTTGAGAGCGAGATTTGGAAAGGCAATAGCGCGGACGAACAGTGCATCGATCTGGCTGCCGTGCTTCCACACGCGTTCGGCGTTGCCGAAGAGCTCTTTACGGGGGTAAGGCTCACCGCCGCGACAAACGTCTTCGTCGGCGTGACCCGGCCAAGGGAATTGCTTGGTCTTGCGCTGCGCAAATCCGAAGCAACGGCGCTGGTAGGACCCGCCACCGACCAAGGTTGGAAACTTGTCGACCTGGTCATGCAGGCTGCGGAGTTGAAGGAGTGAACGGGCCAGTGTCGATCTCGGGGTTGGGTGCGTCGACCAAGCTGATTGGTTTGACGAAGCACACGAAGCACGGCCACGTACCAAGCCCGGTCTCTCGGCATTTCGTGGCGCCGCCGGTCCAGTTGAGTCTATCTTTCAGCCCGATCGCTTTGGCGGCGGCGATTGCGAGGACGGCGACGACCTGGGATGATGCACCCGTCGTCCTACTCGACGGATTGCAGCAAAGCGCTTTGAGCGAATTGCAAACGTTGCTCCAGAATGGATCGGCATTTGCGCTCGAATCTCATTTCAAATTTCTTGCGGATACTGCCAGGTCTCAGTTTGCGGCTAAGGTAGGCGCTGGCATTGCTCACCTCTACATGGACGCCCTCGGCTACGCTTGGCGAGCGAACGCGGCATGTCTGTCCTCGTCGCTCGATCCCCATGCGGACTTTATCTACGAAGGTGGCAATGCGTCAGGCCACGGTGTCGTGCTCGCCGAGGCCCACGGTTCCTTCGCTAAAGATGCGAGCGCCACCAAGATAGCGAATGCAGCGAAGAAAAAGTACGTGAAGCAGGTAAAGCCCTTTGTCGCGAAGCCATCGACATTCGGAAAAATAATCCACGGCTATTCGATTGCATTCGGATCAAAGCCGACGACTACAGGGAGCTTCCTGGCCGTATCGGAGACGCGGATCTCGAGGCCTCGAAAACAGGCCGCATCCGCTGGCGCCGTACAGGCGGACGAGGTACCGGAAGGGATGCCTTTGTCGATGGCGTTGGCAACGCATCGTTCGAACTTTCTGCTGGTTGGGGCACCAGACGTGACAAATTGGATTGACTGGATCCGCTTTCCAGATTCTGCTTCTCCGGAGCGGACCGATGTTCCGTTCCTTCGATTTGACTATGCAGATCGGACCTATCTGGTGGCGACGCCGTCGCTTTCGCGACTAGGAGGTCATCAGTGGTGGATCGAAGATTTCTTTGATCATCCCGTTTTCTGGCACTTTTGGCGGCGTTCCCGGTTATCACCGTCGAGTCATCCTGGCTCTGATTTCAGCTGGTTCGCGATCGAGGAGCAGGCGGGGGTCAAATTCCTGAACGCACTGAGCAATTCAATCCGCGACCGTGGAGTCGGGCTTCCAGCGACGAAGGGGCTTCCAACCTTCGAACCAATAGGGTTTGCGCTATCGGCTGAAGGCCGTACTGCTGGAGCCGAGGCAGACGAGCGATACCATTACGCACTTTTCCGCGACGGCTTGGCCCTGTTGGGTAACCCATTCCGAGGACGGCCGCGTGATTTTGTTGTGTGGTCGCCAGATGGAGGAATACAGGACCGTTGATGCGCCACGGGCCATCTCGCAAGTTCCAGTGCGCTATTGGTTCGTGCCATTCCAACCTCTCAGAGCAACCGCCGTACTACTGTACCGACAGCGACTCACGGAGAAATTCTTGCTCACCATGATCCCGAGGCGTTTATGGTTAGTTGGAACAAACAAGTTATCCGTAAGGCGATGCAGCCAAACCGCTACGCCGTCACACCCTCTCCACCATCCTAAACCCCCGCGACGCCAGCGGCAGGCTATCCCGGCTAGTGGAGGCATCCCCCGGGCCGCGTTCATCGCCCCCCGTCCTTCACCCCACCCTTCGCTTCACCACCTGCACATGCAGCGCCGCCGCCGGTAGATCCACCGTGGACAGGCTCACATTCCGCGCTGTCACCCGCACCTTGTCATTCGACCAGACATGGCAATCCAGCACAAAGGCAATGCTGCTGGTATCCAGCGATGCGTCCGCGAAATCCCCCCGTCTTGCGCCAGGCACCGTCACATCCGCATTGGTCGTCGCCCCCGGCGTAACCATCCGCCGAGTCCCACGGTGTTTTGATCTTCACGCTGCGCTGGGCGCTATGTTCTGCTGCTTTTTCCAATTCCAAGGCAGTAATTCATGAAGTCTCTGCTGCGGCATATCGGCGATACGGGCCAGAACGTCCGCAAGCCAGGCGCGCGGATCAACGCCGTTCAGCTTGGCGGTCTGGATCAGGCTATACATGGCGGCGGCGCGTTCTCCGCCCTGGTCGGAGCCTGCGAAAAGCCAAGCCTTCCGGCCAAGTGCCGCACCGCGCAACATGCGCTCGGCCGCGTTATTCGTCAGGCAGATGCGCCCATCACTCAGGAACCGCGTGAAAGCCTCCCAGCGCTTCAACATGTAATCCATGGCCTGGGCGATGTCATTGTGACGCGACAGCTTTGCCCGTTCGGCACGCATCCATGCCTCAAGCGCGGCGACCAATGGCGCAATGTCACGCTGGCGCACCGCAAGCCGCTCAGCCGCAGGCTTGCCATTGATGGTGGCTTCGGCGGCAAATATCGCGTCAATCTGGCGCACGGCTTCAATGGCGAGTGGCATGTGATGCAGCTCGGCCAGCTTGAACAATTTGCGCCTGCCATGCGCCCAGCAAGCGGCCTCCAGGATGGGTCCTGGTTGTCGCCCTGGCGCATAAAGCCCATTGAACCCGGCATAGGCATCGGCCTGCAGGATGCCGGTGTAATTGGCCAGATGGCGTTCGGGATGGATGGCTTTTCGGTCGCGCGAATAGCGAAACATCGCCGCGGGCGGGTCCGTGCCACCAAAGGGCGCATCATCACGCACATAGGTCCAAAATCGCCCGACATCGGTTTTGCCCGCCGCCAGTACCGGCACAGTTGTATCATCACCATGCAGCCGCTCGGCGGCCAGCGCATGCGCATCGATCAGGATCATGAGCGGCGTGATCGTTGCAGTGCTGGCGCCCACCCAATCCCCGATCGTTGAGGTACTGAGATGGATGCCCTCACGCGCGAAGGTCTCGCTCAGCCGATTGAGCGGCAGGTGCTGGCCAAATTTCGCCTCCAGAATGGTGGCGAGGAGTTGCGGCCCCGCCCTGCCGCGCATGATCGGGTGAAAGGGTGCGGGCGGCTGGGTGATGGCCTCGCAACTGCGGCAGGCGAATTTCTCCCGCACTGTCTGGATGACTTTCCATTGCCGAGGGATGACTTCCAGCGTTTCGGTCACATCCTCGCCGAGTTTCACGAGGGTGCCGCTGCAGCAGGGGCAGGCGCTTGGTGATGGCAGGACGATTCTCTCGCGCGGCAAATGATCGGGCAGTGGGGTGCGCTTGGGGTGGTTTGACGCCTTGTCCTGCTTGGCGTCTGGGATGGTCTGTGTGCTGGCTAGGCGGTTGATTTCCGCTTTCGTCTTGGCTTCGGATTGCGCGGTGGTGAGTTCGGCGAGTTGCAATTCCAACTGATCAACCAGCTTTCGGCTGCGTTCGGAGCTTGCGCCGTAGCGGTCGTGTTGCAGCCGCGCGATGAGTTTCTTGAGATGGGCGATAGTGTTTTCCGCGCTCGCCAATGCGGCCTGTTCGGCGGCGCGCCCCGCGCGTTCTGCGATGAGTGCTGATTTCTCCGCAGCAAGTGCTTCCTGGCTTGCGATATAGGCTGTGCGTAGCGTTTCAATATCTTCGGGGATGTGTGGCGCGGGCGATGTCACGCACAGAATCGAATCACATCACGCGCGCTCTGCAAAGAGGAAATGTACGATTTCAGCAGATAAATTCATTCACCCCGCACTCGCGGGACGCCAGGTGTGCTGCGGATTTCTCCAGTCTATGCCTTCAAGCATATAGCCAAGCTGCGAGCCCATTATCGAGACCGATCCCGCCATGACTGAGGGCCATACGAAACGGCCACGCTCCAACCGTTTGGCATAAAGCGACATACCGAGCCCATCATGCCAGAGGATCTTGATCAGATCGCCGCGGCGACCACGAAAGACAAAGAGATCACCCGCGTGAGGGTCGCGCCCCAGCGACTGTTGCACCTGGGCCGCGAGGCCGTTCATGCCGCGCCGCATATCCGTATGACCCGACGCCAGCCAAACACGCATGCCGGGCGGAATAGCCAGCATCAGCGCAGCGCGCCGATGATGCAGGATAGCGCGGGCAGGCTGAGTGCCGCGCTGATTTCCAGCCGCGTGCCATTCGCAAGCGTGATGGTGATCGCACGCTGATCTGGCAGCGGCGCAGCATCGGCTTGGAAGGGCGCCGCTGATGGCACATTGGCCGCCGCAATCAGCGCATCCATAGCGCTTACCGCATCAACGACTACCGGCAGAAAACCGGGTGGATCAGACATTGCTAGCCTGCCAGCGCGCGCCTGCTTACGCCAAGTCCAGAGAATGCTCCGGCTGATCTCATGCCGACGGGCAACCTCCGCAACCTTCGCGCCAGGCTCATCAGCCTCAGCCACAATCCGAAGCTTATCAGCAGCAGACCAACGGCGCCGCCGCTCAACACCAGAAATTATCTCAAGCCCCATCACCCCCCCCCGTACTTATGAGCGACCTTAAGATCGTCCATAAGAACAGATGACAGAGGCTTCACCTGAAAAGGAAGGTGGGGCTCCCCGGATGGATACCCCCCGGCGGCATGCTCGGCAAATCCCAACTGGCGGAAAACATCAGCGTCCTGCCGCCTGCGGGCAAGGCAGGACAGCCGGAAAGCACCGCCGGCGCATCCTCCGGCAGGCCGTAAAGGCGCAGCGCCTCCAACTCAATCTGCCCGTCAAAGCCGATGATCCCGATCTGCGCAAAGGCCACCTCCGGCCCAAAGCGCACCGTCTGGCGGCGGTTGAGGTCGCTCTCCTGCATCACCGCGCCGGCCTGCCAGGTTTTGGAGGTCGGCGCCCATTGCAGGGTAGTGCCGGATGCCAGCGCATCGCCTGCGATGTTTTCCCGCACAATGCCCGCGCCATCAAAGCAACGCAGACAAAGCCTCCCTCCATCAGCGCCGCCGACCAACCAATGCGCCAGCGCGAATTCCTTGGCATGGGTTGTTTGCACGACAAAGCCAATACCTCGATTGGGGTTCAGCAGCAGGCCCCGCGCGGTCGGCGCGATGCCATTCAGCCCATTCCAGGACAGCGCGGCCATGGTGGTCTCGGCGGTGGTGGAAGTGGCCATGATGCAGGCGCCTTCAACACCAATCTCCGTGCCGCTCTGCCAAAACGCGGCGGCGCGGATATTCGGGATATGTGCCAGCAGCCGCGTGAGGCGCGATGTTGGTGCGCGGTGGCGGTTGAATACGGCATTACCGGCGCGGGTCGCGCTTGGTGTGTAGTCAACGCCGATCGCATAGCTCTGCGCCCAGGCCACATCATATTCGCAATCAGTCGCGGCCGCCGTGTGGCGTGCGGCAAAAGGGGAACAGCCCTCCATCCGCATATTGCGCGCGATGATGGCCGTGCCGTTGGTCTCGTTCAAAAAGGGAATGGCGACATTCGGATCAAGCTGACGCAGCTCGAAATTCGGCGCGTCAAAGACATGGCGGTTGTGGTTGTTATAGGCATCCGCGGCACCGCGCGAAAACCGCACGCCAAAGCGATCGAGTGCCGGATTGATCCCCGTGCCGCAGGCGAAATGCCCGCCATAGTATCGAATGGAGGTATTCCAGGCCGTCGCCGTCGCGGCATGCGCATCAAGGCCGTAGCGATTGTTGAGGATGCGTCCCAGGAGCAGCGTGCTATCCTCAAAGCCGCGCCCATCGCCCAGCGTGCGCAGCCCAATGGTGAACCCGGACACCAGGCGGAGATCAATCAGCGAGGAATCAAGATTGCGCGCCAGGATGCCGATATCATTCTCGCTGACCCAATCGGATTGGATCTGCCGGGTGACTTGCAGCCCAAGGTACAGCTTTTCGCCATTGCGCGTGGTGCCGCCATCGCCGAGCGTCAGCACGGTGGCGGGCGCATTGGTGGCGCCGGTATAATGAATGGCGCCCTGCATGATCAGCCCGCGCGCACCGCCGCCGAGCACAACGCCAGCATCCACGCGCCAGGTGCCGGGTGGGATGACAGCGAATTTCTTATCCGCCACCGCGCGATCGAAACAGGCCTGGATGGCCGCACGGTCATTCGCCGCGCCATCGCCAAGCCCGCCGAAATCAAAGGGCAGCACGGCTTCTCGGTCGCGCAGATACTTTGCCAGATCGGTCTTCGAGATATTCTGCCCCAGCACCAGCAGATCATCGATGCGTGCGGCCATGGCAGCGCCCCTAGATTGGGCGTTTCCGAGACACTTTCCCCATCACGCAGCACCACCAGCCCACCTTGGGGCAAGCGCTGCGGCACGGTTTCATTGCGGCGTATGACGGGCGCTGGGTTGCGTGCGGCCAGGCTGGCGTTCAGGCGCGCGAACAGGGCGGTCAGGGCGGTTTCGCGTAGGCTCATCGCGGCCTCCCAGCCTCGGCGGCCCAGGCCGCCACAAAACGCCCGGGCAGACGGCGCAGGCCACGCTCCGCCGCGCCCTTTACGTCCAGGCGCTTGGTGAGCTTCACTTGCGGCAGCAGCAGGAACATTGGCACCATGCCGCGCGCGAGCAGCCCGCGTGCCCAGGCCTCTCGGCCACGGCGATGGGCGGTGCCGATTTCTGTGACACCGCCGGCAATCAACCGCAGGCGTTGGCGTCGCCGCCCGGCCTGTTCCCCGGCGCGGAGTGGCAGGCACCAGACAAAGCCGCGCCCTGATTTGAAGGGCCGCAGAAACGCCTGGCCCGAGGCCACCATCTGCGCCGGCGTCACGCGCATGCCTTTCTCGCCTCGCCCGCGCCTGCCACGCGCGGCGTTAAAGCCTGTCGGGATAGCGAGGAACTTCCGCCCGCCCTTGGCGCGGATCAACGCGCCGCGCTCAAAAGCATCAATCACCTTGGGGACTTTGGTGAATACCAGCCCGGCAGGACGGAGCGACTGGCCCGTGCGCGGAAACACCATGGACCGCCAAGCATTGGCGATGCCGCGCGCATTGCCGGCAAAGGCGGTGGTCACTTGCTGGCGGAGCTCGGCTTTGACCTCGGCGGTCTCGGTACGGATCGCGGCCATGGCGGCGCGTTCGCCCGCGCGCAATTCTTCGGCCAGCATCTTGCGAAGATCACCAACAAGCTGCGCACCAAGCCTCATGCTGTTTGCCTATCGTTGGCAAAAGACGCGCCAGGCCGTGCCGGTGGCGTCGCGTTCGGCGTGGCGGACGGTGCGGACGCCATAAATGCACGGCTCATGCTGCCAGTGATAATCGCCACGCCCGAGCACAAGGCGCGGCTTGGCCCAGACGATCTGGCTGCGAACGACAAAGCCAGCCGCTTCCAGACTTTCGATCACCGTGCGCGCATGGACGCCAGCGTGCCAGATGTAAGCAACATCGCCAGGGAACAGCGCCCAGGCTTCGCGCCAATCGGCGCGATCAGCCGCGCATGGCCGCGCCCGCCTTCAAGCCGCGCAGCTATCACACGGCCCAGCACATCGCGCGCATCGCTGCTGCGATGGGTATTCAGCACCGGCGCATTGCCGGAGCCGAGCTGCGCCATGCGCACCGCATTGGGCGACATGTCCAGCTCCTCGGTAATGCCGCCGAGGGAGGGGACGAAGTTCCGCGCCCGCGCGCCGGTGGACCAGACGACCTCCACCGTGCGTGCGGCACGGTCCACGGTGGCGGGGGCCGTGATAGCGCGCCGTGCGGTGACCGATTGCTCATCGGCGGGAAGTCGATCGGGCAAAGCGGGGTCAACCGGCGCGGGATCGCTCCCGCCCGGGTTGGGCGTTTCGGTCATGAGGTATTCCTTGATCGTGAAGATTAAGGCGCGGCATAGCCTTGCAGATTGGCAATCACGACGCTGCCGGCGCTGACCGCCTGGACATTCAGCACCGCATTCGCCGTGCCCTTCAGCGGGCTTGGAAAGCTGATGCCAAGCAGACCGCTATTGGCTGGCAGCAGGCAGCGCCATAGCACCGTTGCCGTGCCATCCTTGATCTGAAACTCGGTCGCGGTGGCCGAGGCATTCTGCACTTGCAAGCCAGTGACGTAATTCCGGATGCCAGCCCCAGCGGCGGCTTTGGCCGCCGTATCGGCAGCAGTAGCAAGCCCGGCAAGTGGCCCGGCATAGGACCAATCCAGTTCCGGGATCGAGAATGGCTTGCTGATCAGCGCGCCCACCAGCGTCGTGATCAAATCCGCGACATCACCAGTCGCAACCGCCGCATAATTCGCCGTCGCGGCGCGGCCACCGACCCGCACCGGCGCACCCGCAATCACCGCATCATGCGCGGCCTGGCCAACAATGGCCGGCGCTGCAGGCATGCCGACGACATTCACAGCGACGCTCTGGCCCGCGACGGATTGGCCGCGCCCAGCCGTGATCTCCGCCGTCAGTTCCGCGTAATCCTGCACCGCCAGGAATTGCACAACCGCATTGCTGCTGCTCGCAGGCGGCGTTGCACCATTCAGCCAGCGCAGCCGCACCTTATAGAGCGCATTGGGATCGGGGATCTGTTGATGCCGACGATAGGAATTGGCCCGGCCCGTGGTGGCATCAAGTGCACCACCATGAAACCAGGCCTCATCGGCAAAAGCCTCGATCTCATAAATCCCATTGCTCGCAGTCGAGGGAAAGTGTTGAATGCCGCTGAGAAGTGACCCGGTTTGGGGTGAAGTTGCTGCTGAGATTTGACCCATGTTTGGACGCTAGCCTCGGCCCTTTGGGCGGAGGCAGCTGGAGTGTTGGACATGGCTTTATTGA
>Ga0315907_10002306_pt1 | contig 24266 bp, 13 predicted proteins | sample LakEriMetagenome_3_FD_203525 | JGI IMG/M metagenome (GOLD analysis project Ga0315907, IMG submission 203525) | Freshwater fungal communities from buoy surface, Lake Erie, Ohio, United States - Buoy 12 MA123 | ecosystem: Environmental > Aquatic > Freshwater > Lake > Lake biofilm | place: USA...
AAAGCCTCTTCTCTTATAACGGCAAAATCTTGGTCTAGTTTACCTTCTCTAAAGGCTTTTAAAGTAGATACTTTTCTTCCTTTTGAGTCTACTAAATATATTTTTAGTTGTTCTTTTGTTCCGCCAAATGCTGTGCTATTAAAACCGTCCACATCATCAATTTCCAAAGTTAATTTATCTCCTTGTTTTTGGTCATAGATAGCTTCAGAGTTAACTTCATTCTCGGCAAAGTCAGAAGATTTTTTTACAAACTCATTTCCTTTTACTTCATATAAGTTTTTATAACTCCAATTAAGTCCGCTATTGTAAATGTATAAATTTAAAGATTGCTGTCTTGATAGAAAATCATCTTGATTTATTTCTATTTGACCTCCTGGTAAATAAGTTAAAGACATTCCATCTACTTCAACTACATCTTTTGGTTGTAATTTATCTAGTTTTATATCTTTTTCGACACCTTTTCTTAAAACTTTAAAATCTCCTCCTAGTCTGTCAACTAGAGTTTGCATTTTAATGTGAGCAAGTCTATATTTATTAGAATCTTTAGGTTTTACTATTGTAGCACTTCCATTTGTATTTTGAGCTAAGGTATAGTCATCCGTTATGTTTGTGCCTTCTAAATCGTCTTTTATCTGCTCTACGTCTTCTACTTCGATTTCATCTTTAGTATCCTCTACTTCAATAGTAGTTTCCGCCTGATTAATCCAAGTAATTAAGTCAGCAACAGAAACTCCGTCTTCATCGATAGAAGCATCATACAGTTTCCATCTTGACAGTTTAGCTTTTAATTCATCATCGGCTTTACCGTCTTTGAAAACTTGTATTTCTTCTTGTGTTGGTTTTGTTTCGTCTTCTACACTTATTAAATCTTTATACCTTGTTTTTAGAAGTGTTTCTAAACGCTGTTTGTATTGTTCAAGGGGATTTTGAGATTTAGGTTTTAAAGCATTTATTTTAGCGTCATACTCTCTATTGATTTTGTCAATTTCGTTGTTTTCTTTTAAAGCCCCTTTAAATGAAACAAACTCTCTACCTTGTGTTGTATCTTCAGGTTCAATATATGAAATTATTCCATCATACCCCTTTTCAACAGCGACTTCACTTATTAAATCATTAAAAGGTTTAGTTTTATCAGATTCATTAAACCTCTTACTTGCTATTTTCTGTATCTCTCCAAATATTTGTTTATTTTCTTCTACTGTTATATCTAAAATGTTTTCAGGTAAAACCACATTTAATTCTGAAACTGTTTCTCCTTTTGTCCCTGTTAAAAAAGGTTTGTCTAAAGCATAATAAACTCCTGTACCTCTGTGAGCTACACCTAATTTTCCTAATCCCGTACCCTCTGTTCTAAATACTTTTTGAGTTTTTACTTCCGCTAATTTTTGTCTGCGTTCTTCTTCAAGTGCTTCAATCTTTTCTTGATTGATTTGCTCTTGTGATTTAGGTTTTGTTTTGGTATTATCTTTTTCCGCCGTTATAGTGGCTTTCTGTACTTGCTCAGTTTCTTGAGCTGTTGTTGATGTAACCGATTTAGAATAGTCGTTTAAAACTGATTGTAACCACTCCTGAGAATCTACATTCATAGCTTTATTTTTAGCTATTTTTCCACCAATAAAACTGCCAATATTTTCTAATTTGAAGTCTTTTGAAGATACAATTCTGTTTGTTGCTTGTGCTCCTAAAAACACATCTTTAGCTTGTTTGTATTCTTCTAGTAATTCGTTTAAGTATTTTGCTCTTTGTGGATTTGAGACTTCTAAAGATTGTAGAGTTGCTTGAAATTTAGCTATATTCTCATCAAGTCTTAAAATATCATCAGAAGAAATTGTTGTGCCACTAAAATTAGAATCTAAAGTAGTTTGACTGAAATCTTTAAGTCCTTGTTTGTTAGTATTAAAAGTATTTATTTTATCTGTAATATCAGATGCTTCTTTACTTATTGCATTGATAGCTTCCTCTGTTTCTAATAAAGCTTTTGTAACTTCTGCTCTTTTAGCTTTTTGTGAATCTGTTGCTTCTAAAGTATCTAATCTGGTAATTTGATTTGTTAACCTAGTTCTCTTAGCTTTTAAAGCTTTATTTTGGTTTTGTAATATTTTTAGCTGTTTTGTATTTATATCGGCAATCTCTTCAATGTTTTTTAGTGCGCCCAAAATTTTAGCATATTCTTCCCCGACTTCATTACTAACTGCCACTATAACATCTTCAATTAGTTTATTAGCATTTTCTCCAATAGTAGATTGCCAAGTTAAAGCTTCAACTATACTTGCATTTTTACCAAAGTTTCCTACAATTCCATCAATAGCACCAAAAGTAAGATTTTGTTCTCCTACTAATTTGTCGCCAATAACATATTGCCAATATTTTTTATTTGTTTTCCACTCTTTTGCTAGAGTGTTTATTTCTGCTAATGCGTTGTCTTTATATTCTTGTACGTTTTCTACTCCTGCTTCTTTCCATTGCTCTTCTGTTAACGTATCCATAGCTTTTGAAACTTTAGATGTTATATCCGAAACAGATGAACCCATAACAAGTTCTCCATTAATGAAAGCTAACTGCCCTGATTTTTTTGCTAGTTCTGACTTTGCGATGTTTCCTTTTAAAGCCTCTTCTTTTGCTTCTAAAGCAAATCCTTTTATTCTGTTAGCTGTTTGTATTTTTGATGGTAAGATTATTTGTTGTAGACTTTTATCTTGCCAAGTATTAGCCATAGCTTCTTTGTACTTTAATTCTTCGGCATCTTGTTTCATTTGAGAACGTGCATTTACACTTCCTCCAACAATACCTATAAGAATTCCAAGTCCATTTTCAACCCAACCTTCTTTTGTTCCATATTGTTCTCCAATAGCTTCATTGAAAGCTCCAATAGAATCGAAAGTTTCTTTTGATAATTTTGGGTCATACGTGTGTTCTAACCATTTTGAGTTATATTTTGTAGTAAGTCCTTGTCCACCTTCTTCAAATAAACCTTCTGTTACGGCAGGTTTTGCTACATAGTTAAAAGTAAAACGAGATGCTTTTTGTAATCCTGTTCTTTCTATTGTCTTAAAAGCTCCTTCTGCTGTTTTTTCTAGTCCGTATCCAAAAGCTTTTCTGTCTATGAAATCTGCAAGTCCTGCTTTAAACGGATTTTTCATACCAAGAACGCTTCCCATCATTATGGCATTAGAAGGCATTAATATAGCTGTATTAACCTTAAACACCATATTTGCCCTATCCTCTAAGTCTTTTTCAAATTGAGCTATATCTTCTGCGTTAGGTTCTCTCCCGTTTAAATCTGCGAAATTTGAATAAAACTTTTCTTCCTCCTCTTTTTTAAATTGTAAAGCTTCAACAGATGCTTCATATCCTGCTGAACGTGCCATTTTACCACCTAAAGATATTAAATCTCCTGCTTTACCTAACCCGATAGCAAAATCTTTTGATGTTGTACCCGCTTTATATAATTGTCCTGGTACAGAATTTAAAAGTGATTTATACTTAGCTACACCACCTAACACGTCTGCTATATCCTCTGTTCTGTTAACACCCCAACTTGCAAATCTTGTTAATCTAGGAGCTAGTCTTGCTCCTGCTGTTGCTAAAGATGTTCCACCTGTTGCCCAAGCCCAAATACCCTCAGAGATAATTGCTCCTGCTGTAAATGATAACCCGCCTAAGAATTTATCTGACCAAAAGTTAGCTGTACCCATTTGACCAAATAATCCCTTTTCTTGTTCTTGTTTTGTATAGTAATTTGGAAGTTGATAGTTTAGTTTTGTATCTAAGTCATTCATCCAATTGGAGAAGTCATTGTCATATAGAGATGAAAATTTACCATCTGTTAGAGCTTCTTCCACTCCGTAAACTAAACCTACTGTTCCTCCTACTACTGCACTTAATGTTTTTGTTCCAAATTTTAAAGCCCCATTAGCCCATTTTTCTCCTGTTGATTGTTGTTGAGCAAGTCTTTCTTGATTGTCTGTACCTGGTATAAAATTTTCAAACATTGACACTTTTTCTCCTGATGAAAGTGTGGTATACACTGTATTTTCAGAGAAAGGGGTTATCTCAGAAAAACTTGGCTTTTGTACATCAGAAATATTTGCTATATTATTTATAGGCATAGCAGGTGAACTAGTATAATTACTTGAATTAAAACTGTTCGTTTGATTTCTTATTTTTTGAATTAAATTATCTATTTCCGCCATTTAGTATATCAGTTATTTTTTTTACCTTGTATTCATTGACTTTTTGCATTGTCTCTATATAAAGCTTACCTTCATCTAACTCTCGCTGTCTTGAATTCATTATGATTAAATCTTGTTTTCCATCAGGTGTTGTTACATATATATTACCTTGTAAAACCCCATTAAAAAGTTCATATTTTGTAGTATATGTTGCATTTATAATAGCACTGATTTTTGGTTGTTTATCCGCAGTAAGTGTAGGTTGAGACTCTACCCAATCCATTATGTCCTCATCTGACTGAAACTCTGTTCCTGCCAAACTTCCCCTATTATGTAAAGCCACGTATGCATCAGGTGGTACAATATCAGGTCTATTTTTAGCTATGTTTTTAAAAGTCTCATAACTTGCATTTTTCATTTTTGGAGAGAAACTAAACTCAGGTAAAACCAAATTAGGATTATTAAAATTACTATGCCATTTTTGTTCTTGTAAATTTATTTTATTCATTACATCTTCGGACAAAGTGTTTAAGCTTTGTGTAACTCTTTCTGTTTGTGTTCCGTTTTTAACGTCAAAACTTACTTCAAAACCATCTCCTTTTCTACTTACAATAAAATTATTTGTATTTGGTAGTTTAAGTTCAGGATATTGTGTTTGTATAGCTTGTTGTATTCTTAAAGCATCGTTTTTTTGACCTTTATCTTCTGTTGACCAAGCCATAGCATTATTTGAAACTAAATTTGATTTATAGCCGTCAGATATTTCCTCAGCTTTCAGTTTCATTTGGTTTAGCATTCCTTTAAAAACATCCACACCGTCAACGTTTGCATCACCTGTATATCTTTCTAACTCTGTTACATCTGTATCTTGTATTGGAGAAGTTGATAATAAAAAAGTAGGTAAAAATATTGTCCCTGTTTTACCTGCACTTATAGGAGTAAAAGCAGGTGCTTTCTCAGTTCTGCTAAGACTATTTTTAGCTATATTATATATCTGTTGTACTTTTTCTGACTTGTGGTTTGCTAATTGAGCGTTTAGTGCATTTAAACTTGACATTAGGATATTTTTTTCTCTTCCTGTTGCCATGTGTTTTGCTACGTTTGAACCCATTTCTAACATTACTGCGCTTTGTTGATTTGCGTCTAATTCTTCAAACTTTTTACCTTGCTTTAACATTGCCACAGTGTACGGCATTTCAGTTGATAAATTATCTATTTTAGCCCCTGTTATATTGTTGTACATTTCAGCAGTACTTCCTTTTAATAAATTCTTAGCTTCATTTATAATTTTTACTTTACCCTCTAACGCGGTGTTAAAGTTCTTTATTAAGTTTTGTTTTTCTATTGTTAACGAAGGGTCACCTGTTTTTAAAGAAATCTTATACGCCCATTGTTCATTAGGTGTTTTTTGATTGTACCCATTTTCATTTGATTTTTTCAAGTATGCGTCTAATGCTTTATCGGCATCAACAACAGCCTCGTTTAAAATTTGTTCGGATGGTTTTTGGGTATCTCCTGTCTGCGTTTTTTCAATTATTGTGGGAGATGTTAATGCTTGTGTTTCTGCTTCTTTTGCCTCTACTTCTCTTAATTTTAAATCGTATTCTCTTTGTTTAGATATTTGGTCAAATTCAAATTTCTTTATTTCTAGTGGGAGATTATCTCTTTTTATACTTGTTATAGCTTCAATATCATAATTAGAAGCTACACTGTTTAATAATTGCTCTTCATATAGAGAGTATAAATTATAATTTTTATTTTCTAGCTGTTTTGAATAGTTGTCTATTTTATTATCAAAGTTTACTAGCTGTAATTTTAAATTATCCTTTTTTACTTTATCTGTTTCTGATGCTATTTGCGCTTCTAATCTTGCTCTTCCCTCTTTTGTTTGTGTTAGTTTTTGAGTGATAATTGGATTTACAGTTAATTCTAACTCATTTGGCGACATTTTACCTAGACTTTGTCTTGTATTTATTTGTAACTGTGCTCTATCTTTTTCATCTAACTCAGAAGATATTCTATTATATATCTCATCTTGAGTAACCCTTTTACCATAAACATCTGAAAAGTAGTATTCTCCTGTTGTGGAATCTAAAAGCTTTTCAATTCCCATTGTCTTTACATATTCATCTGCTTTTTTATTAAGTTTTTCAGGGACATTCACATAATCTTGGTATTGTAAGTTACCTAAATTGTCAGACTGTTCATTTATATAGTCACTTGCTCCTGCTAATTCTAAAGCGTCATTCACATTTACAGTGCTGTAACTTCCATCTCCTTTTTTTTGTTTTTCTGCCACATCTGCTTGAAACGCTCTAATACTATTGGCTTTTGAAATGTGGTCTAAAGTGTAATCATCAAGTGCCGTAGTAATGTAGTTTTTCATTCTTCTAGTAAAATCACCTGACTGTAAATTTAACTTACCGCTTCGGTTAACTTCATCTAAAAGAGTTTGAACATTATTTGCAAACCTTGCTTTTCTTTGGTCGCCAATAAGCATATTCTCCTGAATCTTTAGTTGTCCAAGAGTTTCATCTATTTGTGCTATATTTGCGTTAGTTTGCCCCTCTTTAGCCATTAAGACCTTACCCATTAAATCTACGTCTAATGGTTCTACGACCTTATTGTATTGTGCGGGAATTGACTGATAACTTGCCATATTTGTGTATTATTTTAATGCAAAAAACCCTCTGTAGGTTTACAAAGGGCAAATTTAGTTTATTTATTTGAGGTGTGCAAAATCCTTATAATTTTCGTTTAATTCTTCCGCCATTTTTCTTTGTTTCTGTCTTTTTTTGAGCTTTTAATTGTTTTTTCTCTTCATCAGCCAAAACTTGTTCTCTAACTCTTGCTTTTTGAACATCACTCATATTACCATAATTAAAAGTAGGAGAGCTTGTCATCTCTATTCCGTTAGGTGTAATTTGATTGTATTCAGAAAGTTGATTATAATAATTTAGTTTATTTATAGCATTACTATTAGCTAAGTTAACTGCTTGGTTATGATTCATCCAATTTCTAATGTCATTTCTTGTAAGAGCATCTGCTTTTAATATTTTACCTTCAAAGTCTAAAGTATATCTGTTGTTAATATCCTGAGCCTGATTTAAAATACCTGCGTTTGCATTACTAACTTGAATATCAGCTTGCAAATTCTGTGATTGTACTTGATTCATAACTTTATTAATCTGCTCTTGTGTATTAGCTTGTAATTGTGCTATTGCAGCTCCTCTTTGTGCATCAGGAAGATTTTGAACTGCTTGCATTGCTGATTGTTCTTGTCTTCTTATTTCAGCTATTATAGGTTCTGCTGTTACGTTTTGTCTATCAATTAAGTTAGGTCTGAATTCTAGTTTTAAATTACCTTGTAAAGCATCAGGTAGTGGTGCATATTGGTCAGGTAATGCCATTATGCCTATTCTTGTTTGTGCAGAATTTCCTCTGTTGAAACCAGTTTTGTTAAAAGTGTTGTATTCTACTTCTTTTATAGCTTCTTGAGGTAATGCGGGATTAGTCTCTTTAATGGCTTGTAAAACGGCATTGTGAAACAATCCTGGTTTTTCATCAGTTGCTAATGTTTTAATTCTGTCTATTCTTGCTTGCCCTGTTAAATTTTCTAGTTGTTTTTGTACATTTGGCGAAAAAGTACCCTTATTAGCCATCAACCAATCGTCTATTTTCTTAGCACTTTCAGGGTTAGTCATCGACTGCTCAACCAAAGGTTTCCAAACATTTAAATAATTCTCACCTCTCCATATTTCATTAGGGTTAGTTTCTCTTGGTGTGTATGGTAGTCTTTCTAAAACACTTGGTTGGTTTGAAAAATCTGTTAGGGTTGTTGAGTTTTGTATAATTGGTTTTTGTCCTCCACCTTGATAAGTTTTATAACCTCCGTTTTTATACATATTAACTAACTCCATGGCTCTGTCAGGAGAAATTCCATGTTTTTTTGCATAACTTATAACCATGTCTCCATTAAACATTCCCCCGTTTTGCATCTTACCATCTTCTTTTTCCTCTTTAGGTTTTTGCGATTCTTGAGCTTTAAACACTTCATTAAAAACAGCTTTTCTTTCTTCTTCTAAAGGTGCTTTTTCTTGCTCTAACTCAGCAAGCTCTTTTTGTAAAAGGTCTATATTTAAATTTATAGTTGTTTCAGCTTCGGGTTTTTCTTCTAAAAGTTTTACTTGCTTTTCAATCTGTTTTATTAAATCTTCTTGTTCTTTTACATTTTCATCAAGTCCTGATTTTTTATTCCATTTATGTAAAATGTCAGCATAAGTATCTTTTGTAGAAAGTTTTAAATCATATTTATCTGAAAAACTTTTTACCTGGTCTTTTGTTAGTTTTAAGTGGTCGGATATTACTTCTGAACCGTCGGGGATTTGTTCCTCTGTTAGTTTAACTCCGCCTCTCTCATGCGTTGACCCATCAATTTGAGTTATTTCTTGTGTCGGGGTTTTTAAGAATTCTCCATGCTCTAATTCTGCAACAACATCTTCATCTTCGGTTCTGTCTTTTTCTATTGTATATTCGCCCGTTAAGGCTTTGTACTTTCCCCCATCTTGCATTACTGCCTCCTCAGTAGGTTGACCTTGTAGTTGTTGCATTATTTGCTGAATCAATTGAACAGCTTGTTCTTGGCTCATACCACTTTGTATAAGCATTTGTAATACCTCATTAGGGTCTGCTCCTTGTTGTAATGCTTGTACTATTTGATTTGGGTCAATTTGTTGAGACTGTTCCTGTGGTGGTGGCATCATTTGTCCACCGTCTTGCATTGAAGCTATCATGTTTGTTTTTGGTCTAGCTTGTTGCTCTTGATAAATTCTAAAGTTATTCATACGTTTAAAATTCTCAAAACCTTCATCTGTTAAATAATCAAAAGTGTTGTCTCCATATTCTACTCTTGTGTATTTTCCTGGTGGTAAACTTCCTTCTTTAACCTCATTAGTTTGAACACCATATAAGATTCTTTTTACAGGTTTTTGTGGTGCTCTTGAACGTAATTCATCCTCATAGGTGTCATAACCTTGCATGTTTACCCCGCCATTTTGAAACGACATTGGTTTTGGTGTCAAACTGTCTCTATATTTTTCTTGTGCGTCTTTTAGTATAAACTCATTTCTTTTAGCATTCCCTGCTCCTGCAAAAGCATTTCTACCTAAACCTGTTAATAGTTTTAAGCTACTACCTACTGTTTGTAAAGCGTCTCCTGTTTGTATTCCTTCTCCTAGAGTGTATGCGGCAGTAGGTATATCTACTCCACCATACACGTCAAAAAATTGTTGTTTGTAGTTTTGATTTTGTGGCTCTTCCGTTTCTATAGGGGAATATGTTGTTGTAGGTGATAAACTATAATTATTTAAAAGACTAGGATTAGTGTTGTAATAATCTGTAGGTAATGATGTGGTCAATGTAGGTTGATTTTGAACTCCACCAATCTGTTTATATTTTTGTTCATGCATGGAGTTCGCCACTGCATAAGCTTCAGAAGGTTTCATACCCTCTTTGGTTATTAAATAGGCGGTTTTTTCAGAAATAAAATCTGTTTTTGTATTTCCTCCTTTTTTATATTTTGGTAATCGTTTCATAGATTAAATTAAGTTTAGTTGTTTTAATTCCGCAAGAAATTTGTTTTCATTGTTTATATTTTCACCTCCTTGTTGGTATAATGAAAAATCAGAGGGTTGTTCTAATTCAGGTTGTTTTGTATAATCCACAGTTATTTCTTCATTCGGTTTTAATTTTCTTTTTGCGACCAAAAATCTATCATTACCTAATAAAACACTTTCCGCATTTGGTTTATAAGAGTGATTATGAAATTCTCCTAATTTTGTAGATGGTTGACCATTCGTGTGTGCCAAACCTATAAAATCTCCTTTATTAAAACCATCTTGTGTAAATACTCCTCTACCCTCTATCTCCGAATCTTTTATTTGTATTTTTCCACCACTTTGCATTATATCTCTTTGAACAGGTTTTACATATTCTACTCCTTTAGATATTTCTGCTAGTAAATCTTGCATGAAAGTATCTTCTTGTGGTGTTATTTCTGTCTGTTGTGGAGCTTGTGCTTGTGTTTCTAATTGGTTTAAATAATCTATTTCTACTTGTGGAGTTGCAAATGTAGTGTTTATTTCTGTTTCGGGCAAAATACTTATAGTATTACTTTGCATGTTCATATACGGTGCTACATCTTTTTCAAAAATAGCTTTTCTAAACATACTCTCATCTTGTGGTGTCAACTCCATCTTGCCGTATTTTCTATAAACGTCTGTTACATGTTGTTGTCTTTTATCGTCAGCATTGAATTTTACTTTAGGTCTCTCGTATTCATCTGTAAATACTTTACCCGCTTCCCAAACAGAACTTGCTTTTTTTAACTTATCTCCTGCTGATTTCTCAGTGTTATTTAATTCCCAGTGTACAAAGGCTAATTGATTATCAAAGTCTGTCCATTTTTCTCCATACAGTTGCTTGGCTTTTGCTTGTCTATCAGGATGCCACTGAGCTAAACCAAAAGCCTTTCCGTTGTCCCCCACAGCACTTGGATTTAAACCACTTTCTCTCACCAAGTTACCTACAATAGCAGAAGATTGTTCAGGAGTGTATCCTATATTTAAATAGTACTTATAAGCGTATTCAGCTTTTTTACTCTGTTCTTGATATTTTTTAATTGTTGGCATTTTTATTTGTGGCGATTATATCTATTGTGTATCTTAACCTTGAATCTGCGTCTTGCTGTAGTTTTATGTGAAATAAGTTAGATTTTAAAACTTCTAAAACCGACTTACCTGTAAACTTAACAATATTTGTATTTACTTCTTTTAGTATTTGATTTCTGTCCCACTTAAAATGAGGATTGTTTGAATTACTTTTTATAATTCTGTTGTAAAAGTAATTAACAGAATATCTGTCTTCGTTTCTACTTACTAAAACCTGTTGTGTTGCTCCGTCAGAGGTTGTTTTTGGATATTTTGATAATAAAGAAAGTTGTCCTGTATTTGGAATCAATTCTAAATCTCCTGAATTAGTATATTTACTCCAAATATTAAGTTTGTTAAAAGGTTTATTCTCTATTTCAGCCCAATCATACTCACTATGGTATCTTCTTATATCTCCTAACCAATCGACACTTGTAAGTACTGTATTTCCGTATTCTTTTTTATTTACAAATTCAACTACAAATGGGAATTTTTGACCGTAGAATACTTGATAAGAACGGTTAGTTAATAAGTGCGACCATAGTCCAAAAGTATCGTCGTCTGTGTTTTTACCTGTTTGAAAATAATTGTTATGTTCTACGTAGTAGTTAGGTGTATAACTATACCAACCAATCCAACGTTGTTCTATTGGTGAGTAAGCAATAGTCCACGACACTGATTCAAAGTAGTTTGAGTCGTTTAGATATATTTGATTTTGTTCTTCATCAATAACAGAATAAAAGTTACCCTCTGTATAAATTATAATCTCTCCTTCTTGTAATGGTTTTAAAACATAATCTTGTTTAGTTATAAATACTCTTCTAAAACGGCTGTCATATCCCATAGTTATACCTACTCCATTGTAAGCATTATCGGTATCTAAATCTTCTACTCCTTGTATATTTTCTCTTAATATTTTGAACGGTAAATGCTCTTTAAACCAATTTCTAAGTCCACTTGGTTTTCCTCCAATCAAAGAACTTATTTCTTGCATACCTTTTCCTCCTGGTGGAATATGTAAAATTTGCCCTCTTTTAGTATCTACATGAAAATGACCAAATTCACAACTGACTGACTGAGTAGAAGATGTTCCTCCAAATCCTAAATCTGTTTCTGAATACAACATCGGTCTTCTTGCAAAAGCTGAAATCAAGTTTCTGGATTCTGGGTTTCTACCATCATCAATAGTCATATCAATAGTATTGTATAAAGCTGTCGTGTTTTCAAATCTAACTAATATCTGCTCATTTTCAATTGTTTTTAAATCTTTTAATTTTCCCCAACTTGTAGGAAATTCAAAGAAGTCTAAAGGTTTAAAATTTAACCATGGGTCATTGTAATTGTTTTCAGAATTATCAGGCTGACTCCACATAATACCATTTGGTTTATCATTTCTACAATCTGATTCTTCTTGATTAAAGAAATCTTGTAATGTTCTCACAGAACTTTGAGTTATGTTCTTAGAATATATTTGATTGTAAAAATAATAGTTTGGTTGTTTTATAGAAACATTTTTTTCCTGAGTCCACTCGTTTACATCTGTTGTATTTGGGTAAAAGTTTTTATCTAATCCTGGTTGTGCTGTTCTATTCCAAGTGTTAATCCTAGTCTCTGTTAAAAAGTTAGGGACTCCATAATAAAACAAATAGAACTTCGATGGATTTTTATAGTAATTTCCACTTCTTTTTTGACAGTCAAAACTAAAATCGTAATTTATCTCTGGGAATGTAGCTCTTTGTGTACTATACTCTGTTGTTATTTTATAATCTACGAAAAATTTAGGTTCTTTTCCTATGTTATTGTAGAATTTATAATTAAATGGTATGAAATCTGCTTGTCCAAAAACAGTTGAGTTAAACAAAGGCATTTTTCTTTTTAATGTCATAGGTGCTATAAAAGTATCTCCCCCGAAAATAGGTAAACATCCTGATTGCGGGTTTCTTAAATCTCCTCTATAACCTGTACTTAACCAAGTAATTGAATTTAGAGTACCATATTGATTTGGTATATAATTTTTTAAAGCTACATACGGAGAAGCTATATTTTTTTGATATTCTGCACTCTTACCTGTGGAGCATCCACTATTCTCAGATAAGTATGTCAATGAACTACTGCTAGAATCCGTAGTATTGTTATCATAATTAATATATTCATCAGGGTAAACCAAAGAAAACTCTCCTATATCTATATAAGTGGACTCTTCTCTGTCAACATTGTTTATGTAAATTCTCTCTTTTGTTACCTCATTTGTAGTTGTGGCGTTTCCTGCTTTTAAATGTTTCCCTTTATTTATACCTCTTAAGCTATCTCCTTGCTCTTGTTGCAATTGTAAATAGTTATATTTACTTTCTGTTGAGTAGCAATAGTATGCAAAGTTTTCAGGTTGTCCTAGTTTTTCAAAAGTCTCTAACCATTCATATCTATATCTACCTACTTTTGATACTATACCCTCAACTATACCAAATGCGGCTATTGCGGCAGATGCAATAGCACCACCTGGAAAGACAGTGTTTGCAAAACCTCCAATAGGATTAAAATTTGAAAGAGCTTGCATTGATGCTATAGCTATCTCTGCTCCAGACTCTACAATAGCTAAAGTTGTAGCTAAATTCTTTGCTTTATTTGAAAGTATTACCCATTTTGGGTGGTCTTTTACTTCATCAAATTGTATATTAGCCTTCCCATACATATATCCTTGAACAGAAAGTTCTGATGGGATTAAAGGTCTATAAAAATCTGTTTCTGGGCTGTGGAAAGTGTATTTAGAATTTTGGTCTTCAATAGGAAAACTTTCCAAGTTCATTTTATCTGCTCCAAGAGCATTAAATGGATAGTTAGGGTAGTATTTTTTCTTACCTTCCTCTTCGTAACTTCTCATATCAAAAAGTAATCCAGATGCTACTACGCTTCTATTTTGAGAAATATCTCCTCTCAATATTTCATATCCTGTTATTAGATTTCTTTTTTCTTGTGATAAAAGGTTATTTTTTACCGCTATATCTAAGTATATGTTTATCAAGTTTTCATCTATTGAAACGCCTAATGGAAAAATAGGTGTTTCTATAAAAGGAGCTTGAATAAAGTCATACATATAAGGGCTAACTTTATTGTCAGGAAACTTAAAGTGTCTAATGTTTTTACATCTAAAATCTGCATCTTCGTTTAAAATGTAAATACCACTAACAGTTGAGTCTACAAAATTACTCTCAAACTCTTCTCTATATTCAATCGGTATGTCAGCTTGCTCTATTACAAGGTTTGAAGAATTAAAAAGTTGTTCATTGTCAGCATAAGTTTCTTGCGATTCCCAATATGCAAATTTACCATACGCAAATGGAAAAGCTTCACATTTTTTTACAACAGGTTGTTCAAAAAGACAATCCGCTGTGTAAACTACTTTTTTTCTTAATGTTATAGATTCCCAACTTATATCAATTCTTGTCAACTCAATATTTCTTGAAGTGATAGTGTAACTTCCGTCAGTTGGTGTTATTATATAAACTGTTTCTAAACCTGTTGTTAATTTTTCAACAATCTTGCTGTCCACTGTTAAAATATAACTATCTTCCCATCCACCTATAATGGTTGGCTGAGTTATACCAGAAGTGTCTTTTATAATTAAGTCGTTACCGCTTTTCTCAAAATAAAGCATCCCTCCATCATTCAAATCTATTATTTCTGAATAGAGAGCTTCAGTTGAGGAGCATGTCTTAAATACAGAAAGTCTTACATTCTTTGTGTTTGTTATATTAATACTATCATCTGCCGAATCGTCTTTTTGTTTTGATACTTCTACTATATATTTAGTTCTTTCATTAGCTTCTACTTTGAAATACAAAGCTTTTTTATGTAAAAATGTATTAAAACCAGATGCAGATAAACCTGTATCTTTTGATGTTAAAAGTTCAGCTTCTGTCTCTGCTCCATCATAGTTGTTAAAATAAGCCTGATTAGTATTTGGATTAAATGACGAAACTTGAATAACGTCTTCTGGGTACGAGCAACCTTCGTTTACAAAATCAGAATTTCTGAAATACACTGTAGATAAAAAGTAAGTGTCTTCAAACTCACTATCCCTTTCTTTTGCTCCCGAAGTATTGTCTATTCTATATAAATAGCTATTACTTGGCGGCACTATTTTTTGATATTCTGTTGGGAACTCTTTTTCTATTTCTGTTCTTTCTTCTCCAACTATCTCTTGTACTTCATTTTGTTGCGAAAGTATTTCAATATTTTCACAATTTACTCCTATATTATCATACAAATCTTCACCACAAGTTTCTTCATAGGTATCTGACAAATAACTACAAATATCTGAATCTTCTAGTTCGTTTAAACACGTGCCATCAACAAAATTATCTTCGATAAATTCTTCTAAATTGTTAAAATAAGTACCACTTTGTATACTTATATTCCCACTAGGAATTGTCGCCACATCTTCTACAAAGCAAGTTTTATTAACAACTTCTTCAACTATTATTTTTTCTACATCTTCTGAAAAACATCTTCCTTCTTCTATTGCCGTATTGTAATATTGCCAATATTTTGTTCTATCTGTTGTTTGACACTGATTTTTGTTAGCTAAGATTGATTCTACGTCTTTATTAGATTCAATTAGCTCTCCGTCTTCGTTAAATAGACTCACTGATTCTTCCTCATTTGCAGGTCTACCTATAAAAGGAAAAATGGCTGTTTTAAATCCACCATCTAAAAGAAATCTTATTGAGTAAGGCACTACTTCATCTCTGTTTATACCTAAGTACTTTGCAGAAGCTACTCCATCTTGGTAAAAATCCTCAGGTGCAATAAAAGATTGCCATTTTAAATGACTCCCTAAAAGATTTACAATAGGTTGTAAATTTATTTCTTTTTCTACTGTCAGGTCTCCTAGTATTAAGGAGTTGTTAGATTCTGCTAATAAAGCCCCTTTTTGGATATATGTATTTTCTCTAAATATTTCAGATAGTGTTATTTCTATTTTATTTTGGTCGCCACTGTAAACAACTGTTGTGTCTGTTATATTGTGTATCCCCTCAACAAAAACCCTGGATGTGTATTGACTGTCTAAAGTAGTTTGTATTATGACAACTTTATAATATTGATAATTTTGGTCTAAATTACTAACTTTAAACTTAATTGAATAGTTTGTTGGGGGTTGTTGAATTCCAGGCTCTTGGACTATGTTATTTTGGTCAAATACAGAAATAGGGGTTGTGTTAGAAGTAAACTCACTTATTGTATTACCTTCTTTATCGCAATACGCTATAACTGCTTCATAAACACCTTGTAATAATCTACCACCTAGTTCAATAGAAACAGGTTCTATTGTAGGTCTGTTATATTTTCTTATCAGAGACATCTTACTTGCGTCTAAGCAAGTGGGTTCTGTATTATCTTCTCCACACACAATGCTTCCTGTAAACAAGTATTGTTCTAAGTTATCAATTGTTATGTATCTATATTCGTTGTAATTATCTGTAAAATATATTGTCTTTCCACATTTCTCATTCTTTATTACAGATTTTTTAATAGGGAAGTTTATATTAAAGTTGAATCCAAAAGATTTATCGTCTATACATTCATCAGTTAATAGTGTTTCATACTCATCCAACTCTAATTGGTTCTGTTCTTCTAAAGGCTCGCTTAAATTATAGGAGTTGTTGCACTCATCACAATCTTTTAATGTATCTTCAATATTTACATAATTTCTTGTGCCTTTTATTCTTCCAAACTCTCCTGTACCTGTGGTCAAATTTATGAGGAAAAAATAGGTGGTGTTTGAATAAGGGTCAGGGGTTACATTAATGACTTTGAACCCTTCCTTAAATTTGGAAGAAAGCACATTAGACATTTCATTAGACAAAGTAAAAGTACCTTCATCTACTCCATCAAAAATACCGTTAAGGAGCGTAGTGTATTCCCCTTCGGTTAAATTTAATGTGTCTCTCTGTAAACCTCTAAGTATATTTATATCTTTCAAATTTCAAAAATTCTAATTCTACGTCTTTGTTTTTCTTTTATGCCTTTTATCCAATCTTTACCTGTTACAGAAGATGCTCTAACCTGTGAAGATGCTTCTATTTTTGCTTTATTAGCTTCCTGTTTATTGAACATTAATTTATTCTGAACGTCTGGGTCGTCTCCATTATTCCACAATAATTCAAACACTTTAGCTTTTCCCGAATACATTAAAAACTCATAAATTCTTGCATTAGGGTCTTCTGGTAAAATTATATCATTTGTATCTTCTTCTACTCTAAGACCTTGATACCATAAACAGATAAATCCTTTGTTAAAATTTGTCTGTATTGTCTCATTTATTATGCTTATTTTATAAGGGCTTTGACGTATATTTATGTTTTCACATTTTGGGTCTAGTTTAGATTTATCAAAACCTTGTACCAACTGTAACATAGTTTGATTTCCATAATGTATGTTTACATTTTTATTTTGAATATAAACTTTTTCCATTACCTCTGTATAATCTCCCTCTGTAAACTTTCCTGAAAAATTGTCCCAAGTAGTTGAAGCTTCTTTTCTAACTCTAAAAAAAGTTTGTCCGAAATTAATTTCATCTAGTGTGTAATCTTCTTCACAGCTATATCCTTTTGGATAAACTCTTACTGCTCTATATAAAGAAAAGAAGTTTTCAGGCAGTTTTGTTTTACTGTTTTTAACTTCTAAAATTACAGGGTATACGTCCATAATATTACCCCCAAATCTTTTCAACTCGTTTAATAAATGTAACCTTAATGTTGTTTCATCTATTAGATTCGACTCTGCGTAAGATTTTAGTTCGGATTTTATATCGGAGATTATATTGCTTATAGTTATTTTCATATAGCGTGTTCTTTTTTATAAACATTTACTTGTGAAGTTCCGTATAGGTTATTTAACATTGTATACGCCATTTTATACTTCTTGCCTTTCATCATTTTCATTCTTAAAACAAAGTGAATAAAGTGTAAGAATGTGTGGTCTAAAGTCCATGTCTGCATTAAATTATCTTTTCTTATTGGTATAAAAGTTGGTTCAAATTTATGCTTCATAGAAAACTTAAAATTTTTTCTTTGTGGTTTTGGGTTTCTTATAATACAAAAATACCCAAAATCTTTTAAAAATACGCCAGCTTCATTGTTTAATAAATGCTTTCTCACAGCTACAAAAAATTTATTTATTAGTTTTCTATATTCTGTTAATAGCATAGGGTCTTTAGATTTTCTTTTGTACGCATCATACATCCTATAAGAAAAAGTATCCTCTACATTAACAAAGTTTTCACTAGATTGAAGTTCTATTCTTTTTCTTATTTTTCTGAGTTTTTTTAAAGAGCGTGGAGTAATATAATCACTTCCTTTTGGTCTAGTATATTTACCCATTTTCGTTTAAATTTGGATTTACATCTTCTCTTATCTGTCTGTTTAAAGAAAGTTCTTTTATGGTCTCTTGTATCACAACTTCTAAAAGTTTATCAGGGCATATAAACTCAAAATCCCACGCACTTTTACATTTATTTTTACTACAAGAAGAACATTGTTCTAATTCATATAAATCTGTTGTTAATATAACAAGTTCCACCATTTCAATATCGCTGTCAGGTAAATAAAGATAATTATCTTGAACATAAAAATAATCTTTTTTTAATTGTAATGTTCTGTTCTTATTTAACCTGTATTGAGTAGGTGTTATGGGTTCAAAAGAATACTGTCCATCTATTGATATTACCTCTTTTAAAGAGTTGCCGTATTTGCTATGTATTAATTCAGGTAATTTTAATTTACTTCTTTTTAGGTTTCTGCAACTTTTAAACTCTATTATTGGGCATTTAATTAAATCCTGCTCAATAAGCTCTACGCAGGAAATGGTTTGATATAAATTCTGCTCTCTATATAAAGAACGGTCATTAAGTTTTTGAGATATTAAGAACTTTGCTTTTGACTCGGCAGTCTTTAATATGAGCCTTCTTGAAATTCTTCCGTCTTTGGAAGTTCCTTTGAGTAGTGCCTGTATTCTTGATACTAAATCTTTTGTTGTCATAGGTTGCAAATTTACTAACTAATTCTGTTTTATACAAAATCCTTATAATTTTGGTTTAATTAAAAAAGGGTGATAGATTTCTCCACCACCCTACCAAGAAAAATTACAGGAAAAACCACTAACCTGTCTTTTATATAAGTACGTCTCTACTATAATTATAATATTTCTATTGTTTCTAAATAAGCTGTACCTGTACCTGTTTCACTACCTGTAGCTGTAAAATAACTACCAACAGTTCCTAAACTAGGACTACCTGATGTAGCTACTTTATATTCGACACCTGCAATTAAATCCACAGCATTTACAGTGACTCTTTTTAAGAATTTAGAATTTACTGGTAATCCTGATGCTTTTGCTACAGCTTTGCTAGGATATGATACTAATGACTCAATTAAGAAATTTCCAATTGAATTTACAGAAGATACTCCATTTCCTTGAGTGAAATCTACTTTTGTAAAATCTACACCTGTATAAGAAAATACATTATTTTTAAAATTAACAGACCATGGTGTTACTCCTAAATTTTGAAATAATCCTGCCATTGGAGTAGGATTTCCTGGCAATGTAGTACTAAAACCATCTCCACTTGGAGAGTTGTATGCTATAAATTCTACTGCTTCATTATTTAATTTAGCAAAGGCATAGTTACAATTACCTGCAACTGTTGCTGAGTTTAATTGAAAACGAGTATTTCCAATTCCAGCTCCAATAGGTTCAAATGTTAATCCATAAGTTCTACCTGATGTTTCCGCACTAATACCTATAGCTCCTTTTTCATAAAATCTTATTTGACCGCCTTCCATGTGAAAAGCTTTTAAAGCAATATTTACAGTTCCTAAATATACTCCTGATTGTATTTGATTATGAAAATCAATTCTCATTCTATTTTTAGTCTTATAAACACCTTGATAATCTGCTCTTACTTTACATCGCACTTCAAAGTGTAATGAACTATCATTGTTATTTCCTTCTCCATTGAAAATGTATCTATTTAATACGTCTACTCCATTATAAGAAGTATATAATGTACCTTCTCCTAAAAAACCACCTACTCTTTGCGTTTGAAATGGAGGTGCAGTATTATCAGTATTTCCTGAATTTCTAAACCCTATAGACTGACTAAAATCAAGAGATTTATTTTCTGCTATTTCTATTATAAATCTTGAATTATTTACAGGAAAATATAGAGGATTGTCCATATCAATAACCCAATCTGTAGTTGTTGTGTTTACATTTTCCTCAAGTTTAAGATAAAGTCCGTTATAACTAAAATTTTCAGGTGTATTATACCCTAAACCATTATTATTTTGAACAATTATTTTTTGTCCTATTTTTTGAGGAGTTAACCTTGTTCCTCCGTTTGCAACATCTACATAAGCATCTAAAGCATTTTGTATAGCTGTGTTTGGTGCAATTGTTGGTACACCTGCTACATAAGCTGTTACGGTGTCTGTAAATGGTTTAGCTAAACTTCCGTTACCTTTTGTATTTCCAGCTAAAAATTCTGCCTCTGTTGGTACATATAGATTATTAACATATAAAGCAGGTATTGTAGCAGAAGTTGGTGTATTAATTAATACTTCTGTATTATCTTCATTTGATGTTATTGTTAATGTACTTGAATTTATCTTTTTTGTACGTAGAGTTAAATCATTTGGGTTTACTTGTAAATCTCTTACAACAGATTCTCCACTTCCGTTTTGAGCCGAATGAATTATTCTTTTTATAGGGTAGTTTGTAGTATCTCCTGTTACAATAGCTGTATTTACTAAAGTCTCTCCCGAAGAACCTGCGTTTGAAACAACTGTTAGTTTTTGATTGGCTTCTACATAAGTATTTAAAGCTGTTTCGTCAAGACCTATTATAACTGTGTTGGCATCTGAGGTTATGGTAATTAAATTACCTGTTTTTACAAGTGTTTTAAATTCTTTTTGCCCGAGATTATTGACTCCTTTGTAAACTTCTTCTCCTGTACCTAAATTGATTAAAGTGAAGTAATTTGTTATAGTATCAAATTTTACACAAAACTGCTCGTCCATAGCTTTCAAAGTTTCTGTTAAAGAAAGTCCTGTAGCTATATCTAAACATTCAAATTCTGTTTTTACATTGTTTACGCAGTCTGATGTTAGGTATACTTCGCAAGCACAATCGTTATTTGTTGTGCAAGGATTTGTTTGTTGGCATTTTTTACAATTCATAATTAAAGTGCTTCTAAAGCTTCTATTCGTTCTGTTAATGCTAAAATTACTTCATCTTTGTATTGTAATGCAAGAATAAATGCATTATTTATTGTTTGTTGAGATGAATTTATTGGTAAATTCAAATAACTTATTGCTGTTGGGTGTATAATACATTGTGTTGATTTATACTCTCCATTACAGGTTTCTTGGGTTAATGTAGGCACAGAAGTGCCTGTTTGACATATATCACTCATAATTAACTACAGTTATTTTCTTGTAAATCAGTTATTTGTTCTTGCATTGTTCCTATCGTTAGTTGCATTGCGGTTATTAATTCTTTTTGGGCGCAATCTCTGTCAATTAAATATTGAAATAGGTTTAATGCCGTTTTTGTTGTTGGTAGTGTCAATCCTTCACAACCTTCTAAATCTGTAAAGTCTAATAGGTTTTTTATTTCACCTACTAAGTTGTATAACTCGTCTGTTGTTTCTTCAATAGTTACACAGTCTGTTAATTGCGAAAATCCAGGAAGTTCTAATTCATATTGAATACAACTCGATGGTGTTACTACACATCTTTTTTTTATTTTATCTCCACAAGCCATAGTATTGTTTGTATTAAAATTGCACTTATTATTCCACCATAACTTCCAAAGTTTATATCTAACTGTGAAAAGGGTGCTTTGTATTTTGTTCTTTTATTATCTTCTCTTATCCAATTTATAGCGTATAATATTATGCCACTAAAAATGATTTTAAAAATTAGTTGTGTCTCTCTAAAAGACTCTAATAAACATAGTGGAGATAAAAGTAATATCCCTATTAAGACAGAGTATAGGAAATGTTTAATATAATTTTCTTCTATAAAATCTTTATGAAAGAAGTATCTAAATCCTGTTATGTATGTTTTTATCCAATTTTTTATTTCGGGCAATATTATAAATTGTTTCATAATTCTAAACTGTTGATTTTTTCTGTTAGTTCTTTTAATTGGTTTTTTAAAGCCTCTATGTCTGTGGTATCTTTTGGGGCTTCTATTTGTTGCTCCTCGTATTCAAAAGATTCATAACTTATGTTTTCGGGGATAGTTGCTAAATCTAGTGTTTCAATTGTTGTATTTTCGATTGTGTATCTGTAAATAGTTATCATAATGTTCTTGGTGTTGCGTAAATTTGTTGAATTATGACATAATCTAAAAAAGAGTTTCTATTTGTTGTACCTATGGTTTTTATTTTTGCTATTCTAGGTGTTATTAAATTAGGTATATTAGTTGTGTGTGTAGCTACTAATACATTATCTATAAAAAAACTGATACTATTTCCTAATGAGTTTATAACTATTTTTAAGACATACCATTGACTTGCCACGACAGGAACTGTTGTTATAGTAGCGGTAGTAGTTGGTGAAACTCTTGTGATACACTTCCAATTAGCACTTGCGCTACCATAATTTCCAATACCACCTTCATCATATGTAAACGATATTGTATTTGTATTTGCAAAGTTAGCACCTGTCATAAAACCTATTATCTCATAGAATCTTTCTGTAATTGTTGATAGTGTTTGTACGTTATAAAAACATTGCATTGTAATTTCACCATTTCCTGTATAAATAGAGCCTGCATTATTATCACCTAATCTTATGTTGGATGAGCCTGTTGCTGTTGTTCCTGTTCCTAATTGTAAAACACCTTGTTGATTTGTTCTGTTTGGATAACTTGTTGTAGGTACACAAGTTGCTCCTGCTCCTGATATAGCAGGTATAAGACCGTATGATGCTGAAAAAGTACTTGTGCCAGGATTTCCTAGAAAATCTTCGTGGAATAAAAACCCCTCTTTTGTATAAAAATTAAACAAATCTTTTTGCTTTGTATTTAAAGCTGTTTGTGTTGCAATAGATATAGGTTTATTACTGTCGGATGTATTATCTACATTACTTAACCCAACGGCTGTTTTATCAAGGGTTTGAAAGGTTTTATCGCCTCTATAAAATTGGGAAGTATTACCTGCTATAATTGTATTTTCTTTAGATGTTAAAGCATCAAATACTCCATTACTACTTACTGCATTGTTACTTCCGTCTGTTGGTATTGCATCAATAGTTCTAGGAACTCCCACACCATCTAAATATTGAGTATTATTTCCTGTTGGATTATTAAATTTACCACCTAAAAGAGTATCTACTTCACTTTGAGTATACTTATCTAAATCAGTTATATCTGCTTCTACGTGTGTATGTGCAGATGGTGAAAAGCTTGATGGGATGTTGTCTAAGTCGTTGTAATCATTAGATGTAGCTACTGTTCCTAAATCTGAGGGCTGTATTGCTGTTGCTATTTTACTTTTTTCTGCGGGCGATAATAATCCTGCATTTGTATTATCTGCCAAAGGAATAGTTGCATCCGAACCTGTATCACTTGTTACAACTCCATTTGTTGAACTTGCTGTATATCCTAAGTTTGTTGTTCCGTTTGTAATATTACTTTGCTTTACAAAAGGGTTTGTACTATTATTTGTAAAATCTGATAAATCGTAGTCTGATGGATTAAAAGTTGGTACATCTGCTAATGTAATAAAGTTTGAATCGTTCAATAATGAACTTATAGGGTCGTTTGCTTGTAAAGCAGAATTTATTAAAGTTTGTAAAGCACTACTAACTTGTATGTTTTTACTTGTTGCAGTTCCTGTTATATTTATACTAGAATCTTCTGATGCTAAAAATTGTATACCCGAACCACTTCCTCCGCCTGATAAATCTTTTAAAGGGATTGCTTGTCCGTCTGAAGTTGTTACATAAGTACGAACAACTGTTTCGTTTACACCTTTTACAAAAAATACTGCGTCAGGTTCTGTGGCGAAAGATACTGATGTTGTTTTATATAATTTTACTTCTTTCTTCATTACCAAGCTACTTCTGACCAATAAAAATTAGCTGTACATGCCTCTTCTTCGGTACAATTATTTTCTTTTGAGAATGTTTCTATTAATTTATTTATTGATTTTCTTTTTGGCGGATTTTCTAATTTACCATCAATTTTGTCTTGAATATACTTTGTTAAAACACAATTATCTGTGCATAAAATATCTGAGAATATTAAAGCGTGATTTAGTTCATCTTGGTTTTCAACTCCATTTCCAATTCTAAATCTTTTTTGCATTAGATAGTTTTCAA
>Ga0315907_10002308_pt1 | contig 24259 bp, 34 predicted proteins | sample LakEriMetagenome_3_FD_203525 | JGI IMG/M metagenome (GOLD analysis project Ga0315907, IMG submission 203525) | Freshwater fungal communities from buoy surface, Lake Erie, Ohio, United States - Buoy 12 MA123 | ecosystem: Environmental > Aquatic > Freshwater > Lake > Lake biofilm | place: USA...
TACCTATATTTTAGTAGATAAATCTCGAGTTGTCTCCGATTTTCCCGGGAAAACACCAACTCATCTCATACTTTTACTACAAATGAGGTAAAATAGTGCGTAATTTGCTGATAAAATCTCTAAAATACTCCAAAATACCTAAGACACTTAAGTTATTCTTGAATATCTGGAATAATCGGTACCTACAAGGGGGCATTTTAAGGGGTTCCAAAAAAACTAAGTTACCTAAGAGTCCTAAGTCCCCTAAGTTTCATACCACCCTTACAGAGTTAAACTAGCGATTGGACAAAAATTTTAAAGTAGTGATACAATCCTTACTGAGTTAATAGAATGATTGGACAGAAAAGAAAGGGAGACTATGCTCCCTTATAAGGTGTTATCTAATTTCTATTTCTTGAATAACACGAAAAAATTCTTTCCCTGTAGAAATATAAGTAGATGTACCAATATATTTAGTCCAATCTTTTGTTACATTAGACATCACAATATATTTACCTTCTTTTGTTTGCACTAAATAACTCATAGTTAAGTTAGTCTTTCAGATTATCCTGCTAACGGACAAGAGCAGTTTTGTTTAGGTTTAAACAGGCTTCGTAGAGACCGCTACGAATTTAATCCCTTGGACTGTTAGGGAACCTGTTTGTCTTAAAGTGATAACCCCTTATACAAAGAGGTTATCAACAGTAAGACGAGAAGTAGACTTGCGCGACAGCTTAATGCGGTCTTCGCCTAATTCGTTTTTGACGAAGACGATTTGCAAGTCGCTAGCAATTTCCCGCAAATCTTGTCCTTCGCTAACGGTATCCGAAGCATTTACAGTGAAGTAAATGTTGGTAGCCACATTATCAGAGTTGATAAAGGTGACATAAGGATACCCGTTAGAGTTGACACGAACCTTGGGAACGATTTCCGTAAGTCCGATAAGTGGGTTGCCGTTGCGGTCAACGCCTTGAAAAGATTTGCAGAAGTCCACAATGGACATTGTTGTTGGGCGGGTGTTTACCGCGTTTTCGAGAAGATTCTCCATAGTTTTAAATTAATTTAGAGTTTTGCTATTATGCGTATCCCACAAAAGGGCATTTTAAGGGAACCTAAGAAAAATAAGAAGGGACGAATCCCTTCCTATTTCTTACTTGGCACTTGTAATGTATGGCTCTAACAAGTTTGCAAGTGTTTCTAATTGATTAGCATCTAAATCAATTAGGATAGTAAGCTTGGAGTTTTTTAAATTACCTTGGATGCGTAATTCAATTCCCCCATTGTGTGGCTGTGTAAAGATGCAAACTTCTTCGTTGTTCAGCTCTTTGTTGTTGCTGAACATTTTTGCGTTCTTTACCCCGTCTCTGCTGTCACCCACGACTTTACTGTTGTGGATAACAATTTCTTTTGTTGTTAAATTCATGACTGTGTTATTAATCAATGCACACAATTGGGCCTTTTAAGATTTGGGAAAGAGAGTTTAATCACTCTCTCCCCCGTAGTTAATAAAGGTTCCGTCTTGGTGACAGTCTACCATTGTTTCTATTACGTTGACTGCTTTGGTCTCACTCCTTTTAAGATAGTAAGTTCTAGTGAAGTCGTGGTAATAAACATAAAGTAGAATGTGTTTCTCCACAAAGGCTACATCAGACTCTATGTACCCTTCATTGTCTATTCTTAGAATATTTTCAATGTGGATAGAGTCCTGCTTTGATAGCCTTTCAGGAAAGTTAGTTTTAAAGCTTTTCGGCTCTTGGCAACTGGCAACCATACAGCTAAGTACAGTTACCAAAGATAAAATGTATTTCATGGTATTTTTTGGTATTTTTGGTATTTTTCGAATTTTACAGATGGGCATTTTAAGAACAGTTCCCCTTTGATGTAATCTCCAGGGAACTGCTAATTAGAACTTGAGAGTTGTCCACATAGGTAAGTTCATGTCGTCTTTACGAATCAATGCGCCCGTAGACGTAGATTCAGTAGAACTTAACGAATTAAATACTCTCTTAGACATGACACATTGCACGCCTTTAAGAGTAATTAAAATGTTGCCGCCGCGAGTAATCGCATGAACGTCAGTGATGTCTCTCTTGGAGATAGTCTCCAACACGATTGATGAATGAGATGTAATCATATATTTTTTAAATTAGCGTATCACACAATTGGGCATTTTTAGAGTAAAGGGAAAAGAACCCCAAGATTAGTCTTGAGGTTCTTTCTTTAGAATATCCATTATAGCATATCCTAAGTACAAAGGAGTAGTAATAGTAGTTAAAGCCAAAAGGAATAACCACACACCACTACAGCCTAAGTGGTCTTCCGTCAGGTAACGAGCTGACAGAATAAAGCACACCAACGAAGCTGTGCCACAGATGATTGATAAAGCTCTCATATATTTTAGTTTAATCGTGTCAAACAGATGGGCATTTACAGAGTTAAATTAAAAAGAAACTCAAGATAACTCCTGAGTTTCTTTTCAATCAATCTTCTTGAAAGAACATTACCATTCCTCCAAATGCTACGATACTCATCAGAACCTCAATAGCTCCACAACCTAAAGTAGTTGCAAAGCATTGACTAAAAGATGAATCGCTAGACAATGTTCCTATGCAAGCAAACAGCAAGCTAAGAACAATTGAAGAAACAACAACGAAAGCAACTGGGATTGATACTACCAGTACCAGCTTCCCAAAATATTTATAGATGTTCATAGTAGTTTAAAAGTAAAGCAGTTTATCCACTTGCTTAGGTGTTGTGTAAGACATTATTGTTTAGTCTTACGAGTTGCGACGAGGATTGCTGCCTCGCACTGTAGATTGTGTTGATGTTGGTCATCACCCTGTTCATAAAAGAGCAAGTCTTGCAAAGACTTAACCGAAGATAAATTACTTTTTAAAGAGTAATAAATCTCAAAGCACACAAGTGGGCATTTACAGAGTAGTAGACTGGTGAGCTTTCCAGACACTCAATGATGCACTCTTTGCTTTGTATTCTAAAATTCTCCTTGCCGTAGTTTATTTTAGTTTTTTCTTTTTTTATTCTTTCAAGCCTGTGCCAGAATTTTTCTTGTGTCACCAGCGTGTGATTGTGTCGATAGGGTGTACGTTAGTGTGGGGGGTACCGGCACCTCGCGTGGAGTTGGGGGGTGTTGAAATAAACAATACCTTCCCTCTTCCAGATAAAAAAGAATTTTAAATTCTAAGGAGGGGGGGGGTTCTAAAAAATTAAAAAATTGGGGGGGGTGTTTCTCAGGTACCAGTAGTAGAAAAGACTTGTATAAATTTCAAAAAAATCTATCTTTGTGTAAATTGAGTCAAGGTGCAGTTAAATCACAACCTTAAAGGGTATAAGTGTTTAGTAAGGTTAAGTCACTTCACTAAAAGAGAGGAAGATAAGGATAAGTTTCACGAAGTTTACCTTTTTGGGGTTCAGTCTGTCTCTATGAAGATACTTACCTTTCATGTTATGACTGATTACGGCATGCTAAGGAGTAGGGTTCCTTTAAGTGAGATCTTCTTTAAGGAGCCTCAAGCGGATATTCCTTATTATTTTAAACAATTGTGGGACTGCTTCTCAGAGAATGTCTCGGTAATCGAGTACGAATTTCTTAAAGAAAAAAGATGTCAGGTGATCCTAAGAGACGGAAATAAGGTTTGGGCTACTTACCTCTTTACGGTAGACTGGTATAATAACGGGTACTCAGACGAACCTTCGGATTATAAGTGTGGCCATGTCCTAGTAGCAGATGAAGGCTATTTACTTTGTATGCCGAATAATCGAATTTACTGGAGAGACTCTAACTGGGTAACTAAGCCTTTTCCTATCAATCCAAGAGAATTTAAAGTAGACGAAGAAATTCCTTCTGTTGAAACCGTGGCGGATAGGTGGATAGCTGAAGATACAGATTCTTTTTATTATAATATAAATGACATTAACGATATAGAAAATACACCAACTTAAATATATAATTATGTTCACTATAAAAACATACCTTAAAGAATCCCCAGGGAAAGGGCTGGGAATCTTTGCTAAAAAATTTATACCAAAGGGCACAGTTATTTGGGAATTTCTAGAAGACTTTGATATTAAAGTTCACAAGGATAAAATCAAAGAACTTAATTTAGTTCAGAAAGATTTTATCTTTAAGTACTTTTGGCAAGAGGGGGATTATTATTATTCTTCTTGCGATCATTCTATTTTTCAGAATCACAGCTATGACCCTAACTCTGTTCCTCAAGGAGACTATATGATAGCTTCTAGAGACATTGAAGCAGACGAAGAAATAACAACCAACTATCAGCACTTTGACGACGGATTCGATGGTTATAAAGATAGTTTGTTTTAAAAGTTGACTTCCATTTGAGATTAGTTTATATTTGAATTTATATTTGAACTTATATTTGAATCCGCAATGACATTTGAAGAATTCCTCATAGAAAGAAATATCCCCTTTAAAAAAGAAGGTGACGATATTTGGGTAGAAGATTCAGACCTTATGGGACATCTTCAAGAAATTACCGAGAAGTTTCCCTTTGTGGCTTTTGAGTTTATAGGAGAAGACGGAGAACTTGACCCTGACTTAGAAATAATCTTCAAAGAAGAATTCACAGAAGAAGATTGGGACGACTACTGGGAAGAAGATTTAGAAGACGATTTAGAAGATTGGGAAGGTAATCTAGATATAGAAAAAGACGAAGAATAATGCATACCATTACAATTGACTTAGAAAAGAAAGAAGTAATTCTTGACGACATGAATGCTCAAGAGATTCAAGAAATCTTAAACTTGCTTTCTAACCTAAAAGAAGTTAAGCTAAGTGTTCGTTCTAAAAAGAAAGAACCCTACGTTACAATAGAATGCTCAGGAACTCAATACTCTAAGAACAGAGATTTAGAAAACAGGATTCAAATTTAAAGTTAAGTTTAAAGATAATAAATCCCAAAGTTTTCCACAAAGCTTGATAATGTCAAGATTTTTTCGTAGCTTTGTGCATTCCACACAAGGAATAACAAACCAACGGTCAAAGACTCGTGGTATTTTGGGATAGGGGTATTCTTTTGTTACTTTTCTGGTGGGGGAAACCCTTTTAGAGGTTCATCTTTACGCCTTTTACAGGCAAGACAACCATAGTTTGATTAGGTTGTCCACAAATTACCCACAATTTAATATTTTATAACTTTTAATGTTAGTTATGTACTATATTTGTTTTATGAAAACCATAAAACCAAAAAGAGTAAGTGACTCAAACGAATTCTTACTACAGGGTAGTACAGAGATGAAGGTAGGTTCTTGGAACTTAGCAGCAAAGGATTCTTTTCTGAGGAAAGAGTTCTTCAAAGTTTTTAAGAAAAATCAAGACAACCAGGTAATCTACCCACTGTTTGACTAATGCTGTCCAAGGAAGAAATTAATTTAAGGTTTACTGAAGGCAATGTATCTATCCAGGAAGGATTAGAAATCCTCAGAAGTTACATCTTCCTGCGCAAGAACCAAGACATTTCAGTTATACCTCCTAGAAATTCTATGGAGATGGGAATGTTTCAGTGGTTCCTTGAAGTAGTTAAGAGGTGGAGTTCATAGACCGAGAGTTGTCAATAGATCTCATAGGAGTTTTACCCATGGTGTCCATGTACTCTTCAGCAAACTCTTCCACTGTTAAAGGCCACTTCTCATATTCTTCCATGAACCCTTTATATACCTTTTGTTTGAACTCGTCAGTGGCATCTATAAAGAGAAAACCATTTGCTTCAACGGCTTTTTGAAACTTCTTCCAAACTTGCCTTAAGGTAATCTTTCTGTTCATGGCTATAGACTTAAAATGGAATACACCAAATATAATCAGAAATCAAAAATAATCAAGTAAAATAATCATTTATGGCAAAATTCACATACTTCAGAGCAGTTGATATTCCTATCTATAGAACTTACCTTTTTATAGCTGTTGGATTAACAGACTCTCAATTGGAAGAGAAACTAAACGACTATGTAGCAGACAAAGATTATATTGCTAATCTTGTTAAGGACTCGCACGTAGACTCAGGGTATCAAGCTATGACTGCTTTCTGTGAAGGCTACAATATAGTAAGATTTAACACCTTACCAGATGTCCAAGACATAAACATGATAGCTCACGAGTCTTTTCATGTAACCTGTAGTATAATGAACCATGTAGATATTACCCTTTCAGATGACTCTGAAGAGGCGTTTGCTTACTTATTAGGATTTATCGTGGAGCAGTTTGAACCCTTACTGGATAAGTAACTAACTCTTTAAATTAATATCATTCTAAAAATTAAAGCAAGTGTAAAAAATACTTGCTTTTTTTTATTTTAAGATTATATTTGTACTAAAACCAACTTAAAACCAACTTAAAACCAATATGAAGAACTTAAGAATTGTAAGAAATTACACAGACGATATAAGCTATTATGAAGGTTATATTGCTGTAATTCTAGCATTTGCAAGTATTAAAATGACTCAACTTCATATTAGCATACTTGCACATGCAGCGTTATTTGACAGACTAGACAAAGAGATAAAACTAAAGATAGCTGAAAGAAACAACACCAATGAACAAGTCGTAGCTAATGGAATTTCTAAACTAAGAAAGCTCAAACATCTTGAAGGCAGTAAGGTTACTCCTAAACTTACTCCTCCTAAAGACCTTCCAATAGCTTTAACTCTAATCATGAATGTTAATCAAGAAGCAAACAGAACCGGATCGCAGGAAGCCTGAGTTAAAGGTATTTAGTTTTTACTCTAAAGTTGCCAAGGAGCTAGGAATTAATATAGCAGACGTAGACAAAATCTACTCTGACTATATAGACCAATTAATAGAAATCCTTCCTACCTCTAACAAGATAGTTGTTACTAACTTGGGCGAATTTAAAGTAAATCCTAGAAAACTTAGGGTAACGTTCTTTAAAAGAATTATCTATATGTGTGACTTACTTTTGGATCCAGAGTATCCCAAAAGACAAGAAAGAACAGAAAACACTCTTGAGATATTAAAAGTCACTTTAGAAAAAATGATAAAAGACTTTGAAGCTTGCGTAATCTGCAATAAAAAAGAACACGTAAGTTATATGTGCGTAAGAAACGTAGTAGGCAACATCTATTTTAATATAGACAGAATAGCCCATCTAACCGACGAAACAGCGCAACTTGCTATCTCTACACTCAAAGAAATGTATGAAACCTACGCACCTAGAATTATAAAAAAAGCAGACGAACTAGGTTCTGTAGAGTTTGGTCAAAAATACAAAGAGTTTATTTTAAAAATAAGACCAGACCTAGAAGAAAGGTGGGGTAAAGGAAGTGACTCTAAGATTAAACTAACTAGCAAATATCTTTCAATAGATGAACTAGAACAAATCTACATTCCTGAATACGACATAAGATACTATCTATAAAAACCAAATATATGAACTACAAAGAATTTTTCTCACTGGCCGGTAAAGGAATTCAAAACTTTGACAAGATTGCCGAAGGTGTTTGGAACGAAATAGCCCACAAGACTCTAAGTCCTAAACAACAAGAAGAAATAACAAAACGTACAGAAATATGTGCAAATTGTCCCTTCAATTCGGAAAATGCCCAATTATCTGATGAATATTTTACACTTTACGGAGAAAACTACAAGACATCTAGAAAGGATCCTCACTGTGCTCTTTGCGGATGTGTTCTTAAATTTAAAGTTTCATCTCTTTCGTCTAATTGTGGTATTGAGATACATAATCAGAGAAACCCCACAAAGAAACAACCTCTTAAATGGACAGCATTTAAATCTAAATAAATTAAATAATATGAAATACGTAAGTTCTCACAAAACAAAATACACCATCACTAACGGCTGTGGCGGTAAAAAAGGTACCAAGTGTGGAGTAGAAGTCTACATTATGCCTTATGCAGTTGCTAAACCTGTAGCTCCAGGTAGAGTAGCTGACAACAATCTGGAACCTAAAGGAAAGTAATATGAACAAAAAACCAAATCCTAATACTTTTCAAGATGACCTGTTTGAAATCTTTCAATTGTTGTGGAAAGGCGGATACGCTTATAGGCACAATAAAGAAAAGAACGGACATCTGTTTTATACCAACATGATAGAAGATTTAATGGTTCTTCCTAAAGAAGAGTTTATTGCCAAGTATAAATTTTACGAGAACTAACAATCATGGCAAAGAAAGAAATATACACCTCCGCAGAACTTGAGTGGTGCGAACAAAAACTTCTTGAATGGAAAGAGTACATTGACCAAAATCCTATATCTGGGCTTCAAGACCGTATCTCTTACAAGACTACTGCAAATGGAGGATCTATTCCTATGGTTGTTTCTTCAGTTGAAGCTCAAATTAAATCTCTAAGAGATACCATGAAAGAATATCTTGTAATGCTCCAGCAAGTAGAGGCTATGAGAGAAAAAGAAGCTCAAAGGGCTCAAGCTCGTGGTAGCGCAGAGATTAACGGAATGATGACTGATTATCAATAATGAACTTACAATCGCCAGAATTACTAATTAACATGAAGTCTCTGCCTGATAAAAATTCAGCAGAGTATAAGTCTTTTTGGCAGAATGAAGTTAAAAAAATAAGAGAAGGGATAACAATCAATGGGTTCGAATTTTCCCCTTTTTTGTATTGGCATCTTAATCTATGGAGCATTTATGTTGATACTCTGGTTAATGGCCGAGTACTACGAAGATTAGATCGCCCTCAGTTTTGGGATAGTTTTATCTTAATTGACGAAACTATTAACAAGGCCGAGAACCACTCAGACGGAAAAAAGGGGGTAGCTATAGTAGGCTCTCGTCGTCTTTCCAAGTCGGTAATTATTACTTCAAGAGTAGCACACCAAGCAGTAGCTTACCAAAATACCGAATGCTTAGTTTCAGGAGGTAATCAACCTGACATCAAGAACTTAACTGACTATCTAGACTTAGGACTTAGAAACCTTCCTGAATACTTAAGATTTTCTCGTGTAGAAGATGATTGGAAAAAGTGTGTTACTTTTGGATTTAAAGAAAAATCCACTAATAAACGTCACGAGTGGTCAAAGATTCATATAAGAAACTTTGACGATGGAAACAATACAGAAGCTGCAGCAGGTCTTACTCTTTCAGGATTTCTTCTAGATGAAGGAGGTAAGTTTCCATTCCTCTCAGCTTTAGCAGCTACTACTCCCTGTTTTGATTCACCTTATGGTTGGAGATGCTCTCCAATTATTACTGCTACGGGAGGTGATATGAAAAAAGCAGGAGATATGCAGGAACTATTTAATAATCCAGAGGCATATAACTTTCTCTCTGTTTCTGCTAAAGAGGACGGTACCTCAATTTCGCTTTTTATACCGGGTACACAATCGTTAAAGATTCCTCGTGAACCCAAACTACTCTCACACTATTTAGATGTCCCAGAAGGCTCAGAATTAGACAATATGACTATTTGGGTAGCTGATGAGGAAAAAGGCAAAGAACTTATCTTAAAAGGCAGAGAACAAACTAGAAAATCTTCTGGTATGGAAGCTTACCTTAAAGAGGTAATGTACTATCCTTTGACTCCTGAAGAATGTTTTTTAGATGCTTCTGAGAATATTTTCCCCGTAGACTTGCTTCAAGAGCAACTTAATTTTCTTGAGTCAGGAGGTTATATCAAGGATGTAGACTACGTAGAACTTTACCGAGATATAAACGGAATAGTTAAACACAAACCTACTGATAAAAAACCTGTAAACAGTTACCCAGCTAAACCTTCAGAAGATAACTCAGGAGTAGTTCAGATATTTGAGTTTCCTATGGCAGATGCTCCTTATGGACTTTACACAGCAGGAACAGACCCATACAAACAATCACAAGCTCACTACTCAACTTCTTTGGGGGCTACTTATATATTTAAAAGAATCCACAACTTGACAGGAGAAAGATTTCAGAATATGCCAGTAGCTTGTTACATAGGAAGACCTAAAAAAATCCAAACCTGGTACGAAGAGACTCGCAAACTCTTAGATTTTTATAACGCCAAGACTCTTTGCGAAAACATGGATATGGGGTTTATAGATCATTGTATTGAAAAGAAAGACCCTGATAAGTACCTAGAAAGAACCCCTTCTATCTTAAGAGAAGAAATCCACGCAAACACCAGGGTAAATCGTACTTACGGAATCCACACCTCGACAGGAATTAAAGATTATATCAATTCTTTAATTATAGAATACCTCCAAGAGACTATCGAAGTTAAAACTGATGAGGAAGGAAACCACAAACAAGTTCTAGGAGTATCTCGTATTCTTGACCCAATGCTAATCAAAGAACTACTCAAGTATACCCCAAGAGCAAACGCTGACCGAAAAGACGCATTTGGGTACTCACTTTTAATGGCTAAGAATCTTAACCGTAGTGTAATTGTCTCTGACAGAGTAGACAATCGCTACGAATCTTATAAAAATATTGCAAACAGAAAGAAAAGTTTATTTTCCTCTTCAGGAAATCCCTTTAGATCTTATTAAAATAAAATAAAATGATAATAGAAGCATACCTCAATCTACAAAAGAATACAACAGACCTTTATGGGTATCCAGACCAGTTCACTACCATGAAGGAAAAGGAGACAGGAGATTGGATTAAAAAGAACCTAGACTATTTTGCTGGTGTAGCGTATTCTAAGTATCGTCAAAATGAGGCATTCCGCAAAAACTATAAATTGTTAAACGGAGAGTTTGACTTTGCGGATTATTTTGTTATTCCTGAAACTAAGATGATTTTAGATTATCTTAAAGATGTTCCAGACCAAGAACAGGATATTCCCAAACATCTCAAACATTATCCTATTCTTAATCCTCCTATTAATACTCTTTTGGGAGAATTAGTTAAAAGGCCTCATAAATATTCTGTTAAAGCTGTAGACGATGTTTCTATTGAAGAGAATATTGACTTTAGAACTAACTTGTTAAAAGAATATGTTTTAAACAGAATTAATATGCAACTTGCAGAAAGCGGTATGCCGCCAGAACAAATAGAACAAGTTGCTGCCCAAGAAATTCAAAATAAAGTTTTAAACTACACAACTGTAGCAGAACAATGGGGTAACAAAGTATTAGCTGCTTTAAAACATCATTTTGATTTTCAACATAAATCGTTTATGGCGTTTCGGGATTTACTTGTTACAGGAAGAGAATACCACCACTTTTATCCCGATAACTCTCGTTTAGGTTTTACTTATCGTGTAGAAAACCCAGCTAACGTATGGACTCTTAATTACAGAAACGCAATTACTACTAAAGATTGTTGGGCTGGAGGCACTCTTGAAGTACTTACTTTTGCTGAGATTATTAATCGTTATAAGTTAACTGACGAAGAAATGGAGCACTTGAAGACTTATTCTCTTCAAGGTCTTCGTAATAACGAATACTCTGCTTTCTCTCCTGCTATGCCAAATCCTAACTACGATCCTATTTGGCAGTTAACTTTTGAATCAGCAGATCTTTCTATTGACGGAATTACTCCTAATGCTTATGCCTTTTCAAATCAGTTTAGTTATACAGTAGTAACTGCTTACTGGGAAAGTCAAAGACCTGTTTACAAAAGAACGTATATTGATGAATCAGGATACCAACAAACCGACTTTGTAAACGAAGAATACAAACTATGTAAAGACTGCGGAGATGTTTCTCTTGAAAAGACTTGGGAAAACATCTGGATGAGGGGTCTTAAGATAGGAGCTAACATTTACTTCTGTGATCCTTTAGAGTATGTAAGCTGTATGCCTATTGTGGGTATAGTTAATACTTTCAGAAATACGCAGGGTAAATCACTTCTTTCTATGATGAAGCCCTATCAAGTTCTTTATAATATCTGTTTGAATCAGTTGTGGGAGGCTCTTGAAAAAGACTTAGGGGTACAGGCAATCATTGATATGAAAGTAATTCCCAACAATGATGACGCAGATGCTATTGACCAATTTAAAACTGTAGCAAAAGAAACTGGTTTCCTAGTAATTGATACTTCGGTAGAAAATACAGGAGGCCCTGTTCAGTTTAACCAAATGACTAGAACAGATCTAAGCCAACAAACTTATATTAGTTCTCGTATTCAATTGGCTGAGTGGGCAAGAAACCAAGCTTGGGAACTTGTAGGTATTACAAGACAGCGTACTGGTTCTGTACTTGCTACAGAAACTGCAACAGCTACCCAAACAGCTATGGGACAGTCTTACGCACAGACAGAACCGTGGTTCCATTTTCATGATGTAATCCTAAAAGATGTTTATCAAATGCTTTTAGATGTTACCCAATACATTGAATTACAAAAGCCAGATTCTACTTTAAATTACTTAAACACAGAATTAGAATCTGTTTTCTTAAAAGTAACTAGAGACGAAATCTTAAGAGACCTTCATGTGTATGTAACTTCTTATGCAGAAGACAGAGACATGATTGAAAAGCTTCGTTCTCTTATGCAACCTGCTATGCAGAATGGTGCAGACTTGGCCGATATAGCAGATATGCTTACTGCAAATTCAGAACGTAGTCTTCGTGAAGTTCTTCAGAAAGTTCAAAAGAAAAACCAAGAAGCTAGAGAACAACAACAGCAACTTGAACAACAAAAACTTCAACAGGCTCAAGAACAATTCCAAACTAACCTCGAAGTTCAAGAACAGAGACGTCAAGAAGAAATGGAAAATGAAAACATGAACAAAGAACTTGACCGTCAAAATAGACTTCAAATAGAAGAACTTAAAGGTATAGCAGCAGAAGGAAGTTACTCTCAAACCACTGATACAACCAAACTTTTAAGTGAGCAAACTAAAGCAGCTATAGAACGATCTAAACAATTTTATGATCGTTCTATAAAACAAAGAGAACTTGAGCAACAAGACAGAAAACTAGACATAGAAGAAAAGAAAGCACAAGACGCTTTAGAAATAGCCAAATTACGAGACAAAGGTAAATTAGGAGATAAAGGAAAAAATAAGAAGTAATTTTTAGCCATGTAAGAGAGGGCACATTATAACTTCTTGTGTTATTTTTTTAAAAATATATCTTTGACGTAATCTTAAGTTAGATTAAAACCAAATAAACCAATATGCCAGATAATAACTTAGATTTCCTCGATTATCTTAACGATGACGGGGAGGTAAACTTAGATCAAATCAACGGATTTCTCGATAAAGTCCAAAAAGTAGACGAAGTTGAGGATACCGAAGACCCAAATGAAGGCTCTGATTATGAAGAATATCCAGAGTCTGATGACGAAAACTACGAAGAATCCCAAGAGGATTCTGAAGAAGCCCCACATATTGATGGGTTGGAGTTCTTAAACCAGCGAAGAAAACCAGCAGAGCCTGTAGACACAGACGATGATGATGAAGATTCTGACGACGATGGAGATGATCCCGAAGATTCAGAAGACTCAGAAGACTCAGAAGAAAATCCCTTTGCAATTTTTGCAAAAGGCTTAGCTCAAGTTGGAAGACTTGTTCTTGATGATGACGAGGACCCCGACAAGATTCAATGGGATGAAGAAACGTTCATTGAAAAGTTTGACGAAACAGTAGACAACTCTGCTTGGAGTCGCTTGGAAGAACTAGCTACAGAAGCTATGGGAGAAGAAGGTGTTCGAGTAATTGAAGATCTTTTCATTAACAAAGTTCCCGTACACGAGTATTTAGCTAGTTTCCAACAACAACAAAGTTTTGAGAATGTAGACCTTTCTAACGAGAGAAACCAAGCACAGCTTGTAAGTTATTACTTAAGAACTGTAGTTGGTGAGACTGATGAAGAAGAAATCATGGATCAAATCAACTACATGAAAAACAATGACACTCTTGAAAGAAAAGCAAATAACTTCCAACAGAAACTTATAGCTCATGAGTCTCGTGCAAGAGAAGCAATGGCTGCAGAGTCTCAAGCTCGTCAACAACAAATGGAAGCATTTGAACAGGAAAGAATCCAAACGTACTCTGAGATTGCTGAAGAAGCAGTAAAAGCAGGAGAACTTAATGGGCTTCCTTTCAATAACAAAGATTACGACAAAGTTTTAAATTCAGCTTTAAGTAAAGAATACGTTCTTCCAAATGGACAAAAGATTACTCCATTTGAATATAAGTTAGCAACTCTTCGCAAAGATGACCCTGCTAAATATCTTCAAATAGTAAAACTTGTCGAAGATGGTGTAGATCTTACCCCGGTAATGAACAGAGGAGTAACCAAGAAGACCGATGAAATTTTCAAAGGACTTCAGAATAAAACTAAAACTCCTACTAAACCCCGTAAGAATCAAAACGTCTTCTCTAAATACATGAAACAAGGTTAACCCCTTAAATATAAACAAATAGTCTAACCACAATTATAATCTAGAATTATGCCAAACATGAACATCCCACGTATTAACGGACGAATAGTCGCTAATACTGGAACTGCTAGTTCTTACTATCAGAAGAATAAACTCGGCAAGTTTACTGATAAGAACTTCATCGAAACTATGCTTCGTACATCTCCCGATATGTACGACAAAGCAATGATCCGTCTTTTCACAGACACTCGTCTTTACTCAAACGACTTTGTTGATTTGGTAATGAACTCTGGTGCTCCTTTCGTTTCTAACGATCCTAACGGTGTTTTCACCTACAAGATCAAGAAAAGGGCTGAGCTTCCCAAGATCATGATCAACTTGGCTGACACCACTCCTAAGCCTGGTGTTGATGGTCAAACTTTTGAGTTGGTATTTGACAAAGAAATGTTTGCTGTTAATGACGTGATCTCTGCTCATCGTCGTGAACAGGAAGTTTTGATTCAGATTGTTTCTGATTTTGAACCTTATCAGAACTTCTTCAAATACACTTGTAAAGCTGTAGGTGAATCTACAGACTACGTTCACCAACGTTTCTTGAGTGTTGGTACCGAATACTTCAAAATCGGTATGTTGTCTGGCGAATACACTACCAGCTGGTCTAGCCTTGGTGCTATTGACGGTAGCTTGGACGTTGTAAACGACGTATTGCAACAGTACGGTATCGAACATACTATCACCGATTGGGCTGACGCTACTAAAATTGGTGTTAAGTATGACGCTGCTGGTAAGCCTATCAACGACATCACTTACTACTCTATCGCTGAAATTGACATCAACGGACAACCTATCAACGTAACAGTTGGTTGGGAACCTACCGTATCTAAATTGATGCGTATGGAAATGATCCGTATGAAAGCTAACACTTTGATGTGGGGTCGTAAAGGTAACGGTGTAGATGAAAAAGGTCGTCCTGTACGTGCTAAAGCTGGTTTGTGGCAGCAGTTGCACCTTGGTAACGTAATTTATTACGACAAAGGTCAATTCTCAATCAACTTGCTTCGTTCTGCAGTAGGTGATTTGTTCTACAACCGTGTACGTATCGAAGATCGTCACGTTAAGATCTACACCAACCGTTCTGGTATGGAATTGGCTGCTACCGCTATGAAGAAAGACTTTAATGCTTCTGGCTTCACAGTGTTGGCTTCTGATTTCTTGGATAGCAAATCAGGTGGAGCAAACGGTAAAGACCGTCGCTTGAACCAAGGTTATGCTTTCCAGTTCGACCACTTTATGACAGTTGAAACTGGCTTGGTTGAATTCAAAGAACTTGAACAGTTGAACGAACATGCTACTTTCTTGGAACTTGGCCCTAACAAGAAAACTCCCCCGATTTATATCATCCTTGATATTTCTGGCGAAGGTGGATCAAACATCCGCGAATGTAAGCTCGGAACTCGTCCTAACATGATGTACAAATACATCCCTGGTGCTACAGATTCTAGCATTGCTAAAATGTTCGGAAACTTGGCTACCTCAAAAGATCCGTATGATACTATTTTGATGAAAGACTGGGCTGGTATCTTCTTGGAAGATCCTACCAGGACTATCCTCATCAAAGAATATCCTCAGATCTAATCAACCCTATATTAGTGGGAGAGCTTAATTGACTCTCCCACTAACTAATTAAACCAAAAACAAAACCAAAAACCAATGGCACGTTCTAGAAAACAAGAAAAAAGTCCTGTAGAAGGTTTGAAAATTATCAGACCCTACATGAAAAAACCTGCAAATGACAGGACAATTGAATCAAGTCTGTATAAAAACGGACACGCTTTCATCCCTAATACTTTGAGAACATTTCTTCCCAAAGTAGATGCGAGAGGAGCTGTACGCACAGGCTTAGACCCCGATGCAATTAAGATTAAAGCAATCTTTGATCCTGAGTTGCGTCAACAGGAGAAGGAAAGAATTGAATCTTTAAAGGCTTATTACGAGTCTATTTTAGGTGAAAGTTTGGACCCAACCGCAGAGTTCTTTAAAGAAGTAAAAGATCAAGGCTACGCTTTAGAAGACGGAGACAACGTATTCGATTTAGCTAATGCTCGTCAAGCAATCACTTACTACTGGTTGATGGAAACCGGAATGATTGCAAATAGTATTGACGAAATTGAGTCAGGTAAACTTGACCCAAGTATCGTTAAGTTCTATGTACATGACGAAGACATGGATGCTAAATTGAAATTCGAGAAGAAACGTAAGACCAACGAAGCTAGAGTACGTCTTGACCAAATGAGCCCAGTTGAGAGGTCAAGAGTTGCTAAACTTTTAGGATTAGGTGTAAGCTTTAACACTAAGTCTGAAGATGTTTATAACATTCTTGATGACTACTTGAGTAAACCTGCAAGTCAACTTGGTCTAGATCCTATTGAGACATTTAACAAAACTGCCTCAATGTCTAGCGAACTCATTGAAATTAAGTCCTTTGTGATTGACTTAACCAGAGCAAATATCATCCGTCTAAAGGGTAGTATTGTAATGGAAGGAAACCAAGTTTGGGCTAAAACAGTAGAGGAATTTGAACTCTTCCTCTCAGACAAAGCAAACAAAGATGTCTACGATGCATTCAAAGACAAACTTAAAAATAAAATAGCGATAGATAATATCTGATGATTCCGGTAAATGAGCTTTTTAATGAATTTAAATTATCTCTGAATAAGGTAGCTAGGGAGGATAACTTCTCCCTACCTACCCCAGATATAATTACATTTCTTAACAAAGCTCAGATTAGTTGGGTTAAAGTAAGAATGAACCCCAACAATACCTTAAAAGTTGGATACGAGTCTATCAGAAAAAGAATAGACGATCTACAAGTTCTTAAAGTCAACGATTTTAAGTTAAACGTAGTTAAGTCTGTAGAACCTACATACCAATCGTATGAATGTTCTTTGAAAGACGCACCTGACTATATGTTTTATATAGCCTCACACTCAATAGCCAAGAAAGGCAACTGTGAAGACGCAATATTTAACAACTTAGTCAGAGAAGGTGATTTAAGAACTCATTACTTTGATGTCAATTACAACCCTAACTTCGAATGGAGAGAAACATTAGCAACTTTGGGTTCTGATAATTTGTACGTCTATGTAACTGACTTTGAGATTACTGGCGTCCATTTAACCTACTTGAGGTATCCACAATACATTGATATTGAAGGATACACTAGGTTAGACGGCACTTCTTCAGTGAACCAGGATTGTGAACTCCCTGAGTATGCAAAACAAGACATTGTAGATTTAGCTGTAAAATTTGCTGCACAAGCAACCGATAACGCATTCCAGTCTCAAGCTGCGGATAACCGTATCACCTTAAATGACGAATAAAATAAAAATTAACCCTAATTAATCTAAATCATGGATTACACTATTAATCGAATATTTGTCCCCCTTAGTACTTTGGTTACTACTGGCGACACTTCTGCCTTGACTCTTCAAGAGATTGGCTTTTACAACCCTAACACTTTCCAAGCTCTTGCTGCGTACAACGTAGATCAGCTTTTGGTAGCTTTTGGTAGCGGTGTTGACACTTGGGGTAGCTTTAAAAGCTCTACCATCAAGAAAACTAACGTTATCAACTTTACCAAGAGTGTAGCTAACACTGCTTCTCAACAGCAAATCACTTGGATTGGTTGGGACGGTGTTAACGCATCTACTGCTCCTACCTTCAAGTGTGACGAAGAGTACATTATCACTTTTTTGATTCGTGAATACTACTCTCGTGGTATTTTCCAACCTTTGATTCGTGAATCTGTACGTATCAAAACTTCTTGCTGCAATGAGTGTTCTAGCAACTGCGATGCTCTTGATTGCAAAGACTTCATGCAGTCTGCTGTTGATCAAATCAACAACAACCCCTTGTTGAGCAAATACCTCGTAGCTGAAGCTGTAACTGATTGTACCGGAGGTTCTGAAGGTTACACTACTTACACTTTGACTGTTCCTACTCCAGATGATGAAGGCGACTACGAGTTGGCTCTTCTTGAGTTCTATGGTAACTGTATTGCTGAAGGCGGTATCTCTTATGTAACTGGTGACGAAAACACTACTTTCACTGTAATTCCTGCAACTGGTTGTGGTCGTGAGACTTTCGACGTATACGAAGGCGTTGAGTGGGAAGAAGTTTACGTAGCAGGTAGCCAAACTTGTAAGTGTGGTATCAAAGTAACTGGAGCTGCTCTTGATGAGTTTGGTACTCCTTGTATTCCTGATGCAGTTCCTTACGTTGCTAACTTGGTTCGTTTCCATGCTGTAGTACACGAAGGTCCTTACAACACTCAAGATTTCGACATTGAAAATGAGTGTGGTGCTTGGAACATTATCACTACCCAGAATGTTGCTTACTCAATCGGTGATAGCTCTGCTATGGCTGAAAGAGAACGCCACTACTTCCGTTATAACCTCCCTGGAAACGTTTATCAGGCTGGTTACTACTGGAACCCTGTATACAATAACGACACCAAGTTGTACTCAAACCCTACTGCAACTTACACTGTGTATCGTATTGAATATTACATCAACGAGCCTAAAGGCTTTGAGAAGAAGTTTCCTTACACTGAAGCTGTAGAGATTTGGGTAGACTCCACTAATGCAGTTCTTGCAACTGCAATTGAGCTTGCCCTTGAAACCTTCACTGGTATCCTTGTATAATGAATAAAGGGAGGGGGAGTAAAATCCTCCTCCCCTTTTTCTTTTTTAAAAATAACTTTAAACTAAAAATAAAATGAGTGAAATAATTTTAACCAGTGGCTCTTTCCACAAATATGTAAGTGGTAGTTCTAGCGCAAGAAGTACTATAGCAAAAGGAGGTTACTCTTTAACTACTGCTGTTTTAGATATTCTTGCTGCTAATACTTGCTGCACCAAAAACATCGTAGCTGATTCAGTTACAGCTGGTACCATTAATACTGGTAATCTTAATTATACTGGACAAGGTTTTATAGGAATAATTCCTTTTAACCCTCCAGAAAATATTCCAGCAGGAACAGGTGGTGCTATTGAAACAATTTCTTACCTTACTACCATAAACACTGATGCAGGTGGGGATGCTTATACTCTTGCTAATGGTACAATGGTAGGACAACTTAAAAAGATTTATCTTTTGGTTGATGGTGGCGGAAACGCTGTAATTACTCCCGTAAATCTTGATAGCGGAACTACCATTACTATGAACGACGCAGGTGACTACGTAGTTCTTTTTTGGAATGGTGTTTCTTGGCAGACAATTGAAAACATCGGATCTACTATTGCTTAATAAATGAAACTTCAACTTAACGTAGAACCATTAGAGACTTGTGATTGTAAAACTCTTGCAATCCTAGATACTAGTTATTACCCTGTAACTCCTACAAATCCTACGTTAGTGATTGAGATGCCTGGATTTGTTCCGGTACAATTTAACTTCGTGACTGGTCAAGTGAATACGTATAATTCGTATTCACTTGGCTTGTCTTCTACTAATACAGTAGATACTTTAATTGACTTACCTGATGGGTTGTACATGCTTACCTACTCAGTTAGTCCTAACGATCAGTTGTTTGAAACTAAACACTATTTAAGGACTTGTCAAATAGAATACAAGTTTGCTCAAAAGTTTGCCAAAACTGTAAACTATTGTGAAACAGATTCTTCTTTTATGAGAAAACTCCAACAAATTGAAGTACTTATAGAAGGAGCAAAAGCAAACGCAAAAGTATGTAACCCAACCAAAGCCGTAGAATTGTATAGAAAAGCAAATGAACTACTCGACAGACTCGATGCTAAATGCTGCAATTGCTAAAGCAGGAATCCAACAACTGAATGCTATTAGGTATCTATTTGAGCCTCCTAGCCATCAACGATTTACTTTTTTAAACAGACTACGCAAATACAAAAACTTTATTGACTCCACAACTTATAACGCACTAATACATGATTTGTAATCCACTTGATAAATGTTGTGAGATTATCTCCAGTAACTGTGTAGCATTTGTAGGTAAACTAGCTACAAACACTACTTTATGTCTAGCAGATAACTCTTTGACTACTTTCCTTACGGAAGTAGATTCATCCCTTGTTGATGTAGCAAGAGCTAGCCACATCTTAAAAGGAGATCTGGACAATGTAAATATTTGCGTTCCTAAGAAAATCATTGATACAACAGACTTAGCTCTTAAAAGGAAAGTTTGTAATAATCAAGTTATTTCTGAATACTATTATACCAGCGATGTAGTACTTCAACTTATAGGAAGTAATTGCACACTTCAGAATCGTTTAAACTTAATTTATACCGAAACATTCAATCCTCTTAAGCCTCAGACTAAAGGAAAGCTTACAGAGGACTTTATGAATTTTGAACTTCCTGACTCTTACAAAGATAAATTTAGGTGTTTAGTTTGCGAAGAAGTTTGTGACCAACAAACCGTAACTACTATTGGTGATTTGCTTGAAGTTATGGCTAAGAAAATCCTTGCTCTTCAAGCTGCTACTGAAATTAGTGCTGGAGCTTGTAAAGAATGTTTATAATCTAAAAAAATAAAATAATGTGTAACTCATATTGTAACTCTTGTAACTACTGCGTAAGTCAATGCACTTGCACTAATCCTACGTTGGTAAATCCTGCAACTATTCCGGCTACAGGATGTATTTCAACCAACTATGCAAGGTGTATTTACTACTCAGGAAATAATATTACTTGCGGAATTACCGCAAACAACGGAGAAAATCTTGATAGCGTAATTGGTAAGATTGCTACTGCAATTTGTAACGTAACTCCTGCAGATTTAAACTGGCCAGCTTTTGATTATCAGTGTCTTCGTCTAGACGGAAGTTTGACTTCTTCTGGACCTTCTGATATTACTACAGGTCAGGAGTTTGCTGAAGCTGTAAGTATTGCTCTTTGTAGTTTAGCAACTGCTGCTGATATTACTCCTAACATCACTATTTCTGGGCCTTGTTCAGCTTACTTCTCAGGATTAACTCCTGGAACTTCTACTTTGGTAGACATCCTTGATGACTTTATAGTTAAACTTTGCGATCTTAATGCCCTTAACTCTACTGCAGGTGTAACTACTGCTTGTTCAGCTGGAGTTTGGACTTCTGTTCCTGCAGGAGGAAGCACTCTTGGAACTTGGGTTAACTGGATTAAAACTAACGTATGTTCGTTAGTAAGCGGAGTTCAAGCTGATATAACTAATCTTCAGACTTTCCAAACTAATGTAGAGACTTTTGTAGGTGATTCTTCATTCTCTCTTATTGACAACTCTACTTCTTGTATTTCAGGAAGCGGAGCAGATGATTTGCTTACCACAATTAACTTAATTAAAAACAAACTCTGCTCAATCAATACTACTGTATCTGGACTTCCTAATCTTTCAGCACTCACTCTCCCATGGTCTACTTGCCCAGGTTTGTTCCCTAGTTATGGAAACACCGCTAGTTTGACTACTCAACTTACTAGACTAGTAAACGAGATTGCAGCTAGAAGCTTTAGCTTTAGTGGGGACTTTACAACTACTGCAACTGCTTGTGGAGTATCGGTAAGTCTTGCTTCTGCTGGAGCTCCATTTACTTGTTCTGATCTTGCTAGCTGTGCTCTCTTTAACATTGGAGATGTAAATGCTTATGGACTTGGAACAGGAGCTACTTACAACTCAACTGGACTTTTCTGGAATAGTACTGCTACAGGTTGGAGTGCAAAGAAATTTGCAATGACTTCTAGCAACGGAACTTGTGCAATTAGCTATGTAGATAATGACGTAGCAAACACATTGACTTATAACATTGAGTCTAATATTTCTGTTACTACTAGTTCTAACACAGGTCTTCTCACTCCCGTGTCTTTGGTTTTAGGAACTCCCTCAGCAGGTACCACTCCTTTGACTCTTGAGTATAACCCTAACTTAATGGGAGGAACAGGAGTACCTACAACCTTTACTTATGCTCCTGCTACTGGTGTACTAGCTGTAGGTGCAGCTACTTTAGGACCCCCCTCTTCTCTTAATACTTTACAAGGTATTATAAAAAGCAATCAAATTTTTATAGAAGGACAAGCAGATCTTGTAGTAGCTGGTTTAGGTTTAGCAGCTGGTACTCAATATAACTTAGGAGGATTTTCTGTTGCTTCAGCTTCTACTGTTGCTTATTGGAGTTCAGCTTATAGTCTTATGGATTTAGCTGCTCCTGGGTCTTATCCTGTATTTGTAGGAGTAACTGGAAACACTGTTAGTATCTACACCTTAGCTGCAGTTCCTGCAGGTACTTACACATTATCTCTTTCTGGACTAGTAGTTAGTTACTAAAAGATATAGTTCATGGGTTTATTGGTTTTCCTTTGAACGCTGAGTGAGCCCCGTCATAGGGGCTTCTCAGTTAAAATAAACTAATAGTTACTTGCATTAAGTTTTAAATTTAATTATATTTGTAAAAATGACTAATGCGGAAATTATAAAAACCAAATTCTGTACTAATTGTCAAGTAATTAAATCAGTAGAGGAGTATTGGAAAAATAAAAAAAAGCATGATGGGCTAGAAAGAATTTGTATTATTTGTTTAAAAGAAGATAGAAAAACTAGATACAAAAACAGAACCCAAGAACAAGTAGCAAATACTAAAAAAACTAGAAAGTCATACGCAGAAAATAATAAAGAGAAGTTAAAAGCTTGGTTTAAAGAGTATTCAAAAATTCCAGAAGTTCGAGAAAAAGCAAAAATTAACCAAGCTAGATACAGACTAAATAATGCCGAAAAAGTAAAAGAAGCTAATAAAGCAGCTAAAGCAAAGGCTAGAAAAGAAAACCCTAAAAGACTTTATGAGATAAACCTCAAGTATAGAAAGAAAAAATTTACAGAAGACCCAATTTACAGATTCAAAGTTTATATAAGACACAACATTCATAAAGGATTTAAAGCCGTTGGAGAAAAAAAGTGCAGGTCTACAGAAAAAATATTATGTATTAGTTTGGAAGAATTTAAAACATATATTGAATCTAAATTTAAAAACGGAATGACTTGGGAAAACTATGGACTACGGGGTTGGCATTTAGATCATATAATTCCTTTGTCTACAGCAAAAACAAAAGAAGAAGTTATAGCTTTGTCTCATTATACCAATTTTCAACCTCTTTGGTGGCGAGATAATATATGTAAAAGTAATAAAGTAGAGTGTGTATTATGACAAACGCTGAAATTATTTCTCAGATTAGAACCAGTAATAAATCTATACAAGACGATTCAAATATAACTGACAGATTCGTTTATCGCATAGCAAAAACTCAAGCAGCTTTTCTCCTTCGTCAAGAACTAAATAAGAGAAGGTTACTTACCTCTGATAATGTATACCAAACTTACGAATGTCTTGACTTAGTGTTAGTTGACGGAACAGAATGCGACTGTACTACTAAAGTAAGACGCAGTAAGGATCCTCTTCCTCAAATAGAAGAAGGACTTTATTCTTATTTTATTCAGGGTGTATTTAACATCAATAACTCAGCTGAAGTTTTTCCAACTAGTTTTAGGCAAAACATTAACTATAATAAGTTAAGAGTAAAAGAGAATAGGAATTTTTACTTAATAAAGAACCGCTACCTTTATGTTCTTAACGAAGATATTGAGGCAGTAAACATTTATGCATACTTTACAGAAACAATAAATGTTTCTCCCTGTGTGTCTATGTACGACAGAGAGTTTAAGTTCCCCCCTTATCTTCTTTCTTCTTTGTTTGCTATGTGCAACAACGAACTTCTTAACTACCATAAGATACCAAAAGATGTTGAAGACAACAACAGGGAAGAGCCATAATGAACTAATTAAACTTTCCAGAAACCGCATTAAGGCAGATACAAGTCTTTTAGATAAAGCGAGTTACTCTAAGTTTAAAAAAAACACAGGTTGCGATAATATCTCATCCCAAACAAGAAGCGCAGTTATCAAAAGGATAAATGAGCTTATTATGGATACAGTGATA
>Ga0315907_10002310_pt1 | contig 24250 bp, 19 predicted proteins | sample LakEriMetagenome_3_FD_203525 | JGI IMG/M metagenome (GOLD analysis project Ga0315907, IMG submission 203525) | Freshwater fungal communities from buoy surface, Lake Erie, Ohio, United States - Buoy 12 MA123 | ecosystem: Environmental > Aquatic > Freshwater > Lake > Lake biofilm | place: USA...
TAGGGTATTTTAAGTGTCTCGAGCTCGTGTTTTACAATTAGCTTGCATCGCAAGCTGACCATGTACTTAATATAGATTTTCAATAGTATCGTTTTGTGGTTCCAATAAAGGTAGGTCTTTTACATCGTCTTCATTTTTAAATAACTATGATAAATGTTTGTTTTGAGCTCTAATCTCCGATTCGAATATTATTCAATTATTGGTGTTCTATCGCCCCAAGCTCGCAGCGATTACTTTAAACCCCTTAGGAAGCGTTCAAACCCATGAGATGTAATTTGGACCTATATCAGTTGTGATTCAATGCTTATAGCTTATATTCGTTATAACTATACTTGACAATAAGCTTATGAACCTCCCTCCTTGGCTTCATGAATCTCCCACTTTTTACGCAGTAACAGTGGATTTGAATGGAAACTACTTGTATGTGAATAAATTATTCATGTCGAGATTTTCATTTCTTCAAGACAATTTCATTGGTACTCCTATCACCGATTCTGTTTTTTCTGAAGACGTTCCACTTTGTGTTAATACGGCCCAAGATTGTATTTCTAATCCAGACCGAATTATTGAAATTAATCTTAGAAAACCGATGGATAACAAGGGATCTTACTTTTGGAGTAAGTGGCAGTTTTCTTTAATTCAGAACGAAGATGGTTCTCGCAATGTTGTGCTTGGTGTAGGTCATGATATTACAGATGAAACCAACACTCAGATCATGCTTGGAGATATAAAGAGCAGGTTGAGGAGTATATTGAATAGCACGTTTGATATGTATTTTTTAGTAGACCGTAACTATCGGGTTCTAGAATATAATCGCGTGGCGGCTCATATGATTCGCGAGTATTTCGGGAAGGAGTTATCTGAAAATAGACACATATTAGATTTCGTGGTGGCGGATCAGAGAGAACTTTTCTTTGAATCGTTTGCAAAATGTTTGGATGAGCAAGTGGTGAAAGGAGAGGCGCTATATCGCATCAAGGATATTGAATTATGGCTCAGCTATTTATACTATCCTGTTTTTGACGATCGTGGCTCTTTAGTTGGTGTAGCTGTTTCACTTCGAAATGTAGATAAACGCAAGCGATACGAATTAAAGCTCATGAGACAGAATAAACTTCTTCGCGAGATAGCATGGAAGGAGTCTCACGAGTTGCGTGGTCCACTAGCTACAATTATGGGTTTAATTGAGCAAATGAGAGATTTCAAGTCTGAAATAAGCGAAGAAGAGCGAGAGCAATATCTCGCTGGTATGCTCGAGGAAGCACAGAAACTAGATGTTGTTGTGCGTGATATCGTACATCGAACTGATCAAATTGAATTATAAAAAAAACGCTCCCTTTGGGAGCGTTTTTTATTTCATCAAGCAAGGTTTATTTTTTAATAAACTTCTGCTCTGATTTATTTCCGTTTAATTCTAGACGAATGATGTAGAAGCCGCTTTCTAAAGCTTCTATATTCAATTCATTTTGGATTAATGTGGTATTTATAACTGTTTTGCCAGATAGATCCGTAACAGTCACATTTGCTTTGTTCCATTCATTTCCCGCTATTGTCAATCTCTCCGTTGCAGGGTTTGGATAAATGTTCAATTTTGCTTGAGTATTTTCTGTCACATTTGAAATAGTTGATCCCTCTGTAATCACCAATGTTTCGTTGATGTTAGGATTCAATATTTCATCTGTAATTCCTGAAGGCCAACACACTGTTACCTTAGTTATTGCCTCGTCAGTTCCTAATCCAAAGTGAGTATTAAGAGTGCTCATGTATCTGAAACCTTCGCCGCTTCTTACATCGCGAATTTGTGTAAAGCTTGGTGACTCGACAGTTACGCGTGCGCCGATTCCATTCTTGTTACTTTCTGTACCGATGGTATTAATGACTAGATAGTTGTTGTCGTTTGGAACGCCGAGATTAATAGTGCTTCCAGAAACAACATCAATAAAACCGTCATTGTTAAGATCACCCATTGGACCAACACCAAACGTCACAGTATTTTGACCGAACGTAAAATCTCCTAGATTAACCATGATAGTACTACCTGCTCCAATCACATCTACTAGTCCATCATTGTTGAAGTCGGCTGGTGCCCATTCGATACCATTGCTTGGGAAAGTGTCAAAACCAGATCCAGTGGTGATATCTGTGAATGTTCCATCTCCATTATTGCGCATTACCTTGTGATTGCCATTGATAGACGAACTAGCTCCCACTACCACATCCATATCTCCGTCGTTATCAAAATCAGCCCAAGCTGAAGACCAAGTTTGTACGTTATCAGCCAATCCGATTTCTGCGCCAACTTCTGTGAATGTTCCATCACCATTGTTGCGGTGCATCTGATTAATATTTGCAGGCCCCTGTCCACCGCGGCATTTAGCGATAAACATATCCATATCGCAGTCGTTGTCATAGTCAATCCAAACAGAACCATAGTTTCCACCATCAGGCGTGTCGCCAAGACCACCTTGATTGTGTGTGAAGTTTTGAGTGCCATTATTAATGTACCAAACGTTTGGTGCGATATCATGACAAACAAAAGCATCTAATTGTCCATCCATGTTGATATCAACAAGGTTGGAGCGTTGACAGAAGATATAGTTGTTGTCACTTGTTTCATTGTATGCACTGCCATCAGCATTTGCCCAAATAAAACTAGCGCCGCCGCTGCCTGCAAACAATAGATCATTGCGACCATTACCATCCAAATCACCACCACAGATGCTCCAAGATGGACTGTGTTGTACGCCGCCAGCAATTGGTGCAGTTGTATTTGAGAAGGTGCCATCGGTTTGTTGGTAGCCAATATTCAAATTATCTCCAGATGTGCCAACGAGATCATCCAAGTAATCGCCGTTCATATCTAGAACTGCCATAGCGCTGGTGCCTCCATTGATAGAAGTGAAATTCACCAATTGCTCAACGAATACAGTTTCAGTGATATTAAAAGTGAATCCATTGCTGGTCCAGTAGTTGTCCCAAACAATGAAATATTGCGTTCCTGCTGTAACATTGATTGTCGCAATCGAAGAATATCCTGGACCAGAATCGTCATCTCCGCCTACACATTGCAGGTTTTCACAAATTCCAGTGTAAATGTGCATTCGTGTATCAATTGCACTTATAGCAGAACTAACCGTAACTCCCATGTCAGCAGAGGGGGTAAATGAATACCACATCGCCGCAGTTGTGCCCCCCATTCCTCCAACGCAATAATTAGTTGGTAGTTGGGTACCCGTCACGGCAGCAACGTTCGTTGCACCGAGTGTTACAACTTGCGCATCATCGCAAGTGAGCTGTGCCATTGCTCCAATAGAGCAAAGGGAGAGCATGAATAGTGAGTAGATTTTTTTCATAGTGTGAAGTTGGTTTTTATGGACATGCAGGTGATAAAGAACTGATATATTCATTTAATAATTGAACAGCTTCTTCATGAACAAGACTTCTTCCTAAAAGAGGCATTCTGAATTGTGGCTCAGTTGTATTTAAGCGATATGACATCACAGATCGATTCACGTTACCGCGGGCGATGATGTGTGTCAATGTTGAGTTTACTTCTTCTTGTGGATCAACACAAACGCCAAGATTAGTCGGATTGATGGTTTCATTATAAGCAAGGCGTAATGGACGATAATCGCAGTGACTGCCCTCGCGATGACAATGCGCGCAATTCATATCGACATAGGCACGCACACGATTTTCTAAGGATTGTGTTTCATCTGTCCAATCAACAACCGTATTGATGGTGCCGGGAACATTATTTTCAAGATAGCCTACTTGGATCCACTTTGAAAGTTGATTCATTGAACCATCGGAGTAGGTCAAATTCTTATTGAGGTTTTGTGGCTTTGGGCCGATTGGCGTAGCAATGTTATTTGACTTATGACATGTAAAACATTCTACTTCGCTCGGAATGCGGTAGTCAACGGATTTTGGAATACCGTTTTCATCAATCCATTCGATTTCTTTGATAGAACCTGTAAGACTATAGATAGCTTCTGTTTGCTCGTCGTTCCATATATAGTCTGCAAACTTCCACTCTCCATTTTTCTTATAAATAAGGCGCGTTTCAATGATCTTTCGTGTATCTGAAGGCTGCACGTGATCATAATAGAAGTTTTTAATCATAACAGTGCCTTCTGGAAAGTCTAATACAGTATGGTCGCTGTTATAGGTCGCCTTGGTTCCTTCTGGCATCCAAATGAATCGCTTCTTTTTTGCATAATCAGAAAAAAGCGGAGTGATCACATCATATGGCAGCACGTCTTCGTTTGGCTCGAGGTTGGACATGGTGCCCACATAGAATTTATAATCCGCTAACGTGGGATAGGGGACAAGAGACAAATCAAAACTGACTCCAGTAGAAGGGGTTTCAGGAATGGGGGTTATAGGAGTTTCTTCATCGTCTTTTTTACAAGCGACAATACCTACAACAATAGCAATGATGAAAAGAAGTAGAGAACTTTTCTTCATAGGTGAGGCTAACATTTTTTTTTCAAAATGCCCTAAGGGTCAATCAAATATAACTAAAAATCATCTTACCCTACCATCTAGAATAAAATGCTCGGTTACAATTTTTCGAATAAAACAGACTGATTATTTGCCTTAATAATATAGAGTCCTGAAGAGTATTTTGTAATATTAATTTCCGTGCGAGCACATGTAATACGAGTAGAATCAACCATTCTGCCAGTCATGTCGAATATCTCAATTTGTCCACCTAACAATTTTGAATCAATAAAGACACGTTCATTTGCAGGGTTTGGGAATACAATTAAGGAATTGTTTTCGGTTAATTCGTTAACGTTGTTTTCACACAAATCAGTCGAGAATTGGAATTCATAGGTGCTACCGAAGTTTGTAGAAAGAACGAGTGTAGCATTTTCATAAGCATCCCAACCACCATTTAAAATGATATCATAAGTACCAGGTCCGTTAATAACAGGCCCTGACGCAGTCCACTCCTCTGGAACATTTGCCGCGCTGATTGTCAATGGGAATTGTAAATCAGCATTGATGGTAATTTGAAAAGTATTCAATTGAGTATCGCATTGCACGGGAACAATTGAAGGAAGGTCAACGAGGTGCGGTTTTAGAATAAAGAAACCATCATACATCGATGTGGCAAGCACAATTCCGCTTGGTAGAAATGGGTAATTGCTCCAAGTACCACTAAACTGCGCGAAGTCATTGTTCGGGAATAAATCGAAAAATCCTATTTCATTTAAAATGCTTTGTGAGGTGCGGCTAGCATCGAGGATGCGCACACCAGAGCGGTAGTTACTTTCAAAAACGAATTGATCTTTGATGTACAAATTGTGATCAATCGACGTGCTCTCACCTTGATAATAGCCCATATAAACGGGATTGTCGAGATCTTGCACGTTAAACATATGCGTTCTAGTGTTCACGGTGAAATCTTGTTCATCTAGCTCATCATCAAGTAAAAAGTATTTGAAGTCTTTGGTAAACCAACCTTGGTGAACATATCCAAGCTCTGAATAGTCCAAAGTACTGATCATTTGACAATCTGTTTTGTCATTAACATCCACAATAGTCAATGCATCCGCATTGCAAGCAACTACTACTTCTTTTCCAACCCAGTCTTCATCAGGACCGTTATAGGAAATCGCGTATCCATCGTGTGTATATCCATCTTGACTGAATCCTCCTGCGATGGTTGGATTGAGAGGGTCGTTAATATCTACTATGTGAAGACCTCCACTAAAAGTGTTAGTGCCCATTGCGTATAGATATCCAGAAACAGGATCGATATTTATTGTATGAGAATTTCCGAATCCATCATAGTGTGCAGTTTCATCAAAAAGCACGGGAGGATTAGTCACATCGTCCAATTGAAGTAAGTCGAAAATTTGAAGGCCATGCCCTGGAGCTTCGCTGCCGATATAGCAATAGTTACCAAGCGATTCAAGATCTCTCCACAAGCTTGCAATAGTATGTGTTGGAAGAAGACCCAAGTAAACAGGGTTTGCTGCATCAGTTACATCTATGAATGACGTTCCATTATTTACACCAAGAAGTGCATATTCTTTACCTGTATTTGGGCTCACCCAGCCCCAAACATCATTGGTGTTGCCAGCTGCTCCTACTTCTTCAAGAGTCATAAACTTAGCAAGTTCAACGTGATCACAAGGATATATGCCCGCTGCAAGTCCATCAACACAAGGGAATTGTGCATATGAGTAAGAGCTAACAAGGAGAGAGAATGCAAGTAAAGATTTTTTCATGCGCTAAAAGTAGTAGATTTAATGTGATACAGTGATATAAGTCGCACACCCTATCGCGTGTAATGAATTAGCTTCGCGAGATGAAAGAATTTTGGAACGAACGCTTTGGCATGCAGGAGTACGTTTATGGTACAGCGCCAAATGAATATTTAAAAGAAATTATAGCGGGAATTAAGCCCGGAAAAATACTTTTCCCTGCGGAAGGTGAAGGAAGAAACGCAGTGTATGCAGCACAATTAGGTTTTGAAGTAGACGCTTTTGATTACAGCGAAGCAGGCAGACAAAAAGCTTTAGCTCTTGCTGAATTGAAGGCTGTCTCTATCAATTATCAAATTCAGGATTTTGATACATGGGAACCCACTCCCGAAACGTATGATGTGATTGCATTGATTTACGCTCATCCACCTGTCGGTAAAAGAGGATTGTATCATTCAAAAGTTTTAAAAGCATTGAAGCCCGGAGGAATTATTATTCTAGAAGGATTTAATAAATCTCAATTGGGGAATAAATCAGGCGGACCACAAGTGCACGAAATGCTCTATTCAGTGGATGAATTAAAATCAGATTTCCAATCCCTGCGAGATTTAGAAATCTATGAATTACAAACGGAATTATCTGAAGGCGATTTTCACAAAGGTATCGCGGAGGTGATTAGAATGACTGGATTCACATTTCTTGGTGCTTAGTCTCGGCTTCGCCGAGCTTATTTGTCATTTGTCTCTTGTCATTTAAAGACTGTAACTTTTTCGGAAAGATAAGCGTCGGTATATTGCAACAAAATCAAAACACATGAAACTTACATTTACACTTACAGCGATTTGCTTTTCATTCTTGGCCACTGCTCAGGAATTTCCGGGGACGTTTAATACGTTTAATGAGCCTTATGTCGAACTCGAAGGCGGTACTTCTGTTACCGGAACTGATGCATGGGATGACCCTGAAGTGAATGTTCCAATTGGATTCGATTTCACTCTTTTCGGCGAAACATTTAGCAGCCTTGAATTTGTTGGAGTAGGAGGTCAACTAATGTCGGGTTTTGCAACTTCAGTGCAAGTGATGATGCCTTATGGCTCTGATATCATCAATGCTTCGACGACTGAATTAGTGAGCCCAATCACATATTTGACAGAAGGTGAGCCGGGTGCAAGAATATTCAAAATGCAATGGTCAAACGTTGGTTTTTACTATGAACTAGAGGCTAATGATTCTTTTAATAATATCACTAATTTTCAATTGTGGTTATACGAGGGAACGAATGTCATTGAATATCGTTATGGTTCAAACACCATTAAAGAATCGACCCTCGTGCATGATTTCGGGAGACCACTGGTTGCTATAGTTCGTAATGCGAACTTATTTGATTTTTCATGGGAGTCATTTTGGACATTAGCAGGAAATCCAACAGACCCGACCATGGTAAGTCATCCAAGTGGTGATTTTGAATTTTCTCAAAATGAACTTTTGAATTTTGAACCACCAACTGGAACAGTTTATCAGTTCAACGCTTCGGAAGTTGTAGAATCAACAACGGAGTTAGATGGTAAAAACAAAGCAACGCTTTGGCCAACGATTGCTACTAACGACATTCAAATCAGTAATGTGAATGGTACTTATCAAATCTATAACGGAGTAGGACAGCTCATTCACACTGACAAGACCCAAGAAGACGCCATCGAAACGATCAACGTTTCCGCATGGTCCGCAGGACACTACATCGTAAAACTAGAAGACGGACAAACGTTGAAGTTCTTAGTTCCTGGTTCCTAGTTCTCGGCTTCGCCGAGACTATTTGTCCCTTGTCATTTGTCATTTGTCATTTGAACAGCTAGGATCCGATTGCGAACATCACTAGTCGCTTGTGAAGCTTAGGGATGTGTTTGGACCAATCAGCCGCGCTCATGGTGGTGATGCGTTCGCCATCTAGCGTGATGTCTGATGCTACGCAGATCATTGTTTGAGGGCCAAGGTTTTTAACCATGTCTTCCATCACTTGATCATTGCGGTATGGGGCATCCATGAAGAGTTGAGTTTGTCCAAATTTCAATGCTTGAGCTTCTAGAGTTTTGAGTTTTCTAACGCGCTCACCTCTCTCTTTTGGGAGATAGCCATTGAAAGCAAAACTTTGTCCATTTAGGCCTGAGGCTATGAGCGTCAGTAAGATAGAGCTCGCGCCTACAAGTGGTACTACACGTAGACCTAGGGCGTGGGCCGCACGCACAACACTAGCACCGGGGTCTGCCACACATGGCACCCCGGCCTCGCTAATCACTCCCATATTTTTACCCGCCAAGGCAGGTTGAAGGAAAGCTTTAAAGTCTTGGTCCTTGGTGTGTTCGTTGAGTAATTGGAACGATACTTCTTCGAAGTCTTTCTCATATCCAATAGCTCTTAGAAATCGACGTGCACTTCTGATTTCTTCTATCACATAATGATCAATCGTTTGAACCACTTCTTTCGTAAGCGGTCCTGTTACTTGCTGCACGTTTCCCCCAAGGCTATTGGGAATAAGGTATAATGTTCCTTTGCTCATAATAGAAATAAAAAGGGACCGTCTCGTGGAGGAGACAGCCCCTAGTAATATGCATTTGGCATTATTGAGTGGGCCTGGCTATGGCTTTTGATCAATAATGACTTTGATTGTTATTTATAAATCATCAAAATTTACATCTGTAGTAGAAGATGGGGCCTCATGTGTTTGGCTTGCCTCTGCACCTTCTTCTTCTTCTTCGCGCTGATAAGGTCTGCGGTCAGATTCAGCAGGACGATAGTTTCCTGATTCTTGAAGTTGTTTGATGTGATCAAACGATTCTTGAAGGCCGCCCATGAATTTTTCAAAATCTTCTTTATAGAGGAAAATTTTATGCTTTTCGAAGCTGAAATTACCATTGTTATCTACACCAGAGCGTTTGCTCTCAGTAATGGTCATAAACAAATCGTTTCCACGCGTTGATTTTACATCGAAAAAGTAAGTGCGTTTTCCCGCTCTTACTGAGCATGAAAATACATCATCTCTGTAAAAATTGCCTTCACTCATAGACAGTCTTTTTTGGTTTAATAAGGTAGTAGTATGCCAAATATAATAGGTTCATTCAAACTAAAAAAAAATCGACCTATTTTTTTTCATGGCCTATCCCTCATTTCTAAGTGCAGGACTGCAGCGGTATCGGTCTTCGTGATAATACTCATAAAGGCTATCTAGCAAGGCTCTGCAATGCTCAGTACCAATTTCTTCGCTCCATTGGATAAGGCCTTTTGGATAATTGACCCCTTTGGTCATGGCTAAATCGAGGTCCTCTGCAGTGGCTACTTTGAGGTACAAAGCATCGTATGCCTCATTAATAAGCATGACCAATATTCTTTGAAACACATTTTGTTTTAGTTCGGCGTCATCGGAAGGCACGGGCATTACAGCCCCTTCTTTATAACTGTAGTATCCACGCCCGGTCTTTCTTCCCAACCATCCTGCTTCTACATTTTTCTTTTGGGTCAATGATGGTTTGAAACGCGGATCGTAATAGAATGCTTCGAAGACACTTTCAGTTACAGCGTAATTGACGTCGTTACCAATTAAGTCCATCAATTCAAATGGTCCCATTTTAAAACCACCCTCGCGCATTGCTTGGTCGATGGTAGCCATGTCAGCAATACCCTCCTCAAATATGCGAAGTGCTTCGCCGTAGAATGGACGCGCCACACGATTGACAATAAAGCCCGGGGTATCCTTAGCAATCACCGGAACCTTTCCCCATGATTTGATGAGGTGATAAGCGTGTTGTATTAAAGCTTCGTCTGATTGAAGTGCAGGTATGATCTCTACCAACGGCATCAAAGGTGCAGGGTTGAAGAAATGTATGCCCATTACACGCTCTGGCTTGCTGCAAGCTGAAGCAATAGCCGTGATGCTCAAGGATGAAGTGTTGGAAGCTAGAATGGCAGTAGGCTTGCACATCTCATCAAGGGATTTAAAGATGGATTTTTTAATCTCCATTTTCTCAACCACCGCTTCAATGATCAAATCACAATCAGCAAGCACGGTCAATTCTTGCGCAATGGAAATTCTTGCGCGCACTTCTGCTGCTTGCTCTGCTGTCCATTTTCCTTTCTCTACAAGCTTTTCAAAAGTTGATTTAAGGTGTAGAGAAGATTTATCTAATGCAGCAGCTTGTGTGTCAAAAATGATCACAGTCTCTTTCGAAGTGGCTGCTACTTGTGCGATTCCAGTGCCCATTGCTCCGGCACCGATGATTCCAATTTTCATATTTATCAAGCAAAATTTCAGCACGAAGGTAGTACCTTCCGTTGCTTTTTACTTTCTTTATAGCTTGATGAAATTCGTTCAGTACATAAATAAAGCTTGGACCGTCACTTTGGTGGGGTGCCTGTGCACATTGCTATCATGGGCACAGACTCCAGCAGCATTGATGGAGAAGGGAGATGAAAGCTATGCTGCGGGACAATTTGAAGAGGCTTATGCTTTCTTTCGTCAAGCCTATGATAAGGATAGTACGATTTTCGACCACATTGTGAAATTGGCCGAAGCCACGCGAATGATGAAGGAATATCCTGAGGCAATTCGTCTTTATCAGATGGCCTATGATCGGGATGAAGGCAAGTTATTTCCGGAAAGCGTATTTTGGATGGCTACACTGAAAAAAATGACGGGTGACCTCGATGGAGCGCTCGTGCTTTTCAAGAAGTACACAAAGAAAAATACAAAGAATAAGAAAGGATATTTCTATCAAAAGTCGCTCAATGAAATCGAATCATGCACTTGGGCGATTTCATACAAGGAAAAGAAAACTGAACATTCATTCGGTCGACTGAAATATTCTGATCCAAATAATCAAAGTGAGAATTTTAATTATGAAAAAGAAAAAGCTTTGCTTTTTTCTCATTTCAATCATGATAATAATCTCTGGGAAATACAGTCTGGAACGTGGGAGGATAGCGTAATTACAGAGGTTCAGACACTGTATCAACTGGAGTCGGGGAGTGTTGCCAATGTTTGTTTTGATACTACTGGTTACGCTTATTTCACTAAATGTGAAAATGGGCTTTGTCAAATTTTCAAGACAAAATCTCCCGGACGAAATTTCGAAGAAGCCGATCTTCTTAGAACCATCGATGAGGAGGGATTCACTTCTACGATGCCCTCAATTGGGATCATTGACGGAACAGAGTATTTGTTCTTTGCGTCCAATCGCACCGGAGGCAAAGGAAAGATGGATATATGGTACGCTCGCAGTTCGAATGGAACCTTCATCAATCCTGAAAATGCTGGAGACATTATCAATACGGTCGATGATGAACTAACGCCATTTTACAGAAATGATCAATTGTATTTTTCTTCCGATTGGCACAAAGGCTTCGGCGGCACTGATATTTTTTCCATTAAAGGAAAGCCTGGTTCATGGGGATTTCCAACCAATTTGGGAAAGCCTTTGAATAGCACCTACAATGATGTTTACTACAAAGAAGTAAATGATACACTTGCCTTTTTATCTTCCAATCGCCCAATGGAATATCAAGGTGCGACTTGTTGTAATGATATTTTTTTCTTGAGAAAAAATTCAGAAGAAGCGAAATCAACGCAACCAGGCAAAGAACAAGTGATAGCGACTTTGGAGGAGCTGAATGCTGTGCTTCCCGTGACATTGTATTTCCACAACGACGAGCCCAATCCGCGATCACTGGATACTACCACTACCATTAAGTACTACGAGTCTTACGCAAGCTATATTGATCGATTAAAAGAATACAGTAACGCTGTGACTGCAGGCCTCAAGCCAGAAGGGCAGGAGGATGCGCTATCAGAGCTCAATGATTTCTTTGATTTGAAAGTGAAGAAAGGATACAGCGATTTACAACTGTTTCGCCAATTGCTGATGGCGGAACTGGAAAAGGGAAACAGCGTCAATATTCAAGTGAGAGGATTCGCGAGCCCTCGTGCCAAAAGCGATTATAATAAACGTCTCACTCAACGACGTATCGGATCATTGGTGAATGATATGAAGTTCGTCAATGACAGTGTCTTTGCTCCTTATCTAAATGGAACAGCATTAAATGGAGCGAAATTGACATTCGAACCATTGCCTTTTGGGGAAGACCAAAGCGCCAAAGAAGTAAGTGATGATTTGGGAAATACTAAAGCATCCATCTACAGCCGCGGAGCGCGCCTTGAAAGAAAGATAGAAATCCAAAAGGCGGTGATCATTCCAAAGGAAAAAGTGGATAGCACCTCAATTGGCCTAGATCAAGAGTATTTCGATTTTGGAAAAATTGGAAAATTCGGCGTGGTCCATCATGATTTTGTACTGAGAAATATTACAGACCACACTGTGACCATTGATAGTGTGGTGGCAAGTTGTGGCTGCACGGAGCCTGTTATGAGCACCATGACGATTCCTCCTGGAGAGAATGCGGTGATGGATGTGGGCTTCAATCCTTTTGGAGGAAAAGGAAGGGAAATTAAATTTGTAATGGTATACATAGCTGGTGAAAAACCAAGAGTTATAACTATTGAAGCTGAAATTGAATAGCTTAAATAGCGATGTTTTAGAAAAAAATGAGTTACTTCAACCCCAAATTCAGATTAATGAAACGTATTTTACTTTTTGCCTTTTCAGTAGGCCTTCTTTCTTGTTCGCAAAATGCGAATAGTCAACCAACGTGGGAAGTAGGCAATACAACGCTTACAGAAACCGATGTTGTAACGGGTTTGGTTCTTCCATGGGAAATCCTATGGGGGCCAGACGACCACATTTGGGCAACTACTCGTCCAGGTTTGGTATTGCGTATTAATCCTGCTACAGGCAATTACACAACCATCCTAGATAAATCTAACGTTGTTCCTGATGACGGAACAGGAGAGCCAGGAATGCTAGGAATGGCATTGCACCCAGATTTCGCAAACACTCCAAAGGTGTTTATCGTGTACAATTACATGCAAGGAAATCAAACGGTGAAGGAGCGCCTTTCATCTTTCGACTGGAACGGAAGTGCTTTAGTAAATGAGGAATATCTAATTGATAATATCCCAGGTTACTGGATTCACAATGGATCACGACTCCTAATCACTGCTGATCAAAAGATCTTGATGTCAACAGGTGATACTGGAGACGGCGGAACAAGCAGCCAAAACCTTTCTTCATTGAATGGTAAAATTCTTCGCATCAATCTTGATGGATCGATTCCTTCTGACAACCCAAATCCAGATAGCTACGTTTATAGCTTTGGACACCGCAATGGCCAAGGTCTTGCGAATGGACCAAACGGTATCATCTATGAATCGGAGCACGGTCAGACCAACAGCGATGAATTGAATATCATCTATGCAAACAGAAACTATGGCTGGCCAACGGTTCAAGGTATGTGTAATACTGCAAATGAACAGACCTATTGTGCAAACAATGACGTAGTGGAGCCATTGAAAGAATGGTCGCCATGTGTTGCTGTAAATGGTATCGAGTATTACAATCACCCTGCAATCCCAGAATGGCAAAACTCTATTCTAATGGCGGTGCTAGGTGGATTGGGTGCGCAATACGAGCGTATGTCTGTTCTTCACATGAGTGCAGATGGAATGGCGATTGAGTCAGAAGATACGTTCTTCGCTTCTTTCAATAGAAGAGTGCGCGACATTTGTGTTAATCCAAACAATGGTGCTGTGTATGTTGCTTTCAACGGTTCACAGTATCCTGGTTCAGGTCCGAACATCATCAAGGAATTCAGAAACTTGGCTTATGTAGGCGTTAATGAAGTAGCGAAGGTGGATCAAACGCTGAGCGTTTATCCAAATCCAGCTAACGAACAAACGACTCTTGAGTTTAGCAATTCGTTCATCGGAACAACATTTACTGTTTACTCATTCGGAGGCCAGAAAGTTGAAGAGCGCACCGTTCGCAGCACTCGTGAAACCCTTAACGTTTCTGAGCTAGCGGCAGGTCAGTATTTCGTAAAAGCAACTTCTGATAAAGGTACTGTGACCAAAACATTCATCGTAAAATAATGTCTTTTTATATATCTCAAAAAACAGCAAAGCATTTTTCGCTTTGCTGTTTTTTTTATCTCCTATTATCAAATACCTCCTTTGCACAAAAGGACGTGATACTTCTTTTTATGCCTGATTCCATTTCGAATGGGAGTTTGAGTGAACTGAAAGTAGAGGGTTTTAGAAACGATGCTCGATTAATTTCCACTCCCGGGGCCATCGCCCTCGTGAATCGAAATCAATGGAAGGCCAACGATCAAACTTCTCTTCAGGCTGCTCTGAATACTGTGGCAGGGGTTACACTCGAAAGTCGCGGTTATGGCGGCAGTCAGCGTATTAATATTCGTGGTAGTTTTTTACGCAATCCATTTGCAGTGCGCAATGTGAAACTCTACATGAAAGGAATTCCGCTTTCCTCTCCAGATGGTACAGCTCCCCTTGAAATGATTGATGCCTTTGACGTGAATACGATGGAGGTAATCAAAGGCCCAATAGGCAGCGTTTATGGCAGTGGCACCGGCGGTGCTTTATTGGTCAACCCTCGCCTCTACGTTAGTGCTTTTCCGCTTAATACGGAAACTTCTTATATGATAGGAGCATTCGGTCTTCGACGCTTGCAGTCTGCTGTTGCTTTCAATAAACAAAAGTGGACGCATCGACTATCTTATGTGTTTCAGGAAAATGGCGGTTATCGCAAACAAGAGTTCAATCGCAAAAACAATCTCACCTACACCGGAGCATACCGAATGAACGATCGGTTGAAGTATTTTGCTTATGCCTCTTACTTCGACGGTCAACTGGCCTTGCCAGGAGGGCTTACTGCAGCGCAGGTGGAGCAAGATCCAACGCAAGCCAATTTATTTTCCATTGCCAATAATGCCTCGCTTTATCGCGAACGTTTGTTTGGTGGTATTTCACAAGAGTGGAAATTGAATAACAAACTCTCGAATATGTCATCCATATACAGCACATATTCGCAGAAATACAATCCGTATGGTACCGCCGCTGCTTACAGCAGAAATGGCTACAAAGACGAACAATCTTTCGGAACTGGAGGGCGAACTGATTGGAAGTTTGCCGATCAATTGGGATCGAATATGACCTACAACATCAACTTTGGTGGGGAAATTCAGCAAGAGCGATTCGAGGCCACGGAGTGGACCAATGATGGCGGAAAGCCAGGTGTTTTCAAGTATAAGTATGATGTCGATTACCTCAGTTTGATGGGATTTGTATCTGCCGATTTGAAGTGGAAGAAAATATGGCTACTCAATGTTGGGGCGAGCATTAATAAAATGAATCACAACATCGCAGCCACAGGTCTCAACGATTTGAGAGTGGATAGCACCGCAACATGGAATGCGGAATTGCTTCCTCGTGTAGGAATTTCATTCACCCCTTTCAAGCAGTTTGCAGTACACGGATCGGTGAGCTATGGCAATTCTAACCCAACCATTTTCGAGCAAATAGAAATACAGCAATTCGGCTCTTTGACGGGCTTTGCGGAAAGTACTGGTCTCAGACCTGAGCATGGAGTGAACTACGAAGCGGGTATAAAAACTGTGCTTTTTAGAAAGGTAAGCTTTGATGTTTCCGCATACGAGTTTCAATTGACAGATGCAATTCTCCCTTACACGCAAACACTGATCTTTCCTGCCACGGGTAATGAGGAAGAATTTACATTATACGCCAATGCTGGCCGCGTCAATCAGCGTGGACTAGAAGCTTCGCTTTTCTATAATTCAGAGTTCAGTCAGTCAAAGACGCTATCGAGCTATCAGATTTATCTCAATGGACAATACACTGAATACACCTTCGAAGATTATACTTTGAATGATGTGAACTTGAATGGCAAGCGTATTCCTGGAATGCCAGTGAGTACTATAAGTTCGGGTGTAATGCTAGGTTTTTGGAAAGATTATGTGAAGCTCAATTTGCAGCACTACTATGTAGATAGAACGCCACTAGAGAATCAGAACAATGATTGGTCGAAGGCCTATCATTTATTGAACGCGAGATTGGATTTTTCAAGTCCAAGAACAGTGCGTAAAGCGAATGTAGAACCAGGATTTTTTATTGGAGTAAACAATGCGTTGGACACCAGTTACACGTCATTCTTACAAACGAATGCTGCTGCCCAACGCTATTATAATCCTGCACCTTCGCGCAATTTCTATATTGGCTTTACGATTAAATTCGTCAATAAAGCGCTTTACTCGGACGTACAATAATTTCTGAAATCACTGAATTGCTTGGAGTTTCAATGGCATAACGAATCGCGTCAGCGATGAGTTCTGCTGTCATTCCATTTGCAAAATTGGGTTTGTATTCCTTTAAGAGACTATCATTCTTCGTTTGATCGATGAACGCTGTATTCACGCTACCAGGGCTGATAGTAGTGACATGAAGTTTGTCTGGGAATTCGATGCGTAGGCTTTCGCTGATTGCAAGTACTGCGTGTTTCGTAGCACAATACACTCCAGAGTTGGCAAATACATGATGGCTCGCTACCGAACCGATATTGATAATATGTCCTTTCTTTTCTATAAGGTGGGGAAGGGCAGCGTGAGTGCAATTGAGAAGTCCCTTTACATTGACATCAAGCATTTCGTGCCAGTCTTCAATTTTCGCAACACTTAAAGGGTCAAAGATTCCAAGACCTGCATTGTTGACCAGTACATCGATGCTTCCCATCGTTTGCACCGCTGCATGTGTCATGGCTTTTACATCTTCGTAATCTTTCACGTCGCATTGAATGATATGCACGCGATCGCCTAGTTCGGCTTTGATTGCTTCTAGTTTATTGAAAGAACGGGCAGAGAGAAAAACAGTATGACCGCCTTTGTGAAGCAGTCGAGCTGTGGCTTCACCAATACCTGATGAAGCGCCTGTAATAAGAATATTCATGGTTTTATTTTTGGCGAAGATATTCGATTCAAAGCGCCAAAAATGTGAAGAAAATGCAATGAATTAGTTCAAGCAGTGCTGAAAGTCTTTGATACCCCAAAGATGAGAGATCACCTGGATGTTTTCAAACTTCTTTACGTTGATGCGCACTTTGCACTTCTTATAAGGAGGAGTAAATTTCTTTTTCATTCGTTAGGTGGTTTGGTCCTTGTTACGCGACCTAACGAATTTTGGTTACAATAGGAATTACTAATGCTGCGGAAACACTTCTGTAGCAAGGCGGAGCGAATCGTTTAAAGCTCCTTCCTGAATATGCGGAATCAATTGTTTTTCAGAAAAATAGCCGACCATATTTTCCATGGGCATGTTGCCCGTCAAGTCATCTTTAGCCATAGGGCAACCGCCCAAACCTTTCAAGGCTCCATCAAATCTTCTGCATCCTGCATGATATGCTGCATCCACTTTTTCATGCCATGTGTCTGGAGTAGTATGCAGGTGGGCACCGAAGGTCACCCCCGGGAGAGCCGGTATCAAAGCAGAGAATAATTCTGTAATCAATGCTGGTTTCGCTGCTCCAATGGTATCACTCAATGCGAGGATATCAATGCCTAATTCGCGATGCAATCTGTTGCTCCAATGAATCGCAATCTCTGGAGAATATGAATCTCCGTATGGATTGCCAAAACCCATACTGATATACACGACCAGTTTCTTATTGGCTCTTACACAAATATCTTGGATCTCTGCTACACGTGTGAGCGACTCTTCAATGCTACTATTGGTATTGCGCTGCTGAAATGTCTCACTAATGGAGAAAGGAAATCCGAGGTAGGAAATCTCTTCGTATTCCGACGCGATTTCTGCACCTCTTGTATTTGCAACAATGGCTAATAGCTTGGTCTTGGTAGCGCTCAGATCGAGTTGACTCAATACTTCTTTGGTGTCGCGCAATTGTGGAATTGCCTTTTCACTCACAAAGCTTCCAAAGTCGAGTGTATCAAAACCCACTTTCAGAAGTTGATTGATATATCGAACCTTATCAGCCGTCGGGATGAATTCTTTGAGGCCTTGCATGGCGTCGCGGGGGCATTCTACCAAGTGTATCATAGCACAAATGTAGCGGGATTTATTCATCATTATTCCAAATCACATAGTCTTCATTGGTTAAAAGATGTTGGTCATCCGCCGACCACTTCAGTCGATTTTGTAGGTAAGCCATTTTCTTATCGCTCCAATATCCATCCACGATAATGGGGATATGCAATGAGTCTGCTCGGGCGTCGATTTTAAATCTTGCTTTTCTCTCTGCCTTCGGCAATACAAGTAGGTCTGGATGATAGAGGTGCTTTGATTTTTTTTGTAAAAATTGGATGTTTATGCGACGGCCGTTTCGTTTTGCGTGTAGCAATAAGCTATTCTTTGGAAGATTAAGCCAAGCGACATCGGGGTAATAGCTCGGAGTGGTGATGTCTTTCATCTGCTGGATAACGGCGTTCTGGTCCACACTATCCGCAGCCATAGCGAAAAACTGAAACCTCCGTCCTTCACGAAGCATAATGACCATATCGCTTTTGATTTTCCGAATGCTGAGTTCATATGGTATTTCTTGCAATCGAATCTGTACGAAAGACCATCCCATAAAGCACGCTATACAAGCTAAAGAGACGCTCGCGTATATTTTCTTTTTTCGGACAAACCATTGCGTAATCGAAAAAAGAAAGATGTAAGAGCATATAAAATGCATTCCATCAAATGGAATATTCTCGAAGAGTGAGTGTGGCAACCGATCGCAAAAAGTCATGAGTTTATTCATCAAAGCTGTCAATGATGTAGATAGATTAATCAGCAAATAGGCGAGAGGAGTCCACGCGTGAAACACAAAAAATAGCAGACACACATAGAGTATAACTGTCGAAATAGGAATCGCTAGAATATTGGCTAGAAGGAAGTAGGTGGGGAATTGATGAAAGAAGAGAAGACATAATGGTAGAGTGACTAGTTGTGCCGCTATCGACACGGCACACATCTTCCAAATCTGTATAAGCAGCCATTGCCTTGGCTTATAGAGCAATTCAATCGGTCGTTGCAAGGTCATAATTCCAATGACAGCGAGATAACTCAAGTGAAAACCGAGATTAAAGAGCAGTGATGGATTGAATAGCAAAAGAATAAAAGCAGAAGCAAAGAGTGTATTAAACGATTCTTTGGATTGGTGGAATTGCTCGCTAATGATAAAGCACGTAAACATCACCGCTGCGCGCAGCACGGATGGTGAAAAGCCTGTGAGTCCTGCATAAACCCACAGCAATATTGTCGGTATTATGAATCGGATCCAGCGACTTCGATTGCCGCGTACGAGCCTAGCTAGAATAGGGTGGAGTACCGCGTAGACAAGTCCGACGTGTAATCCCGAAACGGCCAGCACGTGCACCACTCCTGCGCGGGAATAGGTTTGCATGAGTTCGCTATCGATCTCTGTCGCTTTGCCCCAAACGAGCGCAGCGAGTATGCCTTTTTCTAAACTCGGTACATTGTATTTATCCATTAAAGAAATGAAGAACTCGCGCGCACGAATGAAGTATCCACCAAACGTGTTTTCTTTCAGCGCATCCCATTTAATCCACTTGTGTTTTTTCGGTGAAAGTGTGCGATAAATGCCCTTGTTTTTTAAGTATTCACTGTAATCAAAACTACCCGCCATTCGTGGAGGTGAAGGCTTTGACAGGGAGGCTTCAACGAGAATGACATCATCTACATGAAGTGTTTCAGCGAGCGAATCCTTATAAAAATACATCATCACTTCGCCAGTGGTAGGAAGGAAAGTTCCCGTGGAATCACTGCTATACTGTATCTCCGCACAGACTCTGTGCGAGTTGTTTTTATAAGTGGGTTCATCTTTTAATTGAACGATATAGAATTGATGTTCAGACGAGCGATGCAAGTAGTGAAAAGGATGATGGGCTGGTTCGCAAACAGAACTGACCCACCATCCTGTAAAAAAAAAATGAAAACTATATATCATACCAACGCACCATCGAAAGGTCATCATCTTCCAAAAAGACATGTATGAAAGGCCCGTCCAAATGAGAAGTGAAGACAACATCAAAACAGACGAAACAACAACATCTAGCTCGCACCAGTGCTGCACAGCAATACCCATCATAAACGGAATACCTATGCGCATGAATGGCGCACGAGCGAAAAGTCGTTTCATCGTTTCTCAGTTAAGTCAATCGAACCGGTGGTTGATTACTTCACAAATAAACGATGATCTAAGTCTTTGAAGTGTCTTTTTTTACGTATAAAAAATTCCTTGATTATACTAGCTTTATACAAACCAGAGAGATTGATCGATTGATCTGCTTGTATCTCTAGCTGACGCTTTTTGTACATTTTACTATAAGTTCCATAGAAGTTGAAATGGGCTTTGATCACCGCTGTGAAGTATGACCAATTTCCTTCGAGTAGGAAGCGCATGCCGGCAATTCCATCGAGCAGCATGCGTCGGAATATTTTAAGATGCACGTTGCTCGTGCGATGATTTTTGAGAAGAAGAAATAAATTATTTCTGAAGTTCAAGAAGGTCTTGTATGGATTCATTCGATCCAATGTGCCTCCGCCATAATGATATACCACACTAGATCTGCACGCCCCGATTTGATAGCCTCTATTCTTTAATCTCCAGCACAAATCAATCTCCTCCATGTGTGCGAAGAAATCTTCATCGAGTCCTGCTACTTCCATGTAAGCATCGCGCTGAATAAATAGGGATGCACCAGACGCCCAAAACACTTCGGTGTTTTCTTGATATTGATTTTCATCTTTATCAAAAGCATAGAACATGCGACCAGCGCAAAATGCGAATCCATCTTTATCGATGAATCCTCCAGCAGCACCGGCATATTCAAACCATTCTTTGCGATGAAAATCAAGAATCTTTGGTTGGCATGCCACCATCTTCGGTTGACTATCCATGTATGCAAGGACTGGCTCAATCCAATTCTGAGTTACCTCTACATCGCTGTTGAGCAACACGACAATTTCATTAGGAATATGCGCTAATCCTTTATTATAGCCGCCAGCGAATCCATGGTTCTTATCGAGAACTACAGTTTTTACGTTTGGATAACTGCTAGAAAGGAAGGCTAATGAATCATCGCTAGAGGCATTGTCGATGACATAAACATCTGCGATATGGGCACTATGCTCGACCACACTCGGCAAGAATTGTTGGAGGAATTTTTTTCCATTCCAATTGAGTATGGCAATAGCTACGCGATTCACATTTTTATTCTAGGTCCGCGAAAATAGGGATTAGTGTGGATTGTACCACAAATCTTGCAATTCATCGCCAGAATATGGATCACGGAATTGTTGATTGCTATTTCTACTCACATCCGAAGGCGTAGAATTGGTGCGGGTTTTAACTAAGTTTGGCCAGTCGTTGTTCTTCGCTTCTTGAGGGACATCACTGTGCAACAATTCATAATCAGGACCCAAAGTAGTATTCACAAATAGGAATCTTCGATCGTGCTGTTGATCTTTGGTTTCATAGTAATGCCAAATCTCGAACGGGAAATAATCCGGATCGTGAGGGCGTTGAATGCGCGTAGAAGGCGGACCATATTGCAGGTAAACACGACCTCTGTCTGTTTGCCATCCCTTCTTGATGCGAGTGCCGAATGCACCCTGCACGTCCTTTACTTGTTGCTCATACACCAAGAAATCTTTTTCTGGTTCTTTGCTATTTCTCTTGTACCAGAAAGAATACAAAAAGCTTTGCAATTCTTTTAATTCAGATGTTGGAAGTGTATTGTCTATAGTATTTCTCTCTTGTGATTTAGCAATGGGTAAATGCGCTTGGAGCAAGTCATACAATGAATCTCTGTCTGTAAAGCGAGCTGCAAATGAAGAGGACAAAACTTCTTCAGAGATCACTTGGTTTGCAGGATCAGTGGCCACAATGAGGTTTCTAGAAATAGCTCTGCGCTTTGAGCAGATTGCTTTATTCGTTTTATCACGCGCTTCAACCACTACGTAATAATCACCCGATGGCACTTTCGTAATGTCGATGATATGAAGCTGCGGACTCACTAAAGACGAGGTTTGACGCTTAATACGTGTTGCCTCTGATATCTCTTTACCAAACTTATCTTGAACTGAATAGTAGAATGCATATGGCTGTTGATCGCCGAGAATATTATTTAATTGATAAAGCTCAGTATAGAAAATAATCGCATCGAGATTGCTTGGAAAGTAGCTGCTGATATAAGGCAACATATCATATCCGCTCTTGCTGAAGGCATTTTCTTCTGTAGTAGGAGTGTAGGCACTGATGAATTCTATATCCGAGAAGAAAGCCCCCTCAGACAAGTTATCAATCATGATTTTTTGTGTCGCTCTTTCAGGCTCAGGAAGGTTTGCATAAACATCTCGTATCTCAATTTCGATGGTATAAACGCCATTAGGAAGTGAGAATCTTTCGAGTGACATGAAGTCATTTTTTTCATTGAACTTCACATACGGTCCATCCACCGTGATTTTTCGGAAGTCCAATACATTCTCGCCTTGGGTAACGATAAGGGTGAGTTCTGCTTTTGAATGATAATAGCCGCTATCCGCTTCAGCTTGAGCGAAGGTAGTGCCGTCAAAGGAGGTGACAAACTCTACATACGGGCCTTGACCAGGGATATGAAACACCCGATAGTCGAAGTAAGCGCGAATCGCCGAGGCTGAAAGGCTACCGAGCATCAACACTAAGGCCAATAGAAAATGAATGCTGCTTTTTCTCATACAACAAATATACAAACAGCTGGCGACAACGCCCTGCTTTGAAAAATCGTTAGAATAGTTAAGTTTTACTACAAAATGTAGCGATCGCGAATGATCTGAAGATGGTGGATTTCGTGTCCGAGAATAGCTGTCATATAAGCTCTAGGACTGACTTGCATTCCATTGGCATTTCCAATAAAGTCTATCACATGTGCATTAAGGCTTTTCGCGAGTGCAATCGTTGAACCTCTGACAGTGCGCATTTCATCTAATATTTCGCTTATTGGCCGATGGGATGCATATGAATTTTTTACAAAAACATCTTCATCATACCCTGGAAGTGGAGTAGCGTCGAGGCGCGAGAACCTGAGTGCACGGTAGCCAAAAACGCGCTCTGCATCAATCAGGTGAACAAGAAGTTCTTTGATATTCCACTTGCCCTCGGCATAGCGAAATAGCAATTGTTCTTCTGAAAGGGTTTCAATAAATGCAATGGTTTCGATCAATTGTCGCTCGAGTCCGACAATGACATCGCTATCTGATACTTTACCAATATAAGTATCAAGATATCCAAATGTTCCAACAGCTTTCTCCATCTCCCAAAGCTAGTCGCTTACGATCGTATTATAAAGCCCCAAGTAATAAAAAATATCTTCTCATAATCTTATCGTTTTGTATAGAACTGATCTAGCGTGGAAACCAGATTCCTAAGATAAGGAAGGTGAAGGATGCGACCACGAGAGAAATTAGATATACAATCTGCTACTTCGGTCGGTCCTGTAGTTTTTGTTGTTGATTAAAAGGATCGAAAACAAGCGATATCCCAAAATTCATTGCAACATCCGTATATTCTTTTCCAACGATCCAATAAATAATGGCGATCGTGATGAAAGCGTAGTTTAAGAAAGCTAAGAATTTGTTGTTCATAGTAAGTTTGTAGATTAGTTTTCCTTAGAGGGAGAATAACCAAAGTAGTTTTTATACGCTTTGCTGAATGAAGCGATATCTGAGAATCCTATTGTTTGCGCCACATGAATGATGGGCGTTTTTTTCAATAATAAGTCTTTTGCAAAATGCAATCGTTCCTGAATGATCAGTTGATATGGAGTTATATTATAGGTCGTCTTGAATGTTCTGATAAAATGATACTTAGACATCCCAGATAGAATAGCAAGTTTTTCAATGTCTATGGATTGAAGATAATTCTCTAGAATATATTCTCGACATTCTTCGAGCTTCAAAAATGTAATATGGTTAGTAGAGTTCTTCTTAAATTTTAAGTTGGAAAGTCCTCGGTAAATAGTAGTTTGATCTGTCATCATTGCCTCTGCGAGCG
>Ga0315907_10002314_pt1 | contig 24202 bp, 30 predicted proteins | sample LakEriMetagenome_3_FD_203525 | JGI IMG/M metagenome (GOLD analysis project Ga0315907, IMG submission 203525) | Freshwater fungal communities from buoy surface, Lake Erie, Ohio, United States - Buoy 12 MA123 | ecosystem: Environmental > Aquatic > Freshwater > Lake > Lake biofilm | place: USA...
GCTTCGTATAATTTGTATTTTAATATGCCTGTATTTTCTGCAATATGAAATATTCTACCAGTGGCATTGTATGCATACCCCTCTAAGGCGACCATATCAGAACCAACACACACTCGCATTACCCAATCAGATATGGAATCATATCGCTCACACTCTTCGTCATATGGTCGAAACAATTCTCCATAAATATTATTTAAGAATAGAGTTGCATATTTTTTGGTATCTGTGAGAAAGTAAAAGTTGCAATTTTTGAAAGAAAAGTCACCTTTTTCTGTATCAAATACACAGATGGCGGGTCCATTTAAAGAATAATCAATCCCAGAAATTATCATTGATATAAATATATATACCAAATCAGGGAGACAATATGAACGGATACAAACCAAACTATTTCAATAAAAATTTATTAGAATCAATGAAAGATTCATTGAAAAATGTTGTTCTAGGAGAAGGTTACGGGGAACCCAATTTAGGAATAATGGGTGCGCCAGGAGATTTTAGTAAAGTTTCTGATCTTCAACTTCAAAATAGAATGAGACAATATAAAAGAGGGGGTCTTTTTGCTCCAAAAGACATAAAACAACCAAAGGAATACGAAGAGGCAAGAGCAGAATTAGAAAGAAGACAGGCTGCTAAAGCAGCACCAAGTGATGTTGCAGTTCCTGGATTACGGGGTGGATTGCCACAAATGGCAGATGCTGATATTCCAGGAATGGTTGATCAAAAAACTGGTGCTGGTTTTAATGTTCGTATGGACCAATTACCATCAGAAAATCAAGCAGAAATAATGCAACAAACGACTACAGGTCCACAAGCAAAAAGAACTGGAGCTGCATTTAGTGTAAGACCAGAAAGACTTCCATATCAAGCAAAAGAAGAGGTGCTTTCTGCTTCTAGAACTCCAGCTGCTCTTCGCCAAGCAGATGCATCAATTGCTAGAGCAATCGAATCTGGTATTAATCCAAATACACCAGGAGTTATACCAGTCAGATCGGCAGGAAGTGCTCCTGCTCCAATGCCAGGAACTCAGGGAAATAATCCAAAACCAACTCCAATTCCAGTAAATCCAGCTGCATTGCCTTCGGATACCAGAGCAGAGTTACTAAGACAAACAGACACTCCTGCTGCAAGAAGAAGAGGAACAAATCTTCCTCCAAGACAAACAATGAATCCTGGATTTAGTCCAATTGGTGAGTTTTAAGTTATTATAATAAACAAAAAAGACCCCCCGAAAGGGGGGTTTTCTTTTTTATAAATAAAATTGGAGATCTGATATGCCAAATAAATTAATTCCTGAATATGTAGAACAATATAAGAGACAATTAGTTGAAGATAGAACATTATCTTCATGGGCAAGAAAAAATTATCCTGCATTTGGAGCAGCTGCAGGTACACTAGTGGGTGGACCCATGGGTGGTGCTGCTGGATATGGACTTGGAAAAGTTATGCAATCTGACGCAGCAAAAACCGCTATTGGTGGAGGACTAGGCGGGATAGGTGGAACTGACGCAGCAAAAACCGCTATTGGTGGAGCAGTGGGTGGAGCTCCCACATCAAAAGCAGCAGGAACTGCGGTAGGAACTGCGGTAGGAACTGCCGTTGGTGGACCTGTAGGTGGAGTTGTTGGTGGTCTTGCAGGAGGATCCTTATCAGATTTCTCAATAGAAGATATAAAAAGAGGAATTTCAAAAGTTTTTGGTGGTACAAAGAAACCATCAGGAAGAATGGGATCTGTTGCAAGATTTGTTGAACGAACTCCAAGTGCTGCTACTCAATATGGAAGAAGAATGCAATATGGCATAGGAATGGAAGAACCAAGATCACAATACGATCTGGACAGAATAGCAATGGCAGATAAAGACATTGCCGCTGCGGAAGCAGAAGCAGGAGGCAATCTTGGATATCAGTCAAGAGCACAACAATTAGCAGGAAGAGTTCAAAGAGGATATAGCGGAACTCTTGGTGCTAATCTACAAAGAGATGAAAAGCATGGAGAATTTGCAGGAAAACTTTTCACTCCAGTTGGTGCATTTGAAAGAGAACTTGCAAAATCAAAGGCAAATACAGCACAAATGAGAAGAGAGATGGAAACTGGAGTTTCAGATAAATTATCAGATTTAGAAATTGTTAGAGGCAGTGGACAATTTGGAAGTCCAGAAGAAACTAGACAAGCAAGACTAAATGCCTCTAGTAGATTGATGGACAAGATCAAGCGAGAAGCAGAAGAGAAAAAGAAAAAAGAAATTCAAGCAGGAATGTAAAGAAAACAACCCCCGAAAGGGGGTTGTTTCTTATTAACTTATTTTTGCAATATTTGTTTACAGAAATCCAACAAGAAATTACTGTAAATAGTTTTTACCTTTTCTTTCATTTCAGGTGAAGTCCAATATTTATCGGATTCTGCTGGTTCACCCTTTCCATTCAAAAATTGTTTATTGAAATGATTTCTGCACAATATTTGTTCTTCTCTTCTAGCCAGATTTGATCTATCTGCCAGTGGACTTGTAACAATGTAAACTCTCCAGCTTCCACCAAACCAAATTATAAACCCATCACCACCATTAACTAAAAATGGATATATTGTATCTTTAAGCAATTCATCAAAAGGGATTGTTTCAAATCCTTTTACTTTAGAATTTGCTCCATTTATATCTGCTACAAATTCTTTAAATAAGATTGGGCTTATCCAAGCTAATTTTTCTTTTTCATTTGCTGAATCAAATCTATTAAGTAGTTCAATTGATATCTTTGTTTTAGTTGGATCTATTTTATCAAGATTTGATGCATCTTTATCAGCAACATCATGTTGATACAATACAGCAGAAACCATATCAGAAGCCTCTGCTACATCTTTATAACTTTCGTATAAAGCTTCTTTGAATTCTTGTAATTGTTTTTCACTTGCATCATATACTCTTATTTGTTTTGTGCAAGTTTCGTGGCTGATAATATCTCCACCGTCTACACACATCCATATAGGAAGATTTGGTGTTCCATAATATCCCCATCTTTTATCTGGATATTGTTTCTTTAAATGATTTATTGCATCTACCATGTTTTTAGAAACATTTTCATGATTTACTACAGTTCCATTTGGATGTTTCTTATTGTATTCATTACCAGTCATTAAAACCCAAGTATGGGGTTCTTCAAAATCTAAAAATACAGTTTTAGCAGTAGCAAATGGTGCTCCACCGTCAACATATCCTGGTTGATCTACAAAATTCATAATTTGTTTAACATCAACAGTTCCATCTGTTGATTCGCGATCATTTACATCAAATTGGTAAAGAATAGAATATTGTTCAACTCCCAACTCTTCAAATTTTGGAAGAAAACTTGGATCTGGAATATCGTCTATGTATAGTTTTATTTTCATATTTTTTCCTTATGAGCATCCTGATGTTGTTACATTTAATTGCCTTACATTAGGTTCAATTAAATATGGCTGATTTCTCTCTGAATTTCCATAGTCTACCATTCCAGCAACACACACATTTTTTATAAACACATTTTTTATATTTAAAGATTTATCAGCATCAGTTGCATGTCTTTTCCATCTAATTGGCTGATCTTTAAATTTTATATTTTCCATAAGTAAATGATTTGCATCAATCATCCACCACGATCCAGCAACAGAATTTCTATCTTGTGATACATCCCAATTAACAAAAGCTGTATTATCATATTGCTGTGTTCCAGTTGTGGCACTACAATTCATCTGGAAACCTTGCATCCAGAAATTTCTTGCAGTTATATTAAAAAAGATGTTATTTTCTCTTCTAATAGGACTTCCAGCATTAGCGAAGAAATGTACCAAATCTGCATGGTCATCACCTATTCTAACATATTCATCTATAAATGCATTTATATGTAATCCAGTGTTAGCAAGAGGGGTATCTCCAGGTCTTATTAATTTAGAGTTTATAGAAATATTAGCACTTCTCATTGTGCCTCTTGTATTATACATTTCACAATTTATATAATAAGCTCCAGCGAAACCAGAACTGAATTCGCTCCCATATACAGGGTCTTTTAAATTTCCGTTATCATCATATGCTTCATAAGTGGCATAACAATTTTGTACCGATATTATTGAATCTAAATTTCCACTTCTTATTTGTGTTGATGTAGTTATATCATTATTATAAAAAGTTATATTTTTTACTTCTACTAATTTAGTTCCATAATTACCAACTCCAATCAATTTTACTTGCTCTCTAGTTAAGTTTGGTGCTGGTTGTATTGTTATAAAACGACTAATAGTTGTTGGATTTGGATAAGAATACGATCCAACCCCATTTTGATGATTGCCTTCCATTAAATATATTTTAGCACCATCACATATTCCATTTTGTAGTGTTCTAACTTGTCTTAGTGCTTTACCTATGGATTGATATGGTGATGTTTCTGATCCATTTCCTGTAGAATCATTACCATTTGGTGAAACATACATTACAATATTTGGAAGAGTTCCTTTAGAATTTAAATTTAAAAATAAAGAATGATTTCCATCTTTATATTTTAGATAATTCACTCCACCAACTCTAATATCAGATAATGATCCTTGAAGAACTCTTGGCATACCTATGTTTGGATATACAATCGCTCTTACTTCAATTAAACCATCTTGAGTGTCAAATGGATTTACAGAAATAAAATATTCCTCCACATTATTTGAGGAATTTAATTTTGGTTGATAAACGGATTTCCATGCTCCACCATTTACAGAAAAATCAACCTTTTGTATACCACAGATATGAAAAGCAACTACACCTATTGTAAAATCAGTATTATATTCTGTAAATGGAACATTTGTCCATCTTGCAATAGCTTGGGCATCATATCCCCATTCACCTGGAGAACCGTTATTATTTGGTTGTGGCGTATTTTCTAAAAAACCATTGCCTATATCAGTTCTTTCTTCTTGCCCTAGAAATATAGCTAAATCAGCAGCATTGACTGTACCGTCTCCATTTAAATCATATTGTGGATTATTAGAATCCCATGAATTTAAAAGTTCAGCCAATTTTTCAGCATCAGATTGTTCATTATTTGGTAAATTTGCCATTCCAATCAACATCGCAAAGAGAAGTATAAACTTCTTCAATGAGATCTCCTTTTCAATATTTATAAAGAAACAACCCCCGCTTCCAGGGGTTGTCGGACCTGAGATGCTATCTCAAGTGGGGTTATATTATGTAGTCAGATCTACAAGTTCGCATTTGTCGCCACTACATGCGAATGTCTGAGTTCCAACAGTCTTGTCTTCTTTCTCATAATTTCTTAGCAAAGTCCAATCAACATTTTTTGGCATTTGTTGAAGTGCCTTTTCATATTCTTCCTTAGAACAATCTTGATATGGTGCTTGACGATATGAGTGATCAGAATGAGGTAGGAATGAAATGCCTGAGATTTCATCAAAGTGTTTGTATACAAATGCTCCGACTTCCATCCATTCATGTTCCTTTACAGTGACAGTAATTGATGGTTTATGTTCGCACCAATAACGCTGATAAGTCAACCACAATTCTAGATGTTCGATTGCTGTAAGATCATTTCGTGTTACTGAACCTTCTGCCTTCATTGGGAAAGAAAAAACCATGGTGTGGTCTGGTTTCATAACACAAGGTTCCGCAGGGAATCCCATATCAATCATCATTTGACAAAGAGGATCTTTACGATCTGCACGAACTGTGCGAATGTAGTATTCATTGTGACGAGCATGAATACCAGATGCAGCATCTGTCAATTGAGATACGGTGCCACTTGGTTTAATACAGGTGATTGCTGCTGCTGGATTGATTCCAATGATACTCGCCCACTCTTTATTAACTTCAACTGACAATTCTTTTAGATTTGTAAGAGTATTTGGAATATCCTGTGTGCTTCTCATCATCTTGTTATCAAGAATTCCAGTTAACGAAACACCCAATAGTGCTTCTTCAGTGCAATTCTTCTTCCACTCGGATGAGAGATATGGAAAATGAGTCAATGATGCTTGCCATGTTCCTAGAATTGTAGCAAGTCTTACCTTACGACGAAGAGATTCTAAAGTATCATCCGGTCGAACTACAACTTCTGTAAGATTGCAAAATTGACGGTCGCGTAGAATAATTTCACTACAAGGATTTGTACCAAACTCATAAGATGCATCACGACGATCACCAAGTTTAGATACAGTTCTTCTACAAGCATCGCGGTTGAAAATACCACGCTCTCCACTCTTTGACTTGTAGAGTGAAACCCATTCGTCCATGAATACGCCTATTTCTGGTTTTTCCTTGTACGCGACCGAGTTGTTCGCGAGCGCGCGCTGTGGGTTTTCGTTCCACCATGCTCCAGACTTGGCATCTCGCATTCTTTCATCTGTGAGATTGGATAGGCTAATAAGAGCAGATCTACGGACTCCTCCCACCACGACAATTTCTGCAATCTTACAGACAATATCGTGGCACTCAATTGATGTAAGCTTTCTCCCTGCCGCTCTCTTAAAAGTATCAATGGTGAATTTGAAAAGATCTTCGAGAGGTCTTGGTCCGCTTGCTCTCCCACCGAAAGTCTTGAGGCGAGCCCCAGCAGGACGAACTTTTGACAAATCCCACTTTGGAACCTGACCTCCAATAAGTAGGGACACAAGTTCTTTGTAAGCCTTAGCCCAACCAGCTTTGCTATCTTCAACAATGATCGTGGTGTCGCTAGGACTAAAGTTTTCAGCGATTGTAGGAAGTTTTTCAACATATTGTCTCTCCACAGAGAATCCTACACCCGTTCCACACATGAGAATGTATAGGATTTCATCAAATGCTCTTACGCGGTTAATTGCAACATAAGAGCAATTATATCCTGCTGTATTATCTCTCTTCAATGCATCCCCGGCCGTCATGAGTGATCGCATGGAAGGCATAATCTCTAGATTCAAAACTGCATCTTTCAATTCCTGACGCAATTCTGGTTGCAAACTATAATTCAATTGTGTTAGATGTTCATCGAAGAATTTAAAATAACGCTCCACGGTTTCTTCCCATGTCTCACGACGCTTTTCTTTCTCAATCCAGCGAGCGTATCTGGATGTGTGTATAAATTTTTGATAATCAGATGGTAAATCTTTCATATAACTCCTTTGGTCGGTATCTTATGTATTCGCTGTCAGTAGACTCCAAGATTCATAAAACAAAGGTTCAATTATTTCTCCAATTGCCTTTGCATATTCTTGAACTTCCCATTGTGCATGAGGATCTGTTCTTTGTTTGTATACTCTTGCATAGGCAGAAAGAGAACCAGTCCACCACCACTCGGTATATACACCTTGTGGTAAAATAAATCTTGCTTGCTCTGGTGCAACTCCTGCTTCTAGAAGTTGGTCATAAACTTCAATCGCTTGTTTTGCATTTTCACGATAGATTCTGTCAACATGTTCCTTTGCTCTAGGATCTGTGATGAAATCTTCAGATCCTTGCTTTGCACCATTTGTTGGTTTGCTACGAAAAAATGGATAATAAAGATCTGGTTCATATGAAACATATCTTCGTGAAATTTCATTTTCAACGAACCCAACCTTGTGTTTAAAAAGTTGCGTTCGAATCGAAATTGGTGCTTTAATTCTCAAAGTTATTGAGGTATGTGCAAATGGAGTCCAGTGTTGGTGTTTTGCAAGATACTGAATTAACTTTGAATCTTTTGCTGAGAGATGACCGACACCATCATCAACTTCTTCCCAACTGCTTTCTTTATTAAACGAAACTCTTGCTGCGTTTACAATTGATAAGTCTGATCCCATATGATCAACATATTCAACAAACCCCGCATCAAGAACATTCTTTCTGTTGTTCATTTAAACTCCTTCAAAAAATCACTAGTATCACCAAGATTCTTCTTTATTTGTTCAATTGCAAATTCAATAAACTTTGGATCATCTTTGATGTGCTTGCAAATATTTACAAAGTTGCTCCAATCCGTTGTATCAAAATTTTCATATGACAAACTGCGGGCATGATGAATAAAATTTGCAAGATAATTCTTCATTCCAAGAAGATCATCCTTTTGAGTCTTCTTCTTTTTCATCCAAATTTCTTTTGCTTCATCCTCATTTCCAACCTTGTTAACTAGACGATTAAAACTAGACTCAGTCTTAACAAGAGTCCTGAGAAGTTCATCTAAGAACTTTTTATTATCTTCATGCCAATAGTCGAAAACAATTCCATTGTCATTCTTTGCATATGTCTTGGCATAATCAACTGCTCTGTAAAACAGATCACGATCTGTTTCGCGAATATATTCACTAAACTTAAAATGAAATTCTACCATGCTGGTAAGAAGTAAAAAATCTTTTTCTGAAATCTTCATTGGCATTTTCTCCATGAATTAAATGCTAAAAGTGCAGAAGCATTTTGATGTGTGTTATTACCTATTATAACAAGTGGATCCAGATCATTCAATACCATATCATTTATATCCTTTTCTTTTATATGATCTGGATAAATGCATATTTTTTCGCCGCGGTCGATGAGTTCTCTATAAATTTTCACTATCTCTTTATTTCTTGGTTCATTGTCCAATACGAAAATCAAATCTTGAGTTGGAAATGTCTTTCTAATTTCTAAAAAATTTCCTGAACCAAGACAAGCAATTGTATTGGGTAGGAAGAGACTGTCGATTGGACCCTCCACAACAAAGATACGCTTGCTCAAATTAATAGTGTTCAGTCCATATATCAGTCTTGTTTTTTCATTTCTTTTCAGAGTTATATACTTTGGTTTTATATTTTCCAAAGTTCTACCCTGAGCACCTACAAGTTGATTATGCTCATCGTAAATTGGAATTATTATTCTTTCGTCTTCAATTAAAGAATAATCTGAATTTATATTTTTTGCATATGTACCAAATGTTTTGGTGTATTTAAATTTATCCCAGTGCTGCTTTGGTATTTTTCTAGACTGTAGAAAATGAATTGCCTTATGTGTCTCTTCTAGATCAGAAATAAATTCTGACGAATCAACAATCATACTAGTGATATTTTGTTTTTCTTCTACCACTATAGATTCATATTTTGGTCTTTCATTTTTCTCCATGAACTTCTCAAGAGAGTATTGTTTGAAAAGAACAGGAGAAACTATTTCCAAAAATTTGTAGATGTTGTGTGATGCACCACAATTATGACATTTGAAAAAGTAAGTATTTTCTGATTGGAAAAAATAACCTCTCGCTTTATTTTTGTTTACTTCAGAATCTCCACAAATTGGACATCTACAATTTGCAAGATTAATCTTCTTCCATTTGAATTTTTGAAGCGAAGAAGAAACCAGATTAATATACTTTTGATCAAGATAAAGACTCATCAGAAATTCCAATTTTCAAACTTAGAGTTTTTATTTTCCTTTGGTTGTTGCTTTGGTTGCGAAGCGGGAATCAAAAGCGCATCATCTTTCTTGATATCAAACACTTTCATCTTCGCACGATTAATTCCAAGAATAAACTTTCTATTCACTGCGGTATCGTTATATCTATTCTTGAGTTGCTTTACCATGATTTGATTCATCTCTGCTAATTCTTCGGTAGAGATTAATGCAAACATGAAATCAGCAGTAGCAGGAAGACCAAACGACTCAGATGTGTCTTCCAATCCCACATCAGAGTTTGAATATCCGGATCTTGTAGTTTGTGTTGCACTGAAAATTGGTACATTATATTCAACCGCTAGTCCACGAAGTTCTTCAGCAATAGACTTAATGTAAGTATAACTGTTTATGTTATTTCCATTCTTCAAACGAGCAGATGCACAGATATTCAAATAATCGATGAAGATAACATCTGGTTTAAACTTTCTCTTTAACCAAAGTTCGTCAAGCAGGAATCTAAAGTGATTTACATTTGCTGTTGCAGTAGGATATTCTTTAATGATAAGTTTTCCAGTTACACCAGCACTCAGATTTTGCATTCTCTTTTCATAAACTGTCTTTGGAAGTTCCTTCAGGTTATCAAGAGTGATGTCCAATAGATTTGCATCTATTCTTTCAGCAATTCTTTCTTCTGCCATCTCACAAGTAATATACAAAACATTTGAATTCTGTTTCAGACAATTCGCGGCATGGTGGCAAAGAAATAGTGACTTACCAACACCAGTTCCTGCCATGACGATATTGAGTGTCTTAGCAGGAGTTCCACCATTTGTGATTTGATTAAAGAAGTCCAAGTCAAATGGAACTTTCTTTTCAACTGTATGATAAAATTCGTAACGCTGTTCATAATCTTCAATGTAATCATGTCCGATATGTACATCAAAGGAAACAGCAAGTGCTTTTGATAAAATATCAGGGATTGCTCCTTGACTATTTTGAGATTTTCCATCAATGATGGAAATAGATTCCATAATTGCATTATAAACTGCCTTTTCTTTGCAGAATGTTTCTGTCTCTGCAAATAACCATTCCATATCACACGATTCCTTATTGTTTGAAATTTCCTCAACAATATTGGAAACGCGCTTTAGTTCATCCTGTGTGATTGATTTGTTCTTATCAAGAATAATATACAGTGCCTCTTTTGTAGGCAAGTTATTATACTTCAAGATAAAATCATGAATGCTCTCAAAAACAAATCTTACAGACCTGTCATGAAAATACTCCCTCTTTAGGAAGGGAGTAACTTTTCGTGAGTATGGTTCATTTTTGAGAAGACTGTGTAGTATTAGTTTTTCAATATCCGTCATTCTTCATCCTCAGTTTTGGTTTCTCCACCATAACTGAACTTATTATACACTGCCTTATCAATCTGGTCAAGTATATCTTTTGTGAAATACTTTTCTGGGTTGTCATAAATTGTTTTTTCAAAAACCTTTGACCCATCCGGTAATTCAATACGAGTAGAATTCTTCTTGAATATTCCTGCCTCTACAGCAATATCGACAAGACCATAATATGGATCAATACCCGTATCATAATTCAGACGAATATCGACCATGCTATTTTCTTTTGTAAATCTACCCTTGTAAAGTTTAGCATGAATAATATTTCCAACAACTTCACCATCTGAATTCTTATCCTTCTTCTTTGAAAGATAAACAATTGTAGACGCTGCGTATTTAAGACCAGTACCACCACCCATTTCAGACATTGGAACATATGCACCAACAACTTGATATGTGTGATTGGTCATGATCATTGGAATTTTTGCCACACCAAGTTTAACAGTAAGAACACGGAATGTTGACTTAACAATCTGTGCGCGAGTCATGTCGCGTGTTTCCTTGCCTTCAGCAGTGTCATTCATCTCCTTTGATGTTGACAACATGCCAAGAGAATCAAGAACAATCATTGTTGGTTTGCGACTCTCTTGTGGAAGTTCGAGTACCTTGTCAACGATTGTAATTGCTTGGTGTCTGAATTCCTCAATAGTTGCAACAGGAAAAACTGCAACACGCTTTGGATCAATACCTCGACTCTTGAACATTTCAGAAGTAACTGCTTGTTCTGAATCAAAGTAAAGAACTACTGCTTCTGGATTATCTCGCAAAAACTTTGAAACAATACCTAGTGTAAAATAGGTCTTACCTGTAGATGATTCTCCTGCAAGTGCTAGAATCTTATTGTTTGGAAGACCTGAATAAATGCTCGCACTGAGAAGTCCATTGAAAAGATAACAACCAGTGTCAACAAATCCTGCAACATCACTGCCATCTAATCCTTCAGAAACGAGAGAAGCATATTTGTTTCCTGAAGATTTAACCATAGAAGATAAAAAATCACTCATAATATTTCCTTTACCCAAATAGGGATTCTAATGTATTTTTCTTTTCAGTAGACCATCCTATAGTATCTAGGATTGTAGTCAATGGATCTATAAAAGATTTTTCAAATTGCATTTTGTAATCAATAAATTCATGCAATCCAAATTCTTTTGGTAAAATATTTGGAAAAGAAATAATTTGATCTTCACCACGAATACCACCAAGTGGATTTGGTTTCTTCAAATGAAGATACTTGATCTTATCTCCTTCAATTATTTTTTTGTACTTTTTATTAATTTTATATTTTTCGATATAGTGGTTGTAAATCAAAGAACCTTTTACAGCAATTGGTGTCGATTTCTTATAGATTGTAGCACGATCAGCATACTTATCCATACCATTTACACTACGAGGAAATGCAATTTCTTCTGGACTTAACGAAAAGAATTGCTTTTTACATTTTTCAACAAAAGTAACCATATCACTCTCATTGCCATTCATTGTAATATGAATGGCGTCCTTGAGATATTTTCTAATACATTCTGGTGTTGAACTACGAGTAGTTTCAATTCCCATAATCTTAAGTTTTGGTTCTGCATATCGAACACCTTCAGAGTCCCAAACATTAAGCATGTATCTTTTCTTTGCAGTCCAAATTCCCTTGTCTGCAATAACTTCTCGACCCATCTGCATCTTATTTTCGTAAGCATTCATAATTGAGGCAAGTTCTTTGAACTTTTTGTCTATGAATGGCAATATTGCATCAATAGAAGACTTATCAATAAAATTTACAATCTTGGTTTTATCGCTTGTATTTGGCATTACCTTTTGCACAAGCGGTCCAAGATTCAAATAAACAGAATCTGTATCAGATGCGATCACATAATCGATATCTTTAGTTCCGACAATCTTGTTTAAATAATTATTTAGTTCCTGACCAATCCACTGAATAGACAACTGACCCGACAGAGTGATTGCCTCTGCGAGTTCAGTTGAATAATATCTAAAATATTCGTTTCCAATTGCCCCGTAAGCAGAATTCAATTGAATTTTGCGAACCAATTGAAAGTTGTGGTATTTGGAAATTTCTAATTCATATTGTTTACGGAGAGATAGCAATTCTTCCGTAGATAATTTTGAATAATTCATAAGTCACATTGTATCAAAAATCAATGAAGAGTCAAGAGGTACTTTGTTGTATTGATTGTTGCAAGCATCTCATCACGAATATTTAAAAGATCAGAGTCTTTATCTTCAGACAAACTCTGTGGTAATTCATTGAGCAAAAAGTTTTCAAAATACTTCAAAACAGGCATTGGATGTGCAGCTTCATATCCAAGTAATTCAATTGTTCTATTTTGTTCAGTATCCTTACCATACTTGCCCATGTAAGTTTCAACAAAAGAGTCAATTAGTGGATCTAGTGCTTCGTATGCTTTTCCAAGTGCTTTATGTTCAGCAAAGGAAGGTGTTTGCCAGTGATGAATTCTTAATTGGTTCTGAAGTGTCAAAAACTTTTCAATATGTGCCATAGATCTCTCCTATAGCATTATTTATAATTTGCATATTGTATGAATATTTATTAATTCGAAATATTAAATGTATCAAGTGTTTGTACAGGTGATACTAGATTTTCAACTGCCACATCGAAATTAATAGTACCCAATTCTGGTGTTTGCATAGAAAATTTTAATTGATCCCCGTTATCAAATGTTCCCGGAATTGACCATGTTGTTGAACCACTATTCATACGAAGATTTCCTATATCAACATCATTTTTGTACGCTCGTATAGTGCCACTATCTCTAGTTCCAGAAAAACTGAGTCTCAAACTCAATGGTCCTTCTGTAGTTATTATGGTTCTATTGGTATTGAAAGTATTAACAATTATATCTACAATCACAATATCATCGAATAGCGCACTAAGAGATGTCGATGGTCCAGCTGGTGTGGATGTTCTCCGACGACCACCACCACTCGCATCTGCGCTAAATGAAGCGGAAGAGATCATAATATTTAATGTCTGTTCGTTGATTGCGACTCCAGTATTAATATCTTCCCAAAGATTTTTTTGATTCTTTTTAAAAACTCTACCATCTATGAGTTGAACCATGTTACCAATTGGTTTAAAAGTATTATACATGCGTGCTCCATTTTCCATCAAGTATTATACCATGCTCAGTAATATCGTTTTCTGTAAACTTTAAAACGGAATAACACTGACTTAATTTCATCTTTTGTCTAATACTATTTAGTTCATCACATTCTTCTACCGCCTTTGTTTTCTTCTTAAAAATAAGAATACCCTTACGGGGTTCTCCCGAAGGGTCTTTGATATTATCCATTACAAAATTTTTAGTTCCTGTTACGATTCCGTACATTAAAACCATCCCTTTTTCTTCTCAGGACAATTGAAGACGATACAAGAAGGTCGAGTCCATTCGTAGCGCATTGCCCCATAGTAGTCTAGAACCACTACACGACACACATACATTGGCATGACAATTGTTCCACTCTCCCATTGCTTTTTAAAGAGATCAGACAACTTACTGATTTCTTCCTCGTCATCGCCCGTGTATTCAGAGTCGATATGGATCAGGAACTTCAGGTTGCTCATTTCTTGTTTCTTTTGTGCTTCAGTCATACCACTATCCATCCCTTCTCTTTGGTCAGGTACTTGAACAGTTCTCTTCCTACTGGGCGACTCATCGTTCTGAACTCACCTCTCCTCAATGTGATCTGTGGAAACTTCATCACATATTCATCATCTCCGTATCCTGGGATGATTGTGACTCCAACCATATCGGTATCAACAGCATCAGACCAACAGAAATGGACTTCGTCAAGGGATGGGAGATGTCTCACAACACACGACTTTTCCCAATTCAATTCCAACGGAGATGTATCTGGAATGTATGGATCACCATAGCGTTTCATTCTTGTTCTCCCTCAGTTGCCTATTCTCTTCCCGAAGTCGCTCAATGGTTTTGAGATCTTCCTCTGAACTAGCCTTTAGGAACTCCTTGAAGTCCTTGACCGATTGTGGAAATCCTTCTCCCGAATAATTCTTGTAGCAATCCCAACCACGGGAGATGGCATAGTCACCCGCAAGGAACCCCGTCAGGTGGTGGAAACCACAGACCTCACGCCGTGCTTCGTCCCGTTCCTTCTCAAGTTCACGGCACTTCTGCGCTAGCAGATTGTTCTCATACCTTGCATTCTCAAGTTCCTCCGTCAGTCTAAATCTCTCCGACATGGCAGAGTATGGCTCCCTGCCACGGAGTCGGTCTAGGTTTTCTCCTGCGAGTAGATCGGGGTCTTCTTCAGTCATCGGCGTGTCTCCTGTGTTGGTTGTGGTGATTACTTTGACCTGTGGTGGGTGGTTGGGAGCCGTATACGGCGGGATGTATTGCCACAGTTCCTCAATGCGCTTATCGGTGGGGTCGGGCATTAGATTCTCTCCAAAATGATGATTCCCCATAAAAGGATGTTTGCTATTAGTAGATACAGAAGTAGAGCCTCTATAGTATACGCAAGATTGTCATCCTTGTCAATCATTGTTGTTTTCCTTGAAGCAGTCCCAGCCGCGTCGGGTGGCATGGTCTTGTGCGGTTCCGTTCTTGGGGTCTTCCATTATCTGTAGCATCTTGCGAACAGAAAGCATACGAAGTTGCAAAACCTCCATCTGATCCTTAATGGCATCCATCTCAGTAGAGAGTTCCCAAACAAAGTCAGAAATCTTAGTGATTGTCTCGGTATCAGTCTTGATGGTTTTATTTTTAGTCATTGGTGTTCTCCTTGACAATCGTGGAAGCGGTATTCAGCAACTCCAACTCTGCCGTCACAGCAGCGTTCAACTCGGCAGAAGTGTAGATGGCATCAATCCAATCATCTTGCTGCCCGATGTTCATTCCTGCATCGGCATTCATCTTTGCCCAACGAACAGCGTCAACGCTGACATGGTTGCTGAACGAGATGTTGGGAACGGACGAATCGTTGCCCTGACCAAAGATGTCGCCATCGTTGGTTCCGATGCTGTTCTGCGTGTGAGAGAAGGTGTTGGTGTTGGGATTGTACGCAAAGGTTGCAATCACCTTTGCCGTGATCGTCCAGTTCCAAAACTTGATGCCCGTGACGGTGATGGTCTTGTCAATGCTCATGTTCTTCCTATCGTTGTTGGTGTTGGTGATGGTGCGAGAGGGGCGGGTAGATGAGGCGGTAATGATCTCATCGGAATGAACGGTGATGTTCTTGGTCTTGGTTGCAGTCTTAGGCATTGTCAATCTCCTTGTTGTTATAGTATAGTACAGTCTATGGGTGTTGTCAAGCGTTATCTTTGAAGCAGTCCCAGCCCTTTTGCTTTGCGATCTCTTTAGGCTCTCTTGCAAGAGGATAGTCTGGCAGAATAATCTCTGAACAGGGATTCGTACCAAATTTATTTGATGTATCACGACGATCCTCCTCAAGCACGATGATCCGTGCTTCTAGATCGCAAGAATATCTCCTCGCCTCGTCGCGCTCGGCGGTGAGGATTGCGTTCTCCCGCTCCAGTTCACGGGCAAAATCTGCACGAACAATGAACGCCGACCGCAGACCGTCCTCACTCCACCAGTTTGATTCTGCTGCGTCTGTGCGTGGTGTTTGGGTTTCGTTCACTTGCTTTTCTCCTTGTAGCAATCCCAAACACCCGTATCAAAGCAGTCCCAGCCGTTTCTCTTTGCTACATCCTGCGGTGGCTCCTTGAAGTGGTTGCCCACCCAATCACAAACCTCGCAGCGTAACTCATCACGCTCCTTGATTAGCCGCTCAATCACTTCTGCGATCTCATCGGCACAGTTGATGCTGTGAGACAGTCTCTTGATCCTTGCGATGGCATCGTGTTCGTTCACTTGGTTTCCTCCTTGTACATGTCGTGAAGCACATCCATCACGACGAGATCATCAAGGTCAGTCCAAAAACAGGTGTCGGCAAGTTCGTTGCGGAACTTTCCCACCTTGCTGTTTGGAGAGATTTCAAGCAGCGTCCATTCGCTGCGTTTGATTCTTGTGATCCTGTCAGTCAGCAGTAGCCGCTTGTCTTTTAGTTCTTTCCATTTGTATTCAATCATTTGGTTTCCTCCTCGTCCTGAAAATCATCGGGGTAGCACATCACTAGTGCGTCAGTCCAGTTCTCGCACACCATGCATGTAGCGATTTCGGGGCAGTAAATGAAGTCGCACACATGCTTCGGGTGCGTGGCATCGGGAGCCATGTTGTCGCGCCACGATGTCATTATTATAGTCCATTGGTGTTCTCCTTGGAAAGTGCAGAGTAGAGAACGCTTTCACAGAACTTGCGAAACTCTTCTTGGTGAGAGGAGATGTCCTTGTGCTTGTTCTGTTCGTGCCACATATCGGTGAGAACATTGGTGAGAGCAAGGGCAACGATGGTTGTGGTTGGTGTTGGTTCACTCATATTCATTTCCTCCGTAAATGCGGTTCACATCAATGATATCCCGCCCGTAGTAATCATTCTCTCCCATCACGGGTTCGCCTTTCCAATCTTCGGCAACCATTGCAATCCCGTATTCCTTGAAGGTGATGTATTCAATGACTGTTTCGTAGATCGGTTCATATATTTCTCCACCCATCCAATCGTATCCTACTGGAACTTCTCCATATAGGACTCGTCGTTGGTGTCTATGGCTCCATTGCCGTGCCACCGTCTTTGGAGTGTATCGAACGATCTTCGGCTGAGTCAGCATAGTATCATTCGGAGTGGAATGCCACAGGTTGGACATCGGTTCCATGACAAGCATCTCACGCTTCTGCGGATCATACGGTTCTCGCTTTCCATTCCAAGGACCGCCGTGGTAGACCACCGTGTGTGGCTGTTCGCAGGAGTTCTTGTCGAGAATATCATTGATGACTTTATCATCACGATATGTGTTAGCGTAGATGCTCATAATACCAAAGGTGGGAATCGAACCCACACTGTATGATTTTTGAAATCACCGACTCTACCGTTGGTCTACTTTGGCGTAATAGGGATGGTGGGACTCGAACCCACACTGGAGCCATTTTAAGTGGCTTGTCTCGGCCATTGGACTACATCCCCGAAAATCAAATATCAATTCCAAATTTTATACATCTTTTTCGCACAGCATTATCTGATACACCAAACATTTTACCTACCGCAACCATTGAATGAGATTGTATCAGACATTCTAACTCTTGTCTAGTAGGATTAAATTTTCTTCTTAATATTGAACTACAGGATACACAAATATCTGATTGTTTTCCAGTCACTGCATGACAAGTAGAACAATAATATTTTTTACGCTTAGTCGATTTTCCAGCAAATGTTTCAGTTTGAGAATGGCAATTTGGACACAGCAATCTCAAATTGGATAAAGTATTATCGTCACTTACACCATTAATATGATCTAATTGCAAAGTTAAGGGATTTCCTTGCCAACTATTTCCAATTCCACAATTTGAACATTTGTTTTCTAAAATATTTTCAGATATCAATCTTCTCTTTAAACGACCTCTGGAATATTTTGAATTTTTAGTCAAAACATCTAGCAATGGTGTTTTTTCTAGATTGGAAAAATTTCTACCTAAATTATGATACTTGCCTTCAGCAATATGAGAATAATCAATATTATCCTCATCTAATCTAGTTTTAAGTGTTCGTGTATTTCCACCCTTTGGTAATAAATTAAAATATTTAAGAACACAAGTAAAACTAGTGCAATTTTTAACTAAATTTTCTAGTTCCAGTTTAGGAAGTTTCCAAATTATTGATGTTTTTTGCCTCATATGGTAATACCTTTTGTATATGTATAAGGTATTACCATGAAAACTGCTTCGTTTGGAGTCGAACCAAAACAAATTCCTTCAAAGGGAATCGTGCTGCCAATTACACCACGAAGCATTAAAACACATTACTTGCGAGTGCGTACATTGCGATACCACTCGCGGTTCCTACATTCAGACTCCTGACAGTTCCATATTGCTTAATATACAATCTGTGGTCGCAGATGTCAAGAATCTCTGCTGGAAGACCGACTTGTTCTTGACCGAACGCTAGAACATAATGTGTATTTTTATTCCATTCAAACTCATTAATTGCCGAAGCACCCGGTAGATTATCTATGCCAATGACGGATACATTTCCATAGGAACCTCGTAGGATCTTGATTTGATCTTCAAGTTCAGAAAAGGTTCTGGTATGTAGAAAGTTCGTATAATGATGTGTACCGACAGTGCCGCGACGATCATATTGTTTAGATCCGTAAAGAATTACCTGTTTAGCAAGGAACGCATTCGAATTGCGAATGACTGTAGCAATATTGAAATCGTTATACAGATTGCTGCAAATAACGGTAAAATTATTCCGTTTCGCTTCAAGGTCAGCAATGATCGCTTCATGCGACCAGTAATGGTAGTGGTCGATGATGTTCCTCGTTTCCATGGTTGTATTATACCAGAAATCTTCACTTTGTCAACCCCCTACGCTTCAATTCTGCATCAACATCTTCTAAACTTTTCTTTGCTTCGATCATTTTATTCTTAAACTCTTTTCGATCTTTATACATCTTTTCCATAAGATCTGGCAAGAATCCACGAACATTCTTTTTATAAGTAGTTCCATTTGCAGCAACGGAAAGATCTTTTCTCTTATGCTGCTCTATAAACGAAAGAGAAACATTTCCTCCAGTAAGAATACCATCAGGAGATACTGTTCCTCTTGCACCATCTGTAGTCAAAGTCTCAGGAGAAATATTGTACTGCATAATGAGATGAGGATACAGAGAATTTAAGTCAAATGAAGCAACCCAGTGATGCATTCCAACCAAAGGTTCCTTTACATATGCACCAGCATACTGCTCGTCTTTTCTTTCTTTCTTCTTTGGAGGAATTGCAATTCCTCTTGCTTTCAAATCATTGTATATAATAACATCCCATGTTCGTACTTGTGAAAACACATCTTGATAATTAACACCAGCAGAGTATGCAAGTGCTACTGCGAGTTCAATCAGTCTTAGTTTCTTTTCAAGTTTCTGTACTAATTCAACATCTCGAATATTATATTCAATAAACTTTTGAAAATCCTTTTTATAGAAATCGGTGATGCTCTCATACTCTGAATATGAAAGTTTTCTTTCTCCAAGTTCCACCCACGAAATATGATTTAAACTGTAAGACTCTTGATTTACATATGTAAATGTTTTATAGAGTTCGTAATAATCAAGCATTGCTATTCCGATGATATCATATGCTTGTTCTTCTGAACCTTTCTTCGTAATGAACTTTTCTTTTATGATTCCCCACGGAGAAAGTTTACGGGATATCTTCTTTCCAAGTATTTTATTAATTCGATTAATCAAATATGGAAAGTCGAAGAATCTGATGTTCCATCCGGTTACAATATCCGGATAGGATGTTGAAAAATATTCTACAAACTTGTATAGAAGATTTTCTTCAGAATCAAATTCATATACATCGATATCTTCTGTTGTCTTGAACTTACCAAGACAAAATGTCTTTTTTCCGGTTCTTGTCGATGTACAAGATATTGCAATGACTTCTTCTTCTGGATTTTGAATTGATGGGAAACCATTTTCTGATGCTGTCTCAATATCAATATACATGATATCGATTTGTGAGAAGTCGTAGTTTGCATTTGTCCCATATTTTGAACTTATAAACTGATACTCTATAGAAATATCACCATGAATTTTAAAATTTGGAATTGACGAATACTTCTCTAAAAATTCCTTATATTCGTCATAAGAATCAAACTTCATCTCTGTCAAAAAATCACCCGTAAGTGACTTAACGGGTGTTTGTTTATTTGAGGGAAGATATAGAGTGTGTTTAAAATTTTCTGTTATGTATTTTGTCGAACCATCCTTTTGCTTTTCTGCTAAAAGAATGTTTCGATAGTCATAATAAACACTTGTATAAAACTTCATGAATTTTCTTTACTTTTGATATATGCTGCTAGCAAAATTGAATAATTGATCATATCAATCAAAGTATCATATACTGATTCGTCTTCTACACTTAACTTTCCTTTTGCAGAGAAAGAAGAAAGTCTTGACATCTTGTCAGTCATTCTAACCAAAAACGCTTGTTCTGTAGAACAAATTCCCAGTGCTTCTGCTCTTCTAAAGTTTGCAAAAGGATTCACACCGTCACTACCCGAATAGTCTGCATTTTTCTTTTTCATCAATTCTAAAGCATCATATGTCATGCTTTGATGCATCTTAAAAAGTTCTTCTCTCGTCATTTTAGTCTCCAAAAAGTCCCTCTAGTGTAGCAGATTTATAAGAAATGTCAAATCCATTCTTTGAAAAACACCATATATTTTCAATAAATGTTGTTGAGAGATGTTTCTTAAGATCCGATGATGCAATATTTTTTGGTCTTTGCTTTATTCTCATTCCTATTTGCCCATCAAATATTCCACCAAGTGATATGATATGATCTACCATCTGATCACATGTAGTATATCGTTTTCCGCTTACCCATGGATCCATAATGTTCATCATCATAGAACCACTTTCGCTGAGTGATTCATAACATGCTGTAATTACTGGTTTGTAAAATTTATTCCACCAATTATCATATTCTGGATATCTGAACCACGATTGTTTCCAATCATCTCCACCTTCATCATATAATTCAGTAGAAAAATAGGGAGGCGAAGTAAAAATACAATCATATTTGTGTTTCTTTATTTGATCTAATATATCTTCTGCTGGTGCATTGTATGCAAACACTTCTTTTCCTGATTTGCCAAGACAATGGAAACCATCGTAAATATGATCTCCTTTTTTTATCTGTATCTTAGTTATAATAGGCAACTCACCCGAAAGCATCATCTCATAATCTTCACATTGTTTTAGATAAACACTAAACACACTTGGATTTGGATCTGTTCCAACATAGATATTTGCTTTTGAAGTATAAAATCCAGCAAGTCTATCTCCCCATCCCATGCTTATATCAAGAACAGATTTTGTTTTTGAGTTTATTTTAGAAAAAACAAAGTCATAAATTGTCTTTGCAACATGTGGTTTAAATTGAGTTGCTACATATGCACCAAGTCTGAATGATCCTCTGAATGTAACTGGTGTCATTCCATCATTGTCTAGTCTCCAAAAAGTCCAATTCATCTTTTTTAATTCATCTGGAGAATACCAATATTCATTTGGAGACAAAAATCCATGAGATCCACAATCGTATCGATTTCGTTGCTGATAATAATTGCTTATGTCATTGAAATAATGACCATATGATATTACTGTTTTTCCATACTTTGAAAATGGATATTTGTAATCATTATACTTTTCAACAACATCACCCTGATCTTTCATAATGAAAGACGAAAAGTTTGTTGTCTTTAACTGATTGAACTTGTCAGCAACATCCTCAAAACTTATTTTTCTAAAAGGAAACAATACAGAATTTTTTGAAATATATTCTGCAAGACCTTCTTTTATTTCTTCTTTTGTAAATTTAGAATTTAATTCTTGCCAATCAGTTCCAATAATATTTGGAATTCCATCAGCGTCTGCAAATTTTGAAATAAATTCAACAACATCATCTATTTTTGTATTCATCATATTCCTGTGGAACCGAATCCACCATCACGATCAGTTTTAATTTTTGGTTTTTCTGTTGTATATGCAAATATAGTAGGATTATTTAAAACCATTTCACCCTGTGCTATTCTCTCTCCACAATAAATTCTTATCTTTTCTTGTGAGTTATTGTACAAGGGAACAAATAACTGTTCAACATAATCAGAATCAATTATACCAACACAATTAATCAAGTTCAATCCTTTTTTAGAAGAAATACCCGATCTTGGATATATTCTCACAGAATGACCTTCAGGAATGTCAAGAATAAGACCTGTTGGTATCAATGCTCTCCATTCTGCCGGGAGATCAATAAAATTTTTTCCTTCACCATCTTGAGTTGCCAAAATTTCTACAAGACTATTATTTTTTGTATATGCTTTAATGCATGTTTGAAATGTTATATACGAAGATATATCAAAACATGCTGCTTGTTCGGAACCATATTTAAGATCAGAAACATCTTCATGTAACTTATAAACTGTAAGTAGTTGTGATTTAAAATTTACATTCATCATAGTAGTATATCAATTATAAAATTGATGTCAATTGTCATCAATAAGTTCCACCGTCAATATTTAGAGTATCAATATATCTATACACAGAATCTGATGTGGCAAGAGCATTGCTTCCTGGAGAAATATCTCCAGTGACTGCCGTAATTTCTATAGAGGTTCCAACTTTGGATCCTAATATTTGTTGTGGGGAATTACTAGTTACATCATCAACAAAGGTATCAACTGTATTGAGCGCAGTTATATGACCATAAGCATCAACAGTAATAGTATTACTATTCGCTATTGCATAAACATTTGCCCCTAATGGAGAGGTGGCATGAGAAATTGTCAATGCACCGGAGCTTACAACTATAGGAGAAACACCTGTATATTGTGGACCAGTAGGACCAGTTGCTCCAGTCACTCCAGTTGACCCAGTTGCTCCAGTTGCTCCCCGGACTGATCCTAAATTTAATTGTGTTCCATTTGTTCCGTCAGGATTTAAAATTGTTATAAAAAGTTGATTTCCTATAACTTGGGCAGCAGTATATCCAAAACCTGTAATACCCTGTGGACCTGTTGGACCAGTAGATCCGGTAGGACCAGTAGGTCCGGTAGATCCGGTAGGACCAGTGGGACCAGTGGGACCAGTGGGGCCAGTAGATCCGGTAGGACCAATTTCACCAGTAGGTCCAGTAGGTCCGGTAGGACCAGTAGATCCGACAGGTCCGGTAGGTCCAGTTGGTCCTGTAACACCTTGTATTCCTTGAATTCCCTGTGGACCAGATAATGCTACTCCTGGATATGAAGCATATAAGACACTGGAAGGTGTTTGTGTATTTGCTATTACATTTATAGACTGTGGAGCAGCAACAGTCAATTGAACTGAATTTTGTTGATTTACAACAATATTATTACTTGATTGTGATGTTGCAGTGATCGTTGTAGATGGAGTAGTCGAAGCAACTAAATTTGATAAATTACCAGAACCAGAGGATTGTACCTCTGTATTTTCTATTATTCTGGTTATTACAAGTATTGCTTGAGTTACAGACATTATCTCGTTATTTCTCTGTTTATTTCAAATGTTCCTTCAATCAGGCGAGTAACTTCACCGATGCTATTGGTTAGTTCTAGATCATAAAAATGTTTTCCATATGGAGTATTTTTCATACTTGTAGCATCAACCTTAATCAGTATACCACCAGTATAACCAGTAGATCCGGCAATAGATGTATTAAAACTTATTCCTCCGACACCAGAAATGCCAAATCCAGAAGAAAATTCACCAGTAATCCCTCCACCAGTAATTCCATTTTGAGTTAAAAATAATATGATATTATCA
>Ga0315907_10002315_pt1 | contig 24195 bp, 14 predicted proteins | sample LakEriMetagenome_3_FD_203525 | JGI IMG/M metagenome (GOLD analysis project Ga0315907, IMG submission 203525) | Freshwater fungal communities from buoy surface, Lake Erie, Ohio, United States - Buoy 12 MA123 | ecosystem: Environmental > Aquatic > Freshwater > Lake > Lake biofilm | place: USA...
CCGCAGGCGGTCCACCCGCTTATCTGCTGGTGCAGGGCAAGATCACCGACCTGGAAGGCTTCAAGGCCTACAGCGCTGCGCTACCGCCGATCTACCGCAAGTACGGCGGGCACTACCTGACGGTCATCCCAGCCCCCAAGGTCGAGATCGCCGAGGGCGACCCTCGCGACGAGAGCATCCTGATCGCGCGGTTCCCTTCCAAGGAAGCCGCTTGGGGTTTCTGGAAGTCGGCGGAATATGAGGCGGCGAAGAGATTGCGTGAAGGCAAGGGCCGCTTCTTCGTGACCGTGCTCGAAGGCATGCCAGTGAACGACTCACCTGCCACATGATCTTCACACCGACCGCTGCCACGCACCGCTAAGCTGTCCGATCCACTGGACGAGGACGATCCGATGACCCGTAAAGCCGTCTATTTCGGCGCACTCCTCGAGCAACGATTGTCGCGGCGCGGGTTCCTCGCCGCCTCCGGTGCCGCGGCAGCGACCGGGGCCTTGCCCGCCCTCGGCGCGGGTGCGCAGACCACGCATAGCGCGAAGGCCAAGTCCTACGCGGCCCTCGCGCCATCACTGGAAGACACGCTGCGCTTGTCGCCAGGGCTGAGGTCACAGGTGGTCGTCGGCTTCGGCGACCCGCTGTTCGAAGGCGATCCGGGTCTCACCACCCGCGATCTGCGCACGCTCGAGTGGCTGGATCGCGACGCGGCGACGCGGCAGGAACGAAGATTCGGCACCAACAACGACGCGTTGGCCTTCTTCCCGATGCGCGGGCGGCGCGATGCCGGCCTGCTCTGCGTGAACCACGAATATGTGGACGAACTGGTCTTCGCAGGTCTGTCCGGATCCGAGTCGGATCAAGCACGACAGGTCGCCGCGATGATCGCGGCACGGCCGCAGACGGTCGCCTGGATGCAGGCGGCGCATGGCGTGAGCGTGCTCGAGGTACGCCGCGGAATGCGCGGCTGGCGCGTCGTACGCGGCGCATCTGCGACGCGGCGTATCACGGCCAACACCCCGATGGAGATCTCCGGCCCCGCGCGCGGCGCGGCGCTGCTGCGGACCAGTGCCGACCCCACCGGAACGCGGGTGCTCGGCACTTTCGCCAACTGCGCGGGCGGCAAGACGCCCTGGGGCACCTACCTCACCGCCGAGGAGAACATCCAGGATTATTTCGGCGGCGCACGGACCTGGGCGGGCAGCGCAGACGCCGACGAAGCGACGAAGCGCGCGCATCGCCGCTGGCCGCTTCGTGAACGCTCCGCCTACGGCTGGGACACCGTCGATCCGCGCTTCGATGTCCGTCGCGAACCGCGCGAGGCGCTTCGACACGGCTGGATCGTCGAGATCGACCCGCAGGACCCGACGATGGCACCGCGAAAGCGTACCGCGCTCGGCCGCTTTTGCCACGAAGGGGCGAATACCATCCTCACGAAGGACGGTCGGGTGGCCGCCTACATGGGCGATGACGCCAAGTTCGAGTATGTCTACAAGTTCGTCAGCCGCGACCGCTTCGACCCGAAGGACCGCGCCGCCAACCGCGACCTCCTCGATCACGGCACGCTCCATGTCGCGCGCTTCGACGCCGACGGACGCGGCGAGTGGCTGCCGCTGGTGTACGACGAGCGCGGCCCATTGAACAGCGCCACCGGCTTTGCGAGCCAAGCAGAGGTCGTGATCCGCTGCCGCGAGGCCGCAGACCTGCTCGGCGCCACGCCCATGGACCGCCCTGAAGATGTCGAACCGAGTCCGGTGACAGGACGCGTCTACATGGCGCTCACCAAGAACGACTCGCGCGCACCTGAGCGCCGCGATTTCATGGGCCGCAACATCGACCTCGGTCCGAACGCCGCGAATCCACGGCCCAAGAACGACTTCGGCCACATCGTCGAACTCATCGAAGACGGCGACGACGCGTCCAGTCTGCGGTTCGCATGGAATGTGTTCCTGCTCGCTGGCGATCCGCGTGATGGCGCGGCACGCTTCCTGACCCGCGCTGAGGATCTCGCCGCCGGACAGCTTGCCCGCGAAGATGTCTATTACGCGGGGTATGCCGATCGAGGTGCTGTAAGCCCGATCGCGTGTCCGGACAATCTCGGCTTCGACCCCTCGGGTCGCCTGTGGGTGGTGACCGATGCGGATACCCGGCTGATCGGCAACAACGGCTGCTTCGTGGTGCCGACAAGCGGGCCGGATCGAGGACGACTCACGCAAGTGCTGAGTGCACCCGTCGGCGCCGAGGTCTGCGGCTGCGAGTTCACGCTCGACGGCAAGACGCTGTTCCTCAGCATCCAACACCCCGGCGAAGGCGGCACGGTGGACGCGCCTGTGAGCCATTGGCCGGACGGCGGCGGCTTGCCCGCACGCTCGGCGGTCATCGCAGTGAGCCGCGAGGACGGTGCGCCGCTCTGACGGCGGCTGCAGCGCCCGCGATGCTGGAGTTCTTCGATCGCGAGACGGCGGCCGGACACCGGCTCGTCGCGGCATTCGTCATCGCCACGGAGGGCTCCACCTACCGCAAGCCGGGCGCATTGATGTTGCTGTCCTCGAGCGGCGCACGCTGCGGCCTGCTGAGCGGCGGCTGCCTGGAAGGCGACCTCCACGAACACGCACAGCGGTTGTTGGCCGGTGACGATCGCATCGTCGAACGCCGTTACGATGGTCGCGGCTCCGATGACCCGGTATGGGGGCTCGGCCTCGGCTGCGAGGGCGCGATGCGGATCCTGCTCTGGCGCCTCGATAAGGGGAATTCCCTGACGCTGCTGCGCGGATGGCTGTCGGCCGCGATACGCCGCGAACTGGCGCTGCTCGAGATCGACCTCTCGAACGGCGATGGCGCACTGTCGATGGGCAGCGCGCTCGGCGGCGATGCCGACAGCAGCTCGCCGAGCAGTGTGCTGCCACCTGGCCGCGCGACACTGCGCGACGGCTCGTTCGCGGTCGCTGCCACACTCGTCCCCGCGCTGCTGCTCTGCGGCGCGGGCCCCGATGCGGAGCCGGTCGTACGGATGGCGTCGCAGGTCGGCTGGCAGGTGACCGTGGTGGATCACCGACCGGCCTATGTCGAGGCCGCACGCTTCCAAGACGCGATCCGAGTCGCCACGGTCGATGCTGCTGACCCAGGCGCCGTCGTCGCCCTCGACGGGTTCGACGCAGCGGTGGTGATGAGCCACAACCTGATCGCGGATGGCCGCTACCTCGCCGCGCTCGCCGTCAGCGACATCCCATATGTCGGTCTGCTCGGTCCGGCTGCACGGCGCGAACGGTTGTACGCGGAGCTCGGACCGCTCGCCGAGCGGCTGCGACCGCGGCTGCGTGCGCCCGTGGGCCTCGATCTCGGAGGCGCCTCGCCCGAGGCGATCGCGCTCTCCATCGCCGCCGAACTGCAGGCGTCGCTGCATGGACGCAGCGGCGCGCCGTTCTCCGCGCGTCTTTAGGGGGACGGCAGTCCGGCGTCGAAGCGCCGGAACCACTCGAGGATGCGCTCGTCGCGCTCACGACCGCTGATCTGCAGACCGTGGGTGTCACCCTCGAACACCACGAGGTCATGGACCTTGCCAAGCTCGCGCAGGCGGGCCGCGAACGGCAGCGCATGTGCGGCAGCGGAGACGATGGGGTCGGCGCCACCGTGCAGGATGAGCACCGGCGCACGCAGCTCCTCGGCCCAAGCCATCGCCGAGCGCGCGCTCAACGCACCATCAGGGTCGGCGTCGAAGCCGGGGATCAGGCGACGCGCCGTCGCGAGGCTACCGGTGTCCGCCGCCGCGCGTGCGCTGCGCAGGTCGGTGGGCGCGCCCACTGTGGCGATCGCGAGGTGCGGCGCGCCTGCCCGCGCCGCGAGCAGCGCCATCATGCCACCGCGCGAATAGCCGAGCGCGAACACCCGCCGCGGATCGACATAGGGCAGCGCTTGCCCGATGCGCGTCACGGCGAGCACATCGCGCACATCGGCGCCCCCGAACTCCTCCCGACCTTCGCCACCATCGTTGCCCCGGTACTGCGTACCGATGACGACATACCCTGCGCGCACGAAGCGGTCGAATCCGAACTGGGTATTAGGCCTGAGCTTCGAGTCTTCAAGTGCACCGCCGCGGTGGAAGACGAGCAGCGGCAAACGGTCGCCGTCGCGCGCTGCGGCAGGTCGCCAAAGATAACCGACCACCTTTAGCCCATCGCTGAGATAAGTGATGCGCTCGCAGGTGATGCCAGGGGCGCCACGGGCGAGGTATTCGGCTTCCGAGAGGATCGAGGTCTCTGCGACCGTCGGCGGACTCATCGCGAGCCCCTGCGACTTCGCGGCCTTCGCTTCTTGGCGATAGTTCGCCATCTGGCGCGAACGGTAGTCGGCGTAATCCGGGTCCCGTGCCGGACAGGTCTCGCGGGCGACGATGCGATCGGCCGCGGCGGCGGTCTCGAGCGCGCTCACAGGCACGGTCGCGGCGGCGAACCAGAGCGCGACGCCGATCATCCAGGCCCTGACACGAACCGTCATCATCATCTGTCCCTCCGATCGGTACGCCATTCAGTTCCGCCGGCGGATGCCGCGCACCGGCTCGGCCTGCAGCGGATCCTCGGGCCAGTGGTGGCGAGGATACCGCCCGCGCATGTCCTTGCGTACCTCGACATAGGCGTTGCGCCAGAAGCTCGCCAGATCGGCGGTCACCTGCAGCGGTCGCTGTGCAGGCGACAGCAGCTTGAAGGTCACGGGTAAGCGCCCATCTGCGAGCCGCGGCGTGGTCGCCATGCCGAACACCTCCTGCATGCGCATCGATGCGCAAGGCGCGAGGTCGTCGAGGTAGTCGATCCGGATCCGCGAACCGGTGGGCACGGTGAGGCTCGACGGCAGCCAGTCATCGAGTCTGCGACAACGCTCGGCGCCGAGCCGCAGCCGCAGCGCGTCCAGCACGGGCAAGCGTGCGAAGTGGCTGCGCCGCGTGACCCCCTCGAGCCAGGGTTCGAGCCAGTCGTAGTCTGCAGCGAGGACGGCCGCCGCGAAGTCCGGCCAATCTCCGGTGCCCGGCAGGGCGCTGCGGCGCGCGAGTTCGATGCGCGCGCAGAACGCGCGAGCCTCGTCGGTCCAGGGCAGCGCGTCGAGTCCGAGCTGTCGCAGACCCTCCAGCATCGCCGCGCGCGCAGCCTCGGGTGGCACGCGCGGCAGCGGCTTCTCGCCGACGACGAGGCCGTCGATCCGTTCGACCTCGCGCGCCACCACAGCCTCGTCCTGGGACGACCATACGACCTCGACCGCGCGCCGCAGGCGTCCGTCGGCCGCCGCTTCCAGCGTCCCGCGATCCAGCGACGCTGCGAGCAGGATGCGCGCCTCGCGATCACGATCGTCGAGGTCGAGTGCGACGATGAACTCGCTGCGGCCGAGCCGGTCGACATGCGCAAACGCCGCGCCGCGGCCGTTCGCCAGCAGGAAGCGCGGCGCGTCGCCGGAACGGCGGCGCCCGATGCGATCCGGATAGGCACAGGCCAACAGACCTGCGGCGCCGATCGGTGCGCGTGGATCGATCGCCCGGTCATCCGCGCGAGGGGGCTCGGCCAGACGCCGCTCGAAGAGCTCGGCGTTGCGGCGCACGCGCGCCACTGCGCCCGGGTCGACGCCACCGGCAGCGCCACCGCCACGGCCCCGACCGAGTACGAGATCGAGACGAGCCAGCACATCGGCATCACGCGCATCGCCGGGTCGGCCTCGCAGCAGATCGCGCTCGCCGAGCACGGCGGCGAGTTGCGCACCGAGCCGCGACTCACCGCGACGCTGCGCCTCGAGCAGCAGGTGCGCGAGCCGCGGGTGCGCCGGCAAGCGCGCGAGCGAACGACCGTGGGCGGTGATGCGCTGCGCATCGTCCAATGCACCGAGCCGACCCAACAGGTCTCGCGCACTGTCGAGCATCGGCGCGGGCGGGACATCCAGCCAGAGCAAGGCCGCGGCCTCATCAGCGCCCCACTCCGCAAGATCGAGCGCGAGCGGCGCGAGGTCGGCCTCGATGATCTCGGGCGGCGTCTGCGCCGCGAGGCTGCGCTGCGCGCCTTCGCTCCACAACCGGTAGCAGGTGCCCTCGGCGACGCGGCCGGCGCGGCCCGCGCGCTGGTCGGCGGCGGCGCGCGAGATTCGCCGGGTCTCTAGGCGGCTCATGCCGGTCACCGGATCGAACGCCGCGCGGCGTACCAGTCCCGAATCGACGACCGCGCGCACACCAGGCAGCGTGAGACTGGTCTCGGCGATGTTGGTGGCGAGGACCACACGGCGGCGCCCGGCAGGATCCGGCTCCAAGGCACGCGCCTGCTCGGCGGGGGCCAATTCGCCGTACAAAGGCAGCAGCACGACCGAGTCATCGACCTCGGGCATGCCCCCGAGCATCGCGAGCGTACGACGGATCTCGCCCGCGCCCGGCAAGAAGGCGAGCACGTCGCCCGCGCACTCGCGCAACGCGCGTTGCACGGCGAGTGCGAGCAGCCGCTCGGGCGATTCGTCACCGCCCGGCAAGACCGGCATCGCCCGGCCGAGGTACCGCACCACCACGGGATATAGACGACCCGCTGCCGTGACCACGGGCACCTCTGCACCCGTCGCGCGCGAGAGCAGCGCGGACACCGCTGCGCCGTCGAGCGTTGCCGACATCACGACGATCCGCAGATCGGTGTCGAGCGTGGCACGCGCATCGAGGCACAGCGCGAGTCCCGTGTCGGCCTGCAAACTGCGCTCGTGGAACTCATCGAAGAGCACGGCCGCCACGCCCTCGAGCGCCGGGTCGGATTGCAGCATGCGCGTAAGCACGCCCTCGGTGACCACCTCGATGCGGGTGTGCGGGCCGACCCGTGTGTCGAGCCGCATGCGATGGCCGACCGTCGCGCCCACCACCTCCCCCAGCGTCGCGGCCATGCGCTGCGCCACCGCACGCGCAGCCAGCCGGCGCGGCTCGAGCATCAGGATCTTGCGACCGCGCACCCACGGCTCATCGAGCAAAGCGAGCGGGACAACGGTGCTCTTGCCGGCGCCCGGTGGGGCCTCGAGCACCGCCGCCGGACCCGCAGCCAGCGCCGCCCGGAGCGCAGGCAGCGCCTCGAGGATCGGTAGAGTGGGCAGCACGGGTCTCGGCGGGGGCATGGCGATGACAGGAGATGAGGTCAGCGGATTGTATTCAATCGACCGGGTCCGCGAGCCTGATTCAAAGGGTCGAAACTGGAGCGCTCTCCCATGGCCGGGCATCCTGTGCATCGTATGATGTGCATTGTGTGGCGTAGACCGGTTGGGAGCATCAGCCCCCGCGGCCCTGCGCCTGCAGACCACCCAACGAGGGAACTTGACATGCGTCTCGACAAAATGCGCCGCAGCAGCAATGTGGAAGATGCCCGTGGACAGCGCGCCAGCGGCGGCGGCACGGGCGGCGGCCTGAAGCTCGGTCTCGGCGGCATCGTGCTCGCCCTGATGCTCGCAGGCTGCACCACCGCCCCGAAGGGCACCGCCGAGGACGTCGCACTGCAGCACGCACGTAAGCTGCTGCGCTCGACCATCCTCGTCGATGGCCACAACGATCTGCCCTACGCGATCCGCGGCTTCAAGGACGCGCCCGGCGACATCGTCGCCTACGATCTGCGCAAGCCCACATCCGGTGACACCGACCTCGCACGGCTGCGTGCCGGCGGCCTCGGCGCACAGTTCTGGTCGGTCTACATCCCGGGCGAAGGGCGTGGCCCGTTCGCGCGACCGCAGCTCGAGCAGATCGAGATCGCGCGCCGCATCATCGCTCGCTACCCCGACACCTTCCGCTTCGCGACCACCGTGGCGGAGATCCGGGCGGCCCACCGTGCCGGCAGGATCGCCTCGATGCTCGGCATGGAGGGCGGCTACGGTCTCGAGAACTCGCTCGGCACGCTGCGCGCCTACTACGATCTCGGCGTACGCTACATGGCGCTCACACACAACGCGCACACCGATTGGGCCGACGCCGCAGCGATGGTGCCCGCGCGGCATGACGGCCTCACACCCTTCGGCGAGGAGGTCGTGCGCGAGATGAACCGGCTCGGCATGCTGATCGATCTCTCGCACGCCGCGCCCTCCACGATGGCGGACACGCTGCGCATCACCGAGGCACCGGTGATCTTTTCGCACTCTTCGGCACGCGGCGTCTGTGATGTGCCGCGCAATGTCCCGGACGACATCCTGCGTGAGCTACCGCGGAACGGCGGCGTGGTGATGGTCACCTTCGTGGCCGGCTTCATCAACTGCGAAGTCGGTCGCGTGACCCAGCCCTACATGGCCGCATTGCGTGCACGCGCTGCAGCGGCCGCGACGCCCGAAGAGGCCCAGCGGATCATGGACGAGGGCCGCGCCGCGATGCCGCGCCCGCGCACCACCATCGGCATGGTGGCCGACCACATCGAACACATCCGGCGCGTGGCGGGCATCGACCATGTCGGCATCGGCGGCGACTTCGATGGCAACGACGCTTGGCCGGAAGGTCTCGACGACGTGTCGACCTATCCGAAGCTGTTCGCGGAGCTGATCCGTCGCGGCTGGTCGGACGCGGAACTGCGACAGCTCGCCGGCGAGAACGCGCTGCGTGCGATGAAGCGGACCGAGCAGGTCGCCGCGCGCCTGAGGCAGGCGCGGCCAGCGTCGACGATGGTGTTCACGCCACCGGTGACACCGGCGCCCTGACGCATCGTCGCGCGCGCTAGCGCAGGCCCGTCGACTCCGCCTGCTTCCAGGCAAGATCCGCCACGGTCTCGACCGCCGCGGCATAGCGCTTCGCCTGCGGGCTCACTGCTGTGCCGCGCTGCACGCGGCCTCGGATGCCGTGCAGGATGCCGGCCATGCGGAACAGACAGAACGCCATGTAGTAACCGAGATCCGGCACTTCGCGCAGGCCGCGGCGCGTGCAATACGCAGCGACATACTCGTCTTCCGAGGGCAGCGCCAGCGCATCGAGGTCCTGTCCAAGCAAGGCGCCCACCGAGACCGGCGGCATCCGGTACATCATCAGGTGATAGGCGAAGTCGGCATGTGGATTGCCGATGGTGGAGAGCTCCCAGTCGAGCACGCCGATCACGCGCGGCGCATCCGGTGCGAACATCAGATTGTCGAGACGATAGTCCCCGTGCACGACCGAGGCCGGCGGTTCCGATGCCGGTGCATGACGCGGCAGCCAATCGATGACGCGCTCCATCGACTCGAAACGCCCTGCTGCCTCGACATCGCCGAAGTACTGCTTCGACCAGCGCGCCACCTGTCGCGCGACATAACCCTCGGCGCGACCGAAATCGGCAAGGCCGATCGCAGCGGGATCGAGGTTGTGGAGGTCGGCGAGCGTCGCCCCCATCGCGTCGAAGATTGCGCGACGCGACTCGCGCGGCAAGTCTGGAAGGGTCGGATCCCAGAACACGCGTCCCTTGAGATGTTCCATCACATAGAACGGCGTGCCGATGACGGTGGCGTCATCGCACATCAAGAGCGGTCTCGCCACCGGGACGCGGCCATCTCGAGCGAGCGCCGCGAGCACGCGATGTTCGCGGTCGACCGCGTGAGCCGAGGGCAGCAGCACGCCGGGTGGCTTGCGACGCAACACGACGCTGCCCGCGGGCGTTTCGATGAGATAGGTCGGATTGGATTGCCCGCCCGGGAACTGCCGTACCCGCAACGGCCCGGCGTGCTTCGGCAGATGCACCGCGAAGTACGCTTCCAAGACGTTGACGTCGAACTCCAGTCCCGGTCGGAACTCGTGGGTCTCGCTCATGGCTTTCCTCGGCGTGGCCCCGGACGGCGCGCATCAGGCAGACCCGTGTGCTGGGTGCGGAACGGACGCGCCCGAGACTGGCCAGGCACCGCGCTCACGCCGCCGTGCTTGCGGACATCACCCCGCGCACGCGCACCTTCGGGCGTCTGCCCGGTGCCAGCGGGCTGCCAAGTCGGCACGAGGTGCTGTTTGCCGGGACCGATCAGGTCGGCGCGCCCCATCCGCCGCAAGGTCTCTCGAAGCAGCGGCCAATTGTTGGCGTCGTGGTAGCGCAGGAACGCCTTGTGCAGACGGCGCACCTTCAGGCCGCGCGGGATCACCACCTCTTCGCTGCCGCGCGTGACGCGCCGCAGCGGGTTCTTGCCGGAGTGGTACATCGCGGTGGCGGTTGCCATCGGCGAGGGCAGGAAAGCCTGCACCTGGTCGGCGCGGAAGCCGTTCTTCTTGAGCCACAACGCGAGCTCGAGCATGTCCTCGTCGGTGGTGCCGGGATGCGCGGCGATGAAGTACGGGATCAGGTACTGCTGCTTGCCGGCTTCCTTGGAATAACGGTCGAAAAGTTCCTTGAAGCGGTCGTAGGTGCCCACACCCGGCTTCATCATCTTGGAGAGCGGCCCCTCGCCGATCGCCTCAGGCGCGATCTTGAGGTACCCACCGACATGGTGCTGCGCGAGCTCCTTCACGTACTCCGGCGACTCGATCGCCAAGTCGTAGCGCACCCCCGACGCGATCAGCACCTTCTTGATGCCGGGCAAGGCCCGGGCCTTTCGGTAGAGCTCGATGAGCGGCGCGTGATCGGTATCGAGGTTGGGACAGATGCCCGGATACACGCAAGAGGGCTTGCGACACGCGGTCTCGATCGCGCGGCTCTTGCAGGCGAGGCGGTACATGTTGGCCGTGGGGCCACCGAGGTCGGAGATCACGCCGGTGAAGCCCGGCACCGTGTCGCGCACCACTTCGATCTCGCGCAGCACCGAACCCTCGGAGCGGCTCTGGATGATGCGGCCCTCGTGCTCGGTGATCGAGCAGAAGGTGCACCCGCCGAAACAGCCGCGCTGGATGGAGATCGAGAAGCGGATCATCTTGTAGGCGGGGATCTCCGCGTCGCCATAGAACGGATGCGGCTGACGGCAGTAAGGCAGTTCGTACACCCAATCCATCTCGGCGGTGGTGAGCGGGATCGGCGGCGGGTTCAGCCAGATCTCGGTGTTGCCGTGGCGCTGGACCAGTGCACGCGCGTTACCAGGATTGGCCTCGAGGTGCAGGATGCGCGAGGCGTGTGCGTACATGACGGGATCATCGACCACCTGCTCGAACGCCGGCAGGCGGATCACGCTGCGCGAACGGTCGCTGCTCTTCACACGACGGACGAAGCGCACCACTGTCTCGGCGGATGCCGAGGCCTCCGGCGCGGACGCCGCCGTCGCCGCACGGGTGCCCCCGTTGTCGTCCATCGCGTAGGGATCGATCGGTGGGTTGATCGGCCCCGGGGCGTCGAGGTGCGTCGAGTCGATCTCGACCCAACCCTCAGGCATGGCGCGACGCATGAACGCGGTGCCGCGCAGGTCGGTGATGTCGCCGATGGCCTCGCCCGCCGCGAGGCGGTGCGCGATCTCGACGATCTGCCGCTCACCGTTGCCATAGACGAGCAGGTCAGCCTTGGCATCGAGCAGCACCGAACGACGCACCTTCTCCGACCAATAGTCGAAGTGGGCGATGCGCCGCAGGCTGGCCTCGATGCCGCCGATGACGATGGGCACGCCGGCGTACGCTTCACGCGCACGCTGCGCATAGACGATCACCGAGCGGTCGGGCCGCAGTCCGCCCTCACCGCCCGGCGTGTAGGCATCATCGCTGCGGATGCGCCGATCGCTCGTGTAGCGGTTGACCATCGAGTCCATGTTGCCCGCGGTGATACCGAAGAAGAGGTTCGGTTTGCCGAGCACGCGGAACGGGTCGGCGCTCTGCCAGTCCGGCTGCGCGATGATGCCGACACGGAAGCCCTGCGCCTCGAGCAGACGCCCGACGATCGCCATGCCGAAGCTCGGATGGTCGACATAAGCGTCGCCGGTGACGACGATGATGTCGCAGGAGTCCCAGCCGAGCGCGTCCATCTCGGCGCGCGACATGGGCAGGAACGGGGCGGTCCCGAAGCGGGACGCCCAGTGCTTGCGGTAACGGGAGATGTCGCGGGCGGGTTCCATGGCGGCGTCATTAGACCAGAGACGCGGCCTCGGTTCACCGTCATCGGTGGTCAGCGTGGGAAGGGATCCGAGAACTTCGGGTCAGACAGGAAGGCCGTATCGGTCAGCGTCCGCAGGAAGGCCTCGAGCCCGTTCTTCTCCGCCTCGGACAGGTTGAGGCGCAGCGGCGTGCCACCCGGGCCGACCAGTCGCGGATCGAGGTTGGGATGCGGCTGCACCCCGTTGTCGTAGAAATCGATGACCTCCCGCAGCGTGCCGAACCGCCCATCATGCATGTACGGCGCACGCACCTCGATGTTGCGCAGCGAGGGCACCTTGAAGCGGGCATTGCCGGCACCGGCGTCCACGGTCGCCGCATCGAGGCCGTTGTTGCGCAGGCCATCGCCCACATGGGCGACCGACGTGTGGCATTGGGCACAGCGCCCGCGCCCGGTGAAGATCTGTTGCCCTTGTACTTCGGCCGGCGTGAAGGCGGCCGGGAAGTTCGGTATGCCGTTGGTGAAGGCCGAGTCGAAGCGCGAACGGTAGGACACCATGGCTCGGACGAACTGCGCGAGCGCACGCGCGATGCGGTCGGAGGTGACCGCGGGATCGCCGAAAGCGGCGTTGAACAACGGGCCGTAAAAGCCCACCGCACCGAGCTTGGCGGTCAGCTGCGGCAGCGACATGCCCATCTCGATGGGGTCTTGTATGGGCTGCAGCACCTGCGCCTCGAGCGTCGCGGCCCGCTCATCCCAGAAGAAACGACCCCGCGTGTAGTAACGCGCATTGGCCAGACCCATGGAATGTCGCGGAGTCCGCCCGCCCTGGAACCCGGCACTGAACCGCGCAGGATCGGCGAAACCGGTCGCCTGACGGTGGCAGGACCCGCAGGAGACCGAGTCTGTGACGGACAGCCTTCGATCGTAGAACAGCACGCGGCCGAGCGTCGCACCTGCGTCAGTGACGCGGTTGTCGGGGGGAGTGTTGTCGAGCGGCACCGGACTGCCCGGATTGCCCGGCGTCGGCGGGTTCGCGAAATGTGCGGGCAGGCTGATCGTCGCGTCCGAATAGCCGGACAGCGTCGCGGGCAGGACCGGCACATTGACCGGCGGCGGGGTCGTTCCGACCACCGGTGGCGTGGACGCGGCGACCGGTGTCGCGCCCCCCGACCCGCCGCCACAACCGGGCACGAGGACAAGAGCCGCCACGCACAGGGGCAATATACGGCGGATCTCTCGGGAGACCCCCCCAAGCAGCGGCTGTCGTTGCATCGTCAGGGCCCTCGCATGGCTCTCGGAGTGCCTCTTGCAGGCATCGTCGTCGGGATGATGCCCCCTGCGCGCGTCAAGTAGTGTCAAGTCTCGCGGCGGATGACGGCGGACGCGCCCCGTTGTAAGGTTCCACCCCTTCCCCCGACCCGGACTCCAGGCATGCCAGGCGACCCCCCGGCGAGCGACTGGCGCGCGGCCTGCGTGGCTGCCGGCATCGATCCGCTGCTCATCGACCACACGGCGCAGAACTATCTTGCGCATCACGCTCACCGGTCGCAGCACGGCGAGCAAGGCCGCGTTGCTCGAACGGCTCGCCAGGGAACTTCTCGCACATGACTGACACCGCCGATTCGATCGTCGTCCGCGGCGCCCGCCAGAACAACCTGCGCGACCTCGACCTCGATATCCCCACCGGCGAGCTCGTGGTCGTGACCGGCGTGTCCGGCTCTGGGAAATCGTCGTTGGTCTTCGACACGCTCTACGCAGAGGGCCAGCGGCGCTATGTCGAGACCTTCTCGCCCTACGCGAGGCAGTTCCTGGACCGCATGGACAAGCCTGCGGTCGATCGTATCGAGGGCATCCCGCCCGCCATCGCCATCGACCAGACCAACCCGGTGCGCACCTCGCGCTCCACGGTCGGCACGATGACCGAGCTCAACGACCACCTGAAACTCCTCTTCGCGCGCTGCGCGCAGCTGCACTGCGAGCGTTGCGCCGCGCCCGTGCGTGAGGACACGCCGGCGGGCATCCGCGAAGACCTGCTGCAGCGTGCCGCAGCGGCAGGAGACCCGCGGTTGCTCGTCTGCTTCGAGGTCAAGGTCCCGAAGAACTTCAAGGAAGCGGAGGTGCTGGCACTGCTCGACCGCCAGGGCTACACGCGGGTGAAGCGGATCGAGCGCGGCCTGTTGGAGGTGGTGCAAGACCGCCTGCGAGCCGGCTCGGCGGATCCGGCTCGGCTCGGCGAAGCGATCGAGGCGGCGCTGCGCGGGGGCCGAGGCCGCTTGTCGGTGCATGCACTCGCGACCACCGCAGACACCGCCGACACGGCCGACCAGACGCCGGAGGTGACCGCCACATGGCGTTGGTCGACCGGTCTGCACTGCGCGGCGTGCGACATCGAATACCGCAAGCCGACCCCCGGCGCGTTCTCGTTCAATTCCCCGACCGGGGCCTGCGCCCACTGCCGCGGATTCGGCCGCATCATCGGCGTCGACTACGGGCTCGTGATCCCGGACACCGCCAAGACCTTGCGCGAGGGCGCGGTCAAACCTTGGCAGACCCCTTCGTTCCGAGAATGCCAACAAGACCTCGAGCGCCTCGCGCGCAAGCGCGGCATGCCACTCGATGTACCGTGGCGCGACCTCACGGACGCGCAACGCGAGTGGGTCATCGAAGGCGAAGGCGAGTGGGCGCGCAACACCTGGTATGGCGTGAAACGCTACTTCGCCTGGCTCGAAACCAAGGCCTACAAGATGCACATCCGGGTGCTGCTCTCGAAATACCGGGCCTACACCCCCTGCACGCATTGCGACGGCGCACGGCTTGCGACCCCGTCCTTGCTGTGGCGGCTGGGCGATGCACCGCTCGCGGACGCGGCGCTCGATGGGCGACAGCGTTTCCGCCCCCGGGGCGTGAAGTGGAGCGACGATGCGCTCGCTGCGCTCCCAGGGCTCTGCGTGCACGACCTGATGTTGCTGCCACTCGAGCGGGCGCGCGACTTCTTCGATCGGCTGCGCCTACCGGGTCGGCTCGACGAAGCCACTCACCTGCTGGTCGCCGAGATCCGCAGCCGCTATGCCTTTCTTTGCGAGGTCGGTCTCGGGTACCTCACGCTCGACCGTCAGTCACGCACGCTGTCGGGCGGTGAGGTGCAACGCATCAACCTCACCACCGCGCTCGGAACTTCGCTGGTGAACACCCTGTTCGTGCTGGATGAACCCTCGATCGGGCTGCATCCACGCGATATGCAGCGGGTCATCGGCGTCATGCACCGGCTGCGCGACGCCGGCAACTCGCTGCTCGTGGTGGAGCACGATCCGCAGATCATGCAGCAGGCCGACCGACTGCTCGACCTCGGTCCCGGTGCCGGCGAGCACGGCGGTCGGATCGTCGCTTGGGGGCGCCCGGAAGAGGTGCTCGCGACGGCGGGGTCGCTCACCGCGGACTACCTGAGCGGCCGACGCACGGTGCGGCTGCCGCCGCCGCGCAGCGCGGTGGTCGATGCAGAGGACCACGGCTGGCTCGAGGTGATCGGCGCGAGTGAGCACAACCTGCGTGGCATCGATGTACGGTTGCCGCTACGGCGTCTGGTCTGCATCACCGGTGTGTCGGGCTCCGGAAAATCGACCCTGCTGCAGGATGTCCTTCATCCAGCGCTGCTCAAGCATCTCGGTCGGCCGTCAGAGGCCGCGGGCGCGCACCGGGGACTGCGCGGCATCGAGCACATCAGCGATGTCGTGTCCGTCGACCAAGCAGCGATCGGACGCACCGCCCGCTCCAACCCTGCGAGCTATGTCGGTGCCTTCGATGTGATACGCGAGCGTTTCGCGAAGCTGCCAGAGGCGCGCCAGCGCGGCTGGACCGCGGGCACCTTCAGCTTCAACTCCGGCACCGGGCGCTGCCCGACCTGCAGCGGCAGCGGCTTCGAGCATGTCGAGATGCAGTTCCTGTCGGATGTCTACCTCCGCTGCGGCGACTGCAACGGCACCCGCTATCGCGTCGAGACGCTGGAAGTGACGCATCCCGGACCCGACGGGCGATCGGCGAGCATCGCCGAAGTGCTCGAGATGACGGTCACGGAAGCACTTCATTTCTTCGCCGACATACCGGAGCTCGCAGTCCGACTGGGCCCGCTCGTCGATGTCGGTCTCGACTATCTGCGGCTCGGGCAACCGGTACCCACGCTGTCGGGCGGCGAGGCACAACGCTTGAAGCTCGCCGGGCACCTCGCCGATTCGGCGCAGCCGATCGGCAAAGCGGCCGCCGGCAAGCCGACGACCGGCAAGCTCTTCCTGTTCGATGAACCCACCACCGGACTGCATTTCGAGGACATCGCCCGACTGCTCGGCGCGTTCCGCAAGCTGCTCGATGCAGGACATTCTTTGGTGGTGATCGAGCACAACCTCGATGTCATCCGCGCGGCGGAATGGATCGTCGATCTCGGGCCGGAGGGCGGTGAGGCGGGCGGCCAAGTGGTCGCCGTCGGCACACCCGCGCAGATCGAGCAGATCCCGGCTTCGCACACGGGTCGTGCGCTGCTCGAGTACCGCCGGACGCTCGCCCAAGTCGCCGAACCGACGATGTCGACGCGCCCGGCAGCAGCGCCTGCAGCGACGGTGCCTCGCGACATCGCCGTGCGCAACGCGCGTGAGCACAACCTGCGCGGCATCGATGTCGACATCCCGCGCGATGCATTCACCGTGATCACCGGAGTCTCCGGATCCGGCAAATCGACGCTCGCCTTCGACATCCTGTTCAACGAGGGGCAACGGCGCTACCTCGAGTCCTTGAACGCCTACGCGCGGCAGTTCGTGCAGCCGGCGTCACGGCCGGAGGTCGACTCGATCCGCGGCATCCCGCCGACCGTCGCGATCGAACAACGCACCAGTCGCGGCGGCCGCAAGAGCACCGTGGCGACGCTCACCGAGATCTATCATTTCCTGCGCCTGCTCTACATGAAGCTCGGCACGCAACACTGTCCGGACTGCGACGCACGCATCGAACCGCAGTCTCCCGAGCTTATCGCGGTCCGCATACTCGAACAGTTCCGCGGCAAGACCGTCGACCTGCTCGCGCCGCTCGTGGTCGCGCGTAAGGGTCTCTACACCGATCTCGCCAAGTGGGCGGCAGCCAAGGGCTACCGCGAGCTGCGCGTCGATGGCGAGCGGCTTCCGGTGAAGCCTTGGCCGCGGCTCGACCGGTTCCGCGAGCACTCGATCGAGCTGCCGGTCGCGCGGCTCGGCATCTCGGCGCGCGGCGAAGCCGACCTTCGCGCGAAGCTCACCGAGGCGCTGCAGCACGGCAAGGGCGTGGTGCAGGTGCTCGCGACAGGCAGCAAGGTACCGATCGTGTACTCGACACGCCGTGCCTGCCCCAGCTGCGGCACCAGCTTCGCCGAGCCAGACCCGCGCATGTTCTCCTTCAATTCCAAGCAGGGCTGGTGCACGGGCTGCTTCGGCACGGGGCTGCAGCTCGCGGGATTCGACGCCGAGCAAAGCGGTGAAGAAGCCGCTTGGAACGAACGGCAGGACGGTGAGGCGGCGGTCTGCGACAGCTGCGACGGCGAACGGCTCAATCCCGTCGCACGCGCCGTGCGCTTCCGCGACCGCTCGATCGGTCGCTTGACCTGCGAATCGGTGACGCAGGTGCGAAAGCGCCTCACCGGCCTGAAGCTTGACCGTCGCGAACAGGCGATCGGCCGCGATCTGCTGCAGGAGATCGGGACACGCCTCGGTTTCCTCGAACGCGTCGGCCTCGGATACCTCAGCCTCGATCGCGCGGCGCCGACGCTGTCGGGCGGTGAGGCGCAGCGCATCAGGCTCGCGGCACAGCTCGGCTCGAACCTTCGTGGCGTCTGCTACGTGCTCGATGAGCCGACCATCGGCCTGCATCCGCGCGACAACCAGATCCTGCTCGATGCGCTCGAAGAACTTGCACGACACCGCAACACGCTGGTGGTCGTCGAGCACGATGAAGACACGATCCGCCGCGCCGATCACGTGATCGATCTCGGCCCCGGTGCGGGCGTTCGGGGTGGTCGTATCGTCGGTGAGGGCCGGATCGAAGATCTGCTCGCGAACCCCGGCTCCATCACAGGCCGCTACCTGCGTGCACCGCTGCGGCACCCGGTGAAGCCGCGTCGACCGATCACCGCCAGCACCCCGTCTTTGACCATCGAAGGCGCGACGCTGCATAACCTGCGCGGCCTCGACATACGCATCCCGCTCGGACGACTGGTCTCCGTGACGGGTGTCTCCGGCTCCGGGAAATCGACGCTCGCACGCGATGTGCTGTTCTCGAGCGTACGCAACCTGGTCGGCGGCGAGTCTGGTGCAGTCGGTTGTCGCGCGATCAGCGGCATCGAACACATCGACCGCGTGCTCGAAGTGGACCAGACACCGATCGGCAAGACACCCCGTTCCTGCCCGGCGACCTACGTCGGCATCTGGGACGACATCCGACGCATCTTCGCAGGCACCACCGAGGCGCGACTGCGAGGTCATGATGCGGGGCGCTTCTCGTTCAATACGGCGGGGGGTCGTTGCCCGGCCTGCGAGGGCCAGGGCGTGCAGACCGTCGAGATGAGCTTCCTGCCGGATGTGAAGCTGGTCTGCGACAGCTGTGCAGGCCAGCGCTTCGATAGCGATACGCTCGGTGTCACCTATGGTGGCCGCAGCATCGGCGAGGTTCTGGCGATGAGCATCGAGGATGCAGCCGAGGCCTTCCGGCCGCATGCCGCCCTACACCATGTGCTATCGCTGCTCTGCGATGTGGGGCTCGGTTACCTGACGCTCGGCCAACAGAGTCCGACGCTGTCGGGCGGCGAAGCACAACGCATCAAGCTCGTCACGGAACTCGCCAAGGTGCGGGTCGATCTTCGCGCACCGCTGCGGACGCGGCCGAAACATACACTCTATGTGCTCGACGAACCTACGGTCGGCCTGCACATGGCCGATGTAGAGAAGCTGGTCCGGGTGCTGCACCGGCTGGTCGATGCCGGCAACACGGTGGTGCTGGTCGAACACAACCTCGACCTCATCGCACAGTCGGACTGGGTCATCGACATGGGGCCCGAGGCCGGTGACGGCGGCGGCAAGCAGGTCGCGGCGAAGACGCCCCAGGCGCTCGCCCTGCGTCCGGGGCGTTCCCATACGGGACGCGCCCTGAGAGACTTCCTCGAGAATCGGTGGGAGACCGCCCTGCAGGAGTCGCACCATGGCCCATGATCTCGTCTGCTGGAAGTGCGGGGCGTCGCTCGCAGCCCTCTCCTTGCCGTTGCGGCGGCTCGAAGAATGTCCGGCGTGCCGGGCCGAACTGCACGCCTGCAAGCTTTGCGTCGATTTCGATACGCGCATCGCCAAGCAATGCCGGGAGCCGACCGCCGAAGAGGTGCGCGACAAGGAGCACGCCAATTTCTGCGATCACTTCAAACCACGACCGGGCGCCCATGTCCCGCGCGACGGCGCTGTGATCGATGCGGCGCGCGCAGAGCTCGACCGGCTGTTCGGCAAATAGGGATGCGGCGGCCGGAAGCCCGGCCGGTTGTGGCTCAGGGCGATCGGTGCCAGGCGATGCGGATGGGATCCTGCTGCTTGGCGCGATACATCGCAGCATCGGCCTTGCGGATCAGCTCATCGCCATCCTGCGCATCGTCCGGGAACACGGCGACGCCGATGCTCACGCTCAATCGTCGGCTCTGGCTGCCCAGCCGCATCGGTGCCGCGAGCGTGTCGATGATGCGTTGCGCGACATGCTGCGCGGCGCCAGGCTCAGGCAAGGCCCGCAGGATGACCATGAACTCATCGCCACCGAGACGGGCGACGGTGTCGTGTTCCTTGACACAACCTCGCAGGCGCTGGCCGACGATCGCGAGCATCTGATCGCCCGCGGGATGACCCAGGGTGTCGTTGACCTGTTTGAAGTCGTCGAGGTCGAGATACAGCAAGGCGCCGCCGATGCCGCCCTCCCTGACCTGCTGCAGCTCATCGGTCAATCGATCGCGGAAAAGGACCCGGTTCGGCAGGCCGGTGAGCGCGTCGAAGTGCGCCTGACGGTAGAGACGCTCTTCACGCTCGCTGCGGGCCAATGCCAGCGATAGTCGCTGGGCGAAGCTCTCGAGCGTGTCACCGATCGACGGATCGACCGGGATCGCGTCACGGAAGCCGACCCCGAGGATCGCGACCACCCGGGTGTCGAGGGTGACCGGCCACGCTTGCACGAGCTCGGCACCCGCCTGGCGCAGCGCCGCCGGGACCGGACCGAGACGCGGTCGGTGGACCTCCGCGCCGGACTGGCGCAGCAGGAGAACCCGCCCGGCCCCACCGACGCCATGCGATTCGAGGTGCAGATCCCAAAGACCGGGACGGTCCGCCGTCGGCAAAGCGATGCAGGTGTACTCGCAGCGCATCACGCCCGGCATGCGATCGAGCAGTTCGTCCACCACGGGTTCGAGTTGGGCTCCGGCGAGGATCAGTCGATCGACAGCCGCCAACGCCTCGAGCGCGGACACGCGGTCACGCAATGCACTGAGGTGGGTTTCGACCAAAATAGGCTCCAACATAGGGAACGGTTCGCGGGGGGTCAGAGTGCCGTCAGGACCCAGGCGGGTGCAAGCGGTGTTTAAGGTTAGACTGAACACGAATGATGATGGAAAGTGCCGTCCGGGCGGTTAGGACGCGCGTCACAGATCCATGATCCCGGGAACCGCCGCCCGGGAGCCGGGCATCCTGCGATTGCAGGCTTGGATGTTGGCTGGCTGGGTCGCACTGGTGCTCAGCGCCTCCCTGTACCCGTTCGATTGGGAATGGGGTCGGCTGCTCGAGGGGATCGCGGCGGGATTTCCACGCCTGCAGGAATGGATCCCGCCATCGCGCCGCGACACCATCGTCAACCTGCTGTTGTATGTGCCCTGCGGGCTGTTGGGGGCGCTCGCCCTCGACCCCCAGTTGCCCGCCTTGCGCAGGGTCTTGTGGCCCGTCTCGGCGGCAGCCGCGCTGTCACTCGGCATCGAGATCGCACAACATGCCCTTCCGCCCCGTGATCCGAGCCTCGCCGACTGGGCCCTGAACACGATGAGTGCGGCGTCCGGCACGCTGATCGCCTTCGCTTATCGTGCCTGGCCCCGTCGAGCGTCGGTACAGACCCGGTCGGGAGGATCTTGGGCAAGCCCCGCTCTCGGTATCCTGGCCGCGCTGTGGATCGCTGCGCACCTCGCGCCATTCGTCCCCCGGTTGCGGCCCGGGCGGATCAGTGCAGCGTTCGCCGACAGTCTCGCCTTGGATCTGGTGCCGAGCCGGGTGGTCGCTTGGCTGGCTTGCTACCTCGTGCTGGCCGCCGCCATCCGCGCACTGGCAGGATGGCGCGACTTCTGGAGCCTGCTGCTCGTCACCACCGTCGCTTCGCTCGGCCTGCGGCTGCTGTTCGTCGGTCAACGACTGTCGCCTGACGAGGTCGCCGGGGCCCTGCTGGCGCTGCCATTGGTGGCGCTGCTTGGGCTGGGACGGTCCCGATGGACACCGACGAAGGTGTTCCTGACCGCCTGCGCCACGACGCTGCTCGCCGGACTGATCCCGGGGCCCGGTGAAGGCCTGGCGGTGGCTTCTTGGCTGCCGTTCGCCCAGTTGGCGGGCGGCGCGGTGGACGGCGGGGCATTGCCGTTGATGGAACGGCTGTTCTTGGGGATCGGTCTGGCGTGGCTCGCGTGGGGCAGCCGCACCACGACCCTGCCGCCGATCGGGATCGCACTGCTCGCCACCGCGACCGCGGAGTTCCTGCAACAATGGGCGCCCGGGCGACTGCCTGACACCACCGACATCGCCGCATTGCTGATCGGCGCTGCGTTGGTGCAAGCGGCGCCGCCCCTGCGCTTGCATACTTGAATGCCCTGAAAATGATCCAGTTCCTCCGCCGGAAACTCGTCGATCCGATACTCGGTCTGCTGAGACAGGGGTTGGCGCCGCGCGAACTCGCCTTGTGCTTGGCGCTTGGCACGGGCATCGGACTGTTCCCGGTGCTCGGCATCTCCACCCCGTTGTTGGCGGTGATCGCCTTGGTGCAACGCTTGAACCTCGCGGCGATCCAGTTGGTGAATTACCTGATCTATCCGCTGCAACTGCTGCTCATCATCCCGTTCGTCCGGCTCGGCGAAGCGCTGACGGGCGCAGCGCGCCAACCGCTCACCATCGAAGCAGGACTCGAGCTCCTCGCCGACGGCGTCTGGAACGCGGTGGTGACCTTGTGGGATGCGATCGTGCACGCCACCCTCGGCTGGCTGGTCGTGGGCCCGATCGGGATCTATCTGCTCTACCGGCTGTTGGTGCCGATGCTCGCGCGCGCCGCCCGCAGCCTGAAACCGGGGACCGACACGACATCATGACGGACAAGACCCAGACCTCTCTTTCGATGCGGCTGCTCGAGTCGGACCATGTGCCGGACTGGCTCATCCGACGGCGCATCCGGACACTTCTGGCGCAGCGCCTCGCCGAGGAGGACAAGGGCAGCCCAGAAGCCCAGCAATCGCATCTGATGTCGATGGTACGGCGACTGTGCGAGAGCCCCATCGCGATCCATACCGACGCCGCGAACGAGCAGCACTACGAGGTGCCGGCCGCGTTCTATCTCAAGGCGCTCGGGCCGCACCTTAAGTACTCGAGCTGCCTCTACGACGACTTCACGGTAGCCCACGCGGCAGCCGGCCTCGGTGCCGCCGAAGCACGCATGCTGGCGCTGACCTGCGAACGGGCACGGCTACGCGACGGCGACCGCATCCTCGAACTCGGCTGCGGCTGGGGATCGCTGTCGTTGTGGATGGCCGAACACTACCCCCGTTCACGCATCACCGCCGTCTCGAATTCCCGGACCCAAAAAGCGTTCATCGATGCACGAGCCGCAGAACGCGGTCTGCACAACCTCGAGATCATCACCCGCGACGCGAACCAGCTGGAGTTCGATGCCGATACGCGGTTCGACCGCGTGGTGTCGGTGGAGATGTTCGAGCACATGCGGAACTACCAGACGCTGCTCGGTCGCATCGCCTCGTGGATGGCGCCCGGCGCGACGCTGTTCGTCCATATATTCACCCACCACCGCTTCGCATACACCTTCGAAGTGCGCGATGAGAGCGACTGGATGGCGCGGTATTTCTTCACCGGCGGCATCATGCCGAGCGACGATCTGCTGCATTATTTCCAGCGCGATCTGCGCCTCGCAGACCACTGGCAGGTCGACGGCCGGCACTACCAGCTCACCTCGGAGGCCTGGCTGCAGAACATGGACGCGAACCGCGCCACACTCATGCCGGCGCTCGCCGAGGCCTACGGCGCCGACCAAGCGCTGCGATGGTGGGTGTATTGGCGTGTGTTCTTCATGTCCTGTGCGGAACTTTTCGGCTACCGGAGCGGACGCGAATGGATCGTCTCGCATTATCTCTTCGAGCGGCGCTGAGCCTGCTGTTGGCGGCAACTGCCGCCCAAGCCGTCGCTGCCATGGGGCAGGACGCGCCGACGACCTCCCCGACCGTCGCAACGTCGGCGCCGCCGCCATCTGCCGACGAACGGGCTTCGGCGCACGCACGGCTGCGGGCGGCGCTCGCAGAGGATCGGCTCGAGGCGGCCACGATCGAGGCCGCAGCTGTGGTGGCGCTCACCGAATCACGCTTTGGCAAGGACGCCCGGGAACTCGTGAACCCGCTCACCAATGCGGGTACCGTCGCCTTTCGACGCGGCGATCTCGCCGCTGCCGAGGTCGGTTACCAACGTGCGGTGGCGCTCATCGACGGAAAGAGCGCAGGTGCCGACCGGGATCTGATCCGGCCGCTCACGGGGCTCGGCGAGACCTGGTTGGCCGCCGGCCGACATGCCGAGGCGGCGATCGCTTTCAAACGTGCCGTCGACCTGTCACGCAACCTAGATGGTCTCTACAACCTCGCGCAACTCGATATCGTCGACCCGCTCATCGAAAGCTATGTCGCCCTCGGTCGTCGCGAGGAAGCCGAGCGCGAACACCAGTTCTCGTTCCGTGTCGCCGAGACCGCCTATGGACGCAACGACCCGCGCCTGCTCGACCCGCTCGACCGTCTCGCAAGGTGGTATGAATCGATCGGCCGCTACACCACCGCGCGCGGCTTGCATGCACGCGCGCTGCAGATCGCCGAGCAGGGCGCTTCGACACCCCCTTTGGGCGTGCCGGCGCTGCGCGGCCTGTCCCGGACCTGGCTTGACGAGGCCTTGTTCGGTCCAGAGGTGCAACCGAACACGGCACCCGACACCACCAACGGCATCGATCCCTT
>Ga0315907_10002316_pt1 | contig 24188 bp, 20 predicted proteins | sample LakEriMetagenome_3_FD_203525 | JGI IMG/M metagenome (GOLD analysis project Ga0315907, IMG submission 203525) | Freshwater fungal communities from buoy surface, Lake Erie, Ohio, United States - Buoy 12 MA123 | ecosystem: Environmental > Aquatic > Freshwater > Lake > Lake biofilm | place: USA...
CGCTTGGGATCGATTGGATTGAGCCAGCCGCTGCAGTCGGTTCGTCGCCACAAGGCGGACAGGCTCCAGGCCCGCGCCGGGGTGATGGACAGACTGCGCCAGCCGGAATCGCCGCTGAGCACAACGGTCGCACCATGCGCCCAAGGTTCTTCGCGACGGGCGATCGCGGCGAAATACTGTTCGTCCAGTTTCAGCCACGCGCTGCGAAAGGCCTGAGGATCTCCGGTCAATTGCGCTTGTAAAAACCGATCGTCGACAAGCAGGGGGCTCAGGCCGTCATCGACACGCAGGCCTTCAGGGGCATGGCGGATACGCTTGGCCAGTGCGCCTGCGGCCTGACGCCGGGCGTCGCTCAGTCCTGCATCGGCCTGTGGGCAAGGGCCTTCGATCCATAGCCCATTGACGGTGGGCAAGCCCTGAGCCTCGCGCTGCGCATTGACCGGATGGATATGCCAGGTCATCTGCACCATGTTCAGAATGCGCCGCCAGCGGCGGGCATCCGGGCCCTGCGGCAGGTATGCATCGATGCTGCGTCCCAAGGCCGCGGTCAGGGCATGGGTACGCAGGTCAAGCGGTCGGTTCGGATCGGTATGCACCAGTGCCCAGAGGGCTGGCGAACACTCAATCAGCTCCAAGCCTTCTTCGGCCAGCAGCGGGGCTGCGGCCGCACGCAGGGCGGATGATTCGGCCCCGGTCAATGCGAGGCGTTCCGGATCGGTCAGCACCAGGTGGTCGCGGCCCAGGTGCAAATGGACCGGGTCAATCCGCCAGTCGGCCTGCGAACAGCCCGCGGCTGCAGGCCCGCAGGCAGCGAACGGATACGGGTCGGGCAGGCCGAAGCGCTGACGCAACCAACGTTCGTGACCGGGCTCGGGGATCGCTTCCGTCGCCGCGGGCGATACCTGCGTTGCGCGCACCTGCCGGGCCATGGCGCGCAAGCCCGGGCTGCTCACGCAGACCTCGCGGCCGGCCTGGCCCAGCCAGTCGGGGGAAGGCAATGCACCGGTCAGCAGCAGCGTGGGAGAAAGGTCAGGGGTCACGGCTTTCAGGGGGCGATCGAGACAATGGAGCAGGGCACGTGAACGCGCTGCACCGTCGGCATGCCGGTGATGGGGCCGTGCCTGTCGATCGACAGGCCGCACCGGTGTCGGCCGGCGCACACGGTCACGGATGATACCGGCGGGACAGGGTTGACCCATTGGCCCCGGGAAGCGCTGTGGCACACTGCGCGGCGGCTGGGGTCGACTGTGTCAGTCGCTCGGCACTGTCGCTCTGCATCGTGTTTGCCCGCCCCCAAGCGCTGATGACCATCCTGCTGATGAAACTGTCCGGTCCAACGAGTCCTGTGTGAACCTGCCCTACGAGCTTCAGGTCGGCTTGCGCTATACCCGCAGCGGCAAGCGCTCGGGCCGGCGCAATGGCTTCATTTCCTTCATCTCTGCGCTGTCCATGGCAGGGATCGCCCTGGGCGTGGCCGCGCTGATTGTGGTGCTGTCGGTCATGAATGGCTTTCAGAAGGAAGTGCGTGACCGCATGCTGTCCGTGTTGTCCCACATCGAAGTGGTGGCCACGCACAAGCCCCTGCTCGATTGGCAGGCCGTCGTTGATCAGAGCAAGCGTCACCCTCTGGTGCGTGCAGGCGCGCCCTATGTGTCGGGTCAGGCCATGCTCACACGCGACGATATCGTGCGTGGTGTGATGGTGCGTGGTATCGAGCCCAAGCTTGAAGCCGGGGTGTCTGAAGTGGGTACGCAAGTGATTGCGGGCACGCTGAACGACCTGATTCCGGGTGAGTTCGGGATCGCTGTCGGCAAGGTTTTGGCGTTTCAGCTTGGGGCGCGTGTGGGTGACCGACTGGCACTTATCGCGCCGCAAGGCACGGTCACGCCGGCAGGTGTGGTGCCGCGGGTGCGCCAGTTCACCGTCGTGGCCGTATTCGAATCCGGCCACTACGAGTACGACAGCACTCTGGTGCTCACGGCCATGGACGACGCAGCCAAGCTCTTTCGGGTGGAGGGCGTGAGCGGGGTACGGTTGCGTACCGATGACATGCAGCAGGCCCCTCAGATCGCCGGCGAGCTGATGGCAGGCTTGCCGTCCGGGCTGCTTGCGCGAGACTGGTCCGGCGAGAACCGCAACTGGTTCGCTGCGGTGCAGATCGAAAAGCGCATGATGTTCATCATCCTCACGCTCATCGTGGCCGTGGCTGCTTTCAACCTGGTCTCGATGCTGGTCATGACCGTCACGGACAAGCGCAGTGACATCGCGATTTTGCGCACCCTGGGCGCATCCCCCCGATCGATCATGGGCATTTTTGTGGTGCAAGGTGCGCTGGTGGGTTTGCTGGGCACGCTCCTTGGCGTGGTGCTTGGCACCGTGCTGGCGTTGAATATCGGCTCGGTGGTGGGTTTCGTTGAACGATTGTTCGGCTTTCAGGTGCTGCCGGCTGGCGTGTATTTCATCAATCACCTGCCCAGTGATCTGCATGCCTCGGACGTGATCACCATCGGTCTCACGTCATGTGTGCTGGCGCTTGCAGCCACGCTCTATCCCAGCTTGAGCGCTTCGCGTGTGCGACCGGCCGAGGCCTTGCGCTATGAATGATGCGATTGTGCTGTCGTGTCGAGCGGTCACGCGGTCCTATCACGAAGGATCGAACACGCTCACCATTCTGAATGGCGTGGATCTCGATGTGCATGCGGGTGAGCGTATTGCCATCGTCGGTGCGTCCGGGTCGGGCAAGAGCACGCTGCTGCATGTGTTGGGCGGATTGGATGCCGCCAGTTCAGGCGAGGTGCGTCTGCAAGGCGACCGTCTGGATGCACTGACCGAGGTCCAGCGCGGCGAAGCCCGCAATCGCAAGCTCGGGTTCGTTTACCAGTTTCATCATCTGCTTCCGGAATTCACAGCGCTGGAGAACGTCGAGATGCCGCTGCGCATTCGGCGTGAGGCGCCTGCGCTGTGTACGCAACGCGCCAGTGCAATGCTCGGTCGGGTCGGACTCTCTGAGCGCCTGTCGCATCGGCCTGGCGAACTTTCGGGCGGTGAGCGTCAGCGTGTTGCGCTGGCGCGCGCGCTGGTCGGCGATCCACTGTGCGTGCTGGCCGATGAGCCCACCGGCAATCTGGACCGCGGGACAGCGCGTCAGGTGTTCGATCTGATGGAGGCACTCAGTCGGGAGCGTGCCACCGCCTTCGTGATCGTGACCCATGATCTGGAACTGGCGCAGCGTGCCGATCGCATCCTGTCGTTGCGTGAGGGGCGACTGGGTCCGGCTTAGCCGGGCGTGGCAGATGGCCTGGCAGTGGTATCGCCTGCTGTGAAGTGATCAATGCCGCGTGTGTGCGCCGCAGCGTGCATGCGATGATTCTGCGATGCTGATTGATACCCACTGCCATCTGGACGCCGCCGAGTTCGATGAAGATCGCGACGCGGTCGTGGTGCGCGCTGTGCAGGCCGGCGTGTCGCGGATCGTGGTGCCCGCGGTGGAGCGGGGCAATTTCGCTGCGGTGTGTGCGCTGTCTCAGCGACATGACTCGGTACGCTATGCGCTGGGGATTCATCCGCTCTGTGTGGACCGTGCGCAGGACGATGACCTGCTCGCGCTGCGTGCAGCGGTTGCTGCCGCGATGCCTGATCCGGCATTCGTTGGCGTGGGCGAGATTGGTCTGGACCGGTTCGTACCCGTGCAAGATCCGTCCCGTCATGAACGCTTCTTCGTCGAACAACTGCGCATTGCCCGCGACTTCGATCTGCCGGTCATCTTGCATGTGAGGCGTGCCCAGGATCTGATCCTCAAGCAATTGCGTCGCATGGGTGTGCGTGGTGGCATTGCGCATGCATTCAATGGCAGTACACAACAGGCGGGTCACTTCATCGAGCAGGGCTTTGTGCTGGGATTCGGTGGCGCCATGACATTCGAGCGGGCGCTGCAGATTCGTCGGCTAGCCGTTGGCTTCGATGCGTCAGCTTATGTACTCGAAACCGATGCGCCGGATATTGCACCCGCCTGGCGGTGGCGCGCACGCAATGCGCCAGAGGAGCTCACGCCAATCGCCGAGGTCTTCGCCCAGTTGCGCCAAGTGAGTCTGGATCAGGTGATCCTGCAGACGGGCATCAATGCCCGCAGGGTGTTGCCACGGCTGCAATGAGAGGCGCAGCCGAATGTGGTGGCGCATGAAGGGTCTGGCGACTGGCGAACCGGTGTGCTGAGGCCGGATGTCATCAAGGCTGGCGCCTGATGCATGCGGGCCATCAGCCATCAGGCCTAAGACGTTGGGTCCGAGGACGAGCCAATCGGCGGGGTAACTTGAACCCGTCATGCCGATTCGTCTTGTGTTGTGTGTGCCCGCATGCATCGTGGCTTCGGTGCTGTATCTGCACGCCCAGGCCCAACTGCCACACGAAAGTTGGCGCACGGCGGCTGGCTGCGCGGCGCTTGTCGCGGCATGGGCTGCGGTGCTGCTGCACCGGCGTGCCAGTCCCGGGCTAAGCGCCAATTGTGTGCTGGCGTGTGTTGCGCTGGCGGCCTGGTCGTGGACGGCATCAGTCGCCCAGAGCAGGCTCGCGGACCGATTGCCGCCCGAGCTGGAAGGGGCCGAGCTCCAGCTGACGGGTGTGGTCGAGGCCTTGCCTGTCAGCGGGCTGCACGGTGTGCAATTCGGCTTTCAAGTCGAATCCTGCGAGCCTGCGTGTGCCTTGCGTGCACGGGTTCAACTGAATTGGGGCAGCGGGCGTCGCGCTGAGCGCGTGTCCCCATCGGTACCGGTCGTGCCGGGTGAGCGTTGGCGGTTCACGGTGCGCCTGAAGCGCCCGCATGCGGCGCATAACCCCGGCGCATTCGACCGCGAGTTGCGCTGGTTGCAGGAAGGTATTGCTGCGGTGGGCAGTGTGCGCAATGGGGAGCGTCTTGACCCTCAAGTGTCCGGTGTTCTGCTCGCTGCAGAGCGTTTCAGACATATCGTGCGCCGTTCGCTGCCGGCTGCGATCGACGCTGGCCTGCAGCGCGAGGCCGGTGTGCTGGCGGCTCTGTCTATTGGCGATCAGGCTGCCATCAATCCGGCTTTGTGGTCGGTGTTCAATCAGACCGGAGTGGGCCACCTGATGTCCATCTCGGGGCTGCACATCACGATGCTGGCCGGGCTGGGGGGCAGCCTGGCAGGGTGGCTGTGGCGCAGTCGATTGGCGGTGCGTATCGGGTTGCCGCTACGCATACCGGTAGCCATGGTGCGTCTCCTTGTTGCGGTCGGGGTGGCCTGGGCCTACTCCCTGATCGCAGGGTGGGGGATTCCCGCGCAGCGCACCTGCTTCATGCTGACGGTTGCGGCCTTGCTCCTGGCAACCGGGCGCTTGGCATCGATCGTTGCGGCCGTGGGCATGGCCGCCGCATTGATCACCTGCCTCGATCCCTGGGCGCCACTGGCAGCCGGTTTCTGGCTGTCGTTTGGCGCGGTGCTGGCCATTGTCTGGGCGTGTGCCGCGCAGTCGATTCAGTTGTCGTCTGTGCGTCGCTTTGTGGATGGAGCGCTGCGCACTCAGTGGGCCGCCACCATTGCACTGCTTCCCCTGGGAGCGCTCTTCTTCGGCTCGGTTTCGATCGTCGGTCCGGTCGCTAATGCGGTGGCCATCCCTTTGATCAGCATCGTGGTAACACCGCTTGCCCTGGCGGGTGGTGCGCTGGCGCCGTTCTGGTCCGAGGGCGCTGGGTGGGTGCTCTGGCCTGCCGCCCAGCTCACGAAGTGGTTGTTGTGGGCGCTGGAACACATGGCGCGCTGGCCGGGCGCCGTGATCTGGCTGACGCCCCCGCAGTCGGCCGCGTTGTTGCTTGGCGTGGCGGGCTGTGTGCTGCTGCTTGCGCCTCCGGGCGTGCCACGGCGCGCAGCGGGTGCCCTGGCTTTGCTGCCCCTGCTGTGCAGTCCGCTTGATCAGCCCAGCGAGGGCGAGGTTCGGCTGGCTGCCCTCGATGTGGGACAGGGCACGGCCGTGGTGCTCCAAACCGGATCGCGAGTACTGGTGTTTGATACCGGCCCGTCGCAGGGCCCGCAGTCTGATGCAGCCTCCCGGGTCATCGTCCCATGGCTGCGCCGACAGGGCGTGCATCACATCGACGCGCTGATCGTTTCGCATCTCGACGATGATCATTCCGGCGGTGCGGCCACGCTGATCCGCGACATGACGCCTGACTGGGTGGCCAGTTCACTGCCGCCGCAGCATGCCATCCTCGCGGGCGCACGTCGCAGCCTGTCCTGTCGGCGCGGTGAGCAGTGGGAATGGGAAGGCGTGCACTTCAGATTCCTGCATCCTGCCGATCCGCCCGAGCCCGCCAGAGGATCACCCACCAACGCCCTCAGTTGCGTGCTTCAGGTGCAGGCAGCGGGGGTCACGCTCCTGCTGGCGGGTGATATCGAGGCGGCGCAGGAGCGGCGGCTGGTGTCGCTGTTCGGGGCCGAGGCGCTCAGGGCTGATGTGCTGCTGGTGCCTCACCATGGCAGCCGCACCTCATCGACCGACGCATTCCTCGATGCGGTGGCGCCGCGCGCCGCAATCTTCCAGGTGGGCTATCGCAGTCGTTTCGGGCACCCGCACCCGATGGTGATGCAGCGCTATCTCGATCGAGGCATTGAGGTGCTGCGCACTGACCATGATGGCGCTCTCATGCTGAGGGTTGCGCCTGACGGGACGCTGCACTGGACACGCAGCCGACTCACCCCGCCGCGCTACTGGCGCGTTAACGCAGCGTCATAAGCACCGTCCTTCAGGTCAATGCGCGTGAGGCCTTATTGGGCCGTCCAGCCGCCGTCCATAGTCCAGGCGGCACCTCGCACCTGGCTGGCCGCGTCCGAACACAGGAACGCAGCCAACGCGCCCAATTGCTCAGGCGTCACAAATTCGCGTGAGGGCTGCTTTTCACCGACCAGCTCGTCCTTGGCCTGCTCAGGCGAAATGCCTCGGGCGGCCACCCGCGCATCAATCTGTTTTTGTACCAGCGGCGTCAGCACCCAGCCGGGGCAGATCGCATTGCAGGTGATGCCTGTCTGCGCGGTTTCCAGTGCCACCACTTTGGTCAGGCCGATGATGCCGTGCTTGGCCGCCACATACGCGGCCTTCTCGACCGACGCCACCAGCCCATGGGCCGACGCAATATTCACGATCCGCCCCCAGTGGCGCGCTTTCATGCTGGGCAGCAACAGGCGGGTGGTATGAAACGCAGCACTCAGATTCAACGCGATGACCGCATCCCAGCGTTCAGGGGGAAAGCTTTCTATCGGGGAGGTGTGTTGGATCCCGGCGTTATTGACCAGGATATCCACCCCGCCCAGCGTTTGGCATTGCGCGGCCAGCGCCTCGATATCGCTCACCCGAGCCAGATCGGCGGGCCCGAAATGCACCCCTACACCGTAGTGGCGCGCCATGTCGGCCCGCAATGTCTCAATGGCGCCGGCGTCGCCAAAGCCATTCAGCACGATGTCACAGCCCTGGCGGGCCAATGCGTGGGCAATGCCCAGTCCGATGCCACTGGTGGATCCGGTCACCAGAGCCCGTTTGCCTTTCAGCATGGAGAAGTCCTTGTAGGGTTGCCGCTGATACCATGTCGATTCTACTGACCTGGTTCATGCCATGACGATCAAGCGCTTGCATGTAGGGCCCCGCATGTCGGAGGCCGTCGTTCATAACTCCACGATTTATCTCGCCGGCCAGGTGGCTGAAGACCCAAGCCAGGACACGGCAGGTCAGACGCGCCAGATCCTGGCAGCCATCGATCGACTGCTCGCCGAGTGTGGCAGCGACAAGACCCGTATCCTGTCAGCGCAGATCTTTCTGGCAGATATCAGCGAGTTCAAGGAGATGAACGGGGTGTGGGACGCCTGGGTGCCCGCAGGTCACACCCCTGCACGCGCCACGGTCGAATCGAAGCTCGCCACACCCAAGTACCGGGTCGAGATCAAGGTCATCGCAGCAGCCTGAGGTTGGCACAGCCGCTGGCCTGCGCGGCGCAGAGCCTTTTTAGCGCCACCCCACGCGGTCGATGATCCGCGAGGCTGTGATTTGCGAGCGGCCGATTTGTGCGGCCCCAAGCGTGTCGGCCTTGAACGTGCCCAGCGCATCCAGCGCAGGGTTGCGCTGCACGGCGCTCGCCACCACTGGCCATTCATTGTTGCCTTCCGCGAGATAGGCCTGCGCCGAGTCGCTCGCCAGGTACTCAAGGAACCTGACAGCCGCCTCGCGATGTGGTGCATGTTTCAGTACACCACCGCCCGAAATGTTCATGTGCGTGCCCCAGGTTTGCTGGTTCGGCCACACCATTGCAATCCGTGACACCGCCTCTTTGTCGGCCGGTGCTGCCGAGCGCATCATCCGAACCAGGTAATAGGTGTTGGTGAGGGCGACACCGCACTCGCCACTGGCCACGGCCTTGATCTGGTCGGTATCGCCGCCGCGAGGGGTGCGTGCGAAGTTCGCCACGACGCCCCGTGCCCAGCGTTCGGCGCCTGCTTCACCCAGATGCTCCGACATCGCACCAATCAACGAGAGCATGTAGGGCGAGGTGCCAGAGCGCGAGCAGACCTTGCCTTTCAGGGAGGGGTTGGCCAGGTCTTCGTACGTGCGCACCTCGTCCGGCCTGACCTTCGCCCGGTTGTAGACCATGACCCGGGCACGCGTGGAGATGCCATACCACTCGGCGCCCTTGCCATCGTCTTTGCCGCGCAAATGCGCCGGGATGCGGGCATCCAAGATCTTCGAGCGCACAGGTTGAAACAGACCGTCGATTTGCGCCCGCCACAGCCTTGCCGCGTCCACCAGTAACAGGACATCTGCTGGAGACTGCGCGCCTTCCGTCCGAATGCGTTCAAGCAATGCCTCATCGCCGGCTTCGATGCGATTGACGCGTATCCCGGTTTGCCTGGTGAAATCGCCATAGAGCGCCTCGTCCGTTTGGTAGTGGCGTGCGGAGTACAGGTTCAGCACGGGCGCGGCGCCCTGAGCCAGGGCGATCGGGCTCAGGGACTGCAGGGCTGCCATGACGACTGCCCAGCGGGCAAAACCTGTGCAGTGCTGCAGGCAGGTGAGGAGGCGGTTGAACATGTCAGTGGTACAGGGCCGGGCCCTCGGGCGGCGTGGGCATTGCAGTGTAGGTCGCCATCGCGTGAATGTAAATAAGAATTATTCGCAATTGATGGCAGCGTCTCGGGCAGCTTGGAGTGGTTGCGCGCACGCAGCTTCACGCTGACTCAACGAAAGGGGGTGACGCCAAGCGGAGGGGCGTCCACGCGCCCGGCTGCCCGGTGCAGACTCAGCGCGGTTAGCCAGGCCGGGTCACTTCAGCCTCCGTGGCCCGATACCCGTCGGGTCGTGTCCTCTAAGCAGCCAGTCGCTGCCCGCAATACCGTGCTTTAAGGACTGACGATTCGCCCGCCAGGCGCGTCCCCGCCAGGCGAAGACTCGGCAGGGCCGGGCTGAGGCAGCGCTTCGAATGTCACTGGGCCGCCACCGGGCACGACGCTGGCCAGGGCCGCAGGCGGGCTGGCGACCAACCGACGTGCGCCGTCGAACCGCTTCACCCAGTAGTCCTTGTTGAGGGCCTCGACCCGCACCACGCTGCCCGACGAGGGCGCATGGACGAACTGCCCCTCGCCGATATAGATGCCCACGTGAGAGAAGGAAAAACGCATGGTGTTGAAAAACACCAGATCGCCGGGCTGCAGATCTGTCCAGCCCACCGACTGACCAAATCTGCTCATGTCATCGCTTCGCCGAGGCAGCGCAAGGCCTACTGTTTCCTGGAAAACCAGTTTGACCAACCCGCTGCAATCCAGACCGGTGTTGGGCGTATTGCCTCCGTACCGGTAAGGCACCCCCAGCAAGGACAAGGCGCGCAGTACGACCTCAGCACTGGCGTCCGCAGCATTCGCCATGGTGCGGGCCATCGACGTTTGCGCAGCGGCTTCGCCCCCGGGCATTGCAAGGCAAAGCGCCCCGCCCATGGCGAGCGCTCTTGCAATGGACTTGCTCGTGCGCCACAAAGCGGTCGCTCGGACAGGGTTCGGCACCAAGGCGCTCGTGCACCGTGACATCTTCGATTTCATAAGGCGCGAGCCTAGGAGAGAATGAACACCCTGTCAAAAGCGCCGATCGGTCCGGATTAACCATTGAACGCCCCGTCCGGTATCACTCCCGACCCGTTGGCCTGGATGCCTTCGGTTCAGCAATCCGCGCCGAGCGGCAGCGCAAGGACGGTGCTGCTTGTGGACGATTCCCGCTTTGTGCGGGCATCCATGCGCCGCAGCCTGGGGGATGCATGGACCCTGCGCGAGACCGATTCCGGCGATCGTGCGTGGGAGATGCTGCTGCTGGATGAATCGATCGCGGTCGTTCTGAGCGATCTGAGCATGCCTGGCATCGACGGCTTCGAGTTGCTGCAGCGGGTCCGCGGCTCCATGGTGCCGCGCATTCGGCGTCTGCCGTTTGCCATCCTGTCTGGTGCGGATGATGCGCCAGCGCGCGCGCGCGCCCAGGCACTGGGTGCCGACCGGTTTGTGCTCAAGGGCGATGACCCGGATGTGCTGCGCACCTGGCTCAGCACGGTGCTGCAGCCGGGCGCAGCCCGCCCCGGCAGCGCCGAGCCCGTGCAGGTTGCCTCGGTTCAAGCTGAATCGGCCAGCGTGCAACATGCGCTGCATGACTGGTTGCTTGCCGTGTTTGGTCGCCTGAGCCCCTCTGTGCAAACGCCAGGTGTGGTCTTTCGCTTGCATGCGCAGGGTGTGGACGACCTGCCTGGAAGGTTGCGGCGAGGCATCCGGGCTGCCGACGCGCTGCACCTGGAGGCGCCTCTGTCGGATGCGACGCAAACCGCCTGGCTGTGCGCGGTCGGTTCATCAAGCCATGCGCTGCGGCTTGCATTGCGCTTTGCTGTGCTGGCGGCCGGCAGAGAAGCCGCTGCGGGCTCAATTGGCGCGCGTATCGAAGTCTGCCTGCAGCCGATCGATCCATTGCAGCCGCTGGCGTGCCTGCAGGTGCTGGGTCACGCCGCGCCGGTCTTGCCCCTGTCGCCAGGGATGGCCATGCGCTGCGCTGCAGGTGGTTGGGGTTGTGCCTGGGAATGCCAGCTGCCCTGGCCGGCGGCGCGTCTGCTCGTGTCGGTCTGACAGACCGATCGCCGCGGCTGCATGAGGCAGCCCTCGCCATGACTCGGCATACTGATGGTCTTGACCGAGACCTGCCGAGGAAGCGCGCGTGGATTATCAGACTGTATATCGCCGATCGATCGAAGATCCGGACAGCTTCTGGGCCGAACAAGCCCGTCTGATCGACTGGCAAACACCCTTCAAGCAGGTGCTCGATACCAGCCGCCTGCCCTTTACCCGCTGGTTCGTGGGCGGTACGACCAATCTGTGCCACAACGCGGTCGACCGCTGGTTGCCCTCGCAGGCCGATGCGCCCGCGCTGATCTTCGTGTCCACTGAGACAAACGAGGAGCGCACCTATTCCTTTGCCGAATTGCATCGCGAAGTGCAGCGCATGGCCGCCTCGATGATGGCGCTGGGTGTGGGCCGCGGCGATCGCGTGCTGATCTACATGCCCATGATCCCCGAGGCGACGGTTGCGATGCTGGCGTGCGCACGCATCGGTGCCATTCACTCGGTGGTTTTCGGCGGGTTCGCTTCGGTGAGTCTGGCCAGTCGGATCGATGATGCGACGCCAAAGCTCATTGTGTCTGCCGATGCGGGTTCGCGCGCAGGCAAGGTGATTCCCTATAAACCCCTGCTCGATGAAGCGATTCGCGTATCGAGTCAACCACCTCAGCATGTGCTGATGGTCGATCGCGGGCTCGCGCCCTATGAGCGCATGCCGGGTCGCGACATGGACTACTCGGCGATGCGCGCCACGCATCTCGACGCCCAGGTGCCTGTCACCTGGCTCGAATCCAATGACATCAGCTACATCCTCTACACCTCGGGCACAACGGGTCGGCCTAAAGGCGTGCAGCGTGATGTGGGCGGCTATGCAGTGGCGCTAGCCGCCTCGATGCAACATATTTTTTGCGGACGCCCCGGCGAGACCTACTTTTCAACGAGCGATATCGGCTGGGTCGTCGGACATTCGTACATCGTCTATGGCCCGCTGATTGGTGGCATGGCCACGCTGATGTACGAAGGCACACCACTGCGCCCGGATGCCGGCATCCTGTGGCAGCTGGTGGAGCGCTACAAAGTGACCGTGATGTTCTCGGCCCCCACGGCCATTCGGGTGCTCAAGAAGCAGGATCCAGCCTGGCTGTCCCGTTATGACCTCTCGAGTCTGCGCGCGCTCTTTTTGGCCGGTGAGCCGCTGGATGAGCCCACCTCGCGGTGGATCTCCGAGGGGCTCGGCCGACCGATCATCGACAACTATTGGCAGACCGAAACCGGCTGGCCGATTCTTTCAGTGGCACACGGGATTGAGCCGACACCGACCCGATTCGGCAGCCCCGGCATGCCGATGTATGGCTATGACGTGCGCCTGATCCACGAGCAGACCGGCGAGCCGGTGGGGCCGAATGAGAAGGGCGTGATTGCCATTGCGCCACCCCTGCCGCCCGGTTGCATGCAGACCGTGTGGGGCGATGATGCGCGTTTTGTCGACACCTATTTCAACAGCTTGCCTGGCCAGCAGATCTACTCGACCTTCGACTGGGGCATTCGCGATCAGGACGGCTATTACTTCATCCTCGGTCGCACCGATGACGTGATCAATGTCGCCGGCCATCGCCTCGGCACACGGGAAATCGAAGAGTCGATCAGCAGCCATGCGGCGGTGGCGGAATGCGCAGTGGTGGGCGTAGCCGATGCGCTGAAAGGGCAGGTGGCCATGGCGTTTGCGGTCCTGCGCGACCCGTCTGCCGTGTCCGATCCAGCGCAGCGTCGCGCCCTGGAAGGCGATGTGATGGGCGTGGTCGATCGTCAATTGGGTGCAGTGGCCCGACCGGCCCGCGTGCTCTTCGTCAATGTGCTGCCCAAGACCCGATCGGGCAAGGTGCTGCGCCGCTCCATTCAGGCTTTGTGCGAAGGCCGCGACGCGGGCGACCTCACCACCATCGAAGACCCGACGGCACTGGATGGGCTGAAGCAGGCGCTGGCTGACTGATCAGCGGCGCGCTCAAGGCAGATCCATGGCGGGTTCCGACATCGCTGCGAGTTGCTCGCGCAGCTCCAGGATGCGGTCCTGCCAGTAACGGTCGGTGCCGAACCACGGAAAGGCCGCCGGAAAAGCCGGGTCGCTCCAGCGGCGCGCGACCCACGCGCTGTAATGGATCAGTCGCAGCGTGCGTAGCGGTTCAATCAGGTGCAGCTCACGCCGGTCGAAGTCCATGAAGTCCCGATAGCCTTCAAGCACGTCCATCATCTGCCGGCGCATGTCCTGGGACGAACCGGACAGCAACATCCAGAGGTCCTGCACCGCCGGGCCGTTGCGCGCATCGTCAAAGTCGACAAAGTGCGGTCCGTCATCGGTCCACAACACATTGCCTGCGTGGCAGTCACCGTGCAGCCGGATCTGACGCACGTCGCCCGCCCGCGCGAAGGCCTGGCTTACGGCCTCCAGACATTGGTCCGCCACCGCACGCCACGCGGGCAGGAGATCCCTGGGCACACAGTTGTGATCAAGCAGCCACTGGCGAGGTTCGGTGCCGAAGGTCTCGATGCTGACCGTCGGACGTTCGAGGAATGGCCGCACAGCCCCGTGTGCATGAATTCGCCCCACAAAGCGTCCAATCCATTCCAGCGTTTCGGGGTCGTCCAGCTCAGGCGAACGTCCGCCACGACGCGGGTACACCGCGAATCGATACTCGCCATGTGCATGCAGGCTGTCCGGATTGCACAGCGGTGCAACGACCGGAATTTCCGCTTCAGCCAGTTCAGCGGTGAACCGGTGCTCCTCCAGGATTTGCGCATCGCTCCAGCGCTGAGGCCTGTAGAACTTGGCGACCACGCTGGATCCATCCTCCAGCCAGACCTGATAGACGCGATTCTCGTAGCTGTTGAGCGCCATAAGGCGGCCATCACCGCGCCAGCCTGCAGATTCCAGCGCATCAAGGATGCGATCGGGGCCCAGTCGTGCAAACGGATGCTCAGTCGCGTCGGCATCGTGCGCGGGGTGCCCGTCGTCTATCTCGTCCATCTCGCCCATCTGGTCCATCCGGTCGATTCTATGCCCATCGCACTGCGGGCCTCGCCACCGGCAGCCAACCCACGTCGCGCCATCGAACCACTGATCCGCGTCTTGGCGCGGCTACACTGACGCGCTATCCAAGGCCAAGGAGCCTCTCATTCTGGATCCCGACGAACTGAAGACCGTGGTGCGCGCGCTTGTGGTGCCGCCCATGGCCACGCTGCTGATGGCTGCGGTCGGGCTGTGGTGGATGACGCGTCGGCCTAAGCTGGGCCGTGCACTGGCCGTGGTCGGCGTGGCCCTCACTTGGGTGTGCTCGATTGGCGCCACGGCGGATGCGCTCAGTTATCTGCTTGAAAAAGATCAGCAGCCTCTGACGGCGAAGATGCTGGCAGCGGCCCGTCAGGGCAGCCAAGGCCCGGGGGCGATCGTGGTGTTGGGCGGTGGAGCCGTTCGAGACGGATGGTCCAAGCCGCAGCGTGAGCGTTTGCAAGAGCGCACGATCGAGCGTGTACTCGCAGGCGCACGCCTTGCACGCGCGAGCGGTTTGCCACTGCTGGTCACCGGTGGTCGCCCCAAGTGGCTGACCCATGCTGAGGCCGAGCTGATGCGTGACATGCTGCAGGACGACCTGGGTCTGCCGGTGCGGTGGGTGGAAGACCAGTCCCGCGATACCGCCGAAAATGCGCAGTTTTCTGCGCAGATGCTCAAGCGCGATGGCATCAGCGCGGTCGTGCTGGTTACGCAGGCCTATCACATGCCGCGTTCAGTACGGACCTTCGAAGCAGCCGGTTTGCAGGTGCTTCCTGCGCCGCACGGATTCAAGAGTACGCCCCCGGGCTGGGGTGAATGGGCCGACTGGGTGCCCAGTGCCAGTGGCATGGAAACGGTCTGGCTGGCCTCGCGCGAGCTGATCGGCTTGCTGTGGTATCGCCTGCGCGGCTTAGGGTAAGGGCGGGTAAACCTGTAGTCCACCACAGGGTTGAGGGCGTGTGCAAACGCTTGAGAATGGTATCGTCGCGCCCGCTAATGCTGAGCGCCCGACCTGACCGATGCCGATTTTTGACCGCACTGCGCTAAATCCTGGCGTCCCGCCACGCGAGGCGTTCGCATGGGCGCTTTACGATTTCGCCAATTCGGGCTACACGACTGTGGTCCTCACGGCTGTCTTCAACGCTTACTTCGTGGGCGTGATTGCGCACAAGGCAGACTGGGCCTCGCTTGCCTGGGCCCTGGCCTTGGCCATCTCCAATGCTGCAGTCATGATCACCATGCCGGTCATTGGCGCGTGGGCCGATCGCCATGCCGCCAAAAAGCGTCTGTTGGCCTGGACGACCGTGGGCTGCGTCGTTTTCACGGCCGCCCTCGCGTTCTGTGGCCGAGGCGATGTGGCGCTTGCAATGGCGCTGGTTGTGGTATCCAACTATTTCTTTTCGACTGGCGAGGCTCTGGCCGCTGCATTTCTGCCTGAGTTGGCGCGCCATGAAGCCCTGGGCAAGGTCTCCGGCTGGGCATGGAGTTTCGGGTTCTTCGGCGGCATGCTCGCGCTGGGCTTGTCGCTGGCCTGGGTTCTGTCGGCACAGGCTGCGGGGCAGGGTGCGGAACAGTATGTGCCCGGCACGATGTGGATCGTGGCGGTTGTTTTTGCGCTGGCTGCAGCACCGGTGTTCATGGTGCTGCGCGAACGCGCCTCACCGCGCTTGGGTGATGCGTCCGCCGCGTCGGGTGCGCTCGTTGCCTTGCGCGCGACCCTGGCGCAGGCACGTCAGCTCCCTGATTTCTGGCGCTTCATGTGGTGCGGCACCGCATATTTCGCGGGCATTTCTGTGGTGATCACGCTCGCTGCGGTCTACGCCGAGCAGGCGATGGGATTTTCACAGCAGCAGACCATGATCCTCATTTTTCTGGTCAATATTGCCGCTGCTGTAGGCGCCTTTGGTTTTGGATACGCGCAGGACCGCATCGGTCACAAGCGCGCATTGGCTGTGACCCTGATCGGTTGGATCGTGATGGTGCTGATCGCGGCGCTCACCGCAAGCGTTGCGATGTTCTGGTTGGCTGCAGTCATCGCGGGCCTGTGCATGGGCTCCAGTCAATCCTGCGGGCGGGCGCTGGTCGGCTACCTCGCCCCCGCAGGGCAACTGGCCGAATTCTTCGGGCTCTGGGCGCTCGCGACGCGCCTGGCTGCGATCATCGGGCCACTGGTCTACGGCGTCGTTACCTGGCTTACGGCAGGAAACCATCGCCTCGCCATTCTGGTGACGGGCGTTTTTTTCGTTGTCGGGTTATGGCTGCTGCGATCGATCGATGTGCAGCGCGGTCATCTGCAGGCGCTCCGCTCAGGCGCAGCGTAACCCTGATCTCAACCCCCTCGATCTGATTCTTCATCCCGGTTGATACAGTCAGTTCAGCCCGATTGTCTTGTCCATCACCCATTAGGAGCGTACTTATGAAAACCCGTCAGATGCTTGAAGCCCGCGACGTTGCCAAAATGCTTGATGCAGCCCAGGCCGAGGCTGAACGCAATCAATGGGCCGTGACCATCGCCGTATGCGATGACGGAGGCCATTTGCTGGGCCTGCGTCGGCTGGACGGCGTGGCGCCGATCTCCGCCCACATTGCGCCCGCAAAAGCGCGCTGCGCGGCTCTCGGTCAGCGCGACAGCGGCGTGTACGAGAAGATGATCAACGAGGGGCGCGTGTCATTCCTGTCTGCGCCGGTGCTGCAGGGGATGCTCGAGGGGGGCGTGCCGGTTGTAGTGGGCGGAACCGTGATTGGTGCAGTAGGTGTGTCAGGCGTGAAGTCCACCGAAGACGCGCAAATTGCGAAGGCCGGTATTGCCGCCCTCGGCGCGTAGAGAGCCTGAAGACTGCGGGGCGGCAAGGTCCAACATGTCCGAGGCATCCTTGCCAGGATCGACGCTGCGGATGACCATCAGTCCGCAGCGCACTGATCCGGCCTAGTCGCTCGCGCCCGCCCTTAAACCACCTTCACCGGTACACCACCGATCTTGGCCTGCCATTCGCGCGGTCCGGTGTCGTGCACTGAGGTCCCCTGCGCATCCACGGCCACGGTGACCGGCATGTCCTGCACCGTGAATTCATAAATGGCCTCCATGCCCAGGTCTTCAAAGGCCAGCACCTTGGCCTGCTTGATCGCCTTGGAGACCAGGTAAGCCGCACCGCCCACGGCCATCAAGTAGGCCCGCTTGTGCTTGCGGATCGCTTCGATCGCGACCGGCCCGCGCTCTGACTTGCCGATCATGGCAATCAGCCCGGTCTGCGACAGCATGGTCTCGGTGAATTTATCCATACGGGTGGCTGTCGTGGGGCCTGCCGGGCCCACGACTTCGTCGCGCACCGGATCAACCGGGCCCACGTAGTAGATCGTGCGGTTACGGAAATCGACGGGCAGTTTTTCGCCAGCGGCCAGCATCTGAGCGATGCGCTGGTGGGCGGCATCGCGCCCGGTGAGCATGCGTCCCGACAGCAGCAAGGTCTGGCCAGGCGTCCAGGAGGCCACCTCTTCGGGGGTGAGGGTATCCAGATTCACCCGCTTGCTGCGCTGAGTATCCGGCACCCACTCCACATTCGGCCACTCGCTCAATGCGGGCGGTTCGCAAAAGGCCGGGCCGCTGCCATCCAGCACGAAATGCGCATGGCGGGTGGCGGCACAGTTAGGGATCATGGCCACCGGCTTGGACGCTGCGTGGGTGGGCGCCATCGCGATTTTCACATCGAGTACGGTAGTGAGGCCGCCCAGGCCCTGCGCGCCGATGCCCAGAGCATTGACCTTTTCGTAGAGCTCGATGCGCATGGCTTCGGTTTTGTTTTGCGGCCCGCGCTCAAGCAATTCGTACATGTCGATCGAGTCCATCAGCGACTCCTTGGCCATCAGCATGGCTTTTTCTGCGGTGCCGCCGATCCCAATGCCCAGCATGCCAGGCGGGCACCACCCCGCGCCCATGGTGGGTACGGTCTTGAGCACCCAATCGATCACCGAGTCGGACGGATTGAGCATGACGAACTTGCTCTTGTTTTCCGATCCGCCGCCCTTGGCGGCCACCGTGATGTCGACCGTATTGCCGGGTACGACGCTCATGTGAATGACCGCAGGCGTGTTGTCTTTCGTATTTTTGCGCTCGAATTCCGGGTCGGCCACGATCGAGGCGCGCAGCACATTGTCGGGGTGGTTGTACCCCTGACGCACGCCCTCATTCACGGCATCTTCAATCGACCCGGTGAATCCTTCCCAGCGCACATCCATACCGATCTTCATGAACACGTTCACGATGCCGGTGTCCTGGCAGATTGGCCGATGACCCTCAGCGCACATGCGCGAGTTGGTCAGAATTTGCGCAATGGCGTCTTTCGCAGCCGGGCTTTGCTCACGCTCATACGCCCGGGCGAGGTGCCGGATGAAATCCACCGGATGGTAGTAGCTGATGAATTGAAGCGAAGCGGCAACCGATTCAATCAGGTCGGCCTGGCGAATGGTGGTGGGCATATCGGACTCCGGTAAAACGTGAAAGGTCGTTGAATCGCCTGTGTGCGACGGTACGTATCAATGGGGGGTATCGTGCCCGCGGGGCTTGGGTGTTCCAGTCATGATGCGATCGATCAGGGCGATGGCCAGCGCAGAAATAAGAAAGACCACGTGAATGACGGTCTGCCACAGCAGGGTTTTCTCGGGCAATGAGCCGGCTGAAATAAATATTTTCAGCAGATGGATCGATGAGATGCCGATGATCGCCGTACCCAGTTTGACCTTCAGCACGTTCGCGTTCACATGAGAGAGCCATTCAGGCTGGTCCGGGTGGTTTTCCAGGCGCAGCCGCGACACGAAGGTTTCATAGCCGCCCACGATCACCATCACCAACAGGTTGGAGATCATCACCACGTCGATGAGTGACAACACGATGATCATGATCACCGTTTCTTTGTTGCGCTCCGCAATGCCAAGGCGTTCCACGGATTGGGTCAGCACATTGGGATCCCAGAGCATGCTGACCAGGTGCCAGAGCTCTTCCACGAACAGCACCACATAGACGCACTGCGCCACGATGAGTCCGAGGTACAGGGGAACCTGAAGCCATCGACTGGCGAATATCAGATTGCCCAGAAGCGAGGTTTGACGAGTTTCGGGTGTCATGGTGAGAGATGCCTTGCGCAGTCGGATGTCTGATCGGGCGCAGTGTGCGCCGGATGCTCAGTGCGGGCTTGGAGGCTGCTCGCTGGCGCGATTCTAGCGATAATGCGTGTCTTGCCGAAGACGCCCTTGCGTCAGGCGACAGTCAGGCGCCAGGGCTACTATCCAGCCAGCGTTTCGAAGCAGCATTGCACGCACCCATACTGATACAGATTTACGCCGGGAGATTCGTCATGTCAGGAAACAGTCAATTTCCAAAGAATTGGACCCCGCAGGAAGGTCTGATCTCACATCTGGAAGAGCAAGATAAGACGGTTGCCTTTTCGATGTCGGAAAAGAGAATCTTCCCGCCGCCCGAGGCCTTTGCGCGGCAGGCGACCATCGCCGGCATGGACCAGTACCTGGCGCTGTGCGCCGAGGCCGAGTCCGATCATGAGGCCTTCTGGGCACGTCGTGCCCGCGAGCAGGTGCTCTGGCACAAGCCCTTCACTCGCACGCTCGATGCAAGTCGGGCGCCGTTTTACCGGTGGTTCGACGACGGCGAGCTGAATGTCTCGTACAACTGCCTGGACCGCCATCTGGGCACCCCGGTCGAACACAAGACCGCACTCATCTTCGAGGCCGACGACGGCACGTCCACCCGCATCACGTATGGCGAGCTGCATCGACGCGTTTGCCGCTTCGCCAATGGCCTGAAATCGCTGGGCCACGTCAAAGGCGAGCGGGTCATCATCTACATGCCGATGTCCATCGAGGCGGTCGTTGCGATGCAAGCCTGCGCGCGCCTGGGGCTCACGCATTCGGTCGTTTTTGGCGGGTTCTCGGCCAAGTCGCTGCAGGAGCGCATCGTCGATGCGGGCGCCACGCTGGTGATTGCGGCCGATGGTCAGTATCGCGGGGGCAAGCCCTTGCCGCTGTTGCCGGCAGTCCATGAAGCCTTTGAGCTGGGCGGCTGCGAAGCGATTCGCCATGTTGTGGTCTACAAGCGCACGGGCGCCGAGGTGGGCTGGGATGCCCGCCACCACTGGATGCACGACCTTGAGAACGGTCAGCCCGATGTCTGCGAGCCCGAATGGGTCGATGCCGAGCATCCGCTGTTCATCCTCTATACCTCCGGATCAACCGGCAAACCCAAGGGCGTGCAGCATGCTTCGGGTGGCTATCTGCTGCATGCCATGCTGACCATGAAATGGACTTTCGACATCAAGCCGTCGGATGTCTTCTGGTGCACCGCCGATGTGGGCTGGGTCACCGGTCACACGTATGTGGCGTATGGCCCCTTGGCGGCCGGCGCAACCGAGATCGTCTTCGAGGGCGTGCCCACCTTTCCCAATGCCGGGCGCTTCTGGGACATGGTCGCCCGCCACAAGGTCAGCATCTTCTACACAGCACCGACCGCGATCCGTTCGCTCATCAAGGCCAGCGGCACCGACCCGGCGACTCATCCCGGCCGCTACGATCTCTCCAGCCTGCGTCTGCTAGGGTCAGTGGGTGAGCCGATCAATCCTGAGGCCTGGGTCTGGTATCACACCAATGTGGGTGGCGGGCGCTGCCCGATCGTCGACACCTTCTGGCAGACCGAAACCGGCGGACACATGATCACGCCCCTGCCTGGCGTCACGCCCCTGGTGCCCGGATCGTGCACGCTGCCATTGCCAGGCATCACAACGGCCATCGTTGATGAAGCCGGCCACGACCTGCCCAATGGGATGGGCGGCATCCTGGTGGTGAAAAAGCCATGGCCATCCATGATCCGTACGATCTGGGGTGATCCGGAGCGCTTTCAGAAAAGTTATTTTCCCACCGAGCTGGGCGGCTATTACCTCGCTGGTGACGGTGCGGTGCGCAACAAGGACACCGGCTACTTCACGATCACCGGCCGCATCGACGATGTGCTCAATGTATCGGGCCATCGCATGGGCACGATGGAAATCGAGTCCGCCCTCGTGGCCAACCCGCTGGTCGCGGAATCGGCGGTGGTGGGGCGGCCTGACGATCTGACCGGCGAAGCCATCGTGGCCTTCGTGGTGCTCAAGGGCGCGCGCCCCACCGATGCCGCAAGCGCAGCCAAAGTGGCCCAGCAGCTGCGCGACTGGGTCGGCAAGGAGATCGGGCCAATTGCCAAGCCCAAGGACATTCGCTTCGGTGACAATCTGCCCAAGACCCGCTCCGGCAAGATCATGCGCCGCCTTCTGCGTGCGATTGCCAAAGGTGAGGCCATCACTCAAGACACCTCCACACTGGAAAATCCTGCCATTCTCGATCAGCTCAAGCAGCCGCTCTGAGCACCCGGCCGGAACTGATTCACCGGCCGCGCCGTCGCATCCCCACCCCGAGCGAAGCCCGCCAAGGCCTGCGGTACAATCGCAGCGCTCGGAGGGATGGATGAGCGGTTTAAGTCGCACGCCTGGAAAGCGTGTAAGGGTTAATAGCCCTTCCGGGGTTCGAATCCCCGTCCCTCCGCCAGTCTTCCTTTCTTAATCGCGCACAACGTACCTGCGCCGACTCGTGCGAGTCTGGCGCGGTTCAGTGACGCAGTTGTGGCCGGTTATCGGTACGCGCTGCTCGCGCACTCCTTGTACGTGGGAAGAAACGCGTCCCAGCCTTGAAACCGGACGATCTTCCCGTAGTACTCGCCCTGCTGCCTGACCATGTTGTCGATGGCGCCCTCAGCGGCCGGATTATTCATTGATCGGATCAGGTGTTTCCGCGCTTCGCCGTAGAAGGTCAGCAGGCCGTTATTGTTGCGAATCTCCGGCCCGTCTGCCTTGATCGTGGGGTCCTGGGCTAAGCCTGCGCTCATCACAACGACTGCAGAAATGCACCGGCTCACACCGGCCATCTGAAGCGTGTCGGCCACCTGTGCAGGGTTCTTGTAACGAGAGGCTGATGGCGCAGCAGGCGCAGCGTTGCCTGTACTGCCGGGCCGCACCGACAGTTCCGCAATTCTGCGGTCATAGGCCCGTATCAGGCACCGCTCGTCCGTGCAGCGATTGCGTTCCTTCAGCCATGCGATTTGATCTGCCTTGATGGTTGAGTCCTGCTTCAGAGCGGCCTGATAGGCGCGTGCCAAGACCTCGTCCTGACGGCTGAGTTCAGGATTGGTGCAGATCGCGTTTTCGATGAGGGTGCTGGCCTTGCCGCAGTCGAACGATGCGGCATGCACCGACCCGGCCATCAACGCGAACCACGCGACCAGGGCAATGCGCGACGCGTGCATGAATGCAAAGGTATGCATGCTTGATGTCAGTCCTTGAAGCCCCGGAACACTGCGGCTTCGTCCACCGACTTGCGTTGCGAGACCACGGCATTCGCCGGAAAACTGTCGTCTGGCCAACCCATGGCCACGCAGGTCTGAATCACCTGATCATCTGGAATGCCCGCTTCGGCGCGCACGACGGGCGATTGCATGATGCCCTGACTGTTGATGACGCAGCCCAGCCCACGTGACCAGGCCGCATTCACGATGCAATTCACCACGCCACCGCAGTCGAAGGGGGCGATATCGCTGCCATGCACAGAGCGGTCGTAGGTGACCACGATGGAAACCGGCGCACCAAACTGACGAAAACCGCGCAAGATCCAGTCCTGGCGCTTTTCCTTGTCGTCCCGCTCAATGCCCATGGCTGCGAAGAGTTGCTTGGCGATCCCGATTTGCCGTTCGCGGTGCACACCTTCGTAGCCAGGCCCCATGCGAAATTCACGCGAATGCGGCACGCCCGCCAGGTTGCGCTCTACATTCCCCGCCCTGATCCGGTCCAGCACATCGCCGGCCACCACATAAAAGTTCCAGGGCTGCGTATTGAGCGAGGTCGGAGCGCGCATGGCGAGCTCAAGAATTTCCTTGATGAGCGCCTTTGGTACCGGCTTGTCCAGATAGCCGCGAATGCTGCGCCGGCCCCGAACGACTTGATCGAATTCCATGCTGTCTGCCCCCATGCAGCCATCCGCTGCGTATGTCGTGACTGTTCAGCGCGCAGCATAAAGGATTCGATTCGGGCAGCAAGCCGGGTCAGGCGCAGCGAACCCGCCCCCCTGAGATCCACTCGAGTGAGATCGACCGACGACGCGTATCAGGTTGAAGGCTATCGTTTTGCGCGATCCAGAGCGGAACGGGCGGCTCGCTCGGCATTGAGCGATGCATCCAGCGGGGAGCGGCACAGGCCTGCGCGTTCGTACTGCAGATTTTCGTAGAGCTGAGACGCTGCAGGGAACACATCCAGGAGTTTCCTAAAGGTGTCGTCGTGCTCCACCGATTCGAGTTCGCAAGCGAGGTGGCTCACGACCGAACGGTACTGCTCGGGGTGGATGGCGCCTGGCGTACGCTCAAGTTGCTCGAGCAGGCGGGCGAGCGTCACCAGAACGGTCAACCGTGCGGGCACCTCAATGCGTGTACTGGACTGCATGGCAGTGGACCTCCATTCGAGTGGATGAAGAACAGGGCACAACATCGTTCTTGGGGCGGTTTGCGTGCCTTCAAGTCCCCGGCGCATGAGCTCCTGCCGATCGGCGATGCCCCCGATGCTTCGAAGGCTATAATCCGCCCTTCGCCGGATGCCCTTGCCTGCGGCACACTGCCTACCTGCCATGTCCTCTGCCCAGTCGCAACGCCTGCCCGCCCTGGTTCTGGGCGCCCTGGGGGTTGTATTCGGTGACATCGGCACCAGCCCTCTGTATGCCTTCAAGGAAGCCTTTGCGCAGCCTCACGGACTGCCGCTGACGCCTGACAAGGTCTTCCCGGTCCTGTCCATGATGTTCTGGGCCGTGACCATCATCGTGTCGATCAAGTACGTGCTGGTCATGCTGCGCTTTGATTACCGGGGCGAAGGCGGTGTACTGGCGCTGTTGTCCAATACGCTGAGCATGGTGCGCGAGCGGCCGCGCCTGACCTGGGC
>Ga0315907_10002320_pt1 | contig 24160 bp, 26 predicted proteins | sample LakEriMetagenome_3_FD_203525 | JGI IMG/M metagenome (GOLD analysis project Ga0315907, IMG submission 203525) | Freshwater fungal communities from buoy surface, Lake Erie, Ohio, United States - Buoy 12 MA123 | ecosystem: Environmental > Aquatic > Freshwater > Lake > Lake biofilm | place: USA...
CATCGATAAGTCCTATAACCCCAACCATGACTAAATCCTCGAAATCTAAGACTTGATGATACTGATAGTGAAAGTGCTTGGCCCAATATCTAATAGTGGGCATGAAATTTTTTATAATTTCCTGCCGAGAAGAGTCTTGGGGATTGATTTTTTCGCTCACATGAACCTCCAGAATTGATCTGATTGTCGCATGAATTGGAGCGAAGATTGATAAGTCCTTGTAACTTACTGGAATTCAGTCTTGCTTAGCTTATATGGGCTTAATTTATTTGAGTTATTGCCATTTTTAATTGGCAATAAGCTCGCATTCTAGGTCTTCATCAATAAGGGCTTCAGGGCTCTGGAGCCACTCTTGGTATTCATCGAGTTCCATGATTTCATCTCTAAAAAGTACAACTCTCCAGTTGGCCTGTTCTTGATTCATGGAGGATTCAGAAGTGTGATCGAAAAGACGTGTTTGAATTTCGATTGTGAGATTGTTGAATCTCATATCAGATTCAAGTCTTAGAATTTTTTTATTCTTCATCAAGTAGTAGTGCGGACTCATTTTTCTCACCCTCCTAGTCGAATTATCAGAACACGTTCTGTGTTCTTTAATTATGTTTTCATGCTTGATGGAACTCTACAAGTGGTGTGTATAATTTTTTTCTGAAACTTCCTAACAGTATCTTGAAAGTGTCGCACTCTATCTGAGCTCACGTATCAGGTTCTGTTTTGCTACCACTGAATAGTCCCAAAGAGATCCTTATTGATCAAATTGGCCCTGAAAAATGATTAATTCATTCAGTCTAGTATTGGCACAAGAAATGCTTGTATGTCTGTAGGACCAAATCACTTCCGCCAGGATGGTAGAAGTGAGGTGGAACATGAAGAAATAAATACGAGAGCCTCAAGGAGAAAGAGCGGTGGAGAGTCCAAGGTAAGGGCCCCATCCGGTTCATGGATGAACCATTTTTATCAAGGAGGGTTATGCAAAATATGCTTTTGGGTCTTGGAGTTGTGATCGCCTCATCAACTTTAATTGGTTGGACTTTCAATCGGTTCCTGTCACGGAAAAATAAACTTTATCGAAATTTCTGAGCTTTAATGAGTAAATTGTAGAATTTTCCAACCCCCTTTCACTGAAGTTGCCTTAGGTGTAGATTCTCCGAACTTTTAAAGGAGAGCTTATGCTTAAGTCACTAATGGTGATGAGTCTATTTGTTTGGGGGAGTGCTTTTGCTCAAGACATGTCGACAACAGAGGATATTGGAACGGCCTATAGAGAAATGCCTGATGGTTCAAGTCGTTATGTTGGAAAATGTTTGACCCATGAAGATTATGAGAGAATTAATTTTAAAATCTCCAAGACTGTTTTAGACACCATAAATCCTTCTGAACTCCCTAAAAAAGAGTTGGCCTCTATCCTGGCCAAATTTGACAGCGTCCTTCTGTCTGAAGTTTTAAACAACTTAGATATTTACGATATGGCCGATCGTGGGGCGAGCCGTGTTTCAATATTCCAAGACTTTATTGATGATTTAACTGTTGAAACCCTATCACTGGCCAATCGAGAAGATTTAAAGTTGATCAGATTTAATGTTGGAGTTGGTGGTGGTAATGGAGCTTACCTTGTTTTTAATGAATCAATGGTCTCTGGGAGCAAAAAATATAAGCTCATGTCTTTTACCTTTGATGGTGAGCTAAATTCTTGTGACTTAAAAGTATGGAAACGTTAGCCTGTTCTGATTCAAATTTATGAGTAGGGCCACTTTGGTGGCCCTTTTTTTTGATCTAGGGCCATTTTGGCAAACTCAATCTTCTTCTTAGTTCATCTAAGTCTCAAATAATTCAAAACAAAAATTGGCACACTTTATGCTAATAGTATGAGAAAGCTCACTAGGATGGTGAACTTCAAGAGGGCAAGAAGCCAATTTTTAAAAAAAGGAGTCAATCAAATGGAAATGATGGTTATTTTAACTGGGCTCATCGCAATGACACTTTCAACACTTTCTTTTCAACATTTCTCGTACCGAAAGGTTACGAGTCACATCAAAAGATAATCAGGCCCCCAGAATTGGGGGCCTTTAAGTTTTTAAAGTCTGGAAGAATTATTCACATTTTTAGGAAGGTTAATCTCATCTGAATTTTCTCCAGCTGAGTCTAGATCAAGGCTTGAACCAATCAGGATGGATGTTGCCTCGAGAATCACATTCGCGTTTGTCTTATCACTCATCTCATTTTCTAGATCTATGGCGGTTTCGCAATCCTGGCCTGCAAAACTAGATGAGATAGAGATTAAAGATGAGATGACCAAAAGCATAATTTTATTTTTCATAACATATTGGTACTTCATTTCCTGAATCGACTCAAGCAGGCGTGAAAAAAAGTCATGGTATGAACGATGCCTTGGCCGCAAGAGTAAGTGCCTCAAGGCCTTCTTTGAGTTCTAATTGTGAAGGCCAGCCAAAACCGAGTCTAAACGAGAGATCTGACTCCTCAAACCAATGCCCAGGCCCAACATATGTTTTAAAATCTTGTAAGAGGACACGGTAAAACTTTTCCGTATCTACCTTATAAGTCGATTTAAAGCGAGGAAAGCAAACCACTCCGCCAGAAGGTTCAATCCATTCAAAAATATTTTGTTCACCCATCCATTTTTTTGTGATTTCAAATTTTTCAAGCATATCTTTTTTGATCGCTGGGAAGTAATCATTTCTTTTGGCAAGATAACGGTAGGCAATTTCTTCATCGACGACAGAGCCACAGATGAAAATTTGCTCTTTTGCTGCCAAAAATAAATTCTGCAGTTTTTTATTCTGAGTAATAAGCCATCCGATTCGAATGCCTGGTAGACCATAGGTCTTTGAAAGTGATGATACTGAGATGACTCTATCAGATAAACTGGCAGCAAGAGGCAGTTTAAATTTAAAAGACATATCCCTGTAAGTTTCATCAAAAAGTAGATAAGCATTTGATGCTTCCACAATCTTGATAATCTCCAGTAGTTCAGTCTCTGAAACCATTGTTCCAGTAGGGTTATGCGGGCAGGTGAGGGAAACTAGTTTCGTTTTGGGGGTGATGAGCTTTCTCAATTGCTCCAGGTCAACTTGGAATTTATTCTCAAACGTCATAGGAAGGTACTTTATGTGGGCACCAATCGCCTTGGGAGTCTCTATATTTGTCGCATAATTGGGTTTTGCGACCACGAGTTCATCTCCGGCCTCTAAAAGTGAGGTCGAGACAATAAACAGAGCTGAAGCCGCTCCGGCCGTGACGAGTACATCATCAAGAGAAAGTTTCGGACTTTCTCCCTTAAGGATTTCAGCTCTCAAACCTGGATGCCCTACATGATCTCCATAACAAATGACGAGTTCGTTCATGTTCAAATTGAGATTTTTAAAAATAGTATCTGTGTAAGAACTTTCAGAAAGATTATTTTTGATGGTTGAGTAACCCATTTGCTCTGGGGATTCAATTTCAATCGGCATTCTTACATATTTCATTTAATTCCTTTAGTTCAATATATCTTCATGAAAGGCTGATATTGGCAATCGTGGATGATCAAGCTGGATCTCCAAGATCCATGCATCGGAGTTGATTTTTTCTAAGCATTCCACAATCGGTCCTCTAAAAATGGGATGATGGGGGAAATCACCAATCCTATGGCCATCACTACCCATATTGAGTTTATAACCCATACGAGTGGCCATTTCTTTGGCAAACTCATAAACTTCAGGTCCTGTAGGATTTTTATCCAACCAAAATTGGCGAGTTAATCCAAAGATCTTCTGAGATGACTCTGCAATTTTTCTCATTTCGTAGTCATTGCCGAGCCAAAACGTTTCCCCATAATCAGCCTCGTGTCCTTCGAGGACTGGGCCAATATCAATGAAAAAAATATCTTCTTCTTTCAAAATATACGGGTCAGAAGTTTCATAGAATGATTTTTGGGTATTTGGGCCAAACCTAATCTTTGGAGGATGCCAATTTTTTTCGATCCCATCATCAAGACAAATCTTCTTGTAAATATTCTGGGCTTCTTCTTCAATCATCCCTGCTTTGATTTCGGATGATATTTTATAAGTTATTTCTTTGGCCCATTGCTGGGCCCGATAGAGTTTACTTAATTGAAAATTCTCCCCAAAATCCTGTATCGACATTATAAATTTGCCTTAACAAGATCTGAAGCCTTCTTCCCATCAAATCGTCCTTTGATTTGAGGTTGAAGCTCTTTCATGACTGCGCCCATATCCTTGGCACCCTTGGCCTTGATATCTTGGATGAGTTTGATGACTTCAGCTTCACTCATTTCGGCGGGTAAGTATTCCTTAATGACTGTAAGTTCTTTGATAATTTTTTCATAAGCTTCAGTACCGGCCTGATACATTTCTAGGGAGTCTTGAAGTCTTTTAGCATGAGCAACAGTAATTGTTAGTTCATCTGTTGGCTTGGCCGCTGTATTGTTTTTGATATATTCAGCTTTGAGCATTCTAAGAGCATCAAGACGTTCTTGTTGCTTGGCCTTCATGGCTTCTTTTATATCACTGTTCACTTTATCCATCATGGGGGTTGTAGACATTCTAAGCTCCTTTATTATCGCTTCATGTTTTCCATATTAAGTTCGAGATTCATTTCTTTATGACTTTTTAAAAATTGAAAAAGTGATTGAAGATCATCAATACTTTTAGATTCTAAACGGTATTTTTCATCCATGTACTGACTTTTTCCCTTGAACCCACTTTCCTTAATCAGCCGATTCATAAGTTTTTGAGCATCTTTATCAAATCCAGAAACTAGGGTGAGAGTCATTTTTTTATTTTTGAGACCAGAGGACGTAATATCGGATTCTTTCATCCCCTTGGTCGAAATTCCACGCTTACCCATGTTGGTGCGTAAAATATCTAAGATCGCTTTTACTTTCATCTCGCCTTCAGCAATGATTTCGATCACTTTTTCTTTCTCTTTGTATTCTGCTTTAGCATCAGAACCTTTGAAATCAAAACGTCCTTGAATTTGTTTTTCGGTGTTTTGAAGAGCATTAGCAAGCTCCATTTCATTTACTTTAGAGACTAAATCAAATGATGGCATAGGATTTCCTTATTTTCTGATGTGACCATTTCCAGTCACAATAAACCGAGTTGTCGTCATTTCATTTGCACCCATAGGACCGTAGGCATGAAGTTTTGATGTCGAAATCCCTAACTCTGCTCCGAGTCCAAGTTCTCCACCATCATTAAAACGAGTGGATGCATTGATGGCAATGCATGAGGCATCGAGAGAATTCATAAATTCTTCTATGACTTTTGGATCCTGAGCAAGGATGGCTTCGGTATGATGAGATGAATATTTTTTTATATGGTTAATCGCTTCAGTATAATCTTTTACAAATTTGATAGAGATTTTTTTATCTAGCCACTCCGTTGCGTAATCAGTCTCCGATGCAGGATTTTTTATTTCTACGCCTGCCTCTTTTAAGGCCTGCAAAATATCATCATTATTTGGATAGTTTTCATGAAGGATAAGTGTCTCTAAGGCATTACAGACTCCTGGGCGCTGGACTTTTGCATTGAGGACGACACTCACAGCATCTAGTGAACAATCAGAATGGACATACATATGGCAAAGACCTTTATCATGAGCAACGACTGGCATCTTTGCATTGGCCTTTACATACTGGATGAGGGCGCTGCCGCCTCTTGGAACCATTAAATCAATAAATTGGTCTAGCTTTAGTAACTCAGCGACATCTTCTCTTGTCTCTACTAAGTTGATTGAACCCTCTGGTAGCACTGACTTAATGGCACTATGGATGATTTCAAATAGTTTGCGATTTGAATGTTGAGCTTCTTTGCCTCCCTTGAGAACAATCGCATTACCAGATTTAATCGCAAGAGCTGCACCATCAACGATAACATTTGGCCTTGATTCAAAAATCATTCCAATCACCCCTATAGGGATTCTTTGCTTTTGAATCAGGAGTCCATCTTCTCTTGTATGTGATTCAACGATCATGCCTACAACTTGTTTTTGATGAGCAATATCCATACACATGAGAGAGAGGGCTTGGATGTTTTTTTCTGTAAGTGTTAAGCGATCAATAAGAGCAGAGGAGAGATTGTTTTTCTTTCCTTCTTCAAGATCCTTTTTATTTTCCTTAATGATTTCATCTTGATGATTCAATAAAGCCTTCGAGATGGCATCTAGAGCTGTAAGACGCATCTCTTCTGACAGTCCCTGGAGTTTTAAACTCGCTTCACGAGCTTTCTTCGCTATATCTAAGATATTCATAGATCATCCTTTTTAAGTAAAAGGTTATCTTTATGAATCGCAACCTTTGAATGAGCAAAATCAAGAATTGAATTGAGTTCAGCAGATTTTTTGCCTTTGATCAGTTCCATTTCTTTGTAGCTATATTCAATCATACCAACAGCAATGATCTTACTCTTGTGACGAATTTGAATCACATCACCTCGTTTGAATTTACCACTGAGTTTTTTTATGCCAACTGGGAGTAGGGAAGTATCTTTCTTAAGCAGGGCATTTGCTGCTCCTTCATCAACCACAACATAAGAATCATTCTTAACAACTGTTGAAAGCCAAGACTTGCGACGAGACTTTTGTTTGCTAGGATTTCCCTTGAAAGTTGTTCCTTGTTGTTCAAATAAAAGTCTTGAGATGGGCCTGTCTTGAAGAAATGTTCCCAAAATGACATCAACTCCCAAAGGAGTCAGTTTTCTCACAGCTTTTAGTTTTGTATCCATGCCACCACGACCGACAGAAGTTTTAGTCGCAATTTTAACTCCTGAGAAGTCATCGTTAAAATCGACGGTCTCAAATCTCTTGGCATCATTTTCTTTTGGATTTTTATTAAATAGACCATCAGCCTCTGAAAGCAGTATCAATTTTTCTGCATCTGATGCTTCGGCCATCATCACAGCAAGCTGATCATTGTCACCCACAGTGATTTCTTCATAGGAAACAGTATCATTCTCATTAACGATAGGCAGAATTCCATTCTCAAGGAGAGTATTGATTGTATTTCGAATATTTAGAAATCTTTTTCTCTCTTTGAAATCTTCATGAGTCACTAATATTTGACCACAGGGCCAGCTATAATGAGAAAGTGTATCAATATAGCTTTTCATGAGTAGAGGTTGCCCCACGGCAGCGAGGGCCTGTTGATAAGATATCATCATTTTTTTTTCTTCAGGTTTTGTGATGAGATTTTTACCTGTGTTGATGGCACCTGAAGAAATGAGGATAGGGAGATACCCTTGATTTTTTATATAATGAAGATCTTCTATAAGTTTTTGAATTTTATCTTGAGACACTCCACCACTTTCATTGGTGACGGCAAGTGAGCCTACTTTCACGACAATTCTATGTTTCATTTTAAAATCCTTGTAGCGGAATTTTATCAATGAAATGAACTGTTTGAAGAGTTAAAAATGTGTCTTTGCAAGGCGTTAAGATGGGCGAGAGTTTCCTCGCGCCCATCTCGATTTAATACTTGAACTAAAAAGTCATTTCTGGAACATGATTCGGGATAATAAGTTCTGCTTCAGTCAGCTTTTTGATTTCCTCAACACTCACTCCAGGGGCCCTTTCAAGTAGATGAAACTTACCGTTTTCAAGTTTTAAAACGGCAAGATCTGTCACCACTAATTTTACACAGTGAACACCGGTGAGAGGGAGACTGCATTTTTTTAGTATTTTTGAGCTACCATCTTTTGATGCATGTGACATGGCCACAATGATATTTTCTGCGCCCGCCACGAGATCCATGGCACCACCCATGCCCTTGACCAGTTTTCCTGGAATCATCCAAGAAGCAAGAGCTCCAGTTGCATCAACTTCAAAGGCACCTAGAACGGTTAGATCAACATGGCCCCCTCGAATCATAGCAAATGAGTCTGCCGATGGGAAAAAGGCTGCCCCATTAATGACTGTCACTGTTTGTTTTCCAGCATTAATGAGATCAGCATCAACATTCTGTTCTGTTGGAAATTCGCCCATTCCAAGGATACCATTCTCACTTTGGAGCATAACCTCAATTCCATGAGGGATGTAGTTTGCAACAAGTGTAGGAATACCAATTCCAAGATTTACGTAGTAACCATCTTTAAGTTCTTTTGCTATTCTTTGAGCTATTTGTTCACGTGATAATGCCATATAAGGTCCTCTTATTTTTTTATAGTTCTTTGTTCAATTCGTTTTTCGAATGATCCCTTGATAAGACGATCAACATAGATCCCTGGGACGTGAATAAAATTTGGATCAAGCTCTCCAGGTTGAACAATTTCTTCCACTTCAACAACGGTAATTTTTCCTGCTGTCGCCATCATAGGGTTAAAGTTGGCAGCAGTTTTTCTAAAAATGAGATTTCCAAAAGTGTCTGCCTTCCACGCCTTGATGAGGGCGAAGTCTGCTTTGGGAAATGCTGGCTCTAAAATATAAGGTCGACCATTAAACATTTTGACGTCTTTTCCTTCAGCAACGACTGTTCCATACCCGGTAGCAGTAAAAAAACCAGGTATACCTGCTCCAGTGGCGCGTATTTTTTCTGCTAATGTCCCTTGAGGCGTGAGCTCAAGTTCAAGCTCTCCAGAGAGGACTTGTTTTTCAAAAAGAGCATTCTCGCCGACGTAACTAGAGATCATTTTTTTAACTTGTTTTTTTTCAAGTAAAAGTCCAAGTCCGAATCCATCAACTCCAGCATTGTTTGAGATACAAGTAAGACCTTTAGTGCCTTTATCATATATTTTTTTGATAAGGTTTTCTGGGATACCACAGAGACCAAACCCACCAACCATCAAAAGCATATTATCGCTCAACCCCTCAAGGGCCTCGTCATAGCTTTTTACGACTTTATTAAATCCTGCCATACATAACTCCTTTAAATAAAAGCCTGACCAGTTTAACATAGACACATAGTGGGGTGTCCATGAAGAGAGTCGTAATTTTATTCACAAAAATTTGTGAGGCCTATTTACCTGACGCATTCGTTTTTTGTTTGCTCTTGACACTTATGGTCTTCGGTGGCGCCTTGATCATGACACCTCATAGTGCTCTTGAATTAGTCGATTTTTGGGGCAAGGAATTTTGGAGTCTCAATGCCTTTGCCATGCAAATGGTTTTCGTCTTGCTTGCTGGCCATATGCTTGCCTCTACACCTCTCATCCAAGGCCTATTGGGCAAGATGGTAAAACGTGTTGAAACAGAAAGAACTGCCTTAATTCTTATCTCCCTTTTCTCCATTCTTACTTGTTTTTTGAATTGGGGATTTGGACTCATTGTTTCTGGTATCTTTGCTGTAGAGCTTGCTAAAAAACTTAAAAAAGTTAATTTTGGTCTTTTTGTTGCAACAGCTTATTCTGGTTTTTTGGTTTGGCATGGAGGCCTCTCTGGTTCAATACCTCTTAAGATTTCTGGCCATGATGAAATTCTGACTAAAGTTTTTCCAAATACTTCTATCCCTTTAACGGAGACAATTTTTTCACCATTAAATCTAGTGATCGTGATTTCAATTTTTATTATTTTTCCCATCCTCTCACTGGCCTTAAAAACAGATGAAAAAGTGGAGGTTCATGTTGCTGCTTCTGAAAATTCACTCTCCAATCATCATGAAAATAATTCGGTAAGAGATTTTTTAGAGAATTTTAAAGGGTTTAATCTGATATTTTTTCTTTTCTTTGTTTTGATCATCTTTTCAGCTCTCAGAAAAGGTGAGTCTTTAGATATTGCAAAGGTTAATGGGATCTTTCTTTGTTTATCGCTCTTGCTTCATTCTTCACCTCGACGTTTTCTCAAGGCCCTCCAGGATTCAATTGGATTTACAAGCGGTATCATCATTCAGTTTCCTTTTTATGCTGGATTAATGGGACTCATGCAGCACTCTGGGCTTGCAGACCAAATTTCCTTAGTCTTTGTGAATATCTCTAATCCTCAGACTCTCCCTCTTTGGACTTTTCTCTCGGGTGGTTTAGTAAACTTTTTTATTCCGTCTGGTGGAGGTCAGTGGGTTGTTCAAGGGCCAATTATGCTCAAGGCTGCCAAAACTCTTCAAGTTGATCCGGGTAAAATTTCCATGGCCCTGGCCTGGGGAGACGCTTGGACCAATCTCATCCAGCCGTTCTGGGCCTTACCCCTTTTGGCATTGGCCAAACTTCAACTCAAAGACATTATGGGGTACTGCCTCGTCTATACGTTTGTCTCGGGAGTGATTATTTCAGCGTTTTTTCTGTGGTTCTAAAGCTGCTTGTTGGAAGTGAAAATAAATCAGTACCATTCCAAGTCCGGCGAGCCAGTGCCATACAGCATGTCCCTGTGAGAACCAACCATGATGAGTTGGGTTACACCAGATTCTTTTTCCATCAGCGATAGAAAATGAGAAGGCGAGAATGAGGGAGGCCAGAGTTGAGTAGAACCATTTATAATGGACTTTAACAATTTTGCGGGCCAGGAATTCTGTATAACAAATAACAAGTGCACTTAGTATAATAAGAACTTGGTATTTGATTCCATTCACATACATCCAATGCATGATAACGGTATTGATTAATCCATAAATAAGGTTAAAAGCAATTAAGTTTTTTGTTTTTAGTTTCCCTAAACGGATGAGATTCATCCCAATCGTCCAACCAACAAATAAAAACATCCCTACAAAGTCTAAGATTTGAGAAAGATAAAAATTTGAGAGGTGATAAACAAATGACATCGCACCCATAAAAAAGATAATAGGACCAAACTGCTGCATCTCAAAATTATGTTTATTTTTGCGAGCAAGCCATAAAAGAAAAACGCCACCAATAAGATAACTTAAATTCGACCAGGTGTTGGCCGGTTCAGAAATCCACTGACACAAAGTCTCTTCACACCATTTTACATTTGGTGCGCCGGTCTTTTCTGCCATTTCGTACCACGGGCACCCTGGCCTGTGAGGATTAGGATAATTCATTAGAAGTCTGAAATCTTTTCTACAAGTTCAGGAAAATCAACAAAAGGATTTCTGACTTTTTGATATTTCGCAATCACCTCATGACGATTTTTTTCGGCTTCATCAATGGGATCATTTTTATGCCAAAGACGTAAAATGATTTCTTCAGCTGGGCCGATAAAAAGTTTATATCTTGTGGCAAAGTAGAAAAGGGAGCGAGCTACGTTACCTCTGTGCATTTGCGGAGGCGAAAAGATGAAATGACCACTAAAATCAGAAAGTTTACTGCTAGAACAATTGTGAACATTTAATTCATCATGATTTTCACCCACTTCGCCAAACTCATGATTCGCTCTTCTGTTATTAGCGTTAGAGTCTGTAGGGTAGAGGTGGTGAAGGTCAGACTTTTGCATGTTTTTATCAAAGTTACCGTTGAAGCGACTTTGAGGCCATGTATGCTCGATGTTGACTTCGTTACCCATGTTAGAAATATCTGAAACCTGTTTATAATGAAATTTTTTTCCACAATAAACATCTTCAACATAATTGCCGCGCGAATCTGTTTTAACAAAGAGTTCACCAAACATGATTTTTCGGGCCTGCTCGTAACCGACTGAACTGTGTCTAAAGCATTGTCCAGAACAGTTATTGGAGATGACATCGTAATTATTAGAGGAAATAAAGTGATGCTCATCGAGGATCTTATACAGAGTGTCTTTTGTGACTTTCTTGGTATAGAACTCAGCACCGTAGTAGGCGAGGTGATTATTGGCCAGTTTGCGGTTTGTTTGGGCAAACAAGCTGAAGGAGAAGAGGACAAGACACAGAACAACTGAGCTTCGCATTCGATCCCTTTGGTAAAATTGACACAGGGAAGTTATGATAGAGAAACTTATTTGTCACATTATTTTGTCTAATAGTTTAAAAGAGTTTTAAACTTGGTAACGCGACGTGGTGAATGCGGAAATAGAACTGAAATCCAAGGGGTTGTTGGTCTGTATGGAAGGCCCCGGCCCCAAACATATAGAAAGTCTGATTCTTTTTTATTTGATAGATCCCTGCAAAGCTTTCTTTTCTTTCGCGGCTTCCCATAAATTGGACATTTTCAATAAAGACGCCGGCCATTTGATCCCCAAAGAATTTGCCCACCAGGAGCTTCTTTTCAAGCTGAACTTCAGTTCCAGGTTCTCCAATGATCACATTTCTCCAATCGGCCATAGGTGTTTCTTCGCTTGGAGATTTTAGAGTATCAATTTTATAGTTTCCGAGTGCCACCCAACCTTTAAATCCCAGTACCATTTTCGACTCAATATAATTTCGCTCATAGGTTCCACGACAAGTCACTTCTTCACAGTCAAAAAAAGGAAAATCAAAATTTGAATGAATAATTTGTCGTCCGGCCACAAAACCAAGAATTGAAATGGGGTAGATTTCTAATTCTGCTTTTGCACTATTGATAACGGCTGAGGTGCTTGCACCAAAAGCTGGTCTCACGAGACCGTAAAGGAAATCTTTGCTCGTTTCTTTTTTTCCCCAAAGAAGCTGGCCATAGCCTCCATCTGCATAAAACTCTGCTCCAAATGAAGGAAGACTTCGTCCCTGGACACCATAGTTAAGATCAAACTGCCCGGCCCTCGCCCAAAAAGAAAGGGTTAAGAATAAAAAAATAATATATTTCATGAGCTAGATCTTAAACTAAGGTATCTCTTGATACTGAGCATAAAGAGCGATTTTTTCTAAGGCTTTTTTGAAGGCTTGATTTATAGGGAATCGATCTTGAATGAGGGCCGGATCTAGTTGAGCTAATCGGTATGACCAGGTGATGAGCATAGGAGTCTTTTCTTCTGAGACTTCTTGTTCTCTTTGCTTCAGAAGCTCTGGGTATTTATCTTTAATCAGCTTACAAACTGAGAGAGTAACCTCTCGATGCTTATTGTAATAACCTGAAACTCCAAACATTCGGCAGAGGGATGGACGCTCATTGTACACGCCACATTGGCCTTGGGAACCATCTGGAGAATGGGGCCGATACATGAGGCAATGCTCTTGCTCAGTCATCTCAAGCTGATCTATCCAGTATTCTAATTTGCCTTCATCATGCATCCTCAAGGCCAGAGGTAGCATTTCCATAACTGAGGCTTCTACTTCAGGATTGTTGCAGCATTTTCCACAGCCCTCTAGACAATTTAGGCCTGAGGCTTTTTGGTAGTCAGAAAATGTTCTCCACATTTCGTCGTAAATATTTTGCAGATTTTCGCAAAATTCCCTTATATTCATTGATGATGTCTCACTTTTACTTTGCCCTAACTAATTCTGAGGTTGAAACTCTTCTCAAGCAAGAATTGAGTTGGTTTTATCCTAACCTGAAACCGAGCTATTCTAGGCCTGGTTTTCTGACTTTGAAAGCAGAGAACGCAATAAATTTTAATCCCTGGATGGCGCGCTTATCTGGGCTTTGCCTAGGAAAAAAATCGGTTGAAGACTTAATCCAGTTACCAAAAGCTTGGCTTTGGAAGAGGCTTGAGGAATTTAATCCTCCAGCGTCTCTAGTAGATCTCAATGAAAATTCACTTTTTAAGATTGGAGAAAAAGTGAGTCTCATCATGATGGTAGGAGAAAACGAATTCTGGCTTGGAGAATACATCCTGAAGAGGACTCATTTTCAAACTCCAGGAGAGTTAAGTTCAATTTTAGAAAAAAAAGCACCTTCTCGTGCCTACTATAAGCTCGCCGAAGCTTTTGAAGCCTTTGATCTCCCGATGGATTATGAAGAAAAAGTTCTTGAGCTTGGCTCTGCCCCTGGAGGAGCAAGTCAATTTCTACTCGAGCAGGAGCTTAAGGTGATTGGAGTTGATCCGGCCGACATGGATCCAACAATTTTAAAGCACCGAAATTTTAAGCATATAAAAAAGCCGTTTGAAACCATTACATCTAATAACTTTCAAGAAGATATTGATTGGATTGTCAGTGATGTGAATCTTCCACCAAGTGTCGTGGTTAAAGAAGTTGAAAGACTGCTGGAGTTCTTAGAACCAAAAGGCTTAGTTCTCACCTTAAAATTAAATCAAGATCGCTACCTCAGGATGCTTAAGCCTATTGCTGAGTCTTTTAGAAAAAAAGGTTTTCTGCAAGTTGAAATCAAATATCTTCCATCTCACAGGCAAGAGATTGCCTTAATTGCAATCCGCTAAACTCGTTGTAAGGGATTTCCAAGTATAAGATTGAAGTCCCATTTTGGCTTTTCCATTAGAATAAACACCCCAGGCCATCGTCGCAATCGTAGCATTGGCCGCAGCATCTGCCCAAGATCTGGCCTCGGTGGTATTGGCCTCCTCATTAAGTCCATGAATTCTAGCTATTAACTTTGATGAAGAGTAGCTAACACTAAACGTATTTGTGGCAGCACTTGTGAAGAAATGATCCGTAACTCCGCTCTTGAATTTAAGATGAGGATTTCTAGTCGGTCGTACAATGATTTTAAATTCATTCTTCGATGAGTTGACCTCTTCTATTTTGACCCAATAAGTTCTTAATGTGGGATCCATGGGAAGTTTTATTTCAATGAAGTCACCTTTTTGAGCAGCTCGTGAAGTGATCTTTCCAGCTTGATCATGCAAAATAAAATCCTGTCCAGGAAGTGTGATTTCATTTTCAAAATTATTTACATTCAAGACTCGATTTACGGCCCGTTTAAAGATTGATTGTTTCTCAGCTTCGCTTTTGCCAACTAAACTACAGGAGCTAGATGAATCTGATTCAAGACGATTGATATGAAAAAAATCTTGATCTAGGGCAGAGAGTTCTTCGAAAGTATAGCTATCAGTGATGAGCTCAGCATCCGCTAAAGAGTCATCTGGTTTGGCATGAGCAGCAGTTAGAGTGAGTAGACCTGTTAAACTTAGGGCCAACATATTTTTAGGGATCATATCCTTCTCCTTAATGACCCTATCATATTAAGGATTTGGATCAGCTAATAGTAAAAGGGGTGAGACATGAAAATTTTGGCCAGACTGTCTATTTTATTTCCAGTTCTTAATTCGAAATCTTTTGAAATGTGAAAACGTTTCCGAAATATTTTCAGAGGTTAGCAGTGCTAGAATCACAAAAAGGGAACCTGTGGCAAAAAAGATCTTGGCCAGGGTGAGGTAGGAGTTGATCTCCAAAACTTCAGAAAACATCCATGAGATATTCATACAAATCCAGCAGAGAATGGCGATGTTAATGAGTGTGTGGGTTCTTCGTTTTTCTATGTAACAAAGAATAAGCCCTGAAAGGATGGTTGGAAGAATCATAAAAATGGAGAGTTCTTCAACTCCCAACATCCATGAAGCGTCCATAAGAAACCAGGATACAGAGTTTGTACTATCGAGAAGATCTTTAGAAATAAAAAATGGGCGCTGTTCTTGATTCATAGAACGATAGTAACTTAAAAATTTTTTTCATGTAGGTGTGGCAGTAAATTTTATAGGGATGAATTTACATCAAGGGAGCTTCAGAAAGATTTTTGCCAACCATCTCTGTGAAGAAGTTTTCCACAAGGTCCACGATCATGACACCGTTTAGATGGTCATACTCATGCTGGGCTATGATCGCCCCCATGCCTGTGAGTTCTTGGCTTTGGTAAGCCCCAAATCGATCAAAATAAGAGAGGTGAATTCTTTTGAATCGTTGAACAGTAAGTGTTTTCCCAGGAATGGAGAGGCACCCTTCAGTTGAGCTTTTTTTACCGTACTCTTCTAGGTACTCAATTTTAGGGTTGATGACGATGGTGAGGGGAACCCCTGGCCAGCTTTTCATCACAAACATACGTAGAGACTTGTTAACCTGGGGAGCAGCGAGACCGACTCCCTGTGACTTTGCCATGGTTTCAACCATGTCATCTATTAATTTTTGGTTTTCAGAAGACTCAATTTCGGCCAGTTGAAGCTCTTGGGCCTCAAGTCTCAAAGTTGGATGCCCAAGTTTAATAATCTCAAGCTTGGTTGCCCAAGCTGAAGTTGAAAAAAGAAATAATAAACAAAGAGTTATTTTCATTTAAATTTTTGAAATGGGATTACATCTGTTGGATGGTTCCATCTCCGGCAATAAAGAGAGTCAAATTATTCTTATCTTCTTTAATCACTGTGGAAACACTGTAATAAAGCGAAAGAGTTGCCCCAGCAATTGGATCTTCATCTGTTCCAATGTTGGAGAGTCCAACGACACTCATTTTGGCATTAAAGGTATAACCCCATAGCACATTGACGTTTTCAGGTACGATCTGGGCATTTGTGATGTAAGCACCCTTGCCACCAAACTGGCCACCATAACTCATATTGATGTTATAAGTGAAAGAAACAACTTCAGCACCATATCCATTTTTATAGGTCACTTTAAATTTTACAAACTTTGGAGCTTTCCAACGGCCAAGATTCATCGGTGTAATCTCGCGACCATATTTAGTATCTAAAGGGAGTACAGAAATAGGAGCATAGTTGGTGTTAATAACGGGTTTACCGGCCTCGATAATTTTATAGATCTCCTTACCAAAAGCAATGAGGTCCCTGGCAATCGAGATCACATCACCAATTTCAGTACGAGGGTCTTGAACGTAATTTTTTTCAAGATGAATGGGATTCTGTACATCTTGAAGTTCGCTGCTATCCACCACTTCAACTGAAACGTCCGAAATTTGAAAATAGGGATCAAAGGCATCAATATTACTGTGGGCAAGGGCAGTAGATGCTGCCAAAAGTAAGCCTAAAACGAACGATATTGATTTCATAATAAACTCCCGATTTTAATTCAGGAGTTTATTTTGTCTCAATGCAAAACTGATCGGCCAAATAAAATCTCTAAAAGAGTCTGACATCTACCCAAGAGTTCCCATAAATCCGTGAGGAAAGAACTGTCCGTAGGGGTCATGTTCCTTTTTGAGGTCTGCAAAGAGTCCAGCTTGGTTAGTTCCGTGGAATTTTTTGATGTATTTTTGCTTAATGAGACCAATCCCATGCTCCGCAAAAGGGGAGCCCTGCCAATCATAGACCCTGTTATAGAGTTCTTGAAACTTGTCGAGGCATTGAGCTGTTTGTTCTTTGGAAGGCATATAGTTGTAATGGAGGTGAGCGTCTCCAAAATGCCCAAAAAGACAGTATCGAACACCAATTTGAGCCGCTTCTCGGTAGAAATTAAGAAGTTCTTTGAATTTTTCACCAGAAACTTGGCAATCAGTTCCAACTTTAACCACGCCCATCTTGGAATTTTCCTCAAAAATGGCACGTGGAACACCTGCTCGCACATGATGAAACTTATTTTCAGCGATTTCAAAAACATTTTCAGCACTTGTTAACTGAAGATGGCAAAGAACATCAGAATAAATTTCTTCAAATCGATCAGACTTAACTTCCAGGAAAATAACATCCTGGTTGCTACCAAGTTTTTCATCTGCTTTTAGGTAGTTCATGCAGTTTGAATCGAGGAGTTCACAAGACAAGATGGCGTCTCTTTTATCTTGAACGGCTTTATATATTTCCAAATGGGGAGAGTAATCCTGCTCCCAGCGGGGTAAGAGCATGAAGACATAAGTTAAATCAAAGTTTTCAGTGGTCTCAATTTCAACTTCAGTGACAAGCCCTAACTGACCCTCGGTACCGATCATGAGGTCAATCGCCTTTTCGAAACGAGGGTAGGGAGCGTTTTTAAAATTTTGATAAGAATTAAAATCTGCCTGGTAGTTTTTGAGATGAGTTGACGGCGTCGAAAAAGGTGAATCACGTAAGAGCGTTTTTTCTTCACCTTGGTAATCGAGATACTTGAGGCTCACAACCTGAGAGCGCATATTACCAAAACCAAAGCATCTCTCACCCGTGCAAGAAGTCGCAATACCAGCTGTGATGAGAGCGAGTTGTTCAGTAGGCGAGGTTTTAAGATTTCTGCCATTGGCCCGGAGAAATTTTTTAGCGTCTTCCCAAGAAACAGCACCTTTCAGAACAAGATTTCCATTAGGTTTTAATTCCATGGAAGGAGGCAATTTACTAAGATCACAAAGAAAATATTCTCCCTCTTTCCAAGGTAAAAGGCTCTCAATTTTATCGTAAGGAATAACTGTTGATGTTTTTGAGGAGTAATAAAAACTCGGTTTATGAGTCTTGATATGGCCGATGAGATCTTCAGTGGAGTAGAATGTTTTAGTTATAAAAGGCATAATTTTTCTCACATTTAAATGAGATTATCTTAGCTTGTTTTTTAAGGAGAGGCCATGGAAGTTGTTGTTGTCTTAGGTGCATCCAGTGATCCGACTAGGTATTCCTATAAGGCTGTCGAGCTTTTGAAGCAGTTTGGCCATCAACCCATTCCTGTTCATCCACGTGAAAAAGTGGTCCTCGATTTAAACGTTGTGTCGAATTTGAAAGAACTTATTCAACAAAAAGTGTCAGTCGATACCTTAACCATGTATGTGAACCCGGCCCTTTCAACACCTCTAACACTAGACATCCTCGCTCTAAAACCTAAGCGAGTCATCTTCAATCCAGGAACTGAGAATCCAGAATTAGAAAAAGAACTTTCCTCTCATGGAATAAAGGTCGAAGAAGCCTGTACATTAGTTCTTCTTAGGACAGGCCAGTACTAATTATCTAGACATCTTAGAGGTGAATTCTGGGCGATGTAGTTTTCAAAAAGTGGCCAGAAGTGAGATCCTTCGACATCTTCTGAATGCCTCAGGAGTAAATCTCTAATGAGAGGTGAGATTGTTCCAATTGCATGAGTGATTTCACTCGGCATCCCGATGGTGTAAAACTTAAAATTACTAATTTTCTTTCCATTAATAAGTATTTCTTCAGTTTGGTGTTTTTTAAGCAGGAATCTTTTCTTCTGATTATTTTTTGTCACCACTTGGGCCCCATCGATGGTGGCATCTAGGGGGTGATCCCCAGAGCCTAAAAATTTCAAGACTTGATTCAGCAGTAGCCCAGAAACTTTCGCACGAGAAATATTCCATCCTTGATCTCCCCAAGTTCTAAAATGTGGGAAATTATCAATCAGGTCACCAAAACGAATTTCTCCCGCCGCAATTTCTTCACCTTGGAAAATATCAAGTTGCAAGCCGAGATCTGTTTTCGCTGTTTCTCTGGTAAGTCTTGCGATGTGGTGAGACCAGCAAGATTTTGGTTCATGAACGAGACCCTCTTTGAGACCTGTGAGCTTAATTTCCGAAAATCCAATCACCTCATTCCAAGGACGGTTAAAATATTTTTCTCTATTGATGTAAGCTTGGTCGACAAATTGACGAACCTTTTGATTTTCAGCAATTTCTTGAGTGACGTCGTAAAGTCGGTAATCAATAAGCTTATATTCTCCTTCGCCGTGAACATCTAAAAGAAGTGAGCCAATAGCTAATCCATGGGCGCCAGTTTGAAGAATGGGTATAATTTCACCCTTTAAATTCTGAGTCATTTTAGGTTGATCAAGTCGGGTATGAGAGTGTCCACCTACAATCAAATCGATGTCACTAGATTGAGAGATGAGAGACATATCATCATTAAGACCAATGTGAGTAAGCCCAATTAATAAATCGACTTTATCTTTTTTGGCTTTTCTCTCAATCCTGAGACCCTTTTTTATTGTCGGAGCTATAAAACCATAGGGAAGAAGTGAGTACTGATAGTGAATTTCTGGAGTCGTAAGTCCAAAGATTCTAATTTTCATCCCATCAAGATCATAGTCCACATGGTTTTTAACTTTTCCGTGAAGGCCCATTAGTGCCTTGCCTTTCATGTTTGCAGAGAGAACATCCGCTTTAAGGCGGGCCTTATCGATTTGATGACTCAATTCTTTTCCACCCAGAATAAAGTCATGATTACCAATCACCGTAGCGTCTACCCCAAGAAGATCAAGGGCCTTTAAAGAATCAACACCATTGTTTGAAAAATAGAAACTAGATCCCTCACCAAAATCACCAGCATCTAAGAAATAGGTTTCAATTCCTTTGGAGGCTGCATCGTCTTTGAGTTGATCGACTAAAGTTTTAATTCTCGCATACCCACCTTTGCCTGTTCGCGACCCTTCAAAGTAGGAATGTAAATCATTGCTATGAATAATTTGCAGCAGCTTGGCTTCAGCAAAAATAGATAAGCTGCAGGTAAACAAGAAAGCTGAGAGTTTCAAAAACTTCATGTGATGTACATTCCGGAAAATGGGACCAGAAGTGGTCTTAATACCATTAAAATTCACCTTATACTATTTGGATATAATGTAATTTTTTCCCTCTGAACCATCACCATATAAATTAATTTGCTCAATCATTGACCAGAGGGAGAAAGTTTCGGTAAAAAGCCCCTTATGAAACCCGAATTATTACTTCCAGTTGGCAATATGGCCATGTGCCTTGCTGCGATACATCATGGTGCTGATGCTGTCTATTTTGGCGTGCCTTTTTTCAATGCTCGGGGACGAACCACAGATTTTAATTTAGATGAGCTTAAGGAAATGATTGATCTGTGTCATCTCTACGGGGTGCGCACGAACCTGGCTTTTAACGTGGTTATTTTCCAACATGAAATTCCCAGGGTGATTGAGCTTCTGGAGTCTATACTTCCCCTTGGTCCTGATGCCCTGATCGTCCAGGACTTAGGCTTGGCCTCTCTTATTCGACAGATGGCCCCTCATCAAAGAATCCATGCTTCAACTCAAATGACAGTGACCAATGCTGATGCCATCAAGCTCTTAGATGATTTAAAAATAGATCGTTTTGTTCTAGGAAGAGAAAATTCATTGACTGAGATTCAGGAAATTCGCTCCCAAACGGATAAAGAATTAGAAGTCTTTGTTCATGGAGCTTTGTGTGTGGCCTACTCAGGCCAGTGCTTCACCTCTGAATCAATTGGAGGAAGAAGTGCCAATAGGGGTCAGTGTGCTCAAAGTTGCCGTTTAGAGTATGAGCTTTATGTGGATGATGTCAGAAAGGACATGGGTGAAAAGAAATATCTCGTGTCACCTAAGGACCTCATGGGAATTGCTCAGATTCAGGATTTGAAGCAAGTTGGGGTTAATTCTTTTAAGGTCGAAGGACGACTCAAAACTCCCGAATATGTGGCGAGTGCGGCCAAAAATTATCGTGAAGTTCTGGATGGTGGTGAATTAAAATTAGACCAAAGAAAGCTTGAACTCTCGAGTACGTATTCGAGAGGATTTTTTAGTGGCTGGCTGAAAGGTGTAGATCACCAAAATTTAGTTGATGGAACATTCAGTGCTCACCGCGGACTTGAAATTGGTCAGGTCATTGATTTAAAGAAGAATAGTCTGCTCATTTCTTCTACTGAAGAATTAAAAGCTGGAATGGGGCTTTTGTTTGTGGGGGCCAGTGAAGTTGGCTCAAAGATCTTTAAGGTTGAAAAACAAGGCCAGCATTTTAATGTTGAACTTCTAGGTAAATCTCTCAATATCAAAACGGGAATGAGAGTTTATTTAAATTCCTTTGAAGGACTTGAGCGGGAGTTGCAAAGAGGTTGGCAAGCTCGAGAATTTCAAAAAAAGATTCCCCTCACAATGATGTGCCATGGTCTTCTCGGAGAGCCTCTTCTAGTGAAAGCCATTGATCCTGAGGGCAGAGAAGTTTATGCTCAAACCATTTCAAATTTATCACCTGCTCAGAACCGAAAACTGACTGAAATAGACCTACGTGAAGAGTTAGGAGCACTTGGAGCTAGTGCTTATAAGATAGAATCATTTGAGTGTTATCTAGATGAAAATCTTTTCATGAACCATAAAGAGATTAAAGAAGTCAGAAGAGAAATTATTGAGAAATTAAATAGCTCGAGAACCTCGGTTAAACGCAGTGTACTCAATCAAATGGAGTCCCCAAAAAAGATTATGTCCTCAGCTGAGGTCACCAAGCTTAATGTCTTATTAAGAACAAAAGAGCAGGTCGATGGCTTTATCGTCGGTTGGGATCAAGGTGACTTTATTCAATATTCTGATTTAATAGGAATAATCATCTTAGATTTTGAATTTGGAAAGGATTACTCTGTTTCGATTGAATCACTTCGAGAGAGAAAAATTCCGAATGCCATCGCGACCACTCGGATTCTAAAGCCCCGTGAATACCACCACCTCAAAACAATCATCAGATGCCACCCAGATTTCATTCTCGTGCGAAATCTCGGAGCGATCGAATTCTTGCAAAAGGAATGCTCTATCCCTTTGATTGGGGACTTCTCATTGAACGTGACGAATTCGAGGAGCGTAGAATATCTTATTAATAAAGGACTTAAGACTCTTTGTACGTCTTATGATCTGAATCAAACTCAGCTTATAGATTTGATAGATCATACCCAGGCCAGTCATCTTGAGGTGACTCTTCATCAATATATGCCTGAGTTTCATATGGAGCATTGTGTATTTGCAGCCTTTTTATCTAAGGGCCACTCTTTTAAAGATTGTGGAAAGCCTTGCGAGAGGCATGAAGTTAAGCTTAAAGATCCTTATGGACATTGGCACCATCTCAAAGCAGATCAAGAATGCAGAAATACTTTTTTTAAAGCAACACCTCAGTCTGCCTCATTTCTGATTCAAGAGTTAAAAAGTAGAGGAGTAAAATCCCTGAGGTTTGAGGCCCTCAACGAAAGATCAATTGACTTGAATCAAAAAATCTTGATTTACCTTAGACTTTTAAAAAATGAGATTTCTTCTGAGGATGCAGTCGGTTTACTTGAGCTCAAGGAAGCTTATGGTCTGAGTGAAGGCCAGATTCAAAAATCAGATAGTTATAAAGATCGAAAGAAGCAACCAAGAGCTTGAAGCTCTATAGAATTTACAAAGTTCAACTTGCCTGATTTCAAATGAGAACTTCAGTCCTATGATCCACCCCTCTAAATGGGAGAGTGTGCTCATGCTTAAATTTATTTTTCTTTTGGTCTTTTTAAGCACTCTTTTGAATCTTTCTTTTGCCGGTATCATTAAAGATCAAACCTATTTTAATACCATTGGTTCTGTCACTAGTTTTTCTTGGGCGCCGGAGCGCTATCAAAATGATTTTCGGTACGATATTTTTTATTATATTCCTGAAAGTATCAAAGAAGAAAAGAATGTGCCTGCTCTCATTTTTAATCATGGCGGAGGCTCCTCTACGATGAATCGGGAGGGTTCAATAAGGGCCGTCAATCTTTACATCAAAGATCTTAAGCGCCTTGCTGATGAACTTAAAATGATTGTTGTTTTGCCTTCGGCCAATGGTTTAAATTGGGGAGGGCATACCAGAGGGCTTGTCAGAGATCTCGCTCGACTTGTGAGAAAAGATCTTGAAGTGGATGTTAACCGGATTGGTTTGTCTGGTCACTCGATGGGTGGCATGGGAATTACAAGAAGCTATTTATGGGTTGCGGATGAGTTTTCTTTCTTTCTGCCCATGGCCGCCGGTATGGATGTGAATCATCAAACGGAAGAGCATTTAAATAAGGTCTTTAATGTTCCGTATATTCACTTACAGGGTAAAGCGGATCATTTCGAAATTTTTATCACTCGATGTGAAGAGCAATTACGTCGAACAAAAGAATTAGAATTAAAATATAATCAATTTTCAATGTTCGATATGGTGTTTTATGAAGGAAGTCATAACTATAACTATGAGCTTTTCAAGTCTAAGGTGAACCGGATGATGGGTGCTTTCCCACGTGATCTTTTCCAAAAAGAGCTTTGGGGAAGTCTCCATACTGTTAAGTCTGTTAACACTGAAAATGGCATTGCCTATGACTATGAGTCAGAGGCCAGATATTTTTGGGTTGAAGCCAGAGAGACTGATTTATCAGTCTCTGAAAGAATTGATTTTCATGCCAAGATTGATGGTCAAAAGATTTTCATCGATTTAAAAGAAATTCCTAAACAGAGCCGTGTACTTAGACTTTATCTTTCTTCAAAAATGATGGATCTTTCTCAGTCGATTGAAGTTTATCTGAATGGATCACTAATTGAGACAAGACTCCCTCGTGAGGTTACGAACTTGATAAGTGACCCTCATGATCCAGGATTTGTTTTTGAGGACTTCGTAGATCTTAAAATTTAATTTCATCTTTAGAAACTTCTCGCCATTCTCCTGGGGCCAGACCATCGAGGCTTAGTTCTGCTATTTTTTTTCGAATAAGTCTGAGTGTTGGATGACCTATGGCCGCTGTCATCTTTCTAATTTGCCTATTTTTTCCTTCAACAATTTTAATTTCTAGCCAGTAATCTTGAAAAGATTTTCTGATTCGTACAGGGGGATCTCTAGGG
>Ga0315907_10002321_pt1 | contig 24158 bp, 17 predicted proteins | sample LakEriMetagenome_3_FD_203525 | JGI IMG/M metagenome (GOLD analysis project Ga0315907, IMG submission 203525) | Freshwater fungal communities from buoy surface, Lake Erie, Ohio, United States - Buoy 12 MA123 | ecosystem: Environmental > Aquatic > Freshwater > Lake > Lake biofilm | place: USA...
AGTCGCAGACTGCGCAATCAGGTTCAAAGTATCTGTTCCAGAACCACCGATGATGTTGTCACCAACGGTGTAAGTGCCAGAAGTACCGATCAAACCGGAGATTGTGTCGTCACCAGCACCACCAGACACAGCGTCCACACTAGTAGTGAGCGTGAAAGTCTGGCCAGCAACAACTGCTGCTGCCGGGTTCAAGATTGCAGCCTTGGCTGTATCAACAGTAGAAGCCACAGCTGTAACACCGCTCAAAGCTGATGTGGCGCCTGCAATTGTTCCGCCGTTTTCGCCGTAGAACTGAGCAACTGTGACTTTGTTGTTGAACAATGATTGTGATGACAAACCATCAGCGTCTGTGCCGCTGTAGTTCACAACGTTAGAAACAAGCTTGGCAAAGAAAGTACCAGGTGTAGCAGCATTGTTAAATTCATTTACCCAGAAAGCCAAGCCTTCTGCGTCGGGTGCGCGACCCAACACGTTTGAATAGAAAGTTGTCACAACTTCAGAAGGAGTTGCATACAAGGGATAGTAAGTACGAGCAGGTGTAGTCTCGTACATAGACTGAGCAATTTTAGCGATGGTGTTGCCACCAGCGTATGAACTAACCCAGAAACCCAGGCCATCGCTGTCTGGAGCGCGTCCGAACAACGATACATACAGTTGAGAAATTTCAGTTCGCATTGCGACGGTGATTGCAGCCATTAGGAAGCTCCTTGGTTTTGGATAATGAGAAACACGAAAAAATACTACTGGCTTTTATTCAGTAATGGCGGTGATTCTACATAGAAATTTGGCACTTAATGTGATGAAAATCACATTTTTTGAAGTTTTTTGAAAAAACGTATGCATAAAAACAACATTCACCATGTGCGCCAAATGCTTGATTCTAATGAATAATTTCTTTGAGTGAAGAGAATTAGGTTACTACGTTGGTTGTTGCTTTGCAAGCCCAAAGACCATCGCCATGCATTGTTTTGTGGCACAGGTGCATTCCATCCCACTTGCACAACACGGTTATGCAAGCTTCTGGGGCTACCATTGGCCAGCAAATAGCTGTAGCCCTGCGAGTCAAGTGAGTTTTGCACTTCCAGTCTTGCTTGAAATCGATGCCCCTCAAGCTCAAAAGGCCTCAGCCACTCTTGTTGCAGGCCCCAAAGCATTTGGCGAGTGTTGCCACCCGGGCGATTGCCTGAGGCGTCGTTTTCTTGGGCCCTCTGCATATACAAATGGGTGCGGCTCGCACCCGCACTGCACTGCAGCATGGGCTTGAAGCCCCACCAGTGGCTGTTTTGATGCGTTGCAAACAAATATTGTCTTTGTTCCACTTGTATTTGTTGCTGCCATGTGCAGGCTACTCGCGCCATGAATGCAGAGGCTGGTGTGGGCTGCTCATACTGCCAACGCAAAATAGGTGCTTTATAGGCAAGCACATGATTGAGCGCTACGGCTTGCATGCCAAGCGTTAGCAAACCTGGCAATGCGTTGTGCTCCAAAGACGCTTGGGGCAAGGCTTCAAGGTTGGCATATTGCGGCAAGCCTTGATAGCTTCTGCCCTGCACTTGAATTTGCAATGTCAATGCGCCTTCTTCAAAGGGCAACTTCATTTGTTGCACCACACCCGCTCGCACAAATGGCGCACCAATGGGCCTGTTTGAAGAAGCCACCGTCAAGTCTAAATTTCGATCAGGCAGAGTCAGCGTGATGGTGCTAAAGCGCAGACCTGCGTTCACATTGTTGTCGTAGCCTGCGGCCAATGAAACGGCGGTTTGGTGAGCCGAGTTGGGCTGCAACACTGCAGCAGTGTTACTGGTTTGCTTGGTCAGAGAATTTTCAAGTTTCAAATGTGCAGACAGTTTTTTTTTCAGCTGCAACACTGCCAACTGAATGCCCTCAGGCAATGGCGAAAAACGCTGCTCTAGCACCAACAAAAACTCTTCTGCTTGCGCATAATTTTCTTGACGCAATGCTAGCAAACTCAGGTCGAGCCATGCACCCGCCCAATCAGGGTGCTGCTGAACAACTTGCTGTAAGAGTTGGGCGGCCAAGTCAAGTTGCCCGCTTTGAATGGCAATGAGGGCTTGATCGTAAAGGGCGGGAACGCCGGCCGCAGAGGTATCAGACTTTGATTGCGCCAACACACATACTGGCAATGCCAATAGCGCCGCTATCAGGCCACGCTTAAGTTTCAAAATAAAAAGAGAGTGCTAGAGAACTTAGCGGGCCCACTGCACCACGCCTGACAAGATGCCGCCTGCGGCAAGCGACTTGTCAAACAGATAAGTGGCTTCCAAGCCTTTGTTTAAAACGATACCACTCACATTGGCGTTGCTCAATGCAGGGTTTGATGTCATTCGGCCAAATCGATCAACGCTGCCTTGCGATTTCACGTTGTCAATGGTGGCCGCACTGGTGGACACCGCCACCTGGGAGTTAAACAAGTTTTGGCCAAAGTCAATTTCCAACTGACCCGACTTCACACCCACACGGGTAAAAGCGTCCTTGTCTTTGAGGTAGGCCTCGGCAGCGACCAAAGAAAACTGAGCCTTGCCTTGAACAGGCAATCGCAAGATGGCATTGCCTGGGTAAGCCAACGCAAACACATCATTGCTGCCCACAATTTCCAAATTGGGAATTCGTGCAAAGGCTTTGTTGATGCTTTCGCTGCCCTGCGGCACTTGCTGAACCAAAGCAGACCAGCGTCCCCATTTGGCTATTGACTCATACCTGGTTGTTTGGCCCACCACATTGGTGGCAATGTCCACGTTGTTGACTTGGTCTGAAACAAGCTTGCGCTCAATGGATTGCTGAAGTGTTTCAGATTTAGCAGCATCACCGCCAACCGCATTGGCCAGTTTGTTCACTGCGCCAGCGTCAGATTGTTTTTGCAAAACTTTGGGGGCTTGGTTGGCCGTGATTTCTATGAAAAGATTGGGTGTGGCCGATGTCAGTTCGCGCGATAGGGGCGACAAACAAGGGCCCAGTTGAGAGCTTAAACAGTCGGGGCCAATGGGGCTCACAATCACACCACCTTGGGCCACAGAGACACGGGTTTTTTGTGCATCGGCCAACACGGTGTAGTCGGTACCACGTAGGCCAATAGCGGCCAAAGGTGTGTTGAAACGGTATTGGTTTTTAGCAGCTTGGCCACCCTTGCCGCTCACGGCGCGGCTGGTACCCTGCTCTAGGTCAATGCGAATGCGGCTGGCCTGGGGTTGATCTTTGTCGAACTGATAGGCGCTAATGACCAACTGCGAAGAGGGGCGCAATGCCAAGAAGGCGTTGTCTACCATGCGCAAATGCAATTGGCTGTTGGCATGGGTTTGAATGTGATCGCCCACATAAACGGGCTCGCCTGTTTGAACGGGGCGGTTGGGCTTGCTAGGCTGGTTAAGGCTCACTTGGCCATTCACAAAGGTCACATGGCCGGCCACGGTCAACGCTGGTACAGAGTTTTCGGAAGGCTGCGCCGCTTTGACGCTGAGCGGGATGAGCACAGCGCTCAGAACAATCATGAACAAGCAAACGCCAAGAATGCGCACGCCCGTTGCTTGCAGTTTTTGATGCAAGCAATGCACAGGCTTTGGAGCGGAGGTTAGAGCGTTCATGCTTGAATTTTAAGGGCTTTGTGGGCCAATTGCCAAGTTTGGCGCCTTTTTTGACGCCAAATTATGCTGGGGCGCTCTAAATACTGTTGTGTCAAGGCACTCATGCCAATGCTAGCTAAGCTCAGTAAAGCCCATTGCAGTGCGGTCTGAGGCGCTGTAAGTCCAAGCACCCACATGCAGGCAAAGTGGTTCAAAAAGATGCCATAGGACCAGTCTCCCAAGCGCTTGTCCATTACCAGCCAAACACCCGTTGAGGGGCTCCTCCACGTAAGGATGGCGATGGCGGGCAACGCCAATGCAAAACCTAGCAAGACTTCTCGGTTGTAAGTGCGAGACAGTTCATCTTGCTGGGCCAAGAAACAAGCAGCAGCCAAGCTGAGCAGAGGTGCCAACCAGACCACTTGGCGCGCCAGAGGGGTGTGGCTTTGCTGGTAGCGTTGCAGTGCCATGCCAGCGATAAAAATCCAAAGCACGCCAGGCAATAAACGGTAACCCCAAGCGTCTGTGGGCAACACGTTGTGCCAAGCCAGTGCCTGGACCACCAAGCTGCCAGCGCCAACCAGCACGGCAACACGCCAATGCCGCCAAAGCCAGGGCGCCAACACATAAAACAAAACTTCAGCGCCCAGCGACCAAGCAGGTGGCACCAATGTGAACTGATCGGCCGCGTTGAACATGAAAAAATTAAGCGGCACGATAAGCACGTTATTCAACAGTTCAAGCCAAGACGGAGGGTGCTGAAGGAAAGGGGTCGTCTGCCCCATCCAGAAAAACCAGACGCCTGCGGCCAATGCATAAAACACATATTGCGGGTAGATGCGGGCCAGTCGGTCAATGTAAAAATGGACTGCCTGTCCTGTCTGAGAAAAATGCTTACCAATGAGCGCCGACATGACATAACCCGAAATGGCATAAAAAACCACCACGGCAACCACACCCGGATTCAAGCCGCCCACTGTTAGGCCTGTGTGGCTGAGCATCACAAGCATGGCAAGAAGGAATCTTAAGAGGCCCATGGTTTTTAGCAGGGTTCAGTGCAAAATGATCGGTATGAAACGATTTCAAAAGGCAGGGTCTTCCAACACTGCGGTTCTTCAAGTGGCTGAAAGTGGCAAAGTGCGTATTGGGCGCGCTTTGATTTTTTGTGCCACCTGGGTGGTGCTGTGTGGTGCCCTGCTGATCTTGCCTTTTTGGCACTTGCTTGAAGACCAAGCACGCGACGCTTTGACCCAAAAAATTTTAACCTCCAAGGCCACACACAACAAAGTGGTGCTTGTTGATTTTAGCGACCTTTCGATACAGAAGTTGGGTGGCTGGCCACTAGAGCGCACCCAAATGGCAGACTTGGTAGAAGAACTCATTGGTCCATTGGGGGCCAAAGTGGTGGGCTTGGACATGATGTTTCCAGAACCAGGCAATGCGCTGGGCGATGCACGTTTGGCATCCATGGCGCAGCACGGCCCCTTGGTGTTGTCGCACGTGCTGGACATGGAAAACCGAAGCACACCCATCAGGGTGGGCGTGCCCGCTGAAAATGTACAAAGCCCGCAACTCTTGAAAGATATCTGGCCTGCCATACCCAGCTACGGTTATGTGGCCAACCACAAAGGTTTAAACCAAGCACGTTGTGTGGGCCATGTGGGTGTGCGCTTAGATGCCGATGGTGTGATGCGCAGATTGGCACCAATGGTGCAAGGGCCGCATGGCGCGTTAAACACTTTGGCGGTGGCCATGCTGGACTGTGGCGAGCCACGTACAACCCAAGAGGTTGCACCAGTTGCTGTTGCATCTATAGCATCAGCAAATTGGCGACTGCCCTTCGCATATGCCATAGAAGCTTTTGATTCAGTCGAGGCCATGGACATTTTGGAAGGCTCGGTAGAGCCTTCACGCATCAAAGGCAAATATGTGTTGCTAGGGTCTTCAGCAGTGGGCTTGAGTGACTATGTGACCACGCCTTTACAAGCCCTCACACCCGGTGTCTTGGTACATGCCGAGGCATTGGCATCTTTGCTAGACCATGGCCCCCCAGTACCAGCCCCCAAGTGGCCATGGGTTGAAATTTTGGCCGCATTGTTGGGCAGCGCTGGCGTTTGGTGGTTTTGGCATCTGAGAAAAAAATACGCGGTGTGGTGGGGCTTGGGCATCCTGCTGACATGGCCATTGGTGTGTGTGGCTGCGTTTTCACAACTTGTTTTCCCATGGCTGCTGTATGTACCGACGGTGTGCCTAGGCACCTTGTTAGCGCTGGTTGTTTTTGAATTCAAAATGCTTCGCGACATCAAGCAGCGCGCCCTGCATACTTTGTCTCAATTTGTGTCGACCCCCGTGCTGAAACAACTGTATGAAATGGGCCTCGCCAACAGCTTGCGGCCACAGCGCCAAGTCATTACGGTTCTGGTGGTGGACATGCGCGACTACACGCGCCATACCGATGAATTGAGCTTAGAAGACATTGCCACACTGACCCGAGAGTTTTTGGCGCTGATTACACAACCCGTACTTGAGCATGAAGGCACATTGGACAGATACAGTGGCGATGGATTGATTGCTTTTTGGGGTGCGCCCATTAGCCGGCCAGATCATGCAGCGCAGGCCCTTTCATGCGCAAGGGCCATGCAAATTGCGTTGAACCAATGGAATGAGGTGCGGGTGGGCGCAGGCTTAGCGGCCATTGGCATGCGCATTGGGCTTGAATCGGGCTCGGCCTTGGTAGGCGATTTTGGCAGCGAAGCCAGAAGCGTTTTCACCGCCGTTGGCACCTGCATCAATACAGCGGCCCGATTGCAAGAGTTGGGGCGTGACTTGAAATGTGATTTGGTCATTGGCCCTCACACTGCCGATTTGGTTCAAGAAAATTTACAGCCCTTGGCCAGTGTGAGTGTAAAAGGCCTGCGCAATCAATTACAGGTTTACACTACGTTGTCAACATCTTTTCAAACATTCAGTTCCGCATGAAAAGCTTACCGCTTCAGGTTCGACTGCTTCCTTTGTTCAAAGGCTTGGATGATGAAACATTTGCGAATTTGTCTCGCAGTGCCATCTACAAATCCTTTCAAAAAGGAGATGTGGTTTGCAATAAGGGAGACGCCTCGAATGGGCTCTTCGTTTTAATTCGCGGCGAATTGCAACTTTATGAGTCGGGTCGACAGGGTCAAGAAGTGGGCCTCAATATGATCAAAGGTCCTGCTGTGTTTGGGGAGTTAGGGGTGATAGACGATCTACCTCGCTCTGCCGATGTGGTGGCTTTGTCTGCGGCCGATTTGGCCCTGGTTCCCAAAAGCTTGCTCATGAAAACATTCACTGACAACCCATCGGGTGCCCAAGCCATGTTCATACATTTAACAGCAATGATTCGAAGGCTAACGCATCACCACAGGTTATTGGTCATTCCTTCAGCCTCGCAGCGTATTTGCGCCATGTTGGTCGACTTGAGTGAGCAAAACAAGCGTGGCGAGTTGATTGAATTTGAAATGCCAAAACAAAAAAGTTTGGCGTCGATGGTGAACACCACCCGCGAAACTGTTTCACGCACCATGGGTGAGTTGGTTGTCAAAGGTATCGTGAAAAAAAATGCCAAGGGAAAGCTAATGGTGATTCACATTGACACCCTCAAGCATTGGGCCGGTAACGAATAAATTGGTTTGCAGAAAGCTCAACTTGCTTCAGGCCATGCTTTGATAAATTTGCTTGGTTTGATGCGCGCAGTTTTTCCAAGTGAAGTTTTTTACCCTTTTCAATCCCTTTAGAGTGAATTGAGCTCTCAGTTCTGAATCTTCTGCCATGCATTGCATGGCATCTGTTAAGGCTTCAGTTTCAAGAGGGTTCACACCAAGGGCTGCATCGCCAGCCAACTCGCCCAAGGAGGTGGTGTTGGATGCAATAACCGGCGTGGCAGCTGCAAAGGCTTCTATCAGAGGCAGCCCAAAGCCCTCTGAAAGCGACGGAAAAACCAAGCTGGTGGCTGACTGTAAAAGTGCCAGTTTATCGGTCTCTGACACACCACCCAACCATTTCACATGGGTGTTGGGTGCCTGGCTTTGCGCAGTGAGTTGGGCTACCAAATTATCGACGCCCCAACCGTTTCTGCCCAAGATGATCAAATCAAATTCAGCTTTCAGAGCAGGGGGTAAGTTTTCAAAAGCTGTCAAGACTCTTGCAATGTTTTTTCGGGGTTGGAGTGTTCCGACACACAAGAAAAAGGGGCGTTCAATTTTGAATTTTTTCAGTGTGAGGTTTCGCTGAAGCTGTGGAATTTCTTGACTGTATTTCTCATCGACGCCCAAATGAATCACATTGATGCGGTTTTCTGGAATGCCGAAGTGCTGAACAATTTCATTTTTAGAAAATTCTGAAATTGTGATGACGTGGTCTGCCCACTTCACGGTTCGTTTCCAAAGCTCATTTTTCAGCCAGCGCCATTTGGGATTGCCCCACTTTGGGTTGCTTAAGGGAATTGCATCCATGAGGGTGGCCACCAACGGGATGCCTTTAAGCTTAGGAATGTGGTGGTCCGTTGCATGAAAAATATCAATCTGGCCCTTCAAGTGTTTGGCAACGCTGCAGTTGGCGCTGGTTAAAACACTTTGAAGTACCGACCTTTGATAAGCCGGTGCAAATTGCATCTCATGTTGGAAGAGTGTGTTCTGCTTGAGGTTGATGCCCTCTTGGCCAAACGCCACGGGCCAGCATTCCACGTGATCTGATTGAAGCGCTTGGGCCAAAGATTGAGTGTAGTAACCAATGCCATCCAATTGCTGATGGGCCGACCCTCTGGCCCACACCGTAGCGCCCAAGCCAACTCGCAAATTCACGCGAGTTCCTCCAGCATGAATTTCAAAGTGTCTTGTAGGCTGAAGTTGGGCAAAGGGCCCGTGGCGGCGTGAAGCTTTTGCGGATTGCCACACAAGTGATGCACTTCATTGGCCCTGACAAATGCTGGGGTGATTTTCACGTCAATCTGATGCCCTGTGATGTTTGTCAATTCATTTAAAACGTCTTGCAGCGTGTAAGTTTTGCCTGAGCAAATGTTGAAGACTTCAATGTCAGACTTGGCAACTGGTCGATTCAAAAGGGCCAAATAAGCGGCGCACACCATGCGAACATCGTTGAACTCACGCTCGACGTGCAAGTTACCCAAATAGAGGGTCGGTGCCTTGGCTTTGAAGTTAGCGACCAACTTGGGAATTAAAAAATCAACCGACTGACCAGGGCCGGTGTAATTGAAGGGCCGAGCAATAATGATGGAGAATTGGTCTTGAAAGTTGGCCGCCATGTGTTCCATGGCAGCCTTGCTGGCGGCATAGTGATTGACGGGCGCAAAGGCTTGCATTTCGTCGATGGGCGAATTGCGTGCATTGCCATAGATGTTGGCACTGCTGGCCAGCAACACCTTCAGCGGGGGTGTGGGCAATGCTGCCAGTGCCTTAAGCAAATTGACAGAGCCAATGACATTGACGCTGTAAAAATCAGTGTCGTTTTCATGGCCCACAAAGCTGATGCCCGCCAAGTGCAGCACGGCTTGAGGTTGTACAGCGCGCACTTCGCTCATGAGCTGCTCGGCTTGAAGCAAGTCTGCTTGCAAATCGACCACTTCATGCCCCGCCTCTAGCGCCATTTTTCTGAAAAATAAGCCCGTAAAACCAGCGGAGCCCGTCAGGAGAATTTTCATCAGAAGGAGTGCCCTGTGGCGTTTCTCTTTAAATCTGCCTGAACCATCATGTGGCACAACTGCTCGAGGCTGGTTTGGGGCTCCCAGCCCAAAATGGCTTTGGCCTTAGCCGGATTGCCGATGAGCAACTCAACTTCGGCGGGCCTGTAAAACTTGGGGTTGACGCGCATGACCGTTTTGCCGGTGGCCACATCGACAGCCGTTTCGTTTTCGGCTTTGCCTTTGAATTCCAATTGCACATCGATGGCTTTGAAGGCCATGCTGACAAAATCTCTAACCGTTTCGGTGCGGTTGGTGGCCAACACAAAGGTGTCGGGTTCTGCAGCTTGCAGCATGCGCCACATGCCCTCCACATACTCTTTGGCAAAGCCCCAATCGCGCTTGGCATCGATGTTGCCAAGCTCGATGCAATCGAGTTGACCCAATTTGATTTTGGCCACGCTGTCGGTGATTTTGCGCGTCACAAATTCGCGACCCCGCAAGGGGCTTTCGTGGTTGAACAAAATGCCACTGCTACCAAAAATACCGTAGCTTTCACGGTAGTTCACCGTCATCCAGTGCGCATACAGCTTGGCCACGCCATAAGGGCTACGTGGGTAAAAGGGCGTGTCTTCTATTTGCGGAATGGCCTGCACTTTGCCAAACATCTCAGAAGTGCTGGCTTGGTAAAAGCGGATTTTGGGGTTCACCAGTCGGATAGCTTCCAACAAGTTCAAAGCGCCCACGCCTGTAATTTGTGCCGTGGTGTTGGGCTGGTCGAAACTCACACCCACAAAACTTTGCGCGGCCAAGTTGTAAATTTCGTCGGGGCTTGCTTTTTGAAGCAAGGCAATGCTCGAGCCTAAGTCCGTCAGGTCGTGCTCGACCAGGTGGAGTTGCGGGTGAGCTTGAATACCCAAGTCTTCCATGCGCCAAAAATTGACCGAGCTGGTTCGGCGATAAGTGCCGTAAACGGTATAGCCTTTCTCAAGCAACAACTGCGTGAGGTAGGCGCCGTCTTGGCCTGTAACACCTGTGACGATGGCTTTCAAATTGAGCTCCTTGGCGACTTTATTTAGCCCTTAATTGTAAGATAGTCCATTAAGTGACCATGGACGGGCCAGCCGCAGACCTTTGAAAGCACTCAGGTGAGGTGCAAATAGCCATCGGGGACCCCAATCAAGGCGATGGCTGCGAGAGTATCTGTGGGCGTGATGGCCGAAGCAATGGCCATGCCCTGCTGGATGGAGGCTTCGGGGGTGTTGTAGTTCAGGCCCATGTCAATGCTGAATTGGGTGGCCACGGCAATTTTGTTGTCCAGCAAATCGGCGACCCATCCCCAGGTGACATTGTCCTTGAAGGTGTGAGCAGAGTTCAAAATATCACTCACCAAGGAGCCACGACTGGCCTTTCCCGATTGAAGTGAAGCTTCCCAAAACGACAGGCCGCCTGCGTCAGCACCTTCTTTGCGACCCAGCACATTTTTGTAAATGACGTTGATGAAATCAGCATTGCTCATGGTGCTGGAAAAACCTGTGAGCTGAGAGTAAGCCACGCCGGCGTTGTAAAAAGACTCTGCAATTTGGTTGAAACTCTGACCCGCCTTGACCTGGTCTAACCAATAACTCATACCATCGGCATCGGGCACGCGGTTGAAGAAGGCCACATAGAGTTCAGCCAGTTGATGGGTCTGCAGTGTGCCCATGCTGGCCGCTTTGTCTTGCACAGTGAGATTGATATTTTTGTCTGAAAACTGCAGGCTTTCAATTTGAGTGAGGGTGTCAGTGCCGTTCGCGCCCCAGGTGTCCACCAATTGATAGCCACCAGTGGTGCGAATGACCTTGTAATGCGCCAAGCTGTCGGTGAGCTTGACGGTGTCGGTGCCTGAACCCCCATCGATCGTGTCGTTGCCTGCGCCACCTGAGATGACATTGGCCAGCTCATTGCCATAGAGTTTGTCGGCAAAGTTCGAGCCCACCAGGTTTTCAATTTGGGTACCAAAGTTGAGGGTCACTTGGCCTGCCGCGGTGATGCTGCTGGCACGCGCATTGCCCAAAAATCCCCAGTAGCCAGGTGTGAGATAAAAGCTGCCACCCTGTCTGGCACCCGAAAGGTCGAGGGTGTCTAATCCTGCACCATCCCAGATAAAATTGCTGCTCGACTCAGACACCGTGTAAGTGTCGTTACCAGCTCTGCCGTTGGGGTTGGGGCCGTAAATGTATTGCAAAGCTGCAATGTCAAAGGGGCTGTACTGAAGTTGGTACTGTGCTGACGAGTCGTTGTAGCTCATCACGGTCCATGCGGTTTGGTCATCTGCGGTGGGCAAGTAGGGAGGGTCTGCAAGGCCGCCACCCGCTTGCTGCGCCGAGAAGGGATGCTTCAAGCCCAAGGCATGGCCTATTTCATGAATCAAGGTAAGCGCGCCATATGTACCGTCTGCAAATTTGGCGTTGGTCACATTGATGTCAAAGAACAAGTCACTGTCACCCATCGCATCACCGGGCGCAATGGCGTAACCCGCACTGTCTTTTTGCTGGTTGTTGGCAAACGCCAGCGTGTTCAGTGCAGAGGCGTTGTTGGATTTCTGAAAATTCACATTCACCAATGAAGCAATGTAGGTCAGGGCCTTTTCTACTTGCGCAATTTGAGTGCTAGAAAAAGCTGCAAACCCTAAAGCGTCTTCTTTGGAGGTGTCGTAAGCAGGGAGGGTGGAAGGAAAGGTGAAATACAAAGTGGGGGTGCTGCCCAACAATGATTTGAAATACAGGCCATTGGCTTCATTGGGCAACAGGGCATCAATCCAGTAAGGCAGTGCCAACGCACCGTTCACATAATTGACTTTTTCAATGCTGCTTGGAATTTTGGCGAAATTAACAGAAACATTGGCCACATCAACACCAGCGAAGTCGCTGATGCGGTCTTCCAAGTTGTCTACAAAATAAGTGTCATTGCCTTCGCCCCCAAACATTTGATCGGCACCGCTGCCACCGTCGAGGATGTCATTTCCAGCATCACCAAATAATTCATCGTTGCCGGCCCCGCCACGAATGGTGTCGTTGCCGGCATAACCCTCAAGCCAGGTGTCGTCATCATCGCCACCATCAATTTGATCGTTGCCCTCGCCACCCCAAATTTTGTCATTGCCCGCACCACCCACAAAAATACCATCACCTGCAGCCAAATATTTGCTCAGGGTGTCGTTGCCGTCGCCACCATACAAAACGTCAAAGCCGTCGCCGCCATGCAAGTAATCATCGCCTTCTAAGCCATACAAGATGTCGTCGCCAGCGCCACCCAACAAGGTGTCGTTTTTCTTGGTGCCAGTGAAGATGGGCATGATGGTTTGTTCAATGGCCTGCGAAAGCCCAACGCTTGAGCATCCAATAATTCAGTGCAGGTACCAAGAAAATAACACACAAGAAACCCAGCCCATAATGCAATCCGAGAAATTCAAAGACAGCAGCGATTACAAGGGTGAGTCCCAGTGCCAGCAAAGAGCCTGCGAAAAATTTGCCATACCGACGAATTTGTGGCGGTGCCTTGAATGTCCAATAGCTGTTCATGATGAAGGAAGCCATGTTGGCCACCAAAAACGCCATCAGGTTTCCAGTCACAGGATCTAGGCTCAACTGCTCGACAGATGCAAACAGCACCACGGCATGGACCAAGGTGTTGAAAAGCCCCACCAAGCCAAACTTTGCAAACTGAGTGGTAAATTTCAGCACAAAATCCTCACTCAATCACTTGTCGAATGATGTAGGCTGGACGGGCTTTCACTTCGGAATACACACGCCCTAAATATTCACCCAAGACACCAATGCCAATGAGTTGAACACCCCCTAAAAAGAGAATGGCAATCATGAGGGACGCATAGCCTGGGGTGTCAACTCCGAATACCAAGGTGCGAATAAAAATGTAACTGGCATACAAAAAAGCAGACAGCGAAACCAGTCCACCTAGATAGGTCCAGACCCTGAGTGGCACCGTGCTGAAGCTGGTGATGCCATCGAGTGCCAAGTTCCAAAGCTTCCACGCATTGAAACTGGAAGCGCCGGTGGCTCTGGCTTCAACCTCGTAGGGTACGGTCACTGCTTTGAAGCCCACCCAAGCAAAAATACCCTTCATGAACCGATTGTTTTCTCGCAGTTGTTTCACTGCATCCACCACACGGCGGTCCATCAAACGAAAATCACCCACATCCGCAGGCATGTGAATTTGGGAAATCTTTTGATTTAATTTGTAGAAAAGTTGAGCTGCAATTTTTTGAAATGGGGGATCTGTCTTTCTGCTGACTCTTTGTGCCAACACCACTTCAAAACCTTGTTCCCATTTCTCGAGCAGTAGAGGTAATACTTCTGGCGGATGTTGTAAATCTGCGTCCATCGGTATGATGGCCTCGCCTGTGGCGTGGTGCAGACCGGCTGTCAATGCAGCCTCTTTGCCGAAGTTGCGAGAAAAATCAATGACAGTGATGTTGGGCAACACCTGCTTTACCTTCAGCAGTTCAGCGAAAGTCTGGTCTGAACTGCCATCGTTGATGCACACCATTTGAAACGTGTATTGCGACTTGAGTTTGTTGCACGTTTGCATCAAGCGTTGGAAGAAAGGCGCCACGCCCAGCCCTTCATTGAAGAACGGAATGACCAATGAGATCGTTTTCAGTTTCATGGTGTCTCTTTCCAACGAGTGACTCGGCATACCTGTGCAAAATCAATGTGTTCGCAGCGGACAGTCCAAGACTTTGGAAAAATTGCTTCGACAGCCTCTCCTTCGTTCAAGGCTTCACGGCTCACAACATAGGCCGATGATGCGGGGTTGGAAAGGGCTACTTCAGCTTTCATGTCATGGCAATCTGGGGTATAGCGAGCAATGTAGCCGGTGTTGAGCTTTAAGTGACGTTCGGAAGCATATTTCATGAGCGGCAACAAGGTGTTCTGGGGGTCTTTGCCACACTTGAACTTTGGATAGGCATACAAGACTCTAACGTCTGTGCCTAGGGCTTCGTCCCATTGGGATGCGTTCATCACTGGGGGGTCTTCTCTGTGCAGCCTGAAACTCAAGCCCTGATAGACGCCCTGTAGGTCAAACACCTGGATCACGATCATTCCCAAGGCCAAGAGTGAAAACTGGCTAGGCTTGAAAGCTTGGTAGGTTTTATAAAGCGACAAGATCAACAAGGTATAAGCCACCAACCAGAAAAATCGACCCGAAGCCCTAAATTGCGAGGTTAGTGGCAAAAGCCATTCTGGGCATTTGATTTCAAAAAATGTGTACTGCCCCCACATCACATGATTAGACAATGCGTAAGCTGTAAAAACCACCAGCAATGCAAACAAAGCCTTGTGACGCTCTACCGATTGCAACATGCGCCAAGTACTTGTGAGCATGAGCAGTAACACGCCTAGGCCCAAATAATTAAACCCCTCATACTGCCCCGGACCTCCCACATAGGTGAACCCTGCAATGGGATTGAGGCCCAACCAAGTGGGCAATGACAGTGTGTTGCCGCCCATCCATGGCGACGCAAGGTTCATTGAGTAAAAACCAAATCCAAACTCAGGGCTTGGATTTCCGCCAGGCAAAGGCCACATTGCTAGCAAAGCAGTCACAAGCAGCGTCAGCGCAGGCACCCACAGTGCCTTGGCGCGGTTGATGGCGGAAGGGTTGATCGCACTGAGCCAGGCACTTGCAAAAACACCGCACACCATGACAAACAAATAAATGTTGATGAAAAAAGCCAAGAAGCACAAAGTCGTCCAGCTTTTCAAGGGCCATTCAGATTGCTTTTGTGTTTTCAAATACAGTGCCAATGCAAACAAGAGCAACCAGTGAGACATGAGCGAAATGTGGCCAATACGGTCTAGCAATGCAGGAAAGTTCAACAGCAGAACCATCAGCGTGATGAGAAACACCCATGAGTTGACCCTTAACTCTTTTGCGATCCACCAAGCACCCACAGCTTGAAGCAAAAAACACAAGCCCACCCATGCGCCATAAGGATTGAACGGCGCCCACTCAGCGGGCAGCAACAGTTTAAGTAAGAATGCATAGATGGGAATCGCATCTACAAAGGTGGCCAGGGTGCCTTGGGGGTAGTTCAACGCATCAAAGGAAAGCCAGGGGCTGTGCCAAGGCGAATTGAAAAAGAAGTTGAATCCCGCCACATATTGCGTGACATCGCGCACTTCTGTGCGCCAGTAGACGGAATGACCCGCCACAAAATCCTGTCCAAAAACAAAGCCAACAAACAGAAATGCAATTGTGGCGCTGAAAAGCAAGCCTACCATTCCCTCGGGCCCGAAGTTGCGCTTGGCTGTTCTCATGGTACCAGTCCCAAGTACTTCAAGACTTGCGTGGCACTTTCGTTCCACGTGATGGTTTGAATGTTCTTAGCATCACGCTGTTGAGTATCTGATGCACCGATCCAATTTTCAATGGCATTGGCCAATGACTCAGCAGAATGCGCGCTGAAATAAGTGGCACTTTGCCCTGCCACTTCTTTGAAGACGGGCAAATCTGTCAGCAGCAAAGGCAAACCATGCCGCGCTGCCTCTAACAAAGGCAAGCCCAATCCTTCGCCAAGTGACGCGTTCAGCAAGCAATCGGCTTGATCGTAAAGTTGGGCCAATTGATCGTCTTGCACATCGTTCAACCAAAACAGTCGCTTGCCCATTTCAGGATGCGATTGAAGATGCTGAATGAGTGAATGGATGTCTTTCCGCTGATGGTCGGACAGGTTCGTCCACCCTTCTTGGCCCACCAAGATCAAACTGACTTGCGTGTTTTGCATCCACAGCAGCTCAAAAGCCTTGAGCGTTTGTGCGAAATTTTTCCGGGGCTCTAGCGTGCCTACAGATAAAAACACCTTGCCTGTGGGCTTGTGGCCTAACAGCGAATCCAAATGGACTGCGTCAATGGGGGGTGACGATGCGATGGGGGAAAGGTCGGCGCCCAGTTCAAAAGCAGCCACTGAAAATGGCCGGCGATTGCGCCATGTGATTTGGTTTTCAGTTTGCCAATCTTCCAGATCGGCCTTGACCGATTTTGAAATGCAAAGTGCGCCATCCAGTTGGGAGATGGCCCTCAGCCAGTATGAATGCATGACGGCTGCGCCAGGTGGAAAAACCTCTGGCAAGCGCACAGGCAGCAAGTCATAAACCAGTGCATGCGTGAGAACACCTCTTTGTCTGAACTTTTCAAACAAACCAGATTGACTGGCTTGAACAAAGGGCCCACTGGCCAAATCGAGCGTGACGTACCTGTCACCGGCTTGCGGCTCGACCACGTCATCCGGCAAAGAATGTGGGCGCAGACTGAGCAACTGGCAAGCAAACTGAGTGGCATACCTTGCATGCCATCGACCCCCCTTGAAACTCAGGTGCACGGGCTCCACCCTAAAGCCTGCTGGAGGGTGCATTAACAACTCACGCACCAAAGAGGATGCCACACGCTCAATACCAGTGTGCCGCGTGGTTTCTCGGGTAGCGGTGATGTCCAAGAACAAGCGTTTCAAAGGCAACTTGCCAGGAAAGTTCAAGCTAATGGCTTCGGCCCATTGGAGGGCTTGCGCCGTGTTGGGTTTCGGGGGCATCAAATGAGCAATGTCGATTGCAATTTCTAATGTGGTTTGCTGCGAGCCACTGTAGAAATTCTCAATGGCCATTTGATATTCCAAAGCGCAATGCGCGGGCGCATGAAAAGCTTGAATGTATTTTTCTGCTGCCTGACTGAGAGACTTTCGCCTTGCACCATGGGACAGCAAAACCTCCATGGCCAGCGTCAGGTCTTCGACAGAAAATTCATCTTTCAACTGCCACACCACATCGGCGGGCAGCTCTGCCATGCTGCCATGAGCGTTCACAATGGTGGGCAAACCTGCCGCCAAGCAGTCCAAGGCTGCCGCAGAAGTTTCCCCTCGCGACATCGATCTTAGCTGCACCGCCACATCGGCTGCCAACAAATAATCGGCATAAACAGTGGCATCCACATAGCCTGTGATGAGCACTTGGTCTTGCCGCATGGATTGCTCTATGCTGTGACGCATAGATTCGCCAAAAACGCCGCCTTCGTTCTGGCCCACAAATACCAGTTGCGAATGCGCCGCCCCAGACAAGCTGCTTTGCGCCCAAGCTTGCAACAACATCTTGCTGTGTTTGGTGTGATCGATGAACCCGAAACTGCACACCACCTTGGCCTCGGGATGAATGCCCAATCGTTTACGCGCCTTTTCACGAGAATCTCTTGTGGGTATCTCGCGCAGCAAAGGCAGCACCTGAATTGAATCTGCCAAAGCCGATCCATACCACTGCCTGGCCATCTCTTTTGAAAACAGGGAATGGGTGAGCACGCCTTTGGCCGACTGCAGTTGCTCTAAGTTCACGGGGTATTTCACCAAAGCTTGGTGCGGATCTTTTGACCATGCCGACAGCGCACTGAAACCATGCGAAGCGTACAAGGCTTCTGTCCATACGCCCGCCTGATGATTGTGCTCTTCCAACCAAGACTTCAAACCACTTAAGTAAAAATCGTGCAGCATCACCACACCTGGCACGTTTCGAATCAGATCCAGTGTTGCGGCATGCTCGGGAGAGTTGCCCAATTGGTACAAAACCCGGTCGTATTGATCGGCATTTTCACGAAACCACTGAACACTTCGCAATGGCCATGCGAGCATGCCAGGCAAAGCTTCGAACACTTCGCTGTCTGAGATGAGTTCTATGTCGTAGTGCGTCGACAAAAAAGGCAAGAGCATGACGCTGTAGCTGGCAATGCCCGATTTGACAGGCGGCAAAGGTGACACGAAAGCCATCTTGGGCTTGTATTGAGAAGCCCCTTTGATTAAATTCAAGTCAGTTGTTGAACTTGTGCGCTCAATAGCCCACCCTTCCCATGCATGCATGACCTTGAGCGCCACATCCTTCCAAGTGAACAACTTGGACCGCGACAAGCCATGCGCAATAAGACGCTGGCGAAAGTCTTCGTCTTCAAATGTTTGCAGCAACTTGTTCGAAATCTGCGCCACACTGTAAGGATCAAACATGGCCTCTTCGAGCCCCACCACCTCCGGCAAGCTCGACGTATGAGACGTGATGGTGGCTGCACCACAGGCCATAGCCTCCAATGCAGGAAGACCAAATCCTTCTTGACAAGAGGGAAACACAAAACAATGGCATCGGGTGTAAAGCGCAAGCAGTTCATTGTCCGAAACAAAGCCAGTTAAGACCAATTCATGAGGCGCAAGACCCGATTTTTTGGCCAAACCTTGAAGCTGCGACACAAAGTGATTGGCCATTCGGCCTGCGAACACCAGTTGCGTTGAGCCTCTGATGGCGCTTGGCAATTCTGCATAGGCCTGAATGAGTCTAGATAAATTTTTGCGCTCATCCGCACCACCGGTATACAAAACAAAAGCATGCTGAATTTCAAACTTTGCCAACACTGCCAATTCATCTTGTTCTGAAAGTTCTGATATGCCAAACTTGGCATCAATGGCCGTGGAGATGGTTGTCACCTTGCCCTTCAGCAAAGGCAAATGCTGTAGAGCCTCTTGTGCTGCGAATTCCGAAATGGCCAGGCACGCATTGGCGCTTTTCAGTTGCTCAATTTTGTTCAAATAAAACAGGGCGTAATTGGGGTTGGGGTCTAAATATTGCTGCTGATTGACGAATGGAATGAGGTCGTACAACACCACACTGTTGAAGACGTGTGGGCCAAAGCTCTTGATTTCAGCCACGGCGTCATCTGTATAACCTTCGAAGAGGCTGCTGAGGTGCACCACGTCGGGTTGCAGATTGGCAATGAAGGCATGCCGAACCTGCTTGGCCATGTCGTAAGCGGCTTGGTTCTTAGGGTTTGTGGCGCTCAAAGGCCCTGGAACCTCCCAAACCAAAATTTGAGTTTGAGGCAATAGATCTTGGAAGGCCGTCCTGATGGGCTCAAGCGTTTCAGTGAACAAGCCATTGAGCACCAGAAACACTTGGTGGTGCTGAGAGTTTTCCACCACCGCCTTCGCAAAGGACAGCGTGTAACGACCGATGCCCCGAAATCGACTGTCGGTCTGCGCGCCTTGCATATCGATCACGATTCGCATAAGCAGGCCTACATCTTCTTTTTATTTTGCAAGGTCTGCGCAATGCGTTGGGCGCTTTGGGACATACTTTCTGCAGTGATAGGCGCTTGAGTCTTTGAGTCTGAATTTTCTAATTCTTGTTTTTGCAAGCTCGTCCATATTCTTTTAAGAAAAGGTGCAAGGCCTACTTGCTGGCTCATTTCAATCAGGCGCATTTTCAAATGGGGCCGTGCATTGACAAACTTCAACAAGGAGCTTGTCACGACACGCAATACTTTACGAAGCAAGGCCAAAAGTCTGACCCACAAGCCCTGTTCAGCAACACGAAGCAGTTGAAGAAGCAGCCAACCCATCACGCCCTTGTAAACCCTTTGATGTGAAGTTTGAAACTGCATTTCTAATCGGTTAAGTTGAGCTTTCAGTTGCGGCGTCAGCACTTCTGTTTTCGAAATTGACTGCTCAAGCTTGAATCTGAAGTCATTGGCCTGCTCACGATGACGCTCTAACAATGCATGGCCGCTGATGCCAAAAGCTTGGTCGAAAAAGACTTGTAAGCTATTTTTCAAATTTGGGTGTCCCGACTTTTGAGCAACAACAGCATAGTCTTGGCTTGCGCCAGTCAGCACATCCAACATCGATAAATTAGGGTGGATCTTCACGCCCGCAGTTTCTTGCAATCGTAATATTTTGACCGACTCATAGCCCAAGTACTCTGCTACAAACGCCAGCAAATCAGGTGGAATAGGACGCAGATGTGTGGGGTCGAGATAAAAGCTTTGAGTTGCCACCATGAAGTTTTCAGGATTTGGCGTTTCCATGATCAGCAAGCCACCAGGCTTTAACACTCGGTGGCATTCGGCCACCAAATCTTTCACACGGTCAAAGGGCAAATGTTCAACCAAGTGAAATGCAGAAATAACAGAAGCACTGCCATCTTGCAATTGCTTCAAAGATTCAAGTGCATCTTGACATTGCACTTTCAAATTAAGTTGCTGGCAAGCTTCTAACATGCCAGTATCTAGGTCGACACCCATGGCAGAGATGGCATGTGTTTGGAGCAACTCGAGCCACTCACCCCGACCGCAACCTAAATCAAGTACCAGGGCTTCTGGGTAAGACGCGCAAACAGGCTTAACAAAAGGCAAGTAAACCTCTAGCCTCTGCTGAACCAGCGCCCTTGAACCGCGAAACTTCTCTTCAAAAGCACGGTAAAACTGATCACTCATGTTGGATCCTCAGGGTGTGGGGCAACCAGGTCACACCCACAAATTCTTCCTTGCTTACATTGACCACTTCAAACACCAAAGCCAAATCACGCCAATCGTAATTGCTTTGAACATGGTCAGGGCCAGCATGCAAGGCCACAGTGACTGAATAATGACCAGGCCCTAAGTTGGCTTCAAATTCCAAGTTCAATTCAATTTTTTCTTCAGCTCTTAATTCGGTCAAAACCTGTTGGCTGTGAAATGTGTTCACGCCAAAAACAACCTGCCCTAGCCGGTCTTTGATCATGACACCCACCACCAACTCGGCCACGGGACTCATGACTTGCGCCAACAACTGCAAGCGCGCCATTTCACCAGTCAGTAAGGTTTCAGTGGCCGCGCTATTTTGCTTGAACAACTGCACTTGTTGGATGACCACCTCGCCGGTTCCGGATTGTGTGCTTTTGTGCCCAGCAGCCGTTGTACTGACTTGAATGGAGTCACCCTTTCGGTCTGACAACATGGCGTTGTAGTGGTTCATAACGTGCTCTGGCTCACCTTCCATGACTTTTCGGCCTTGGCTGAGCAACAGCGCGCGATTGCAGATGCTTTGAATGGCTGCTTTGTCATGACTGACCAACAACAGCGTGGTGCCACTCTTTTGAAATTCACGAATGCGCTCAAAACTCTTGTGCTGAAAATAGGCATCGCCCACAGACAAAGCTTCGTCCACAATCAAAACATCGGGCCGAATGGCTGTGGCCACACTGAAAGCCAACCTCATTTGCATGCCACTGCTGTAAATTCTGACGGGCGCATCGATGGAGGGGCCAATTTCAGCAAAGGCTTCTATCGAGGGCATGAGTTGCTGAATTTCTTGCGCCGAAAGTCCTTGCAACTGTGCAGCCATCATGGCATTTTGTCGGCCTGTAAAGTCTGGATGAAACCCCATACCCAATTCAAGCAAAGCGGCCACACGGCCTTGCAATTGAACCTGTCCTGTTGTCGCTTGGGTGGTGCCGGTGATGATTTTTAGCAATGTGCTTTTGCCTGCACCATTGACACCAATGATGCCCAAGGCCTCGCCCGCCTGCACTTCAAATTCAAGGTCTTGTAGCACCCAGTTCAAACGATGCCATTGCTTCGACCCAGGCGACAGCCAATCCAACAACCTCAACCAACGGTTGTTGTATTGTTTGTAGGCCTTGCCCAGTCCTTTGACAGAAATTGCGGTCATCAGAGTTCGTCCACCATTTCAGCAGCGTGTCGGCTGAACAAATGTGCGCCCAAAATGCACAGCAAAACACTGAACAACAAAGGCCATGCCAAGTTAGCAAAATCTGGCCACTGTTGATGAACCAAGATGTGCTGATAAGAGGCAGTTAATCCGTAAAAGGGGTTCGCAAACAAGTAAGGTTGCAAGTAGCTAGGTAGAACACGGGCTGGGTAAACAATGGGCGTGAGCCAAAACCAGAATTGAAGAATCACTGTGAAAAACTGACCTACGTCTCGAAAGAAAACATTCAACACACCGAGTACAAGACCTAAGCCTATAGAAAGCATGAGTTGCACAGCCAGCACCGGCAAGAGGCCCAAGATCACCCAGCCCGGCCATTGACCGCTGATGATGAGGAAAAGTAAAAATAAACCAAAAACGATGCCGAAATTGACCAGTGCACTGAGCATCAAAATGAGCGGCAAGGTCGCGCTGGGGAAGTTAACTTTTTTCAGTAAATTGGCGTTGTCAATGAAAAGAGTTTGGCTTTTGCTCACAATTTCTGCAAATAAGCCCCAAGTGAGCAATCCGGCGCAAAGAAAAATGCTGTAGCTGTAGCCATTGCCAGTTTCAACACCTGGCAGTTTGGTTTTCATCACCTGTGAAAACACCAGGGTGTAAACAAGGATCATGGCCAGTGGCTGGATCAAGGTCCAAAGCACGCCCATCAGTGATTGATGGTATTTGGCTTGAAAATCACGTTTCACACTCCCAAGCACAAAACCTCGGTAGCGCCATGTTTGATGGAGTGATTGCAACATAGAAGTCATGCTGGTTTAGGCGGTTGCATATGGGGTCATCAATACGCGTTGCGATTGACGAAACCTTTCACAACCGTGAGCACAATGATTTTTAAATCAAGCCACAGCGACATGCGCTCGATGTAATAAAGGTCTAGCTCAACACGCTTTTCCATTTTGTTTAAGGTGTCGGTTTCGCCCCTAAAGCCATTGATCTGCGCCCAACCCGTAATGCCAGGCTTGACCTTGTGCCGCAGCATGTACCGCGGCACCATTTGTCGGTAGTATTCATTGTGAGCTACCACGTGGGGACGCGGCCCCACAATGGACATGCGACCTTGCAGCACGTTGTAAAACTGAGGCAATTCGTCCAAACTGGTTCTGCGCAAGAAGGCACCCAGCGCGGTGACTCTCTTATCGTCTTTTTGGGCCTGCGTTACCTGGTCGTGCAATTCGTGATGGACTTTCATGGTGCGAAATTTGTAGATGCGGATGAGTTTGCCATTCCAACCATTTCGAATTTGCTTGAACAAAACAGGGCCGCCCATGGTGAAGTAAATGGCCAAAGCAATCACAATCATAAGGGGGCTGACCAGCACCAAAATCATGGCCGCCAAGACTCGGTCTACCAACTCTTTGATAAACCAGGTGGCACCTGAGACAGGTGAATAAGACAGGTCAATCATGGGCATGCCCAACTCTTCGCTCAGACCATGCCCCATCAATTTGCTTGAAAACCAATCGGGCACCAAACGAATGCTGGCCACACTTTGATTCAGGGCATTCAAACTGCTTTCAATGCCCTTAACATCACTCAGTGGCAAACAAATCCAAACCTCTTGCGGTTGCTGGTGCTGGGGCATGTTCATGTAATTGACCACTTCTTGGGGCTCAACATGGCCAATGACCTTCATGCCACTGAAGTTGGCATGACTCAATTTTTCAATCACTTGTGCACCAATGTTGTTGAAGCCCACCACCAGAACCGTTTTGTAATTGAGGCCTTTGCGCCTTAATCCGCGCAACCACAAGTAAACCAAGACTCTTTCAATGCAAAGCAGCAAATACGAACTGACGCCCCAGATCACAAACCAAGCACGAGAAACATCAGTGGCTGTTTTTGACAAAAACAAGCCTATCACCTCGATGGCCATCACTCCCAACCACACCATCAGTAGAACGCGCAGCATGTGCAACAAATTTTGCAATCGCCATGAGCGATACAGTGTGTCAATAAAGAAGCCGAGCAAGGCCCCCGCACTCACAAAGAGCAATTGATAGCTAAGCGGCAACTCTGTGGGCCAGAAAAGTGTGTTGTGATAGAGGTTGTAAACCACCGTGCCTGCCAAGCACACCAAAGCGAAGTCCATCAATAGCGCGGCATAGCGGGTTAAAGGCGATGAAAGTCGAAATGCACCGCGGCCCGCAAAATGAAACTGATCAGAGGGCTTACTCATACCATGGCCTCTGATTCTCTTTTGTTCAATGCAACCTGAAACTCACGCCAATGAATTTCAATCACGCTTTTAAATTGAGCGTGAAAATTGGCAACAGAGAACCTCATGGCGTTGTCTCTGCAATCTTTTGCATTGAACGCTTGAGGGTCAAAGTGGCTGACG